>ERZ1090868.61-NODE-61-length-57082-cov-6.354394_pt1 | contig 57082 bp, 47 predicted proteins | sample MGYA00478475_ERZ1090868 | MGnify/ENA primary metagenome ERZ1090868 (study PRJEB33644, sample SAMEA5815747) | chicken gut metagenome | biome: Chicken; feature: Gastrointestinal Tract; material: Caecum | place: Ireland | collected 2019-01-01 | study: A study of the...
GTATAAAACTCTGGCGTCGGCCCTGAACGGCGCCCGCAGCCGCCCCGGGCAGTGTGAAGCGGTGGAGGGCATGGAATGGGTGGATAAGGTCATCGGTATTGATCAGTCTCCCATCGGGCGCACGCCCCGTTCCAACCCGGCTACCTATACGGGTGTGTTTGGGGATATCCGGGCGCTGTTCGCCAGCACCCAGGATGCCAAGATGCGTGGGTACGGCCCCGGACGCTTCAGCTTCAATGTGAAGGGCGGCCGCTGTGAGGCCTGCGAGGGCGGCGGCATCCTGCAGATCGAGATGCATTTCCTGCCCGATATTTATGTTCCCTGCGATGTCTGTAAGGGCAAGCGGTACAACCGGGAAACCTTGGAAGTCAAATACAAGGACAAAAACATTTCGGATGTGCTGGATATGACGGTGGAAGAAGCCTGCGTCTTTTTTGCCAACATTCCCAAAATTGCGCGTAAACTACAGACGTTGCAGGAAGTGGGGCTGGGCTATATTCAGCTGGGGCAGGCCGCCACAACACTTTCCGGCGGCGAGGCGCAGCGCGTGAAGCTGGCCAACGAACTGGCCCGGCGGGGTACCGGCCAGACGGTGTATATTCTGGACGAGCCCACCACGGGACTTCATGTGGCAGACGTGCACCGGCTGGTGAAAGTGCTGGATAAGCTGGTGGACGCCGGCAACACGGTGATTGTGATCGAACACAATCTGGATGTGATCAAGCGGGCTGATTATATCATCGACCTGGGGCCGGAAGGCGGCAGCGGTGGCGGCCGCATTGTGGCCACCGGTACCCCGGAAGAAGTGGCGGAAAATCCGGCCTCTTTCACGGGACAGTATCTCAAGCCGATGCTGGCGCGTGCCAAGGAACTGCAAAAAGCGGAAAAGTAAAAAGACAGAGCGCTCCTTATGGGGGCGCTCTGTCTTTGTCTCGTGCGCAGGACCACAGCATACCGTGTCTTGGCAAAAAAACAAAACAACTGCTTGTACTTTTGCAGCTGATTTGCTATACTAATACGGTATGTTGGATTTGTGTGCCCTTTAAGGAGAATTCACTTGGAAAAACTACTCTATACCCATGACGATGCTGCCGCCAAAACGCTGGCAGCCTACTACGAAACCCCGCCCCTTGCCTTTGTGCGCAGCTACGGCTGTCAGCAGAATGTCAATGACGGCGAGAAGATCCGCGGCGTTTTGCAGGATGTGGGCTTTGGCCTGTGCGATACGCTGGAGGATGCCGACTTGATTTTATTCAATACCTGTGCGGTTCGGGAACATGCGGAGCAACGGGTGTTTGGCAACATCGGTGCGCTGAAGAAACTCAAGGAACAAAATCCGCGCCTGATCATCGGCGTATGCGGGTGTATGGCGCAGCAGCCCCACATTGTGGAAAAACTGCGTCAGAGCTATCCTTACGTGGATCTGGTCTTTGGCGTCAACGGCATTGACCGGTTGCCAGCTATGCTGGCCGAGAGGATCCGCCGTGGCAAACGCTACCTGCAATCGCCCGAAGAGCGCAATGCGGTGGTGGAAGAACTGCCCATCCGTCGGGACTCGGGGTTCCGTGCCTGGCTCCCCATTATGTACGGGTGCGACAATTTCTGCACCTATTGTATTGTACCCTATGTGCGGGGACGGGAACGCAGCCGGGAACCGGAAGCCATTCTGGCGGAATTCCGGGATTTGATTGCCAAGGGATATAAAGAGATTACGCTGCTGGGGCAGAATGTGAACAGCTACGGCAAGGGTCTGTCCCAGAAGATCGATTTTTCGGATCTTTTGAATCTGCTCTGCACGGTGCCCGGCGACTATCAGATCCGTTTTATGACCAGCCATCCGAAGGATGCCAGCCATAAACTGATCGATACCATCGCGGCACAACCCCATCTGTGCAAGCACATCCATCTGCCCGTCCAGTCCGGCAGCGATCGATTGCTGCAGCAGATGAACCGGCACTATACGGTGGCCCAGTATAAGGAACTGATCGACTATGCCCGGGCCAGGATCCCCGGCGTGACCTTTTCCAGTGACATCATTGTGGGATTCCCCGGTGAGACGGAGGAGGACTTCCAGGCCACGTTGAATCTGGTACAGGAAGTCGGCTATATGCAGCTGTTTACCTTCATCTATTCCAAGCGGAACGGAACGCCTGCCGCCAAAATGCCGGATCCGACCACCCATGCCGAGAAGGCGGCCCGCATGGAACGGCTGCTGCGCACCCAGGACAATTTTGCCTTTGCAGCCACGGCTGCGATGGCAGGCCAGACCGTACGGGTACTGGTGGAAGGTGCGGGCCGTACACCCGGAACGCTCAATGGCCGGTTGGATAACAACCTGGTTGTGGAGTTTACAGCACCTGAAACCCTGGTAGGGCAATGGGCACAGGTTCATCTGACAGGTTCACGCGCGGCACTGCTGACGGGTGAACTGGTATAACAATTGTATCAACTTTATGAAGTGAAAGTAAAGGAGACCAAACTATGGATTGCATTGATCTGTTTAAGAAAGCCGCGGCTGCCATGCAGACCGACCCCCGTTATCTGGAACTGGATGCGGCGCGCCGTGAAAATGACGCGGACCAGGAGCTGCAGGGCATGATCGGGGAATTTAATCTGGCACGGCTGGATCTGAACAACGAGAGCGCCAAGAGCGAAACCGATGCGGCGCGGGTGGCAGAGCTGAATCAGCGCATTAACGACCTGTACAGCCAGATCATGGCCAGCGAGGGTATGGTGCGCTATAACGCCGCCAAGGCCGAATGTGAGTCGATGGTCAGCTATATCGACGCCATCATCAACACCGCCATGAACGGTGGAGATCCCATGAGCGTGCAGCAGCCCCAGGGCGGTTGCACCGGCAGCTGCTCCACTTGCGGCGGGTGCCACTGAGGCAAACAAAAATTTTGTTACGCAGTGAAAAAAACAGGAGTGTGAAACATGGCCGAACAAGCAGTATCGCCCATGATGCAGCAGTATTTTGAGATCAAAAAGCAGCATCCCAACGAGATCCTCTTCTATCGCGTGGGGGATTTTTATGAGATGTTCTATGATGATGCCCTCACCGCATCGCGGGAGTTGGAACTGACATTGACCGGCAAAAACTGCGGCAAGGAAGAGCGGGCCCCCATGTGCGGGGTGCCGTATCACTCCTACGAAACTTATATGGCCCGGCTGATTGCCAAGGGCTATAAAGTGGCCATCTGTGAGCAGATGGAGGACCCGGCGCTGGCCAAGGGACTGGTCAAGCGGGACATCATCCGTGTGGTGACACCCGGTACGGTCATTGAAAGCAGCATGCTGGCAGAGGACAAAAACAACTATCTCTGCAGCATTTATTGCAAACGGCGCCGTGGTCGCTGGCGGGCGGGAATCTGCTTTGCGGATATCTCCACCGGTGAAGCCCGGGCTACCGAACTGAATGCCGAGAAAATCGGCGGAGCCATCATCACCGAGCTTTGCCGCTACATGCCCAGCGAAATCCTCATTTGCCCGCCCATGCTGGATTTCAAGGATGTGACAGCCTACATCAAGCAGCATACCAGCGCGCTGGTGGAACTGCGGGAGGAATCCTGCTATAAGGATGCCCTGATGGAAGCCACCATGTCCGGGCAATTCGGCAGCGACTGGCGGGAAACCTTGGGATATGATGCCGAGTCGTTGGTGCCCTATGCGGTGGCTGCGCTGCTGAATTATCTGCAGGAAACCCAGAAGCACGGTCTGGAACGCATCAAGACGGTGGAAAATTACGCCGATGCCCAGTACATGCGTCTTTCTCCGGTAACCCGGGCCAACCTGGAACTTACCGAAACCATGCGCGGAAGAGAAAAGCGTGGTACCCTGCTGTGGGTGCTGGATAAAACCGAAACCTCCATGGGCAAACGGATGCTGCGCGCCTGGATTGAACAGCCGCTGGTGGATGCCGCGGCCATCAATGAGCGGTTATCTGCCGTACAGGCTTTGTACACAGCCAATATCGCTCGTGCGGATCTGAAAGATGCCTTATCCCATGTCTTTGACATTGAGCGGCTGACCACGCGCATTCTGTACGGATCGGCTACCCCCCGGGAGGTCAAGGCACTGGGGGACACCTGTGCCTGCCTTCCTCAGGTCAAAGAGCAAGCCGCAGCCTGTGGGGCTCCGTTGTTGCGAAAACTGGCCGAGCAGATCGACCCGCTGGAGGACCTGCTGAACCAGATTACCACCGCTTTGGTGGATGAACCGCCGGCCACGCTCAAGGATGGCGGTGCCATCCGGGCTGGTTACAACAGCGAAGTGGATGAGCTGCGCGATATCATGCATGGCGGCAAGGGCTATCTGGCCAACCTGGAGGCCAAACTGCGGGAGGAAACCGGAATCCCCAAACTGAAAATCGGTTTCAATAAAGTATTTGGTTACTATATTGAAGTCAGCCGCTCTTACACCGATTCGGTCCCGGATTCCTTTACCCGCAAGCAGACCCTGACCACCGGGGAACGGTACATTACACCTGAACTGAAAGAGCTGGAAAACAAGATCCTGGGCGCCAACGAGCGGTTGCTCGTGCTGGAGCATCAGCTTTTTGCCGATCTTCTGTCCGATATCTCAGCGCAGGTGGTGCGGATTCAGCGCACGGCGCTGGCGGTTGCCCAGCTGGATGTGCTGGCCAGCTTTGCCGAGGTGGCACTGCAGAACAACTATGTGCTGCCGGTGGTGGACCAAAGCGGTGTGATGGAAATCAAGGAAGGCCGTCATCCGGTGATTGAGCAGATGCTCAAGGGGAGCCTGTTTGTGCCCAACGATACGCTGCTGGACGAAGGCGAAAACCGCATGTTGCTCATCACCGGTCCCAACATGGCCGGCAAATCCACCTACATGCGGCAGAATGCCCTGATCGCCCTGATGGCTCAGATCGGCTGTTTTGTGCCAGCGGCCAGTGCCCATATCGGGGTTGTGGATGCTATTTTCACCCGTGTGGGGGCATCGGATGACCTGGCAGCGGGACAATCCACCTTCATGGTGGAGATGACCGAAGTGGCCGAGATTTTGCGCCATGCCAGCAAGAACAGTCTGGTGATTCTGGACGAGATCGGGCGGGGAACCTCGACCTTTGATGGTATGAGCATTGCCCGGGCGGTTGTGGAGTATATCTGCGACAACATCGGTTGCAAGACACTGTTTGCCACCCATTACCATGAACTGACCAGCATGGATAAAGATATCTATGGGGTCAAGAATTACAACATCGCGGTAAAAAAGCGCGGCGAGGATATCACTTTCCTGCGGCGCATTGTGGCCGGCCCGGCGGATGACAGCTATGGTATCGAAGTGGCCAAGCTGGCGGGGCTGCCTTCCAGTGTGACCAAGCGCGCCCACGCGGTGCTGCGGCAGCTGGAAGCCAATGCCCCGGGAAGAAACCAGACCATGCAGCTGGATTTTGAAACGGTGGAGGCCTACAATAATCCATCCGTTCCCAGCGAAGTGATGGAAAAGCTGCACAATGTGGATATTGAAACGCTGACGCCGCTGGAAGCGTTGAACTTTTTGTATGAACTGAAAAATACCCTGGATAAAGACTGAAACAGGAGGACCCCATGGCAGAAATTCGCGTGCTGGACAAGCATACTGCAGAGCTGATCGCAGCAGGTGAGGTGGTAGAGCGCCCCGCCTCTGTGGCGAAAGAACTGTTGGAAAACGCCATTGATGCCGGGGCCACACAAATCACCCTGTCCATTACCCGGGGCGGCATCGCCCAATTGCAAATTGTGGACAACGGCAGCGGCATCGAGGCGGAATATATCGATAAGGCGTTTATCCGCCATGCCACCAGCAAAATTGCCACAGCGGAGGATTTAGCACACATTCATACGCTGGGATTCCGCGGTGAGGCACTGGCATCCATTGCCAGCGTGGCCAAGGTCGAGGTGCTTACCCGCACCGAACAGGATGAATATGCCTGTTGCTACCGGATTGAAGGCGGGGAGCCCCAGGGGATGGAACCGGGGGCCCGGCCGGTGGGAACGACCATTACGGTACGGGATCTGTTTTACAACACGCCGGCCCGAATGAAATTCCTGAAAAAGGACGCCAGTGAGGGAACCTATGTGGCTGACACGGTGCTACATGCGGCACTCTCCCACCCGGAGATCAGCTTTCGTTTTTTGCGGGATGGCAAACAACAGTATCTCACGCCCGGTGACGGTGATTTGCGCAGCACAGTCTATGCGGTCTTGGGTAGAGAATTCGCCCGGGACCTGCTGCCGGTGGAAGGGGGAAACGGCGTATATCGGGTTACTGGTCTGATTACGCCGCCCCGCGCCTGCCGTGCCAGCCGAGGAACCCAGCATTTCTTTGTCAATGGCCGATATGTGAAAAACCGCACCATGATGGCTGCACTGGAAAACGCCTACAAAGGAACTATGATGCAGGGCAAGTTCCCCGGGGCAGTCCTGATGTTGGAAATGCCTGCCGATCTGGTGGATGTGAATGTGCATCCGGCCAAGACGGAAATCCGTTTCGCCCGGGAAAGTGATGTGTTTGATGCGGTCTACCGGGCAGTGCGCACAGCGCTGACGACGCCGGGCAGCGGGGAATGCCGCTTTGAGATGAAGCAGCCGGAACCGGCAAGCGGACGGCCGCAGGTTCCGGATCCGGTAACCCCGCAGTCGGTACAGAGGCAAGAACCGGCAAAACCCAAATTTTCTACCATGAGTGCGGCGGAATACCGTGCCATGCACCAGCTTACCGAAGCGGTCCCGGCACGGCCGCTGCCGGGGACCGTAACCATGCAGTCTTCCGGAACGGTGTACCGGACACAGGTGTCCCACCCGGCAGCCATTCCGCAGGCGGCCGCACCCATGCGGAAACCGAATACGGTGGAAGATGACACGGTTCTGGATATTCTGCCGGAGCTCCCGGAACAAGAGGTTCTGCCTGCGGCGGCGCCGGAGGCTCCCCTGGAATCCGAGGAAATAACGACTGTCCCACAGCCGGAGCCAGCCCGGGAAGGGCCGGAACAGCAGAGTATGCAGGCCCTGAGCGCATTGCCGCAGCAACCGATCCAGGGACAGCAGACGACGCTGCTTCCGCCCGAAAAGGAACCGCTGAAATTGGTGGGGGAAGTTTTCAAAACTTACATTATTACCGAGCGGGAGGGGGAGCTTTGTCTTATCGACAAGCATGCAGCCCACGAGCGGATTCTTTTTGAAAAACTGTCCAAGGATTATGGAAATGTCCCCGCACAGATGTTGCTGGTCCCGGTGCAGGTAAACCTGACTGCGGCAGAAAAGCAGGCGGTTTTGCAAAACCTGTCCATGCTCAACGATGCGGGTCTGGAAGTGGATGATTTTGGTGGTGCCACCGTGCTGGTGCGCGCAGTCCCTGCCGATGTGGAAGTGGACGATGTGGAAGATATGGTGGTGGAACTGGCTAATCATCTGATGGATGGAAGTCGGGATGCCTTGCGGGAAAAAACCGAATGGGTTTTGCATTCCATCGCCTGCCGCGCGGCCATCAAGGCGGGGGACCGTACCAGCGCGGCGGAGATGCTGGCCCTTGCACAAGAAATCATGGATGGTTCTATTCCGCCGTTCTGCCCCCATGGCAGACCTTGCGTGTTGAAGATCACTCGGAAGGAGCTGGAAAAACAGTTTGGACGCCTTGTGTGAACGCCCCCGAGTCATAACAGTGGGGGGACCCACAGCCACCGGAAAGACTGCACTTTCCGTGGCGCTGGCCCGGCACTTTGATGGCGAGATCATCAATGCTGACTCCATGCAGATCTACCGGCATCTCAGTATTGGCACCGCAAAGGCAACCCCGGAAGAACGTCAGGGCGTGCCGCATCATCTCTTGGATTTTCTGGAACCCGAACAACCCTATAGTGTGGCGGAGTTTGTGCGGGATGCCTCGTCCTGCATTTCCCAAATCACGGGAAGAAACCATCTGCCTCTGCTGGTGGGCGGTACCGGGCTCTATATTTCCAGCCTTTTGCAGGGCGTTACCTTCGCACCGGAACAAACCGATCCGGCTTTGCGGCGGACGTTGCAGCAGCAGGCGGAGACGGAAGGCCCCCAGTCTTTGTATGCACGGTTGCAGACAGTGGACCCGGTGTACGCGCAAAAAGTCCATCCCAACAACTTGACCCGGGTGATTCGTGCGCTGGAACTCTATGAGTCCACCGGACGCAAGATGAGCGAACAGCAACAGGCGTCCCGCCCGCAGGAGGCGCCCTATCGTGCCTTGTGTATTTGCCTGACCTGCAGGGACCGGACGGAATTGTATCGTCGGATCGACCTCCGGGTGGATGATATGATGCGAAGAGGTTTGTTGCAGGAGGCAGAGCTTGTCTGGCAGCACCGGGATACCTACAAAACCGCAGCACAGGCCATCGGATATAAGGAATTTTTTCCCTATTTCGAGGGGGGACAATCGCTGCCCGGTTGTGTGGAGGATTTGAAACGGGCCACACGCCGCTATGCCAAGCGCCAACTGACATGGTTTCGCCACCAAAGTGAGGCGGTTTGGCTATATCTGGAAGATGGCGCCGTGGAAGCCAAAGCCATACAGCAGGTGGAGGCCTTCCTGCAGAACTGAGTGGAAGGGAGGGAAACGAACCGATGCAGCCAAAAAACGGGCATACCAATGCGGCAAAAATTATACGATGGATAGGCATCGCCCTGCTGCTGGTGGTTTCCTTCTATGTGGTAATTCAGTGCTTTGTGATCTTCCACCAGTCATACAAGACAGAAACTGCCATTTCTTATACCATGGCGGACAGCGTCACACTGGACGGTGTGGTGGCGTTTGAGTCCGTATCGGTGGAGGGAAGCGGGAACCTGGGCTATCTGGTACAGGATGGCGAACGCGTCAGCAACGGAACGGTTCTGGCGGAATGTTATACCGATGATTCCCAGGGACTGCTACGGGAGCGTCTGGATCGTTTGAGCAGAACGATTGATTTGCTGAGCAAATCGCAGAACTCCACCGGCAGTGATCTTTCGGTGCTTACCAACCAGACACGGCAGGCTCTGTACAACTTACTGGACAAACTGGATACAGCGGAATACAGCGGCATCACAGACGCAGAAGACGATTTTCTGTTGGCACAGAATCGCCTGCAGGTCAGTACAGGCCAGACGGGGGATTTCAGTCAGACCATTGCGGCGTTGCAGGCGGAGTACGATGAGATCAATGCCCAGTTAGGGGCTTTACAGACTATTACGGCCACCACAAACGGATACTTCAGCAGCACGGAGGCCGCTCCGGCCATTGTAGCAGACAAGCAGGCACTGGACGATGCGACGCCGACGGCTTTGCAGCAGATGCTGGCAGACGGATTCCCGGCAGCGGATACCAACCGGGCGGGACAGATTGCCACAGGGTTCAGCTGGCGATTTTATGCGGTCTGCGATCTGGATACGGCCGCTCGGTTTGATGGGGTTACTTCAGTCAAAATCAGCGTGCCGGGCAAACAGAACACGCCGCTGGCGGCCACCGTTGTGGAGGTGACCACGGACGAGGACAACGGCGTGGCCAAACTGGTCTTCGAATGTCAGACCATCAATGCGGAAATTTTGAGTTTTGGCCAGGAAACCGCACAGATTGATATCAAAACCTATGAAGGCATCCGGATCAGCAAGGAGGCACTGCACATTGTGGGCGGTAACCGTGGTGTGTACGTCAAATATGGCAACCTGCAACGTTTTCTGAAAATCACCATCCTGTATGAGGATGAGAATTATATTCTGATTCCTGCCGATGGCGCCATCGGTACGGACAACGAGGTCCGCCTGTATGATGAGGTCATTGTGCAAGGTACAAATCTGCAGGATGGCAAGCTGCTGTAGCGCAGAATCTATCGGTTCTATATTGACAATTGACATAAAAAAGAAGATAATATTTAGTGTATATCGCTGTAATGGCGTGTGCGCGTTTTACACGCATGCGCGACCAAAGGAGTTACAACCATGTCTATGTTTGACAGTTTGAAAAGCAAGCTCGGAATTGACCCGGAGGGGGATTCTTATATAGATGACACCGAAGACGAAATTTTTGCGGGCGGGCAGGGGAATGCCGCAGCTGCGCAGAATTATTCTCAGGCCGAGGTCAAACAGCATAGCAATAAGGTAGTCAACATCAATGCGACCACCCAACTGCAGGTCGTTCTGGTCAAACCGGAACGTTTTGAGGATGCATCCACCATTGCGGATCAGCTCAACGCAAAACGCACGGTGGTGCTGAATCTGGAATCCACGGGTAAAGAGGTTTCCCGTCGTCTGATTGATTTCCTTTCCGGAGTGGCATACGCGAACAATGGCCAGATCAAGCGTGTGGCAACCAGCACCTTTATTATTACACCCTACAATGTGGATATTATGGGTGACCTGATTGACGAGCTGGAGAACAATGGCGTCTTCTTCTGATTCCGTGTCTGCTGTCCGGGGCTTTGTCCCACCTCAGAATGAGGATGAGCGTCGTCTGATGCACCGGGTGGAAGAATTGTGCCGGGTGGCGGATGCACGGGAAATCCCACGCTATACGGGATTCCTTTCGGATCGCGAGCAGAGTTTGGCCCAGGCGGCCTGCCATCGTGCGGGTTTTTCGTCTATGCGGTTTTGGGGTGGCTACGACCAGGCGGAACGAAAGGTCCTTTGCCTGGAACCGCCACAAGCCTGGCGGGAAGAACCGCTGGCTTGTTTGCAGCTGAAAGCCATGGCACTATCTGGAGAAAAAGCGCCGGGGCACCGGGATTATCTTGGGTCCATTCTTGGCTTGGGATTGGATCGTGTCTGTGTGGGGGACCTTGTACAGGACCCGGAGGACGCGGCTGTGTTTTACGCTGTGGTGCTGGCGGACAAGCAGGCTTTTATTGCGGCAGAGTTGACCAGTGCCGGGCGTTGCCCGGTCCAGGTGACGTGCTGCGATGATTTGCCGGAACGGATTGCCCAGGGTGTGCAGCGTGCGACGCGGGAAGCTACTGTTCCATCCTTGCGGGTGGATGCTGTTTTGGCAGCCATGATGCATACCTCCCGGACCAGAGCTGCAGAATATATTGCAGCCGGCCGTGTGGAAATCAACCATCTTCCCCTGCGGTCGTCCCACGAAACGGTGTTCGCGCAGGATATTTTTACTGTACGGGGCGTAGGCCGCTATCGTTTGACAGAGATCGGCGGAAGGAGCCGTAAAGACAGGGTGTTTATATCCTTCTTTCAGTATTAAGAGAACGGTGACTCTTGAAAACTACCGAATCAGGAAAATCCGAAAACAGGAGGAATAGCATGATCACTTCTGAGGATGTCCGCCGCGTAACCTTTGAAAAATCCATGCGCGGGTATCGCTGCGATGATGTGGATGATTATCTTAAGCAGGTTGCAGAAAGCATGGAGACTTTGTCTGCCCAAAATGACGACCTGCAAAAGAAACTCGTCGTGCTGGCTCAGCGTATTGACCAGTACCGTGCGGAGGAGGATACCCTGCGCACCACCATGATTAACGCGCAGCGGCTGGGCGAAAATGTGATTCGGGAAGCCAAACAGAAGGCTGCGGAAATTATTCGAGCGGCCAATATGAAGGCCGAGGACCGGGAACAGCGGGCCCGGGACGATGTGGAGCTGGCCAAACAGGAGATTGTTACGCTGAAAAGCGAGGCCGACAGCTTTAAACGTTCCCTGATGGAGATGTACCGCAAGCACATCAATTTGATCAGCAAGCTCCCGGAATATAAGACGGTGGAAGAACCGGAGCCGCCACAGGAAAAGCCGCAGGAACCGGTACAACAGCCTGTGGCGGAACCTGTACAGCCGGCAGAGCCCGCCTATACGGCGCCGCCCGTGCAATCTGCCCCGCAGCCGGAACCCCAGCCCCAGGAACCTGTTTATCAGGAAACACAATATTACAATCCTGAACAGCCCCAGCAGACGGAGGCACCGGAAGATGGGGAAAAGGTAGATACGGTGGAGTTTGCCATCGCGCCGCATCCGGAAGAACCGGAGGAAATGGCTGTGCAGCCTCCGATGACGCAGCCGGAGGTGAAGGAAACTTTCCAGCCTGGTGCGGGACTCTACGATGATCCTCCGGCGGAAAAACCGGCACGCAAGACCAGAAAGTCCAGTACCGGTAAGCGGACAACCCGCAAAACCAAAGCAGCGGAACCGCAGGAAGAGTTGAACTCCCCTGCGTTTGACCATTTTGAAGGCGTAGACTTCGACAGCTGATTGTTTCGGCAACCAGCAAAGAATTTTACTAAATAGAGGAGAGTAGGAAATCTTGCCGCAGAATTACAATGACACCATCCACAAGATGCAGACCCCCTTTGAAATGCGGGCCGGTCTGCCCAAAAAGGAACCCAAAATGCTGGAAGACTGGGAGCAGAACCATGTCTATGAGCAGATGATCCGCAACAACGAGGGAAAGCCTCGCTACATTCTGCATGACGGCCCCCCGTACGCCAACGGCAGTATCCATATGGGTACTGCGCTGAACAAGATCATCAAGGACATCATCATCCGCTACAAGAACATGTCTGGTTTCCAGGCTCCTTATGTGCCCGGTTATGATACCCACGGCCTGCCCATCGAGTTGAAGGCACTGGGGTCTTTGGGCGATAAGAAGTCCGGTGTCTCCAAATTGGAACTGCGCAAGATCTGCAAAGAGTTCGCCACGGAACATATCGGTGTTATGAACGATCAGTTCAAGCGCCTGGGCGTTCAGGGTGATTTTGAAAATCCGTATCTGACCCTGCGTCCCGAATTCGAGGCTCGCCAGGTGGAAATTTTTGGCGAGATGGCCAAGAAGGGCTACATTTATAAGGGCATGAAAGCCGTTTACTGGTGCCCGGAAGACCGCACGGCTCTGGCAGAGGCGGAAATTGAGTATGCCGAGGATGAATGCGATTCCATCTATGTGCGTTTCAAGCTGACCGGGGATCCCAAGGGTGTGCTGGCTAAGCACAACATCCCGCTGGATAAAGCTTGGATTGTGATCTGGACGACCACCACCTGGACGTTGCCCGCCAACGTGGCAACCTGCCTGAACCCTGACATCGAATATGCCTTCGTCAAGATTGGCGAAGATTACCACATCATGGCTGCCGAACTGGTCAAGGCCACGATGGAAGCTTGCCATATCGAGGATTACGAAGTTCTGCCCGAAACCGTGCACGGCGATGAGCTGGAAATGGTGGAGTACAAGCATCCCTTCCTGGACCGCACCGGCTTGGTGATCCTGGGTGATCACGTTACACTGGAAGGCGGTACGGGCTGTGTTCACACGGCCCCCGGTCATGGTGTCGAAGACTTTGAAGTCTGTGTCAACCACTACCCGCAGCTGCCGGTTGTTGTCCCCGTGGATGATGCTGGCTGCCTGACCGAGGAAGCTGGCAAGGAGTTTGCGGGCCTCAAGGTATGGGCTGCCAATAAGGTCATTCTGGAGCACATTAAAGAGAGCGGCCACCTGATGGGGGTGCAGCACATCACCCACCAGTATCCCCATTGCTGGCGCTGCCATAATCCCATCATCTTCCGCGCCACCGAGCAGTGGTTCTGCTCCATCGACGCCTTCAAGGAAGATGTCTACAATGCCATTGACAGTGTGCATTGGCAGCCGGCCTGGGGCCATGATCGTATGGCCGGTATGGTGCGCGATCGTAGCGATTGGTGCATCAGCCGTCAGCGTGTATGGGGTGTTCCCATTCCGGTATTCTACTGCAAGAAATGCGGCAAGTACCACATTACTGATGCCTCCATCAAGGCTGTGTCGGACCTGTTCCGCAAGGAAGGCAGTGATGCATGGTACAAGTATGAAGCCAACGAGATTCTGCCCAAAACAGAGGTCTGCGAGTGCGGTGCTTCCGATTGGGAAAAGGATCCCGACATCATGGATGTCTGGTTTGACTCCGGCTCCACCTGGAGTGCGGTCTGCCGTGAACGTCCGGAACTGACCTGGCCGGTGGATATGTATATGGAAGGTGCCGACCAGTTCCGTGGTTGGTTCCAGTCCAGCCTGCTGACCTGCGTGGCTACCCAGGGTATTGCGCCGTATCGTGAGGTGCTGTGCCATGGCTGGGTTGTGGATGCCCAGGGCAAACAGATGCATAAGTCTGCCGGTAACGGTATGGAGCCCTCTGAGATCATTCGGGACTACGGCGCCGACATCATCCGTCTGTGGGTGGCATCCAGCGATTATACGGTGGATGTGCGTGCCGGCAAGGAAATCTTCCGTCAGCTGTCGGAAGCCTACCGCAAGATGCGCAATACCGCGCGATTCATGCTGGGCAACCTGAATGACTTTGACCCGAACAAAGATATGGTCGCAGAAGATCAGCTCTATGAGATTGATCGCTGGGCGCTGGAAGCCTGCAATGCACTGACCAAGACCATGCGGGATGCCTATGATCATTATGACTTCTCCCGCGCGTACCATGCGCTGTACAATTTCTGCGTCATTGATATGTCCAACTTCTATATGGACGTGATCAAGGATCGCCTGTACTGTGCGGATGACCATGCACGTCGCTGTGCACAGACGGCGCTGTACCGCATTCTGGTGGACTTCACCAAGCTGCTGGCGCCTATCCTTTGCTTTACCAGCCAGGAAATCTGGAGCTATGTGCCCAAGATGCCCGGCATGAAGGAGTACGTGGTCTTTGAGCAGATGCCCGAGGCCAAGTCTGCAGCCGGTGCGGCATTCACCGAAAAGTGGGATCGCATCATGGCAATCCGCGATGATGTCAAGAAGGTCCTGGAGCAGGCTCGTGCCGACAAGCTGATCGGTTCTTCTCTGGAAGCCAGCCTGACACTGTATTGCAATGCGGAAGTGTACGGCTTCCTCAATGCAATCCCCATGGATGAGCTGGCGGACCTGTTCATCGTCTCGCAAGTTCATCTGGAGCAGGGCGAAGGCGGCGTGAAGGGCCTTGTGGAAGGCTTGGGTGTTGCTGCCGAGCATGTGGCCGGTACTAAGTGCCTGCGCTGCTGGAAGTACGATGCTGCCGTTGGCGAAAATGGCCTGTGCCCGCGTTGCGCAAAGGTCCTGGGAATGTAATTTTACCTTCAGCGGTGCTTATACTTGCGTAAGCACCGCTGATTTTTTCAGAGTAGGGAGTTTTGGATGATTTTTGGCCTTTTCTCGGTGGCAGGGGCCGCCTTGCTGGTGGTGATTGACCAGCTGATCAAACAATGGGCCACGGCGGTCTTGCAGCCGCTGGGGGCTTTGACCATTTTGCCGGGTGTTGTGGAACTGCGCTATTTCCTGAACGACGGTATGGCATTTTCCATGCTGGCGGGCAAACAGACGTTGCTGATCGGTATGACGTCCCTCATGCTGCTTTGTGTGTTTCTTTTGCTTTTGCTGCGCAAAATGGGCCCTTGGGAAAGAATCTCCTGGACCCTGATTCTGGGCGGCGGCGTGGGAAACCTGATTGACCGCGTGGTCAGCGGTGTGGTTGTGGACTATGTCAATTTCCTTTTTGTGAATTTTGCCGTGTTCAACTTTGCTGACATCTGCATTACCACTGGCGTTGTGATGCTCATGCTGTGGGTGCTGTACGACTCCTACAAAAAAGACCGGGAAGAAAAAAAGATTCACGGAAAGGATGGAAAGGCCGCGGATGGAACGGCTTGAAATTCTGGCGGGGGAGGCAGCTTCCGGCCGGTTGGATGCGTGGCTGGCAGGAAAATGCGAGGGCGTTTCCCGCAGTGCGCTGCAATCTTTGATGGAACAGGGGTTTGTAACCTGTAACGGCCGGCCCGTAAATAAAAAGGAAAAAGTATGCCAAGGAGCCTGTTATCAGGTGCTATTGCCGGACCCGCAGCCTATTGAGGCGGTTGCACAGGATATTCCGCTTTCTATTGTGTACGAAGATGGTGACCTGATTGTGGTCAACAAACCCAAGGGAATGGTGGTACACCCTGCACCGGGCAACCCGGACGGTACGCTGGTCAACGCTTTGTTGTACCACTGTGCGGGGCAGCTTTCCGGAATCGGAGGCGCAATCCGTCCCGGCATTGTGCATCGGATTGATAAGGACACCAGTGGACTGCTGGTGGTGGCCAAGAATGATGCGACCCATCAGGCGCTCAGCGAACAGATGCGGGAACACAATATTCACCGTGTATATCACGCAGTCGTGTATGGAAATCTGCGCGAAGACGAAGGCTTTGTGGAAACCTGGCTGGGACGCGATCCCCGGGATCGAAAAAAGATGGCTGTGGTTTCCAAAGACGCAACGGGTGCCAGGTATGCCTATACAGGATGGCGTGTATTGGAACGGTTCGGCAATTTTACCTACATTGCGTGCCAACTCAAAACCGGTCGGACCCATCAGATTCGCGTGCATATGGCGTCTATCGGGCATCCGCTGGCAGGGGATGCGGTTTATGGCCCCCGCAACTGCATGGAAAGTTTGCATGGGCAGTGCTTGCACGCCAAAGAATTGGGGTTCGTTCACCCGACCCAACAGGAATGGAAACAATTTGATTCGGAATTACCGCTGTATTTTACCGAATTTCTGAACCGGCTAAGAAAGGAACACCGTGCATGAAATCAGCGCTCAGTGATTATCTTGTCATCTGCGATATGGATAATACCCTGCTCACGGCCAAAGAAGGGCTGCCGGCCTGCAATCGGACCGTAATCCAGCTATTTATCGAGATGGGAGGGTTGTTTACGGTGGCCACCGGGCGCCCGCCGGAATCCATTCGTGCAGCGCTGGAGGGTATTCGCCTTTCATTGCCGGCCATTTCCTGCAACGGTGCCCTCCTGTACGATTTTTCCACCGAGTCGGTGTTGCACCGGTCGACTCTGAACCGGGAACAGGCCACGGCAGCCATTGCAGATATTTTGCCCAAGTTCCCGCGCATGGGTGTGGAAGTAATGGCCGGCAACGGGGAAATGTACGTGATTCACGCCAATACATATACCCATGCTCATCAGGTGGATGAACATCTGGGGAGCATTGCATGCCCCATTGAATGTGTGCCGGACGGATGGGTCAAAGTGGTTTTCGCATCGGATCCGGAAAGCATCCGCAAACTGGGGCAGTATGCAAAGACCAAGTATTATGGAAGGGACAATTACTTCCTGGCGACCAACAACATTTATCTGGAAATTATGCCGGGCGGTGTCAGCAAGGCCACGGGGATGCATGACCTGTGTGCATTGATGAACAAATCCCAAAAGAAGACCATTGTCATCGGGGATTACTACAACGATCTGGAACTGATGCGGGAAGCCGGATATGCCGTGGCCGTGGCGAACGCACCGGCCGAGGTAAAGGCTACCGCAGATACCGTCACAACCTGTACCTGTTCGGAAGGTGCAGTGGGAGAGTATCTGTATCAATTGATCCGTCGTGTTACCGATGTATGAACGGCGAAATAAAGGGATGCATGTATGAAAGTAAGTGAGCTGATGGATCCCAAAGGCATTCTGTTGTATGCCAATATCGACAATGCGGCGGATGCATTGGGTATTCTTGTGGAATTACAGGAAGGAATCGGTGTTATCACCAACGGAACAGCCTATTACAATGCGGTGTGTCAGCGGGAAACTTTTGGCGGAAGCACTGCTATCGGCGAAGGAATTGCCTTGCCTCATGCGGGTAACGCCGGCGTATCGGCGCCGGGAATCTCCGCGTTGACGCTGCGTCATGGCGTAGATTGGGGGGCACCGGATGGTGTACCGGTCGATCTGCTGTTTATGATTGCTGTGCCGCCGGAGGAAGAAAGCCTGCATTTACAGATTTTGGCACGGCTTGTGAATTTGCTGGGACGTAGCGCTCTGGTGGATGCGCTTCGCCATGCCAGCAGCCCGGAACGCTTTTTGGAACTGCTCCAAAAGGCGGAATATACCTGTTTTGGTGCTTGATACAAAGCTCCCCTGAAGGATAAACTCCTTCGGGGGAGCTTTTTTGCAAAATAGAGAGAAAGGGAACTGTGCACAATGCCAAAAATAATCCATAAGAATAAAAAAATATTGTGCATTTGTTTTATTGCTTTAGTGCGGAAAAGTGTGATATACTTTAAAGCATTAAATCGGCAAAGCGGAGGGAGCTGCAGACCCTTTTACCGGGGATCTGCGGGAAGGCCAAGCCGATAGCGTTTGGAGGAAAGAGAAAATGAGAAAAGCGGTTTCTTTACTGATGGCGGCTACGATGACCATGGGCTTGGCTGCGTGCGGCAGCTCTGCATCGACCGGAAGCGAAAGCTCTGCGGCGACTTCCACGTCGTCGGCTTCTTCTGAGGCTTCCGCCGAAGCGGCTACCGCTGCGGCGGGGCAAAGCTATACGGTAGGAATCTGTCAGCTGGTTCAGCACGATGCCTTGGATGCTGCCACACAGGGATTCAAAGACGCTTTGACGGAAAAACTGGGGGACAGTGTACAGTTTGAAGAGCAGAACGCTTCCGGTGATACGGCAAACTGTTCGACCATCATCAATGGTTTTGTTTCCTCCGGTGTGGATTTGATTCTGGCCAACGCTACCGCACCGCTGCAGGCGGCAGCGCAGGCAACATCGGATATTCCGGTTTTGGGAACGTCTGTGACCGACTATGCTACAGCACTGGATATCAGCGACTGGAGCGGTACGGTGGGCGGTAACGTTTCCGGTACATCGGACCTGGCCCCGCTGGATCAGCAGGCGGCGATGATTCAGGAATTGTTCCCGGATGCAAAGGCGGTTGGCTTGCTGTACTGCAGTGCCGAAGCAAACTCGGTTTATCAGTGCGATGTAATTGAAGGCTATCTGACGGATGCCGGTTATACGGTCACCCGGTATGCATTTACCGATACCAATGACGTTACTTCTGTGGCGCAGTCTGCGGCAGATGCCTCCGATGTGATTTACATTCCCACCGACAATACGGCTGCTTCCAACACCGAGGCCATCGCCAATGTGGTACTGCCCGCCAAGGTTCCCGTGGTGGCTGGTGAGGAAGGCATCTGCAAGGGCTGCGGCGTGGCTACCCTTTCCATCAGCTACTATGACCTGGGCTACCAGACCGGGACCATGGCGTACCAGATTCTTGCCGAGGGGGCGGATATCTCTACGATGCCGGTGGAGTATGCTCCCAATGTTACCAAGAAATACAACATAGCCAACTGCGAAGCGCTTGGCATCACCCCGCCGGAAGGCTATGAAGCCATCAGCGAGTAATACAAAACCATAGTGACAGCGGGAAAAGGGCCTGCGCCCTTTCCCCGCTGTTTTGGTGCTTATTCTTTACATGAGACGGAGGATGAATTTCCGTGGATTTTTTCACTTCACTTCTCAATTCCATGCCGGGTGCGGTGGCACAGGGACTGGTTTGGGGGATTATGGCGATCGGTGTTTACATTACCTATCGCGTATTGGATATTGCGGACCTGACGGTGGATGGCTCCTTGGGAACAGGCGGCGCGGTCTGTGTGGTGCTGGTACTGAATGGTGTGCCGGTGGGGCTGGCCCTTGTGGCAGCCACCCTGGCCGGCATGCTGGCCGGTATGGTGACGGGCCTGTTCCACACGGCCTGCGGGATCCCCGCCATTCTGTCCGGCATCTTGACGCAGCTGGCACTGTATTCCGTTAACCTGAGAATTATGGGCACGGGTACAGGTGGCGGCAAAGCCAATCTTCCCATCAGTGTGGACAAATACGGTCTGTTGGTTTCCGCACGGTATGTCCGTGAGGCGGCGCTGAGCAACCCCCTGGTAACGCTGGTGATTTTTTGCGCGGTGCTGGTGGCAATTCTGTATTGGTTCTTCGGCACTGAATTGGGATGCTCCCTGCGTGCCACCGGTGCCAACCAGAATATGGCCCGTGCCCAGGGAATCAATACCAGCTTCGCCAAAGTGCTGGGCCTGATGATTTCTAATGGTCTTGTGGCACTTTCCGGTGGCTTGCTTGCCCAGTATCAGGGGTTCTCCGATATCAATATGGGTCGCGGTGCGATCGTGATTGGTCTGGCCGCAGTCATTATCGGCGAGGTAATCTTTGGCAAAATCTTCCGGAATTTTGCGCTTAAGCTGACGGCAGCCATCATTGGTGCGATTATCTATTATATGGTCATGACCTTTGTGTTGCGACTGGGCCTCTCCACCGATGATCTCAAACTGCTGACCGCTTTGGTGGTGGCCATTTTCCTGACGGTGCCCTATTGGAAGAGCCGCTACTTCACAAAGCCCAGCGTAAAAAAGGGAGGCAAGAACGATGCTTGAAATCAAGAATGTCTATAAAACCTTTAACGCAGGCACCGTGAACGAGAAGGTGGCCCTGAACGGCTTGGACCTGAAACTGGAAGATGGGGATTTTGTCACGGTGATTGGCGGCAACGGCGCCGGAAAATCCACTATGCTCAACGCTGTGGCTGGTGTATGGCCCGTGGACATGGGCAAAATTATCATTGACGGGCAGGATGTCACCCGCCTTTCGGAGCATAAGCGGGCCAAATATATCGGGCGTGTTTTTCAGGATCCGATGATGGGAACGGCAGCCACCATGGGGATTGACGAAAATCTGGCATTGGCTGCACGTCGCGGTATGGCACGGACCCTGCGTACCGGAATAACCAAAAAAGAGCATGAGGAATACTATCGGTTGTTGAAAACGCTGGAATTGGGATTGGAAGATCGCATGTCCAGCAAGGTTGGGCTGCTTTCAGGTGGACAACGCCAGGCGGTCACCCTCTTGATGGCTACACTGAAAAAACCGCGGCTTCTTCTGCTGGATGAACATACTGCGGCGTTGGATCCCAAAACGGCTGCCAAGGTACTTTCGCTGTCGGACAAGATCGTCCATGAAAATCACCTGACTACTTTGATGATTACCCATAACATGAAGGATGCTATCCGGTATGGCAATCGCTTGATCATGATGTATGAGGGACGTGTGATCTACGACGTGCGCGGAGAGGAAAAGGCAAACCTCAAGGTCAACGACCTGCTGCAACGCTTTGAACAGGTCAGTGACGGGGATTTTGCCAATGACCGCATGCTTCTTTCCTGATTTCTGTTGCACGGCATCCCGGAGAAAGTGAAAAATCCCGGCTGGATTTGACAGCCGGGATTTTTTTGTTAATCTTTTGTAATACGTTATATTTTTCAAAAAAGCATATTCAAACCATGCGATTTATGCTATAATAACTTTGTTTATACTAGGTGGGGTGTGGCCACGGGTCGCCTTCGCCTTTTCCATAAGGAGGTCACCGTTTACGATGAACCGTAAAGAATCCCGTGTCCGATCCGGTTTTAGCCCCGTGCAGCGCAAAGCTTGCCTAGTGATCGCTCTGTGTGTGTTGGCGGTTGTGCTCAGCTTTGTGGTGGCATGGATTTTGCCCCAAAGTCTTTCGCTGTTCGGGTCCGGGGATGGCTACGACCCCGATCAATATCCGGTTGATACCAGTCTGGGGGCCGTTCTGACAGAAAACTCTGCCGATGACACCTACATAACCGAGAGCCTGTTTGTGGGGGATAAGACCGCGCTGGCGCTGCAGAAGGACGGACGGATCTCACTGGACCAATATGCAGGCAAAGAAGATCTGAAAATCTCCAACTTCCTGAAAGAAAGTTGCGTAGCTTTTGAGGATGACAACAACACCTACACCATCCCGCAGGCCATTGCCAAAATGAAGGCGCGGCGGGTTTACGTGCTCATCGGCAGCAACGATGTGGACGGTTCCGTCACGGTGGATGAGTTTATCAGTGATTACAAGCAGGCGTTGCAAAACATCAAAAATTCCTATTCTTATTGCGATGTGATTGCCTGTGCCATCCCGCCGGTGGATCAGGATTCTGAAAATGCTGCACAAACCCAGACCTTGATCGATCAGTTCAATCAGGCCATTGCAGTTGCCTGCAATGATATGGAGTTTAAGTATCTCAACAGTGCAGAGGTGCTGAAGGGCGACAAAGGGTATGCAGAAAGCAGCTATCTGGATTCCGGGACGGGTACATTGAATGCCGCCGGTGCCAATACCTTCCTTGAGTATGTGAAATCCCACGCCTACCAGACGGAGGATACACGCCCGGATACCAACGATGTGCCCAAACGTGCGGCACAAGCCTCCGGTGGAACCAGCAGCACGCCTACGCCTACCGCGACGCCATCCAAATTGACGGCCAGCTACGCGGTGGAAGATGCGGCAAAAGGCTCCCTCACCGGAAACGGCCAAACGGGTGTTTCCAGCCTGGAGGTACAGACCACTTCCGGCTCCAAGGTGAGTGTCACGGCGGTGGCGGCAGAAGGGTACACCTTTTACAAATGGAGTGACGGCGTTACCGATGCAACCCGCTACGATATTGTGACCAAAGATATCTCGGTGACTGCGATGTTCAACGACGCACGAGTGGAACTGACGTTGGACCGTGGGGATACCACTATCAAAAAGGGCGAGTCCCTTTCCATTACCGCGACGGTGAAACTGGGCGGCAAGAGCTACGACAACAGCAATGTTCAGTGGTCGGTTAACGATGAGATGGAGATGAATGGTGGCACCTTTACCTTTACACCCTCCGATGCGGGCAGCTACGTGGTACGCGCGGGGATTGAAATCAATGGGACCTTCTCTACGGCTCAGATAACCGTCACGGTGCAGTCTGATCCCACAGCGATCAGCATCAGCGGGACCTCCACCATCACCGCAGGAAACAGTACGACGCTCAATGCGAATGTACAGAACAAGAACGGAGATGTGACCTGGAGTTGCGACGAAACTTCCTGGACTGCGACCGGTGATCAGGTTACCTTTACGGCCAATCAGGAGGGAACCTATCACTTGCGCGCCAAGAACAATGGGGCGGAAGCAGTTTTTGAACTGCAGGTGTCCGCGGCGCCGACGCCGACGCCGGCCCCCACCCCTTCGCCGACCCCTGTGCCGACGGCAACGCCCGCACCTGCAAGCCAGAGCGAAGGATAAATGATGTGTGGCGCATGGAACCATGCGCAGAGTAGTTAGGAGCAATCGATGGCAATTTATACATGCGTCCTGTTGGACGTTGACAACACATTGCTGGATTTTGATGCCGCTGAGCGGCAGGCATTGACGGCCATGCTGGAAGAATATGAGCTTCCCCACGATGCCCAGGCATGTGATACCTATCACATGGTGAACCGAGAGTTATGGGATGCTTTGGCCAAGGGCAAATTGAGCAAGGCAAAACTGTTTCAAACGCGCTTTTCCCGGTTTATGCAGGCCATGCATCTGCCGGACAATGGAAAAAGCCATGCCATGAACGATCGGTATGAAGAACTGCTGGCAACTCATGCGGATGTGATTCCCGGCGCACTCAATGCGTTGGAGGAACTGGGCGAGGTGGCCACGCTGGCCAGCGTTTCCAACGGTGCGGCGGCGGTGCAGCAGGCACGAATCCGGGAATCCGGCGTGGAACGCTACATGGATGGCGTATATGTCTCCGAAAAAATCGGAGCGGCCAAGCCATCTGCTAAATTATTTGAATATGTTCTCAAGGATTTGGGCATAACCAACCGCAGCCGTGTGCTGATGGTGGGGGATGACCTGCTGGCGGATATTAAGGGTGGGCAGAACGCCGGTCTGGATACCTGCTGGGTCAATTTCAAAAATGAAGAGAACACCTCCGGCGTACAGCCTAAGTATGAAATTCATTCTTATGAGGAACTGTATCGCTTGGTCATGGAGCCGGAAGAACTGGAAAATATTGGCGTGCGCAATCGCCGCCATAGCAACGAGGCCTGAGGCCGTATCCAAACGGAGGCAGGCTGTAGTGCCGCTGCCTTCGTGAAAGGCGGCGGCATATTTTGAGAGGGGAAAAGGAAAGAAGCACTATGCTGCTGGAACTGCAAGAACTGGGAAAGAGCTTTGGGGAACATGAAGTCCTGCAAAATGTAAATGCCGGCGTGGAGCGTGGAGATCGGATCGGAATTATCGGTGCCAACGGTACGGGCAAGACTACTTTGCTGCGCATCTTGTATGGGGAAAGCCTTCCGGATACAGGAAACGCAGCATTCGGCAATGGGGTGACCTGCGGCTATCTGGAACAAAATGCCCACTTGGATCCGGCTCTGACCGTATATGATACGATGAAACTGGCTTTTGCGCCGGCGCTGCAGGCTATGCAGCAATTGGAAACGTTGCAAAAGGCCCTGGCGGATCGCCCGCAGGATGCACAGATTCAGGAACAGATCACCCACTGCAATGCCATTATTGATGCCATGGATGGGTACCAGATGGACACCCAAATCAAGAAGGTGTTGAATGGCATGGGGTTCCCAGCCCCCACATGGGAAAAATTGGCAGGAGTCCTTTCCGGTGGGGAACAGACACGTCTGCGTCTGGCCAGATTGTTGCTGGAACGGCCGGATCTGTTGATTCTGGATGAACCTACCAACCATCTGGATATTGAAACGATGGACTGGCTGGAAAATTATCTTAAAACCTACCGCGGTGCAGTACTGGTGGTCAGCCATGACCGTTATTTTCTGGATGCGGTGTGCACCAAGATCTGGGAATTGCGGGGAAAGACGATCAAAACCTACCGCGGCAATTACTCGGCGTATCTGCCGCAGAGGGAAGCGGCCGATGAACGCCAGCAGAAAATGCATGATGCTGCGGTGGAAAAGGCCGCCAAACTGCAGGATTACATTGACCGGAATCTGGTGCGTGCATCCACCACAAAAATGGCCCAGAGCCGCCGAAAACAGCTGGAAAAGCTGGAGATTGTGGAGGCGCCTACCGCTGAGGCATGGGAACTGAATTTCCGCTTTGAATACGACATCGAGCCGTATGACGAACTGGTTATCATGAAAAATCTCACGGTACGTATTGGAGAACGCACCCTGATCGATAATCTGGATTATACGGTGCACCGTGGGAACAAGTTGGTGATTGCGGGTCCAAATGGGACGGGAAAATCCACCTTGCTTCAGGTGTTGGACGGAAAACGACGCCCTTCCGGCGGTATGGTGCGGCTGGGAAGCGGTGCCAAGCCGGGTATTTTTACCCAGCAGCAGGCACGGCGTGCCGGTCGGGTGATTGATGCGATCTGGAATCAGTATCCGCGCTTTACCGAGCTGGAAGTACGCAGCCATCTGGCACGTTTTGGATACCGCGGCGAAGATGTCTTCAAAGATTGTGCGCTGCTTTCGGGCGGAGAGCTGGCACGGCTGCGCTTTGCGGAGCTGGCACTGGAACGTCCCAACCTGTTGTTCCTGGACGAACCAACCAACCATCTGGACATTTATATGCGGGAAAGCCTGACACAGGCGTTGAAGGCTTACACCGGCACCTTGCTGCTGGTGACCCATGATCGCTATCTGATGCAGACCCTGGCTTGCCCGATTCTGTATCTGGAGGACGGCAAGGCAACCTTCTATCCCGATTTTTCAGCGCTGAAAAACCGGAATGCGGTGAAATCTGCGGAACCCGTTTCCACAGGAGAAACCGGGAAAAAGCAGGCATACGGCAAAGAACAGCGTCGCCGTCGTGCCGAAGTGCGCAATCGCCTGAAAGCGGTGGAGCAGGAGATTGAGGAGCTGGGGGCACACATTGTCGAGTTGGAAAACGAGATCAATGATCCGGAGGTGCTGCGTGATCATCTGCTGCTGCGTGAGAAATGTGATGAGTTGGACGATACGCGTTTCCACCAGCAGGAACTGTACGATGAGTGGGAAAAGTTGGCAGAAGAGCAGGAAAAAATGGAAGCAGACGGGGAATGACCCGGTTACCGTTCTGTAACTTGTATTCTGGCGAAAAAGCGCTATACTAAATTCTGAGTATAAGGATAGCAAGGCGGCGGGGACGATATGCTCCGCCAACACGAAGCGGGGAGACCACTTTGCAAACGACCATTATTATAGCTACACATAAACCCTACTGGGTGCCGGATGATCCCATGTATCTTCCGGTACAGATGGGGCACGCGGTGCATCCGGCCATCGGTTACATCGGGGATGATACGGGGGAGAACATCTCGGAGCGCAACGCAAATTTTTGCGAATTAACGGGGTTGTATTGGGCTGCCCACAATATCGATTCGGACTATATTGGAATCGTGCATTACCGGCGTTATTTTGCCAGCCGTAAAAAATCGGTGTTTGCGCCCAAAAAGGACCGTGTGATCGGTCACGAGGAACTCAGTGCCCTTTTGGCAACGACCAATGTGATTCTGCCCAAAGAGCGCCACTATTTTATCGAAACCAACTATACCCAGTACATCCATGCCCATCACAAACAGGATCTTACGGTGACGCGGCAGATTATCGCCCGGAAATGTCCGGAGTATCTGCCGGCCTATGATCTGTATATGTCCAAGACCCATGGTCATCACTTTAATATGTTCGTGATGAAGCGGGAATTGCTTTGCCATTATTGCACGTGGTTGTTTGATATCTTGTTTGAACTGGAAAAGGAACTGGATATGACCGGCTATTCGGACAACGACAAGCGGGTGTTCGGTTTTGTCAGCGAGCGCCTGCTGGATGCCTGGCTGACCACCAACAATATCAGCTACGAGGAATTGGATATCGTGTATATGGAACATCAGAATTGGCTCCACAAAGGATTCTCCTTTGTAAAGCGGAAGTTTATCCCCAACAATCATGAGTAAGCAACAGAAAATTGCAGCCGTTGTGGTTACCTATAATCGCCTGCCGCTTTTACGGCAATGTCTGGAAGCTTTGAAAGCCCAGACGGCGGAACTTTCCTCCATTTGGGTCATCGACAATGCCAGTACCGACGGAACCGGGGAGGCCATCTGCCGAATGGAGATTCCCGGCCTGGAGTATCGCAACACAGGCAAGAACCTGGGCGGCGCCGGGGGCTTCTGCTATGGCATCCGCCAGGCGGCTGCAGCAGGATATGATGCGCTGTGGCTGATGGACGATGATACCATTCCGGAGCCGGATGCGCTGGCCCGGTTTCTGGAAGCCGATACGTTGTTGCAGGGAAAGTATGGTTGGCTTTCCAGCCGGGCCTTGGCGCCGGATGGGACGGATCAACCCATGAATCTTCAGCGTGTGACGCCCTATCGCGATCTGGATGGGTTCGAGGGGGAGGCTATCCCCGCGGTAATGGCCAGCTTTGTCTCACTGTTTTTGCCCACGCGAATTGTGCGCAATAAGGGACTGCCCATTGCGGAGTTTTTTATCTGGTCGGATGACTGGGAATATACCCGGCGGATTTCCCGGGAAGAACCCTGCTATGTTGTACCGGCCAGCCGTGTGATTCATGCCATGAAAAATCCGGGGACGGTAAATATTGCGACCGACGTACCCACCCGCTGGGACAGGTACCGGTATTTTTACCGTAACGATGTGGTGCTGTACCGCCGGGAAGGTTGGAAAGGCTGGCTTTGGCTTCTGGCCAAAGATTTTTGGCATACAGTGCAGGTGCTGCGGGATCCCCGCGGAAAGCGACTGGCCCGTATCGCGATTATATGGAAAGGGTTTGCTGCAGGGGTGCGGTTCGCGCCCCAAATTGCCTATTTGCCATGAATATTACCAATACGATTGTACGGTTGGCGGCGCCGTATCCGGCAGTGGCATTCGACGTGTTTGATACGTTGATCAAACGGGACGTTGCCAAGCCTACCGATGTGTTTTTGCTGCAGGGAACAGATTTTGCTCGGGCACGTGTCTGCGCCGAACAGGCAGCCCGTGCGCAGAACACGGGTGAAATTACTTTGCCGCAGATTTATGCCCAACCCAGCATGGAAAAATTCGATCCGGCAGAAGAATGTGCCTGGGAGAATAAAGTGGTCGTCCCCTATACGCCTGTGCAGGAAGCCGTCCGGTTGTTGCGAGCGCAGGGTAAGCGCGTGTACTATATTTCCGATATGTATCTGCCGCCTGAGCAGATTGCTGCTATGTTGGACCGATGCGGTTACCCGCCTTTTGACGGGGGATTCGTTTCCAGCGCCTATGGCGTACAGAAACGCAGCGGGGCGTTGTTTCGGCGTTTTTTGCGGGAAACCGGGTTCAAGTGCGGAGACGTTCTGTTTGTGGGGGACAGCTGGCGTGCCGACGTTACAGGCGCTGCTTTGGCTGGAATTCGCTCCTGGCATCTGCCAACGGAACCGCCGCCGGAAACCGCTTTTCCGGACAGCGCGGTCCAGGCTTTTACCGCCAATCATGAAGCGTTTGTATCCGGTTGGGGAGACCGGCTTGGATTCACCTTGCTGGGCGCTTTGGAAGTGGCTTTTTGCCAGTGGATTCATGCGCGCAGAGAGGAACATCCGGAGGCGGGGCTGTTTTTCCTGGCACGGGACATGTATCTGACACGGGAAATCTACCACCGCATGTATCCACAGGAAGAAACAAAATATCTGGAGGTGTCCCGACGCAGTCTGTGTCCTTGCCTGCTGGCACAAAACGAAAAGGAACTGGTGGCGGCCGCATTGCCGCGGCAACGGTTGACCGGACAGCAGATTGCAGACTATTGTGGTGCTTCCTGTCCGGAAGCATATCGGCAGAAAACCTATATGCTCAAAACAAAGGAAGGGCAAGAGGCATTGCCCGCTCTGCTGGATGCGCTGCAACCGCCCCGGGAGGCAACACTGGCCTTGGCGTATTTGCGCCAAAGCGGTTTGCGGGCCGGAGATATTCTTGTGGATATTGGCAGCGGGGGAACGACCCAGTTCCTTCTGCAGAAACTGCTGGGAGTTTCTTTATATGGATTGCAACTCTCCGGGGATGCACGGCTGAGGGAACGTTTTTCTGAAGAGGAAACCTCGGTATTTCTTTCTTTGCAAGGCGCGGATGCCTGTCTGTATTGGGTAGGGCAGCCTATGCTGGAACGGATGATTTCGCAGGACGTGGGAGCGACGGTTGGCTATAGACAGCTTGGGCAGACGGTTTGCGTATGCCAGCAGCCACAGAACCGGGAAAAGCGTATCGATGAGTTGCAGCGCGGGGCGCTTCGCTTCGCCGAAGAATGGCAGAACAGTGCCCTGTCGGGGATACGCATTTCTGCCGTAGCGGCTATAATGCCCTTTTTGCGGATGGTGCGTTGCCCCAGAAAGTCCCAGGTCGCATTTTTGGGAAGAATCCAGGTGGAAGATGGCGGAACATACACCCTGGCAGACCCCAAAAAACTGCGGCACTATATCTTCCATCCGGTGGAGATGAAACGGGATTTGGCAGAGTCCCGCTGGAAGATCGGCTTTTTGCAAAAACTTTTGCCGGGACCGTTGCCATACGGGCGGTTGTACCTTGGCATGAAAAAACAAAAGGAAAGGTAAGAACGCAGCGTGGGAACACGGATCAGCCTGATTGTACCGCTCTTTAACGCAGAATCTACGCTGCGAGCTGCAGCGGCCTCTATTTTGGCGCAGGATGTGGAAGGACTAGAACTTATATTGGTGGATGATGGCTCCATCGATGGGACAGCCGCCGTTTGTCATGAAATATCCCGTCAGGATGCACGGGTCCGGGTGATCACCCAAAAGAATGCGGGTATCTGCGCAGCCAGGAACCGCGGGCTCAGCGCGGCAACCGGAACCTATATCGGGTTTTGCGATGATGACGATGTTCTGCTGCCCGGGGCATTGCCACTGCTCCTCCATATGGCAGAGTCCAAGCAATGTGATGTGGTGCGCGCTGATTACGAATTGTTGCGGGAACAACAGGACGGAACCTTTCGGGAACTGCCCCACGATGCGGGCGTAGCCTGCAACCTGCAGAAGGATGGGTATGCGGCATTTCTGAAAAACAGCGGTCCTCAGTTTGTATGGAATGCCTTGTACCGCCGGGACCTGTTGCAAAACCTTTGGTTTGATGAGCGCTGCCGCTATGGGTTGGAAGACTTTATCTTCAACATGCAGGTGTACATGCGTACGGCCCGCGCCGTGTATCTGCCACAGGCGGTGTACCGGCATTTTGAGCGCGGGCAGAGTACCTCCCTGTGCCAGTCGGCAAAAGCGATACGAGGGCGCATTCAATCGCTGTCCATCTGGATGGAGGCGGAGCATGCGGCACTGCAGAAGCGTGGTACGGAACAGGAGAAAAAAACGCTCTGGGCGTTGCGCCGGGCCGAGGCTGTCACCTTTTTGATGCACCAGTTGCGGGATGCCCGGGCCCCGGCGGCTTTGCGCCGCTATGCGTGGACTTCGTTGCGGGAAGCACTGGCGCCCTATCCCGAAAGTCCTCTTGACTTTTTGTACGGGGCAGGGCAAAATAAAAAGAAAGCGGCAGCGTTGCTGCTCTACCAACTCCATATTCCCAGCGTGTATGATCTGCTTTCCCAAAAGCAGAACAAAGAGTAAGCGAGGAAATGCCATGAAAACAATTTTGGTAACAGGAGCGGCCGGCTATATCGGCCGTCATGTGGTAAAAAATGCCTTGGACCGCGGTTATAAAGTCATCGCATCGGATTTTGCCTTCAAGGGTTTGGACGAGCGCGCGGAATTTTGTGATGTACCCATCTTCAGCGGGGATCGGGATATCTACCGGCAGGTAGGCAGCCCGGACATTTGCATTCACCTGGCCTGGCGCGACGGATTCCGGCACAACTCTTCCGCGCACATGAAGGATTTGTCTTCTCATGTGGTGTTTCTCAATGATCTGGTGGAAGGCGGCCTTCAGGGTCTGAGCGTTATGGGCACCATGCACGAAGTGGGGTATTGGGAGGGTCCCATCAACGAAAGCACTCCCTGTAAGCCCCAGAGCCAATATGGTATTGCCAAAAACGCGCTCCGCCAGAGCCTGATGCTGTCCCTGGCGGACAGTCCGTGCAAACTTCATTGGCTGCGCGCGTACTATATCACTGGCGACGAAGCACACGGCAGTTCCATTTTTGCCAAATTGGCGCAGGCTGAGGAAGAAGGAAAAAAGACTTTCCCCTTTACCAGCGGTAAAAATCTGTATGATTTTATCGATGTGGAGGATCTTGCCAATATGATTGTGGCGGCCAGTGTACAGGATGAAATCAACGGCATCATCAATGTTTGCACGGGAAAACCGCAATCTCTGGCTGACCGGGTGGAGCGGTTCCTGCAGGAAAAGCATTACAAAATCAAGTTGGATTACGGTGCTTTCCCGGACCGTCCCTATGACAGCCCCGGCACGTGGGGCGATGCAACTAAAATTAACCGAATTCTGGAAAAGGAACGGCAATGAAAAGACTAGGAATCTTCTTCTTTTACGAGAAAAACGGCGATGTGGATGATTTTATCACCTACTATCTGGCGGATCTTGCCAAAAATCTCAGTGAGTTGATTGTTGTTTGTAACGGAAAGCTGAGCCAGCAGGGGAGAAACGCTTTTTCGCAGTTTACGGATCAGATTCTTGTCCGGGAAAATAAGGGCTTGGATGTCTGGGCATATAAAACGGCACTGGATCATTATGGCTGGGCCCGCTTGGCGGAATTTGACGAGATTGTCATGACCAATTCTACGCTGATGGGACCTGTGCGCCCTTTACGGGAAATGTTTGATGCCATGGCGCAGAACCAGGATCTGGACTTCTGGGGGCTGAGCATTCACCATGGTGCCAAGACCAACCCGTTCAAAGGCAAACATCTGTATCGCTATTTGCCGGTACATATCCAGTCCCACTTTATTGTGTACCGCAAGCGTTTTGTCCAGAGCCCGGAGTTACAGGCCTACTGGAACGAAATGCCGATGATCGAAAGCTATACCGATTCGGTACAGCGGTACGAAGCGGTGTTCACCAAACAGTTTGAAGATCGGGGCTTCAAGTGGGACGTGTATGTCAAAACGGATGACTTGAAAGAGTTTACCGACTATCCGCTGTTGGTTTGCCCGGTACGTTTGCTGCGGGACAAAAAGTGCCCCTTGTTCAAACGGCGCAGCTTTATGCATGCCTTGGAAGCGTATCTCAACGACACCGCCGGGGAGCCTGTGCGGGAATTGTATGAATATCTGCGGGATGAAACGGATTACCCCATGGATCTCATCTGGAAAAACATGATCCGCACGATGCATCCCCATGAGTTTACCCGCAATCTGGGGCTTACCCGGGTAATCCCCGCGGAAGTGCAGAATGCCGCCCGGGCGGAGTCGGTTTGTCAAACACGGCGCATTGCACTGGCCATGCATCTGTATTTTATGGATATGCTGGACCAGAGCGCTGCGTTTGCAGCAAAATTCCCGCCTCAGACGGATGTTTTCATCTCCACGGACAGCGAAAGCAAGAAGCAGCAGATTGAGCAGGCGTTTGCCTCGTTGCCGCTGCACAGCGTCACGGTGTTGGTGGTGGAAAACCGTGGACGGGATGTTGCTGCCTTTCTGTGTGATCTGGCACCGCATTTGCGGGGATATGATTATGCCTGCTTCATGCATGACAAGAAGGCGATCCAAACCAAGCCGGGGAGTGTCGGTGCCAGTTTTGGTTACGTTTGCAATGAAAATGTCTGCAAAAATGCGGCACATGTGCTGAACGTGCTTTGCGAATTTGAAAAAGATCCCTACCTGGGAATTCTGTGCCCCCCGTATCCCACTCATGGACTGTATTTCATGAATATGTGCTCGGGAGGTTGGGGACCCAACTTTGAGAACACCAAGAAGCTGATGAAGGAATTGGGGATTGATGTACCGATCTCCGGGGAGGAGTCTCCCATTGCACCCTTCGGAAGTGTATTCTGGTTCCGCCCGAAGGCATTGGAACCTCTGTTTTCTCATGGCTGGAAACATGAAGACTTTCCGCCGGAGCCGCTGCCGCAGGACGGCACCATCAGCCACGCCATTGAACGGATTTATCCCTTTGTGGCGCAGTCGGCGGGGTATTACCCGGCGGTGGTCATGAGCAGTTCTTTCGCGGTGCTGCGCAATGATACCATGCAGGCGTATGCCAATGGGTTGATTCGGCCTCTGGCCCGTGTGTTTGACTGTACGACGTTCTGGGCTGCTTCCTGTGCAGCCACGGCGTTTGCGGCCAAACGGCATCTGTTCGGTGTTTATGGCCCCTATGCCAATACGCGTCGGCGGCATGCCCGCAACTGGCTGCGGGACAATCTGCCGGCACCGGCTTACAAAGGACTTATCACAACCAAGCGGGCTATTTTCGGACCCCGGCACGGACCCTACGAGGATTGATTTCATGAAACGTCTGGTGATCTACTTCCATTATGATCCCCAGGGCGTGGTGGATCTGCCCTGTCGATATGCTGTGGAAGCCATGCTGCCGTTTGGACGTACGATTTTTGTGACAAACGGTACGCTGGAACCGGAAAGCCGGGCCTGGGCAGAACAGAGCGGCGCAGTTCTGCAGGAACGCCAAAACCGTGGCTTTGATGTGGGGGCTTACCGGGATGCTTTGCTTGCTGTGGGACGGGTGCAGTTGGCCCGGTATGATGAACTGATTCTGATGAATTACACGCTGGCGGGGCCGGTTTTCTCATTGGAAACCATGTTTCAGGAAATGGAATCCCGTCGGAATTTGGCGTTCTGGGGTCTGTCACGGCATTATGCCATGCGCAGCAAGCGGTTTGGCGGGCGGGTGCCGGAGCATCTGCAATCCCATTTTCTTGCGGTGAGAGCGGAGTTGTTTTGCAAGGATGTCTTCTGGAAGTATTGGCAGGATATGCCTTTACCGCGCAGCTATGAAGAGTCCATCATTCATCATGAAACCCGTTTCACGCCCTATTTTGCCAAACAAGGATTTGCCTGGGACAGCTATCTGAATACCGAGGATCTGAAACCGGTTTTTGTCAACCCCATTATGGCATGTCCGCGGGAGTTGATTCAGCATCGCGGTTGTCCGTTTTTTAAACGGAGGAGCTTTTTTACCCCGTATGAGGATGAGCTGCGCAGAACGGATGGCAATGCGGCTGCGGAATTGCAGACGTATCTGTCCAGTGCCACGCGGTATCCGGTGGATGCGCTGCTGCGTGCGTTGTTACGTACCCAACCGCTGTCGGCACTTTACAAAAACCTGCATTGGCGCTATGTGATCCCGGACGACACACAGCAGGAACTTCCGGACCTCTCTCGGGAGGGATTGCGGCTTGTGTGTCCGCCACCTCTGGCGGCGGATGCGGTAACCCAATGGTATTGGCAACAATCCCGGCAGTGGGCACAGGATCATCTGGCCCAGGCTGTGGAACTGTTTCGGCAGTATCCTATGCTGGGGGTGCTTTGCCCGGAGTTGCCCGCATGGCCGGAGGGATTGCAGGCAGTTCAATCAGCTTGGCAGATGCGGAAAGCGTCGTTGGAAACGGAATTCCAGGTCCGGCTGGAGTGGAATCCGCCTCCGGCGCCTTGTGCCGGGTGGGCTTTGGTGCGGGAGGCGGCACTCCCTGCCCACATGTGGGAAAACGCGAAGCAGCCGGATGTCTGGAAGATGCCGCTGGCAGCCCAGCAAAAGGGATACTACAGCGCCACGTTCTATGCGGGCAGCCAAGCCGCTGCGGGAATGGAACAGCTGTTTGCCTATATGCGCGGCGCGCAGCGCCCGGTCACAGTGGCTAAACAACTTGCCCGCCTTGCCAAACATAGGCTGAAACACTGACAAAGGGGAGACATACCATCAAAAGACAACGACTCTTCTATCTGGATTTAATTCGCGCGGTGGCGTTGTTGGCAATTCTGATCATTCATTTTAATGCAACGGTCACGGGCTATTTTACTTTGCCCCATAAACTGTTTGCCAGTGTGTTGCCGTTCGGCATCTATCTGGGGGATTTCGGGTCTTCCTTGTTCTTCATGGTATCCGGTGCGGCGCTTGCCCTTACGGTTCCCCCAAAACAGTCCGTGATGACTTTTTATAAAAAGCGTGCCAAAGCCATTTATCCCTTATTCTGGCTTGCCTGGCTGCTCTGCTTTTCGGTCCGGTTCGTGACGAAACCCGGATACTATGCCGGTGCCAAAACCGCTACGCTTCTGCTGACGTTTTTGGGGCTGGACAATTTTGCAGTGGCTGCCGGATGGGTTGGTATGGATTTTGCCTGTGTGGGGGAGTGGTTCCTGGGCAGTATCCTGTTTTTGTATCTTCTTTTCCCATTTTTACGGCGTGGTTTGGACCGGAAATCCTGGCTGACCTGGATTGTGGCGTTGGGCATTTGTCTTCCCATCCATCTGGCCCGGTGGGATGCACAGCTGGTGGCCATTCATCTGATGGAGTTTCTGTTCGGTATGCAGTTTTTGAAGCTGCAAAATTCCGGTAAGGGGACTTTGGCGGTATTGGCTGCCGTGGGAACGGTACTTTGTACGCCCATAGACAGTAAGGTGACCTGTGCGTTGTTCAGCACGGTGGTATTCATCGTGCTGGCGGCAGGTGCACGCTTTCTGGACCGCCCGTGGCCGCGTATCATTTGTGCGCGACTGGCCAAGTTGTCTTACCCGGTTTTCCTGGTCCACCATGTGCTGATTCAGCGATTGGTGGAAAAGTTTGACCTGGTATCCTTGAGTCGACGGGATACGGCTTTTTTGTTTGGTATTTATCTGCTGGCGGTGTGGGCTGCGGCAGAAATCCTGCTTTGGATATACCATCGCCTGCAAAAGGAATATGCGGCGCTTTGTCCTCAGTGACACAAAAAATACCTGCCTTGACGGCAGGTATTTTTTTGCTTTGCTGCCAATGACACCTCTGTACAAAAATCAGCCGGTACGGTATAATAAAACCATCAATGGAATACCGCACGAAAGGGGCGTTTGGTTGTGTCTGAATTTTCTGTTTCCCTTGCCAAACTGGCGGAAGAAGCCAATCTCACAGTCGCATACACTCCCTGTGAACTGGACAAAGTCAAGGTGACTGCCACCGAGGTATATCGTCCGGGCATCTTGCTTGCCGGTTACTACGAAAACTTTGACAATAAGCGTGTGCAGATCATAGGCCTGACTGAAATGTCCTATCTGGAAGAGTTGTCCACTTCGCTGCGGGATATGCGGTTGGAAAAGCTGTTTTCGTTTCAGCCGCCCGCGGTAATCCTGACCCGGGATATGCAGCCGCTGTCCGAAATGATGCAATATGCCAAACAATATTCGGTGCCCATTCTGATGTCCACTGAGATGACCTCTGCCTTGATGGGCGTTTTGATTACCACGCTGAACAAGGAACTGGCGCCGCGTATTACCCGCCACGGCGTACTGGTGGAAGTCTATGGCGAAGGCATTCTCATTCTGGGGGATTCCGGTGTTGGAAAAAGCGAAACAGCCATCGAGCTTGTAAAGCGGGGACATCGCTTGATTGCGGACGACGCGGTGGAGCTGCGTCGCGTATCCAATCGCAGCATTCTGGGAACGGCTCCGGCCAATATCCGCCACTTTATCGAGCTGCGGGGCATCGGCATTATCAATGTTGCCCATGTGTTCGGTATCGGTTCGGTACGTAACAGTGTGGAAGTGGAAATGGTGGTGCAGCTGGAGCCCTGGGATCGTACCAAAAACTATGATCGCACCGGCTTGGATACAGAATACTATGATATTTTGGGGGTGCAGGTGCCCAGCATGCTGATTCCGGTTATGCCCGGCCGTAATCTGGCGGTCATTCTGGAAACGGCGGCTATCAACAACCGCACCAAGGAAATGGGCTATAACGCTGCCAAGGAATTGCTGGCACAGTTGGGCCTGCAGGATGATATTTCCCTGTAAAACCAATTCAAAAGAGAAAAGAGAGAAATACAATACATGCAAATGATCGCAGATCTTCACAGCCACACACTGTGTGCAACCCATGCTTTTCAGACACTACAGGAAATGGCGACTGCCGCACACGAAATCGGATATTACGCACTGGCCATTACCGACCATGCGCCGGCCATGCCGGACGCGCCGCACATTTGGCATTTTGCCAACGGGAATGCTTTGCCGCGCGTGGTGCAGGGGGTTGCAATGCTGTATGGTGCGGAAGTGAATGTAATGGACACCAAAGGTGGCTTGGATCTGTCACAGAGTCAACTGGCAGTGCAGGATTGGGTGGTGGCCTCCATCCACAGTCCCTGTGTGCCGGGAGTCCTGACCCGCAAGGAGGCCAATCGGATTTGGCTGGCAATTGCGGAGAACCCGTATGTGGACTGCATCGGTCATTCGGAGCAGGAAAACTACCGGTATGACTACGATTTGGTCACCAAGGCGTTTGCCCAAAATCATAAAGTGGTGGAGCTGAACGCCGGATCCTTTGCAGTGCGTAAAGACGGGATTCCCAATATGCGTAAGCTGCTGGCGGCCTGCCTGGAAAACGGTTGCCATATTGCGGTGGACAGTGATGCCCATAGCGCCTGGCGGTTGCAGACCGCTTTGCAGCCCCTGTACAGCTTGTTGGAGGAACTCTCTTTCCCGGAAGAATTGATTGTCAATGCGACCAAGGAAAACCTTGTACAGGAACTGAAACTGCATGGCAGACGCTGTGCGGAAGAAATAGGAGGAATTTTACTATGAGTCAATATACTATTGGCATTGATCTCGGTGGAACTACAATGACGGCCGGCCTGGTCGATGAGTATTTCCAAATTGTCGGCAAAATTACCTGGGCCACAAAGTTGCCCCGTCCTGCAGAAGATCTGGAAAAAGCGCTGGCAGACCTTTGCCGCGCGGTGGCCAAAGAGAATAAGGTGGATTTTTCCAGCGTAAAATATGTGGGCATTGGTACTCCGGGCAGCGTGAATTTTACGACGGGTTTTGTGGGCTATAACACCAACTTTGGATATTATGATTGGAATCTCGGCCCGGACATGGAAAAGCTGTTGGGCTGCAAGGTGTATGTGGAAAATGATGCCAACGCGGCGGCGTTCGGCGAATATATTGCCGGTGGCGCCAAAGGGTACAAAGATGCAGTGGTTATCACATTGGGAACCGGTATCGGCAGCGGCATCATCCTGGGCGGTAAAATCGTGCGGGGCTTTAACTTCGCAGCCGGCGAAATGGGCCACACCGTCATTGTGAAAGGGGGCCGCAAATGCAACTGCGGCCGCCACGGCTGCTGGGAGCGCTATGCCTCGGCACGTGCTTTGACGGAGGATACCAAAGCTGCCATGCAGGAACATTCGGATACCTTGATGTGGAAGCTGGTGCCGGATTTGGATCATGTGAATGCCAAGACCTCCTTTGATGCCATGGCAAAAGGGGACGCACTTGCCAAACAGGTAGTAGAAAACTGGATGGAATATGTGGGGTGTGGCCTGGCCAATGTGGTCAATACCTTTGAACCGGAAGTGATCTGCGTGGGCGGCGGTGTGTCCAACCAGGGCGAAGTCCTGCTGGGCCCGGTGCGCGCCTACGTGGAAAAGGAAACGCATGATATTACGGGAGGGCGCGTGCCGGAAATTCGCGCCTGTGAACTGCGGAATGACGCAGGAGTGATCGGTGCCGCTGCGCTGGAAAGTTCGATCTGAACCCGGCGGACGGCAAGGAGTGGGAGAATCTATGCAAGAACAACTGGCAGAAGCCATTCGCCGCGGTCTGCGGGAAGCCATGCTTCCGAATAAGGAGCATGAACCGTTGTCGGAACATACAACTTTTCGGATCGGAGGTCCGGCGGCGTTCTGGTGTTCCCCGCAGAATCCGGCACAACTGCAAAAGCTGTTGGCCTGTTGTAAAGAAAGCGGAGTCCGCTACTATTTGCTTGGCAATGGTTCCAACACGTTGTTTTCCGACGAAGGATTTGACGGCGTGGTCATTGATTTGCGCGGACTGACGTCGCCGCTTGTGGAACAGCGGCAGGGGGACGAGACGACCCTTACCGCAGGGGCTGGCTTGACGCTGGGACGTTTGTGTGCGGAAGCACAGCAACGGGGACTTTCCGGTTTGGAATTTGCCTGCGGTATCCCTGGCACGCTGGGGGGAGCGGTCTATATGAATGCCGGTGCATACGGCGGGGAAATGAAGGAAGTGCTGGAAACGGTTACTTTTCTGGATGACACACTTTCCTTTCGTACACTGCCTGCTTCGGCGCTGCAAATGGGGTACCGTACCAGCATTTTTGAAAAGAATCCGGGTTGGTGTGTGGTTTCTGCAACGGTGCGTTTGCACAGCGGGGAACCGACCCGAATCATGGCACAGATGCAGGAGTATCTTACCAAGCGCAAGGAAAAGCAACCACTGGAGTGGCCCAGCGCCGGCAGCACCTTCAAGCGTCCCCAGGGCGCGTTTGCGGGACGTTTGATCGAAGAATGCGGGTTGCGGGGCTTTAGCGTGGGCGGGGCCCAAATCAGCGAAAAGCACTGTGGTTTTGTGATCAACAAAGGTGGAGCAACCTGCGCGGATGTGGTAGCCCTGACAGACCGGGTGCGAGAAATCGTGCAGGAAAAAACCGGATATGTTTTGGAACGGGAAATACGGGTAGTAAAATAAAAGGCGGTACATGCAATGAATTTCTTGATTGTTACGGGTCTTTCCGGTGCAGGCAAGTCGATGGCGGTGAACGCACTGGAAGATATCGGCTTCTTCTGCATTGACAACATTCCCGTGGCGTTGCTGCCGCGTATTGTGGATTTTGCGTTGCAGGGCGAAAATCAGCTCAACCGGGTGGCAGTTGTGATGGATGTTCGCGGTGTGCGCAACAGCGATCAGCTGGAACAGGCACTGGCAGATCTGGATGCCAAAAAAATTGAGTATGAGATCTTGTTTCTGGATGCCAACAGCAATACCATTCAGCGACGCTATAAGGAGACGCGCCGCCAGCATCCCATTTCGCTGACAGACCATGTGTCCATCGAGGAAGCCATCGCACGGGAACGGCAGCTGCTGCAACCGCTACGCAGCCGGGCCAAATATGTGATCGATACCTCCTTGCTCAGTGTGGCGCAAAACAAGGAGCGCGTGTGCAGTCTCTTTCTAGACAAGGGTAAGTCTCCTATGGCGCTTACAGTTGTCTCTTTTGGCTTTAAGTATGGGCTTCCGCAGGAAGCAGACCTTGTACTGGATGTTCGTTGCCTGCCCAATCCCTTTTATGTGCCGGAACTGAAGAACCTTACCGGCCTGGATCAGGCTGTGGTGGATTATGTCATGGCTGCGCCGGAATCGCAAGAACTGTTACGACGGTTTGAAAATATGCTGGAATATGCATTGCCGTTGTATGTCAAGGAAGGAAAAAGCCAGCTGATGATTGCGGTAGGGTGTACCGGCGGCAAACATCGGTCCATCACCTTTGCCAGGAAAATCGGCGAATTTTGTCAGAAACTGGGGTATGAGCCCAGCATTCAGCACCGGGATGCAAAGCGAACGCTGTAACAGTGGTGCAGACAAGCCGGGGAGGAATACCTGATTGAGTTTTTCGCAAGAAGTAAAAAACGAAATTCTGCGCCATAGAATTTCGAAACCGTGTTGCAATGTGGCCGCCGCCTATGCGGTGGCCTGTTTTGGTAAATATTTCGATGACCGGGGCGTGGTGTTGCAAACAGAAAATGAAGGTGTAGTAGCTTTTGCCCAAAAGGTCTATCGGCGCTGTGGCGTACAAGGGCAGATTCAGCGCAAGGAGCGTCCCACGGGACCGGTGTTTGAATTTCATGTGCAGGACCCACAGGAAATTGAAAAACTGCTGGCGCTGTTTGGACATACGGGCAAAGAACCGACGTTACGGATCCGGCCGGAACATTTCAAATGCCAGAAATGTATGCAGACCTTCATTGCTACGGCATTCCTTTGCTGTGGGACTATGACGGATCCGGAAAAAAGCTATAATCTGGAATTCCTTTCCACGCGCCACTATCTGTCGCAGCAGCTGGAAGCCATGCTGGCAGAGCATGACTTTCATCCGCACCGCGCGTTGCGCAAGGGCGCCAATACCGTTTATATCAAGGCAGCCGACCACATCGAAGATTTGTTGACCTTTATGGGAGCCGGAGGAGCGGCTATGCGCATTATGGACCAACGACTGTACAATGAAATGCGCAACAAGACAAACCGGCTTTCCAACTGTGAAACTGCCAATCTGGGAAAAAGTGTTCAGGCGGCTGTACAGGTCCAATTGGCCATTGAACGACTGCAGGAGGCCGGAGCACTCAACACTTTGCCGGAAACGCTGCGTCAGACGGCCAAGGTCCGAATGCAGTATCCGGATTTGCCGTTGGCCAAACTGGCACAAAAATTTGACCCGCCGGTCAGCAAAGCGGGACTGTCCCACAGACTGAAACGTATACAGGAAGCCGCGCATCGTCTGCCGGAAAATCAGCCCCAAGAAAAGGAAATGAGCAATGCCTGAAGCAAACCAAAGACAATTTACCCACCTGCATGTGCATACGGAATACAGCCTGTTGGATGGTGCCTGCCGGATTGATCGCATGTTCGACCATCTCAAGGCTATGGGGCAAACGGCCTGTGCCATTACTGATCATGGCGTGATGTATGGTTGTGTAGCCTTTTTTGATGCGGCCAAGGCGGCGGGCATCAAACCGATCATTGGTTGCGAGGTGTATGTGGCGACCCGGACCCGTTTTGATAAGGTGAACCGCATTGATGGCAACAGTCATTTGATTCTGTTATGCAAAAACGAAACGGGCTATAAGAACCTGATCAAGATGGTATCGGCGGGCTTCATTGAAGGGTTTTATTCCAAGCCACGTATCGACAAGGATCTTTTGGAACATCATCATGAAGGGCTGATCTGCCTTTCTGCCTGCCTGGCAGGGGAAATCCCCAAAGCCATTTTGGCGGGTGATTACGACCGAGCCAAGCAGACGGCGCTGTATTATCGGGATCTGTTCGGGGCAGAAAACTACTATATCGAACTGCAGGATCATGGTCTTCCGGAGGATCAGGCGGTTTTGCCCCAACTCATCCGTCTTTCCCGGGAGACCGGAATTCCCATGGTGGCTACAAACGATGCCCACTACATCACCAAGGAAGATGCCAAGATGCAGAGCATTCTGCTGTGCATCCAGACAGGAAAAACCATTGCAGATGCGGATCGGATGGAATTCCAGACGGATGAATTTTATCTGAAAAGCGCCGATGAAATGTATGATCTCTTTTCCATGGTGCCGGAGGCTTGTGAAAACACCAACAAAATTGCAGAGCAATGCGATTTCGCCTTTACCTTTGGCGAGACGAAGTTGCCGTATTTTCAGGCGCCGGACGGCATGGAGAATCAGGCGTACTTCGAAAAGCTTTGTTGGGAGGGCCTGGAACGCCGCTATCCCGGCAAGGTGACCGATGCGTTGCGGGAACGGTTGGCCCATGAGATCAATGTGGTCAAGACGATGGGCTATACCAACTACTACCTCATCGTTTATGATTTTATCAACTATGCCAAAAGCCGGGATATCCCGGTGGGGCCGGGGCGTGGTTCCGGTGCGGGCAGTCTGGCTGCATACTGTGTGGGGATTACCGACATCGACCCGATCCGGTACAACCTGATCTTTGAACGTTTTCTGAACCCGGAGCGAGTTTCCATGCCGGACTTTGACGTGGATTTCTGCTATGAGCGGCGCCAGGAAGTCATTGACTATGTCAATGATAAATATGGACGGGACCACGTGGCCCAGATCGTGACCTTTGGTACCATGGCTGCCCGTGCGGCGGTCCGCGACGTGGGCCGTGTGATGGGCATGGCATACCAAGATGTGGACAGGGTTGCCAAACTGATACCCATGGAACTGAAGATGACGCTGCAGAAAGCGTTGGAAGTCAGTCCGGACCTGAAAGCCCTGTATGAACAGGAACCGCAGGTGCACGAACTGATTGACACCTCCTTGAAGGTGGAGGGCATGCCGCGCCATGCTTCCACCCATGCGGCGGGCGTTGTGATTACCCGGGAGCCGGCCACTGAATATGTGCCTCTCTCCACCAATGACGGTTTGCCGGTCACCCAGTTCAACATGGTGGAGATTGAACGTCTGGGCCTTCTGAAAATGGATTTTCTGGGGCTTCGCACGCTGACGGTGATTCACGACACCGAAATGGCCGTGCGGCGCAGGTTTCCGGATTTTCGCATGGCAGAAATCAGCTACGATGATCCGGAAACCTATGCCATGCTGGCAAAGGGGGAAACGGAAGGTATCTTCCAGCTTGAATCCACCGGTATGACCCAGGTGCTGGTCAGTATGCGGCCCAAGAATCTGGAAGATATCATCGCCCTGATTTCTCTGTACCGGCCAGGACCGATGGATTCCATTCCTACCTATCTGCGCAACCGCCGGGAGCCGGAAAAAATCAGCTACAAGACACCACAGTTGGCACACATTCTGGATGTTACCAATGGGTGCATTGTGTATCAGGAACAGGTCATGCAGATTTTCCGGGAACTGGCCGGATTCAGCTTTGGCCAGGCGGACAACATCCGCCGCGCCATGAGCAAAAAGAAGCACAAGGTTATGGAGGAGGAGCGGGAACACTTCGTTCATGGATGCACAGATCCCGGCAAGGAATGCCCGGGGTGTGTGAAAAATGGCATTCCGGAGGCGGTTGCCAACGAAATCTATGATGAAATGATCAGCTTTGCCTCCTATGCCTTCAATAAATCCCATGCAGCCTGTTACGCCTACGTGGCCTTTCAGACGGCCTATCTCAAGTGCCATTATCCCCATGAATTTATGGCAGCGCTGCTGACCAGCGTGCTGGACAACACTTCCAAGGTGATTGAATATACTTCGGAGTGTCAGCGGCTGGGCATCAAAGTGCTGCAGCCGGATATCAATGTCTCGCGCGGCGGCTTTACCGCGGACGGCGAATGCATTCGTTTTGGACTGAATGCGGTCAAGAGCGTGGGACGCAACCTGATCGAACAGGTTGTGAAAGAACGAGAAAACCGGCCGTATCGCGGATTGTATGATTTCTGCAAACGGATGTACGGCAACGAACTCAACCGCCGAGCGCTGGAAAACCTGATCAAGTGCGGAGCATTTGATACACTGGAACCTTCCCGCCATGGAATGCTGGAGTGCGTCGAGGGGATTCTGAAAAGTGTGGAAACCGACATGCGCCATAACCTGGAAGGGCAGATGGACCTGTTCGGTATGATGAGCGGGGAAGCGCAGGAGCAGGCCGCCAACGACTACAAAGTGCCCGCGCTGCCTGAATATCCATCCGGAGAATTGCTCAAAATGGAAAAAGAGGTTTCGGGACTGTATCTGTCCGGGCACCCACTGGATGCCTACCGGGAGCAGATCGCCCAAATCTCCACCTGCACCATCGCACAACTGCTCGGCGAAGATGCCAAGCGGTTTGACAATCAGAATGTGACGTTGCTCTGTACCGTGGTCAAAAATAAGGTGATGACCACAAAATCCAACACTTTGATGGCGTTTACCACCATAGAAGACCTGACCGGCACCATGGAACTGCTGGTATTTCCCCGCGGTTTGGCTGAGTGCCGAGCAGCATTACAGGAAAATGCCGTTATTGTGGCCAATGGTCGTGTATCCGTGAAAGAAGAGGAAGCGGCCCGGCTGATCGTGGAAGGCATTCAGCCCATTGAAACCTATGACCCGTCCAAGAGTTTCGGCCGCAATCGGGTGGACAAGGTCAGGCGAGAGACCAGCGCCGAAGGAGCAAGCGGCTATTTTCTCACCGTGCCGGCGCGAAATTCTCAGCAGATGCACCGGGTGGAAAACCTGCTCTGCAACATCTTTGACGGCGGAACGGTGAAAGTCTATTTCCGTTTTGCCGATACGGGACAAAAGGTGTGGGCAAAGCATATGGCCATCAAAGATGACCCGCTCTTGCGCGCGGAGTTGGAACGCATTCTGGGAAAAGAGTGCGTAAAAGTGCAAACAACCCCTCAGCATGCAAAATAAATCCATGAGTTTTGCGCGAATTGTCCATAATCCCGGCGCAAGAGTTGTGGTATAATGGGATTGTTCGGGATTGTTAAAAAATTATTGTAAGTAACGCTATGTTCCCAAATAGGAGGAGCTGCTTTATGGCTAAGGAAATCAAAACAATCGGTGTTCTGACCAGTGGCGGTGACGCGCCCGGCATGAATGCGGCAGTTCGCGCCATTGTGCGTGCGGGTATCAGTAAGGGATATCGCATGATGGGCATTCAGCGCGGTTACAATGGCCTGATCAACGGCGAATGCTATGAGATGAACGTTCGCAGCGTGTCTGAAATTATTCACCGCGGCGGCACGATTTTGTATACGGCCCGTTGTCTGGAGTTCAAGACGCAGGAAGGGCAGGCCAAGGGCCTGGCCCGCTGCAAGGAACTGGGCATTGATGCGCTGGTGGTTATTGGTGGTGACGGATCCTTTATGGGGGCCCGTGCACTGGCCAACCAGGGAATTCCCTGCATCGGTCTGCCTGGCACCATCGACAACGATATTGCCTGCAGTGAGTACACCATCGGCTACGATACGGCTATGAACACTGCCGTAGAGGCCATCGATAAACTGCGTGATACCACCCAGAGCCATGACCGCTGCAGCGTTGTGGAGGTCATGGGCCACCACGCCGGCTACATTGCTTTGAATGTTGGCATTGCCACCGGTGCGCTGGCGGTTCTTCTGCCGGAAATCCCCTTTGACTTCGAACGGGATATTCTGCAGCGCATGCGTCAGACGCAGGTCACCGGCAAAAAACACTTCATCATCATCGTTTCGGAAGGCGTTATCGGCGCCCAGGAACTGGCAAATCAGATCCAGGCAGCCACAGGTGTCGATTCCCGTGCTACGGTTTTGGGCCACATTCAGCGCGGCGGTTCTCCCACGGTCCGTGATCGTGTGAATGCTTCCCTCATGGGATATCATGCCATCGATCTGCTGGATAAGGGCATTTATAACCGCGTAGTGGCGGTTTCCGGCGACAAGATCGTGGATTATGATGTCAACGTTGCGCTCTCGATGCATAAGACCATCGACCGTGACATGATTGATATCGCCAATGCGATCTCCATCTGAGTAAAAATGCAAAAGGCCGCGCCTGGTGCAGGCAGCGGCCTTTTGTTTTGTAAAGCTGCTATTCTGCCGAAATTTTTAGCGCATTTTTGTGGAAAAAGACTTGCCAAACTGTGGCGGGGATGCTATAATACTAAAGCGTTAGTGCTGCCGGGCCACCGGCAGGATAATGACACATCATTATACAGGCGGTCCTCTGCCGAAAATTCGGGTATGAACGTCGATACAAAATGGAGGAATTCATAACATGGACGCAATGAAGCATTTTACCGAGGGTATGATCAAAGAGAACAAGCCCCAGTTTGAAGTCGGCGATACCGTTCGCGTTTCCGTCCGCATCAAGGAAGGCGACAAGGAGCGTATCCAGGCTTTTGAGGGCACCGTCATTGCCAAGAAGCATGGCGGCATTGCGGAAACCTTTACCGTTCGCCGTACTTCTTACGGTGTCGGTGTGGAGCGTGTGTTCCCCGTCAATAGCCCGTTCGTCGAGAAGGTGGAGGTTGTCCGCCGCGGCAAGGTCCGTCGTGCGAAGCTCTTCTACCTGCGTGAGCGCACTGGTAAGGCGGCTAAGGTTAAGGCGCGTATCTGAGCATACTGAGAAAAGGGGAGGACGGCTGGCGTTCTCCCTTTTTTCGTATTCTTTTGTGGGAGGAAAGGCGTGGCACAGGCGTTTAAGGAACGGTATCGCCATAATCGGGAAACCCTGGAATGGTATGATGCTTTGGCGGTTGCCGTGGTGGTGATTGCACTGATTTTTACGTTTGGCGTTCGCATTGTGCAGGTGGACGGTAGCTCCATGGTACCGACGCTGCACAACGGAGAGCGCGTTTTGATCGGCACGTTTTTACAGCCGGACTATGGGGATGTGGTGGTGATTGACAGCTATATCCCGTATGGAAAACCGCTGGTAAAGCGTGTTATCGGTAAAGCAGGGGATACGATCGATATTGACTTCGATGCCGGAATCGTTTATCGCAACGGGGAGGCCCTTGATGAACCGTATATTGCGGAACCTACCTGGACCTACGAGAGTGTGGATTTTCCCTTGACGGTCCCGGACGGATGCCTTTTTCTGATGGGAGACAACCGCAATGAATCCAAGGATAGCCGCGATGCGGAAATCGGGTGCGTGGACGCGCGGGACGTTTTGGGCGTTGCCCTGTGGCGCGTGTTGCCGCTTGACAAGATGGGAGCTGTAGAATGAGTCAGAGCGATATCATCAATACCAGACAAATCCAGTGGTTCCCGGGTCATATGACCAAGACATTGCGCTTGATGGAAAAGGAAATCCGCAACGTGGACTGTGTGCTGCAGATTCTCGATGCGCGGATCCCGCTTTCCAGTCTGAACCCGGAAATTGAACGAATCACAGCGGGAAAACCGCATCTGTATATTCTGAACAAGAGCGATCTGGCCGACCCGGAGATCACAAAACAATGGCTGGCCTATTTCCGAAGTGCCGGCGCCGGGTGCTTGGCCATGGATTCCAAACAAAAAGGACGGGCGGCGGCAACAAAAGCTCCCATCGAACGGGAACTGTCCGCTCTGATGGAACGGCGTCGCAATCGTGGTATGATTGGGGCGGCCATCCGGGTTATGGTGGTAGGCATTCCCAATGTGGGCAAATCCACCTTCATCAATTCTTTTGCGGGAACCAACCGTGCCAAGGCGGCCAACAAGCCGGGCGTTACCCGGGGGAAACAGTGGATCAGCGTGGACAACTTTGATCTGATGGATATGCCGGGCGTTCTCTGGAAAAAGTTTGATTCGCTGGAAACAGCCTCCAACCTGGCATTCATCGGCTCGATCCGGGATGATATTCTGGATATTGAGGAACTGGCCTGCGGGTTGCTTTCCAGTGTCAAGGCCATTTATCCCCAGCAGTTGCTGGCCCGCTACAAATTGGAGCAAACCGCTTTGGACCTGGCGCCTTACGAATTGTTGCAGGCCATCGGTGCCAAACGGGGTATGTTGATCTCCGGCGGTGAGGTGGATACAGAACGAGCGGCCAAAATGCTGGTGGGTGAGTTCCGCGCCAGCAAGTGGGGGCGGCTTTCGTTGGAACGGCCGCCGCAGCGTGGGGCAGTGCAGGAGGTACCGGACGATGACGATGCGTTCGACGAAGACGAGCAATAATCCGCTTCTGTATGCCTACGATGCCGGGCAACGCGCCGAACACGGTGTGTTGTGCGGTGTGGACGAGGCGGGGCGGGGACCGTTGTGCGGGCCGGTTTGCTGTGCGGCGGTGATCCTGAACCCGGAGGACCCCATTGAAGGCATCAATGATTCCAAAAAGCTCACCGAAAAGCGCAGAGAGGCCCTTTTTGAAGAAATTACAAATCGGGCCGTAGCGTACAAGGTCGTTTTTATCTCCCCTCAGGAAATTGACGAAAAGAATATCCTGTGGGCCACCATGGACGGTATGACCCAGGCTGTGGAGGGATTGTCCACTCAGCCGGAGTATGTCCTTGTCGACGGGAACCGCTGCCCGCCGGATCTGAAGATCCCGGCACAGGCGGTGGTGAAAGGCGATGCAACCAGCGCCAGTATTGCGGCTGCATCGGTGCTGGCAAAGGTCAGCCGTGACCGCTATATGCTGGAACTGGATCGGGCATATCCGCAGTACCAGTTGGCCAGGCACAAGGGCTATCCCACCGCACTGCACTACCAGTTGATTGCCGAATACGGGATTCAGCCGTTTTACCGACGCAGCTTCCTGAAAAAGCAGGGCTATTGGCATGAAAAATGAATTGGGCCATACGGGGGAGGCTGTTGCCGCCCGGTATTATCAGCAGCGCGGGTACCTGTTGCTGGGTCATAATTTCCGCACCCGGATGGGGGAACTGGACCTGATTTTATATAAGGAAAATCAACTGGTTTTTGCGGAGGTAAAAACCCGGAGCAGCACGGGATGGGGGACTGCTGCAGAAGCGGTGGATTTACATAAACAGCGGCGGCTGATCCGTGCCGCCCAGTTCTACCTGCAGAACAGTCCTTTTGCCGAGGCGTCGGTGCGTTTCGATGTGGTAGAAGTGATGCCTGCCGCAAAAGGCTGGCAGGTACATTGTATTTTCGACGCATTCCAAGGTTCAACATAGAGAAAGGGTGTAACATATGCAGTATCAAAGTACCAGAGATTCCCGGATTCGTGTTTCCGCTTCGGAGGCAATTGTGCGAGGTCTGGCGCCGCAGAGCGGTCTGTTTGTGCCCGAAGCCTTTCCCCAGGCGGACCTTGCGGCATGGAAAAATTTGTCCTATCCTGAATTGGCGCAGCGCGTTTTGGCGGGCTACCTTACCGACTATCAGGAACAATTTCTTGAACAGGCAACCACATCCACCTATGGGGATGCCTTCGGTGGGAAGGCCGGTTACACCCGGAAGGTTCATGACGGCGTGTACGCACTGGAGCTGTGGCATGGGCCGACCTGTGCGTTCAAGGACTATGCACTGCAGCTGATGCCCAAGTTGCTGGTGGAAGCCAAGCATAACCTGGGACGGACCGAAAAGACACGTATTCTGGTAGCTACTTCGGGAGATACCGGAAAAGCAGCGCTGGCGGGTTATGCCGGACTGGACGGAATTGAGATTTCTGTTTTTTATCCGGATGCCGGTACCAGTGAGATTCAACGCTTGCAGATGGTTACACAGACGGGAGAAAATGTCCGGGTCTACGCGGTGGAAGGAAACTTCGATGATGCCCAGACGGGTGTAAAACGAGTTTTTGCGGATGCTTCTGTGGCCGATGCGCTGGAGCGGCGCGACATCCGACTGTCCAGTGCCAACTCCATCAACTGGGGGCGCCTTGCACCGCAGATTGTGTACTACTTCTATGCCTACTTCCGTTTGGTGGAGCAGGGGGCAGTAGCCTGGGGCCACCCGGTGGATTTCTGCGTGCCTACCGGTAATTTCGGCGATATTCTTGCCGGGTATTATGCCAAGCGTATGGGGTTGCCGGTGGGAAAACTGGTCTGCGCCTCTAACAAAAACAATGTCTTAACTGACTTCCTGCGCACCGGAACCTATGATGCGCGCCGGACCTTCTATAAGACAACTTCGCCGTCGATGGATATTCTGATCTCTTCCAATCTGGAGCGGTTGTTGTATCACGTGAGCGAAAGCTGTGAAAAGGTGGTGGGCTGGATGAAAGACCTTGCGGAGACCGGCACCTATACGGTGGATGCCGATACCTTGGCCAAAATTCAGCAGAACTTTGCAGCCGGATATGCCGATGATATGCAGGGAGCGGCCGAAATCCATGATCGCTTTGTGCAGGATGGATACTTGTGTGATACGCATACGGCTGTTGCCTTCTGTGTGGCGGAAAACAACCGAAGCGAAGCGCCGATGGTGGTGCTGTCCACGGCCAGTCCGTTTAAGTTCCCGAGGGATGTTTTGGCGGCTCTGGGAGAACAAGCGCCGGAAAGTGACTTTGCCGCCATGAAATGTTTGACCGAAAAGACAAAACAGCAGGCACCGGCCAGCTTGTGTGTGCTGGACAGCCTGCCGGTGCGCTTCAGCGAAAAAATCCGGCCGGAGGAAATCCGCGCCGCCGCACTGCGCTGAAAAAAACCGGTATGGACTCCCTGTTGTGACAGAAAAGTAATAAGGAGCTGTATGGCAGTATTTGCAATAGGGGATTTGCATCTCTCCCTGGGAACCGATAAGCCTATGGACGTTTTCCGCGGCTGGGAAGGGTATTTGCCCCGGTTGGAAGCCCAGTGGAAAGCACTGGTGAAACCCGAGGATACGGTGGTGCTGGCAGGGGATACCAGCTGGGCCATGAATCTTGCGGATACATATGCGGATTTTGCCTTTCTTCAGAAACTTCCGGGACAGAAGTGGCTGCTGAAAGGAAATCATGACTATTGGTGGACCACTACCCGTAAGATGGAAAATTATCTGCAGGCCAATGGATTTGATTCACTGCATATCCTGCATAACAATGCCTGCTTCGTGGGGGAAGCAGCTCTTTGCGGCACGCGGGGATGGCCTTTTGATGATGCTGCGGCACAGGGAGAAAAACTGATGGCCCGTGAGGCCGGGCGGCTTCGTATGTCGCTGCAGGCAGCGGGAGATGCTCCCCACAAAATTGCGTTCCTGCATTATCCGCCGGTTTATCCCGGCGCCTGCGCTCAGGAACTGATTGATGTTCTGCGGGAGTTTTCGGTCCGGGAATGCTACTATGGGCATTTGCACGGGCGTTCCATCCGCTTTGCTGTGCAGGGGGAAGTGGATGGTATTACTTACCGCTTGATTTCTGCAGACGGATTGGGATTTTGCCCGTATAAATTGTGATGGAAAAGAGGCGTACGCAGGTGAAACAAAACCGTACAGTGAACGGTAAGGCGGGGATTGTGTCTGCCTTTTGGGGCATAGTCTGCACAACGGCGCTTTCTGTTCAGGTGGTAGTGGCGGATGCCGGCCAGGCGGGCTTGGACCTGAAGTATGGCATGAATTACGACAGTACGCCTATTTCATTGGAGGGGGCTTCCAAGATTCTGGTTGTGCTGACCAAATTGCAGCAAAATTTTCCGTTGGATTCCTGGGCCTGGTCTGTGGGGGCTGTGGCCCTGGCATTTTTGCTCTATCATCTTCGTCAGTACAATACGCAAAAGCCTGGCGTACCAATGGGCATCCTGAGCTTATGCTTCGGTGTGATACAGGTTCTGGGACTAAGCATCTGTAAACTGGACAGCTGGGCCTTCGTGTCGGATAATTTTTATCAGCTGCTTTTGGCGCTGTTCTGTATGTTGGGGTATGCAGGTCTGTTTTATCATGCCGTGTGGGGCCTGTATGTATGGCTGCAGAGAGCCGGTAACGGCCGTTTGCGGCAGCCCCGCAGCAAATTGGCGATGGCATTTGACAGATATCCCGGACGGGTAGCTGCGGCACTGATTCTGCTGGGCTGGACACCTTGGGTGCTGGCCTGTCTGCCGGGATCGGTGGACTGGGATTCACACACACAAATTTGCCAGGTGTTGGGAAGTATGGAGATGACGGACCATCACACAGTGCTGTCCACATGGCTGCATGGTGGATGCCTGTGGCTGGGACGTATGCTGGGCAGCGACAATCTGGGGGTTTTCTTCTACATTTTCCTGCAATGTCTGGTCTGTGCTTGGGCGTACGGTCAGGTAGTAGCCTTTTGTGCCAAGCTTCGTTGCCCTCGCGGTGTGCAATATGGTGTGACCGCGTTTTTTGCACTCGTACCCGCGTGGGGAGCCTTTGCCCAGTCCATGGTCAAAGACACGCTGTTTGCAGCCGTTTTCACCCTGTTCTTTGTGTACACGGCTGATTTGTTGCTGTTCCCGAAAGCATTTCGGGAAACCAAGGTACTTTGGCTGCGTTACGGAATTGTGGCCCTTCTGTCCTGTTTGTTGCGCAAAAACGGCAGCTATGCCGTGGTACCCACGCTGGTTTTGGTGGCAGTATTGGTCGGCAAATCGGGTTTGCGAAAGATCTGTGCCGGCATTGCGGTTGGTACCGTGGCGGTATATCTGGGATTTGGCCTGTTTACGGGGCAAATTCTGGGGATACCTTCCGCAGGCGGCGATTTGCTGCTTTCCATCCCATTGCAGCAGACGGGCCGCTATGTTTGCGTTTATCCGGATGAAGTGACGGAAGAAGAACGGCAAGCGATCGATGCGGTGGTCGATTACGAGCAGATTCGGGACAGCTATGAGCCGCAAATTTCGGATGGAATGATGGCTTTGTACAAGGACCCTTCCCGCCAGGAACTGCAAACGTACTTTGCCACGTGGTTTTCCATGTTCCTGAAACATCCCACCTGCTATCTGCAGGCAACGCAGGCAAACTCTTTTGGATATTATACCATTGCAGAGAGCCGTTCGCCCTATGAGTACTATATGTACATCAACCAGCCTTCCATGGACTGGAAAGAACTGAACATTGCCTATCTTGATACCGGCGGCACGGCACGATACCTTCTGTATCAGTGGGGGCTGCTGTTCAAGCGCATTCCGGTTCTGGGGTTGCTTACCAACCGCGGATTCGTGGTGTGGGGGCTGGTTGCCACGCTATGCTGGTTGTTCCGGCGTCGCCGTGTGGAGTCGGTTCCGCTGGCTGTGTGCCTGGGGATCTACTGGCTTACCCTGCTGGCGTCGCCGGTCAATGACTTGCTGCGATACTTCTTGCCGATTTTGGCTTGTGCGCCTGTTGTGTTGGCCATTTCCCTGCTGGCTGGCAAAAAAAGTGGGCAAAATACCAGATGAATTGTTAATTTTTTCAAAATAAGGCTGGCATTTCCCGCATGGATATGCTATAATTACTTGTATTTTTATGTACATCTATTTTTGGAGGAATTTATAAATGAACCTGATTTCCTGTGAAAAGCTCGAAAAGAGCATGGTCGAACTGCAGTTTTCCATCGATGCGGAGACCTTCAAATCCGCTGTCGGTGCCGCTTTCAAGCGCGAAGGCAAGAAGTACACCATTCCCGGCTTCCGCAAGGGCCATGCGCCGCGTGCGATGATCGAGAAGATGTACGGTAAGGATCTGTTCCAGTACGACGCCATCAACGATCTGTTCCCCGAGAACTACGAGGCCGCTGTCAAAGAGGCCGGCATCGAAGTCGTGGGTGGCCCCGCTCCCGAGGTTGTCTCCATGTCGGAGGAAGAGGGTGCCGTGCTGAAGGTCAAGGTGGCTGTTAAGCCCGAGGTGGAACTGGGCGAGTATGCCGGTTTAACCGTGACCAAAGATGTCAAGACTGTGGATGAGGCTGATGTGGATGCCGAGATCAAGCGTATGCAGGAACGCAACGGCCGCCTGCTGACCCGCGATGGCGAGGCGCAGAATGGCGACACCGCCACCATCGATTTTGAGGGCTTTGTGGACGGCAAGGCATTCGAGGGCGGCAAAGCCGAGCACTACGCACTGGTGCTGGGCAGCGGTTCCTTCATTCCCGGCTTCGAGGAGCAGGTTGTCGGCCATAAGGCAGGCGACGAGTTCGATGTGAACGTTAAGTTCCCCGAGGAGTACCAGGCGGAAGAGCTGGCTGGCAAGGATGCCACCTTCAAAATCAAGCTTCATGAGGTCCAGTATAAGGAACTGCCGGAGCTGGATGATGACTTTGCCAAGGACGTCAGCGAGTACGATACGCTGGACGAGCTGAAGGATTCCATCCGCAAGGGCATTGCCGATAACCACGAGAAGCAGGCCGAGCAGAAGGTGGAAAATGACCTGATCGACCAGGTTGTCAGCGGCATGAAGGCTGATATTCCCGATGCCATGATCGAAGGCCGCATGGATGAACTGGTGCAGGACTTCCAGTACCGCATCTCCCAGCAGGGCCTCAAGCTGGAGCAGTACCTGCAGTATATGGGCATGACCAAGGAGCAGTTCAAGGAGCAGTTCCGTGAGCAGGCTGACAAGCAGGTCAAGATGCGTCTGGCCATGGAAGCCATTGTTGCCAAGGAAAACATCGAGACTACCGACGAGGAGTTCGAGGCGGAAGTCAAGCGCATTGCGGATGCCTACCAGATGGAAGTCGATAAGGTGAAGAGCCTCATCGATGCCGATGCCGTCAAGAAGGATCTGGCTGTGAATAAGGCCATCGACTTCGTGAAGGAAAAGGCCAACGTGGTGGAAGGCGAAGCGGAGAAGAAACCCGCCAAGAAGACCCGCAAGACCACCAAGAAGGCAGAAAAGAAAGAAGAAACCAAGAACGAGGAGACCCAGGGCGAATAATTCTACCCGAGGGACTCTGGAAGTAAGATAAAACAGGGCCGATACGGTGTGCATCTGCCGCCGTATCGGTTCCTTTATCCGTATGCAATTCTAATTTTCTCTATAAGGAGGGAACCCCCTAATGAGCCTTGTACCGTATGTTATCGAACAGACTGCGCGCGGTGAGCGCAGCTATGATATTTTCTCTCGCTTGCTCAACGATCGAATCATTGTGTTGAGTGAAGATGTCAATTCTTCTTCCGCCAGTGTGATCGTGGCGCAGCTGCTCTATCTCGAAGGCCAGGACCCGGAGAAGGATATCTACTTCTACATCAACAGCCCGGGTGGTTCCATTTCGGACGGTATGGCCATCCACGACACGATGAACTACATCAAATGTGATGTGTCCACCATCTGCATTGGTATGGCGGCATCCATGGGATCTTTCCTGCTTGCCAGCGGCACCAAGGGTAAGCGGTTCGCTCTGCCCAATTCTGAAATTCTGATTCACCAGCCGCTTATCAGCGGTAGCGGTATTTCCGGTCAGGCAACGGATATCCAGATCCATGCCAACCATATTATTCATATCCGGGAACGGATGAACCAGCTTTACAGCCAGTACACTGGCCAGCCGCTGGAGACAATCCAGCGGGATACCGAGCGCGATAACTATATGACCGCGCAGCAGGCCAAGGAGTATGGCTTGATCGACGATATCCTCTATAAACACTGATTCGAGGGAACAATATGGCAAAGGGAACGTCCGGAAAGGACGGAAATGGACGCGAGCTGATCTGCAGCTTCTGCGGACGCTCTCAAAATGAAGTGGAACAGCTTCTGATTGGCCCGGGCGTGAATATCTGCAAGGATTGCATTGATATGTGTTACCACGCCTTGTATAAGGATGCGGATCGTCCCGCGCCGCCGCGTGCAGGCATGCCCCGTCGTCAGGCGGGACAAGGACGCGCCTCCTATGATGCCAATCCGTTGGAGCATGTGAACATCCTTACCCCCGCAGAAATTAAAGCCGGGTTGGATCAGTATGTGATTGGCCAGGATGCGGCCAAGAAAGTGCTGGCTGTCTCGGTTTACAACCACTACAAGCGGATTCTCTCCGGCCGTGAGAGCAATGTGGAATTGCAAAAATCCAATGTACTGATGCTGGGCCCATCGGGCACCGGTAAGACCCTTCTGGCACAGACATTGGCCAAGATGCTTAATGTACCGTTCGCTATTGCTGACGCCACCACGCTGACGGAGGCCGGCTATGTGGGCGAAGATGTGGAGAACATTCTGCTGAAGCTGATTCAGGCGGCGGATTTTGACATTCCCAAAGCGGAAATCGGTATTATCTATATCGATGAAATCGATAAAATCACCCGCAAAAGCGAGAATCCCTCCATCACCCGCGACGTGGGCGGTGAAGGTGTGCAGCAAGCGCTGCTGAAGATTGTGGAAGGTACTGTCAGTAATGTACCGCCCAACGGGGGACGCAAACATCCGCAGCAGGAATTTATTCAGATCAATACCAAAAACATCCTCTTTATCTGTGGCGGCGCCTTTGATGGGCTGGAAAAGCTTATTCAAAAGCGTACAGACAATGCATCCATGGGCTTTGGCAGCCAGCTGCGCACCACGTTGGACAAGGATGAAACCCGGCAGAAGCTGCTGAAAAAAGTGGAACCGGATGACCTGGTTAAGTTTGGTTTGATTCCCGAACTGATTGGCCGTATGCCGGTTGTCACGGTACTGGACCCGCTGGATGAGGATGCCCTGGTACGTGTCCTGACAGAGCCCAAAAACAGTATTGTGCGTCAATACAAAGAGCTGCTGCATTTGGACAATGCGGAACTGGTATTTACCGACGCTGCTTTGCATGCTATCGCCAAAAAGACGGTGGAACGCAAGAGCGGTGCCCGTGGCCTGCGCAGCGTGGTGGAGGATTTGCTGATTCCCATCATGTACGAGATCCCGTCTGATGCTACTATTACCAAGGTGACCATTGATGCCGATACGGTAGAAAATGGAATTCCGCATATTGAACATGGTATGATGCGTCCGCGTTATAAAAACCTTGCGGCACAACAGTAGTAAAAAAATGCCTTGCCCGAATGGCAAGGCATTTTTATGTTCTGGTGTTACTGCTCCTGGAAGATGAGGCCGTCGTCGCTCATGGAACTGACAATGGCCAGGCTAGCCAGCTTGTAGCCAGCAGCCCGCAGCTCTGCGCCGCCGGGCTGGAAGCCCTTTTCAATGCAGATACCGATACCGCCAACGGTACAGCCGGATTGTTTGCAGATATCAAGCAATCCCTTCATGGCCTTGCCGTTGGCAAGAAAATCGTCCAGAATCAAAACTTTATCATCGGGGGAAAGAAATTTTTTGGCCAGTGTGATATCGTAATCCCGGCCGTAGGTGTAGGAGTGCACCTTGGAGGTGAAAACATCTCCATCAATGTTTTTACTTTTTGCTTTTTTGGCAAATACAACCGGCACATTAAAATGACGGGCCGTCATGCAGGCAATGGCAATGCCGGAAGCCTCGATGGTGAGAATCTTGTTGATACCATCTTCCTTAAAAATGCGGTAAAATTCGGCGCCGATCTGGTCCAGCAGTTCTACATCAAGCTGGTGATTCAAAAAGCAGTCGACCTTTAGTACATTTCCGGGACGGACTTGTCCCTCTTGCAGAATACGCTGCTCCAAAAGTTTCATCTGCGAAATTGCCCCTTTCACGGTTCGTTGTTCATCC
>ERZ1090868.64-NODE-64-length-55519-cov-408.104843_pt1 | contig 55519 bp, 79 predicted proteins | sample MGYA00478475_ERZ1090868 | MGnify/ENA primary metagenome ERZ1090868 (study PRJEB33644, sample SAMEA5815747) | chicken gut metagenome | biome: Chicken; feature: Gastrointestinal Tract; material: Caecum | place: Ireland | collected 2019-01-01 | study: A study of the...
GACAGTCCAGCAGCACAACAGAGGACACGCCCACGCCCACACAAGACAAGCCATAACACGCCCACACTATACGCGCCTATATACCAGGCATATATACAGGCCATATAGCATAGGCACACACCACACCCAGCCCCAGCAGCACCCAGCACCAGGCCCGCCAGGCACACCAGCCAGGCGGGCTTTTTCTTTTTGCCCTTTAACGCGCGAGGCCATGCACGCATACACGCGGCTTTTACTACGCGCATTAAACGCGAGGCCCAGCGGCCAGCCGGCCGCCCCGATGGGGAAAAGGTACTGTGCGCGTTTTTAAGCGTTTGCGGGTTCCGAAGCCCCAAAATATTTCTAGGTTTCAAAAATTTTTTCGGGGTTCCGCCGCCAGTGACCCCAAAAAGAAGGGGTGGGGCCAAAAATTTGTTCACAAATTGTTTACATGAAAAATGAAAGATGATACACCGTGATACGCTTTTTGAGGTAGAATTGGTATAGTGAAGAATATGGAGAGCCCCACAGCGGAAGCGCTGCGGGGCTTTTTCTATGCCTAGAAGTTGGAGGGGGAACGGATGGCAAAGCGGAGCGACGCCCGCGACGCCGCCCGGGAGGAATACATCGCCCGGAGGCAAAAGGGCGAAAAGGTAAACCTGAAAGAGCTGGCCGAAACGCTTGGCATAAGCTACGATACCCTGCGGCACTGGAAAACGCGGGACAAGTGGGACAGCCAGATCAAGCGCAAGCCCGGCGGGCAACCGCGAAACAAAAACGCGGTGGGCAACCGGGGCGGCGCCCCCAGAGGAAACAAAAACGCCGAGAAGGACGGAGCCTACTCGGCGATTTTCTTCAACCGGCTGTCGGAAGATGAGCTGGCTATTTTCAATGACGCCCCCCGCGGCGCGGTGGATGCCCTCAAGCATGAAATGGGAATCCTCAAGCTACGGGAAAAGAAAATCCTCGACAAGATTAAAGAGTACGAGGAAATGGACGAGGACACCCTCATTGTGAACAACGTCATGGATATGCGGGTGCCCGGCGGTAGGGGAGAGCACAAGCAGGACGGGGCCAATCAGAATATGGGGATGTACTTCAAAGACACTCCCTTTGCCCGCGTTCTGAAACTGCAAGAGGCGCTGTACAAGGTGCAGGGCCGGATTGCCACGGTGGCCGGCGCGCTGCGAGCCGCCGAGGAAAGCGACCGGCGGGCGGCGCTGGAAGCACAGCGCCTTGAACTGATGCGGATGAAAGTCACCGGCGAGGTAGATGACGACGGCGAGGACGGCGATGAACCATGAAGCTATATACAACGAAAGCGGTGGCCGAATGTCTGGGCATCACCGACCGGCAGGTGCGCAACCTGCGGGATGACGGCATCCTGTCCGAGGCAAAGCCGGGGCTGTTCAACATCAAGACAGTCGTGCGGCAGTATCTCGACTTCAAACTGGGAGGCAGAGATGACCAGGCGAACCTGATTGCCAGGAAGGCTGAGCGGGAACAGATCAAGGCCGAGCTGGAGAAGATGAGGCTGGAAGAAGCCCAGGGCAATCTCCACCGGACCGAGGACGTCAAACGGGCGCTGGAAACGGCCTTCGCGAACTTCAAGACCAGGATGCTAGAGATACCCATGAAGTACGCCGGCACTCTTACCCAGGTGACCGACCAGGGAGAAGCCTTCGACATCCTGCGGGGAGCGGTGTGCGAGGCACTGGACGAGATCAGCCAGTACGACATCGCATTTGCGATGGAAGAAGGGGAGGATGTAGATGGGCAGGAAGAATAAATGCCGCCGCTGCATCTGGGCGACGCGGCTATCCGAGCTGCAGACCTTTTGCCCATTCAAAGACTGTGTAAAGAAAGGCGGGGGACGGCATGGCTGTGCTGAAACTGGAACCGCAGACCGAAAAGCTGATGCGGGAAGTGCTGGCAGCTCTCAAGCCGCCCCCGAGCCTGACGTTGAGCCTGTGGGCTGATACATACCGGAAGCTGTCGGCGGAGGCCGCCGCCGCGCCCGGCCAGTGGCGCACCGACAATGCGCCCTACCAGCGGGAGATCATGGACGCCATCAGCGACGTACACACCCACAAGGTGGTGGTCATGTCCTGCGCCCAGATCGGGAAGACGGACGCTTTTATCCTGAACACCATCGGCTACTTCATGAAGTACAGGCCGGCCCCCATCATGGTGGTGCAACCCACGGTCAACCTGGGGGAATCCTTCTCCAAAGACCGGCTGGCAACCATGCTGCGGGACACCCCGGCCCTGCGCGGCCTCATCAACAACAAGAGCCGATACGCCGGGAACACCATCATGAAGAAGAATTTCCCCGGCGGGCAGCTAACCATCGTTGGGGCCAACGCCCCCACCGACCTGCGTGGGCGGCCCATCAAGATTCTGCTGGCGGACGAGGTGGACGCCTACCCGCCCAGCGCCGGCAAGGAGGGCGATCCTCTCAAGCTGGCCGAGAAGCGGCAGGCGACCTTCTGGGACTACAAGACGGTGCTGACCAGCACCCCCACCAACAAGTCCACCAGCCGTATCCGGGAAGAATACGAGCTTTCGACCCAGGAAGAGTGGGAGCTGCCTTGCCCCCACTGCGGCCACTATCAGGCCCTTGTCTGGGACAATGTGGTCTACGACGCCGAGAACTGGCCGGCGGGCGGCGCACAGTACCGCTGCGAGGAATGCGGCTGCGTAGACAAAGAGTACAGCTGGAAGAAGCAGAGCATCCGGGGTCGGTGGGTGGCAGCCCACCCCGAACGGAAAGTGCGCGGCTTCCACATGAACACACTGGGCAGCACCCTGTGCGACTGGCCGGGCATCGTCCAGCGTTACATAGAAGCCGACGAGGACGCCAAGCGGGGCGACTACCAGAAGATGAAGGTATGGGTCAACACCGACCTGGGCCTGCCCTGGGAGGAAAAGGGCGACACGGCGGAGCCGATGCTGCTCCTCCAGCGCCGGGAGTATTACGAGGCCGAGGTGCCGGACGGCGTGATCTACCTGACCGCCGGTGTGGACACCCAGGACAACCGCTTCGAGGTCGAGGTGGTGGGCTGGGGCATCGGCAAGGAAAGCTGGGGCATCCGCTACCAAAAAATCTACGGCGACCTCAAGCGCGGGCAGATATGGGCAGACCTGGACGAGTTCCTGGCCCGGGGCTGGCGGAAGAAGGACGGAACCGTGCTTTACCTGCTGGCAACCTGCATGGACAGCGGCGGACACTTCCCGGACGAGGTGCTGCGGTTCTGCAAGGACCGGGCCGACCGGCGTATCTGGCCCATCAAGGGCCGCGGCGGCATGGATGTGCCCTTCACCCGCAACCCCACGCGGAACAACCGCGTCGGGGCGGACCTGTTCATCATCGGTGTTGACACCGGCAAGAACGTGGCGCTCTCCCGCCTGAACATCCTGTTCAAAGGGCCGAACTACTGCCACTTCCCGGCGGCGGAAGATGCCGGGTACAACGAGAACTACTTCAAGGGGCTGACTGCCGAGCACCGGGTCACGCGGTACAAGAACGGGCGCGCCGTGGAAGTCTGGGAGCTGAAAGACCCGGCCTTCAAGCGGAATGAGCCTTTCGACATCCGCAACTACGCCACGGCGGCACTGGAGATCAGCAATCCGCCCGGCCTGGAAGTGCCTGGCGAGGAAGTACCCAAACCGCAGGCCCCGGCGCCGCAGAGCCGCCGCCGGCTGTCAGGAGGGATTTGATATGGCGATCATCTCGAAAGAGCTGGCAGAAAAGCATCTGATCCTCTGGATGAAAGCAGAAGCCGCGGTCGCAACGGGCCAGAGCTACCAGATCGAGCAGATGACCCTGACAAGAGCCAGCTTGAAGCAGATCAGGGAGGAAATCGACTTCTGGTCTGCAAAGGTGGCGGAGGCCGAGGCCGAAGAAAAAGGCCGTGGCCGGAATCGCATCTATCACTTTCAGCCGCATGATATGTAAGGAGGCGATGCGCTATGGCAAATATGCTGGACAAAGCGATCGCCTACTTCTGGCCGGACAAGGCGGCCCGGCGGGCGGCGGCCAGAAAAACGCTCTCCGTCATTGATAGCGGGTATGGCAACTACGGGGCCAACCTGACAAAGCGCTCCATGCGGGGCTGGCGGTATCACGGCGGCAGCCCGCAGGAGGACATTGAGGACAATCTGGATGTGCTGCGCCAGCGCAGCCGGGACGCCTATATGGGCATCCCTATTGCCGCCGCCATGATTAAGACCATGCGGACCAACGTGGTGTGCAGCGGATTGGTACCAACGCCCCAGGTGGACGCGGACTTCCTTGGCCTGGATGAAAGGCAGGCGGACGAGCTGCAGGCGCAGATCGTCCGTGAGTTCAACCTCTGGGCCGACAGCACGGACTGCGACGCGGACGGCATCGACAACTTCTGGAATCTGCAAAGGCTGGCATACATCGGCTACCTGATGAACGGCGACGCCTTTGCCGTGCTGCCTTATGACGAACCGCAAGGGCGGCCCTATGGGCTGCAGGTGCGGCTGATCGAAGCAGACCGGATTTGCAGCCCGGACGGCTATGACCGCCTGGCACCCTGCGAGGTGCACGGGCATCAGGTTCACCAGATCGTCCAGGGCGTGGAGACCGACGAGACGGGCCGGGTGGTAGCCTACTGGGTTTGTGACCATCACCCGCTGGCAAAGCTGGACCACAACGAATTGAGGTGGCAGCGGGTGGAGGCCAGGGGGAAGCTGACAAGGAACCGGAACATCCTGCACATCATGAAGCGGGAGCGGGCCGGGCAGCTGCGGGGTGTCCCGATGCTGGCCCCGGTGCTGGAAAGCCTGAAACAGCTGGGCCGGTATACCGAAGCGGAGCTGGACGCGGCCATGGTGGCTTCCATGGTCACCGTCATGATCCAGAAGGACAGTCCGTCGAACACGGCCCCCTTCGGGCAGGTGCCGCCGGAAGCGGCAAAGGACCCGAACACACCGCCGGACGAACTGGGCATTGAGCTTGCTCCGGCGGCGATTTTCGATCTGGCGCCGGGCGAGAAGGCGAATATGCTGGACCCGAAGCACCCCACCACGACCTATGACGGGTTTGTAACCGCAGAAGCAAAGCAGATCGGAGCGGCTGCGGAAATTCCCATCGAGGTGCTGTTCAAGAGCTTTTCCAACAACTACAGCGCCAGCCGGGGCGCGCTGAACGAATTTTGGCGCGTCTGCGACATGGAGCGCAGCGGGTTTGCGGACAGTTTTTGCCAACCTGTCTATGAAAGATGGTTTGCGGAAGCGGTAGCCAGAGGGCGGATCAACGCCCCTGGCTTTTTTAATGACCCGGCGGTGGCGAGGGGCTACCTCGGGTGCCGCTGGAACGGCCCGGCCAGGACCAATCTGGATGCAAAAGCTGAGATCGAGGCGGCAGAGTTGCGCATCAGAAACGGCATCTCCACCGCCGAGCAGGAGACCGCCCAGATGACCGGCGGCAGCTATGCCGCCAATATCCGCCAGAGGAAGCGGGAAATCAAACAGATGGAGGAGGCGACAGGGATTGCATATGCCGACTTGCAAAAAAACTATTCAGGCGGTGGCAATGGCAGCGGCGGGAACGGCGACGCCGGAAACCGCAAAGACGGCGAATAGGCACTTCTGGCAGTTCCGCAACATTGCAGATAGCCAGAGCGCCGAGCTGATGCTGTACGGCGACATCGCACAATACAGCTGGTATAAGGACGATGTAACGGCAAAGCAGTTTGCGGATGAGCTGGCCGCCCTTGGCCCGGTGAACGAGATCACCGTGCGAATCAATTCGGGCGGCGGCGACGTCTTTGCGGCCCAGTCCATCGGCAACCTGCTGGAACAGAATGCCGCCACGGTGACGGCCCAGATCGACGGGCTGTGCGCCAGCGCGGCCACCATCGTCGCCTGCCACTGCGACAGAGTGGTGGCGGCCAATGACAGCATCTATATGATCCATCCTGTGCGGATGGGCATCTGTGACTACATGGGCAAGGAGGACTTGCGCCAGTGCATGGACGCGCTGGACGTGATCCGGGACACCATCACCGGCTTGTATGCCAGAAAGACCGGCAGGCCGCAGGAGGATGTGGCCGCCCAGATGGACGCCACGAGCTGGTGGACAAGCTCACAGGCAAAAGAAAACGGCTTTGTGGATGAGCTGACATATGAGGAAGAAACCGTTGTGGAAAACCGCAGCGGTTTTCTTTTTGTCAACAGTGTGGCGGCAGGGCTGCCCATCGACAAAGCCCCGGACTTCGTGCAAAGCCGCATCCAGAACGGCGGTTTGCAAAATACGCCCCCGGCGGGCCAGCCGGAAAAAGACAAAGGAGATGGATCAGATATGGACATCAAGAATGCAAACGACCTCCGGGCGGCCTACCCGGACTTTGTGAACCAGATCGAGAGCGAGGCGGCATCCGCAGAGCGCAACCGGATCAAGGCTATTGAGGATATGGCCCTGCCCGGCGACGAGGATGCGGTGGACGAGGCAAAGTTCAAGAACCCCATCAGCGCCAGCGACTATGCAATGGACGCGATGAAGCGGGCGAAGGCGAAGGGCAACGTCTACCTGGATAAGGTCAAGAAGGATGCTGAGGCCAGCGGATCGGCCGCCGTGAGCCAGGATAGCCAGAGCGCCAAAGAGGCCAAGAACAGCGCCGACAGCGAGATGATGGCGGCGATCCACCGCGCCAACGGCTTCAAGAAGTAAAGGAGGAAGACGGCAATGTCTATGAATTTGGCAAGAGAGACTTACAGCACAGAGCGCCCGTACTTTGAGGCCGGCACCGACATTCGGGTGACCAGCGCTGTAAAGCCTGCATCGGCAGCTCTGAAAGCACACGCCCCCGTCCTTCTGACGGCAGAGGGCAAGGCGGCTCCTGTAACGTCTGCTGATCTGACCAAGCTGACAGGCCTTTACGGTATCACGGCGGACAGCGTGGATGCGGCGGATGACGATGCCGTGATCCTGCTGACCGGCGAATACTTTGCGGATTCGCTGGCGCTGGAAGACGGCGTAACGGCGGATGACCTGGAAACCGCCTTCCGCAACATCGGGATTTTCTTGAAGTAACAGGAGGAAAGCAATATGCCTACCAATCAGGTGAATATTTACGAGCCGAGATTTCTGGCTGAGGTGGTGCGCACTGCGCCGCCTATCCATACCTTTTTTCTCGACAGCTTCTTCACCAACGTGAAGACCTTTGTCACCAACCGCGTAGATATCGACATCGTGAAGGGCGACCGCCGCATGGCCGCGTTTGTCCACCCCCGCGCCGGCGGCCAGGTACTGAAAGGCACCGGCTATAAGACCGAGAGCTACGCTCCGCCCCTCATCAACCCCTACGACGTTACTACGGCGGATATGCTGATGGAGCGGCTGCCCGGCGAGACCCTGTACAGCGGCATGACCCCGGCGGATCGCGCGGCCCAGCAGCTCGCAGAGGAATACCGCCGGCTGAATGACGCCGTGACCCGCCGCGAAGAGTGGATGGCCGTACAGGCGATCACCACCGGCCAGATTCCCATCGTGGGCGCCGGCGTGAACGAGATCATCGACTTCGGCTTCACCAACAAGATCACCCTCTCCGGGGACAACGTGTGGGGTGGCAGCAAGGCAGCCATCCTGGACAACCTGGAGGACTGGGTGGATCAGGTGCTGGTCAACGGCTTCGCCAATGTGGATCGGGTCATCATGGGCAAGACCGCCCTGAAGAAGTTTATGGCCGATAAGACCATCATGGAGATGCTGGACAACCGGCGGGTCTTTATGGGCGAAATCCGGCCCTCGAACCTGCCCAACGGCGTGCGGTACATCGGCGCACTGAACAAGCCCAGCCTGGACATCTACACCTACAGCGAGGTGTATCTGGACGACTGGACCGACCCCGACGAGCCTGAGACCAAGCCTCTGGTGCCCGACAACATGGTCATCCTGATGCCTTCCAACCCCGGCTTCATGCGGGCCTATGGCGCCTGCACCTACCTGGAGGACGGCGGAAACTGGGTCACTGCACAGACCAACCGCCTGCTGCGCAGCTTTGTGGAGCATCATCCTGACCGGCGGATGCTGGAGCTGCAGTCTCACCCGCTGCTGATCCCCGACAAGATCGACAGCTGGTTGGTGGCCACCGTCTGCTGAGGCGGAAACTGTGATTACCGTCGAGCAGGTATACGGGACGCCAGAGCGACCCGATGAGTTGCCTGTGTTCAAAGACTTTCTGCCGGGCGATGTAGAGAATGTCTTCTTCAACCTGGACGAATTCGCAGAGATGCGGTTTGTGGACGGGAAGGAGATGCCGATCATCACCCAGAAGCCGGGGGTAAATCCGTATGACGCACACTGGCAGGCTGGCGCAAAGCAGAGTTTTGACGAGGGGCTGTACAGGGCCGATCTGATCCTTTACGTCAAGGAGAAGGACTATGGCCCCATGCCGAAGTCCGGCAAGCTGATCCGGCTGGACAAGAAGCGGGATTACTTCGTCAAAGAGTGCTCGCTGAAGATGGGGGTCTACCGGATGGAACTTGAGAGGGTGAGGTAATGGCCGACTACAACGTGACCTACGACGCTGGCAGCATGAGCATCATGCTGGACAGCGAACAGGTGGAAAGGGCGCTGGGCGACCTGAAAGGGAGGACCCCGGCAGCGCTCAAGGTCGCCATCAACCGCACGGCCAGGCAGGCCCGGACGATGATGTTGGACGACGTAAAGGAACGCTACGACCTGAACGCGGCGGGCCGGAGGCTGATCCAGGACCTCAAGATGAGAAAGGCCGCCACCAACCGGAGCCTGGAGGCGAGACTGGGGATCACCAAGAACGACCCGGGCGCATTCCGGGCAGACCTGGGATATTTCCGCACCAGTCCGAGCAAGCCCTACATGGGTGCAGCCGTGCGGAATGCGCCGGAGTACTTTCAGGCCCGCGTCCTGAAAGGCAGCCCCATGAGAAACCTGAGCGGCGACGGGCAGATGAGCAAAGGCTTTCTCGTGAAGTTCAAAAGTGGACACGTCGGCATGGTGCAGCGCAACCCGGACAAACCGGGCCCGGCCTACACGGCCAGCGGCAAAGTCCGGTGGTCGCCAAACCATCTGCTGGAAACCATGTCCAGCCCGTCCGGCTCTGCCATGCACCGCACCATCTGGAACGAGGATTGGCCGGACGTGGCCGAAATGCTGCGGGCCAATGCAGAGCGCCGGGTCGCCGAGCTGATCCTGAAGTACAGAAAGTGAGGCGGCAGGTATGGAAATGGGACACACCAGCGAGATGGCCCACCAGGCCATGATCGAGGAACTGGAGAAGCTGTTTGAGGGCAAGGAATACTCCGGGCAGGAGGGGCCGAAACCGCTGAAAATCTTCAAGCAGTTTGAGCCTATCCCGACCGACAACGACGAGGATACGGACACAAATGCAGCCAACTGCCCGTGCATTATCTGCAAGCTGTTGTCCGGCAACTTTGCGGCATCGGGAGAAGCGCAGCTGTTGATGTTTCAGCTGGTGATCGCCGCCTATGACCGGGATGTGAGCCGGCAGGGGTACACGGATGTCGTGAACATCAAGGAAGCCATCACACAGCATTTTTTGGCAGAGCCGTCGTTTGGCGGCTCTTTTGTCGTGCAGTATCCGATGGCCTGGGCGATCCAGGAGGAAAGCACTGTGCCCTACTACTGGGGCGTCGTGAATTTTTATGTCTCGGCCCCGGCAAGAAAGAACACACAAGTGGAGGACCTGATATGAGCGAAGAGAAGAAGGCCGCCCCGAAAGCGGCAAAAGCAGAAGGGAAGAAGGTCTACTGCGGCCCCACCATCCGCGGCGTGGCAAACCAGTACACCGTCTTTGAGGGCGGTATCCCCGCAAAGTTGCAGGAACAGGCGGCAAAGAGCGCGGCCATCAAGGCGCTGATCGTACCGCTGGAGAAATTTGCGGTGACCCGTGAGCGGGTGGAACGGGAAGGAACTGCGGAATACATCCTGTTTCAGAAGGCCCGGGCTGCCCTGAAGTAAGGAGGAATTTCTATGGCAGTAACGCACGGTTTTATTATCAACGAAGCCGCGACCAGCGTAACCGCGCCGCTTACCGCGACGGCGGGGCTGCAGGTTGTGGTGGGCACTGCGCCCGTGAATATGCTGGACGACCCGGCGGCGGCAGTCAACACGCCGATGATCGTCCGCTCCTACAAAGAAGCCGTCGAGGCGGCGGGCTACAGCGACGACTTTGAGGACTACACCATCTGCGAGGCGGTCAACGCCTCGTTCCAGGTGATGAACGTCGGCCCGCTGGTACTTATCAACGTGCTCGACCCGGCAAAGCACACCACCGCTGTTGAAGAGACTGCTGTGCAGGTCAACGACGGCGTGGCCGAGGTGGACGTCACCGGCCTGCTGCTGGCAAAGCTGGTCGTCAAGAAGGAAGCTACCGAGCTGACCGCAGATGTGGATTATGCCGCCACCTTCAATGACGACGGCACCGTGAGCATTGCCCTGATCGAAGGCGGCGCAGGGGACGGCGCGACCCAGTTGCTTGTGAGCGGCACCAAGCTGGACCCGTCCAAGGTGACGGCGGATGACATCGTGGGCGGCGTGAGCATCAGCACCGGGGCAGAGACCGGCCTGGAAGTGGTGCGTCAGGTCTACCCGAAGATCGGCTATGTGCCCGGCATCCTGCTGGCGCCCCGTTTCTCGCGGAACGCCAACGTCTGCGCGGCGCTGCAGGCCAAGTGCCGCAGCATCAACAGCGTGTTCAACTGCGTCTGCTTCGTGGACATCGACAGCACCGCAGAAGGGGCGGTCAAGTACCAGGACGTGGCGGCCCAGAAGGTCGCCCAGGCGGCCACCAGCCGGGAGGCTTACGGCCTCTGGCCCTACTGCAAGGTGGGCGACGTGGTATACAGCGGCAGTTCGATGGCTGCCGCTGTTACTGTCTACAACGATACCCAGTACGGCGACGTACCCAACGCCAGCCCGTCCAATGTGACCGCGCCCATCACCGCCGCCTGCCTGGCGGACGGCACCGAGGTGCTGATCGACCAGGAGCAGGGCAACGTCCTGAACGAGAACGGCATCGCTACCTGGGTGCGCGCCCAGAGCCGGTTTGTGCTGTGGGGCAACGAGACCTGCGCCTACCCCAGCACCACCGACCCGAAGGATATGTTCCTGTGCATCCGCCGCTTCTTCAACTACACGGCGGCCAACTTCGTGCTGAACAACCAGCAGAAGCTGGACAAGCCCATGAACCGGCGGCTGCTGGATTCCATCATCGACAGCGAGAACATGCGGGGGCAGGTCTATGTCTCCACCGGCGTCTGCGCCAGCTACGAGCTGATCCTGGACCCGGACCGGAACACCGACGCGGAGCTGGTGGCGGGCCACATCTACTTCTACCAGTACTGCACCCCCTTCCCGCCCATGAAGCTGGTCACCAACACCATGGAGTACCAGGCCGGCGCGCTGGCTACGGCGCTGCTGGGCTGAGAAAGGAGCGTACATAAATGGCACTGAATGTTTCCAGCACGCTCGTCCCCGAAGTCATCAACGACTACAACGTCTATGGCGCGGACGGGGACCTGCTGATCGGTCTGGCAGACGAAATCACGCTGCCTAAGATCACCTCGAAAACGACCACCCTGTCGGGCGCGGGGATTTTGGGCGAAATCGACGCTCCTGTCCCCGGTCAGATCGAGAGCAGCGAGATGCAGATCAAGTGGAACCACCTGTACAGCCACGCTGCCCGGATGATGAATCCCAACGAGACGGTACAGCTGACCATTCGGGCTGCACAGCAGGCGGCCAACAAAGAAGGCGGCGTGGTCTACAAGGGCCTGCGCGTCGTGTGCAGCGGGCACCCGAAGGAGATCGACCTGGGCACCTTGAAGCGTGCCGACACGATGGGGGCTACCACCACCCTGGAGCTGCTGACCTACAAGGTCGAGGTGGACGACCAGGTCATCTTCGACATCGACAAGCTGGGCGGCAAGTACGTCGTCAACGGCGAGGACCTGCGGGCGGAGATCAACGCCCTGATCTAAACAGACCCCGGCTGTCCTGGTGGGCAGCCGGGCATTTTTACAGGAGGCAGAAATGGCAGAAGCTATCGCATTGGAGGCCGCCGCGCCGGAGGCCGCCGAGAAGAAAAACGTCGTGGTGTTCAAAAAGCCTTACAAGTTCGAGGGCAAGGAGTACACCGAGCTGGACCTGTCCGGCATGGAGAGGCTGACCGTGCAGGATGTCATCGACATCCAGCGGGAGCTGATCGAACAGGGCAACACCGCCGCCCTGGGCGCCATCGAAGCCACTACCGGCTATGCGATGGCGCTGGCCACCAAAGCCTGCCGGAAGCCGGTGGAGCTGTTCAAGTTGATGCCCCGGAAAACGATGGAACAGGTACAGGAAGCGATCCTGCGGGCGCTGGCGGGCAGCCAGCCCAGAGAACAGGCAGAGGCACAGATCAAGGCTCACGTCGTGAAGTTCGACCAGCCCTATATCTACGACGGCAAGAAGGCCGACATCAAGGGCCAGACCTTTGAGAGTGTGGACTTGTCCGGCGTGGGTGATCTGTGCACCATGCACGAAATTACGGCGGAAAACCGGATGGCGGCGGAAGGCTTTTCTCCGCTGAACAAAGACCGGAATTATCTCCATGCAGTTATCGTTGCCAGCCAGGCCACCGGCCTGCCGGAGGACTTTTTCACCGGCCTGCCTGTGTGTGAGGCAGCCAAACTGCGCAACACGGTGGACAGCGGTTTTTTCGAGTAAACGGGGGCGCAAAAGAACTGCGCCGCCTGGCGATCCAGATTAGCCAGACGACATTTTCAAGCCTTGATGCCCTGCTGAAGATGCCGGTGAGAGACCTGCTGGATTTGGGTAACGAGGTGAGTGAGGTATGCCAAGCAATGGCGCGTTAGATTTAACCATCCGCATCATGGGCAAGGTGGACCCGTCGCTTGCCAAGTCCATTTCCAGTGTGACGAAACAGGCCGGGTCCATCTCAACGGTAATCGGAAACATCGGCAAGGCTGGCCTTGCGATGACAGGCGCGGTGGCGGTAGCTGCCGCCGGCGTCATTGGAAGCACGACAAAGGCCGCCCAGACCTTTGAGGACCAGATGTCTGACGTGGCGAAGTACGTCGGCGGCCTGACCGACGAGGCGGGTAACATCAACGTCGAGCCATACAACGAGATGGCGGACGCAATCCTGCGGCTGTCTACGGAACTGCCGTACTCCATCGAAAACCTGACCAGGATGGCTGCGGCCATGGGCGAAAGCGGCAAGAGCGCTGAGGAAATCATGGGCGGTTTGCTGCGAGATACCGCCATGGTTGGCGTGGCCCTTGACATCTCGGGCGACCAGGCGGGCGATTGGGCCACCAAGTGGGAAGAAGCCCTTAGTATGCCCCACGACAAAATCATGGACCTGTTTGACCAGATCAACTATCTGGCCGCAAACTCCGCGACAACCGCCGTGGAGATCGGTGAGGTCGTCAACCGGGTCGCATCGCTGGGGCAGGTTACAGGCATGGACCCGGATGCGACGGCGGCGCTGGCTACCGGTCTGCTCTCGATGGGCATGGATTCGGCCCGAGCGGCCACCAGTATCAAGAACATCTACACCAACCTGACTATGGGCGCAAGTGCTACGGAGCGCATGACCAGGGCATGGGATCGCCTCGGTATGGATGCTGTAGAGGTCGCAAAGGCCATGCAGTCGGTGGACGAGTACGGCAACAGCCTTGCGCCGGATACGCTCATCAGCGTATTTAAGGCGATCGGACAACTGCCGGAGTACCAGCGCCTTTCCACCATCAACGACTTGTTTGGCAGATGGCCGATGGAGGCCGCCGCAAAGGTGGCCCAAAACCCGCAGTTTATTGTTAAGCTCCTGAATGACGCCAACGGCACCGACTGGATGGACAGCATGGAGAAAGAGCTGATCGTCAAGACCAACACAGCAGAGGGCCTTGACGAGATGTTCGGCAACGCCGTGACGCGTTTCATGGTCACGTTGGGCAACAACTTCCTGCCGGTTAAAAAGGAACTGGCGATGCTGGGCATCGACATGATGAACGGCATTACCGACAGCTTGCCCGACCTGACCAGGCTGGCAGAGGGCGTAATGCCCATGCTGCGCAGTGCGGTGGAAGGTATTGGGAATGCCGTCAAAAATGCCCTGCCGTACATCCAACAGGCAGTTGACTATGTAGCAAACAATGGCGACACGGTAGCCCAGTGGGCCACTGGCCTGGTGGGGGTCTTTGCTCTCATGAGCGCAGCACCCACCATCAGCGGCATTGCAAACACCATACTCAGCCCGGCGGCCAAACCGGCATCTGGTGCGCTGAATTTTGTAAAAGGCGTACCCAAAACGGTTGGAAACGGCATCATGGCAGCCCGAACAGGATCGGTTCTTGCAAATGGAGCAGGAGGAAACTCAATCGGGAATACCATCCTAGGCGGAGTGATGGGGCTTTTAAGCACTGGAAGCCTGAGCAAACCAAATAGTCAGAGGGGACAGCAGGCCGCTGTGAATGCCCTTGCTGGGAGAATCAACGCGACAAAGCAGGGGATTGGAAATTATGTTGGCGGAATCAGAAACGCCATCAGCAACCCGGTATCCATGCCGGGGTTCACAACGGGTGTACTTTCAACAATGGCAGGCATTCCGATGCCCGCGCCGGCTGCGGGTGCCGTGGCGGCATCTTCGGCAGCAGGGGGCATAAGCTCCGCGCTGGGGACTGCTGCAGGGGTAGCAGGAGCCGCTGTACTACCTGTGGCCGGACAGGTGGCAGGTGCAGCCAAAGGAGTTGCAGGTTTCCTTGGAAAAGGCTTCCTGTCTCTGCTTGGCACATTTGGACCGGTCATTGCCGGTCTGGGCGGCGTAGTCGCCGTAGTGAGCATTCTGGGCGACAACCTGGAAGGCATCCGCACGGTCGTGGGGAACATCTTCGGCCCGGCAGGGGTGCAAGTTCTCAACAACTTTGTGGGTGGCGTGACCAACATCGGGAACGCCATCGGGAACGCTCTCAGCCCGGCGGGGCTGGCGAACATCCAGCAGGCCATCACAAGCACCTTCGGCCCCGGCGCAGGACAGGCGTTCGCAACGCTGATCCCCTTGATCCAGACGGTGACAGGTATCTTCGGCCAGATTGTAGACCTGGGCGTGAACCACATGAAACCGCTGATCGAGGAAATCTTTGCATTCCTGACTGGAACTCTGTTTCCTACAGTAGTGCCGCTGCTGTCCACTGTCATTGGACTGGTGGGCACGATGCTTGTGAACGCCGTTAAGCTTATCGTGGATGTGGTGAAGGCGGTTCTGCCAGCTGTTGAACCTATCATTACGGGAATTATCGGCCTGATCCAGGGCATTGCCAATGTGGCAGTGTCGGTGGTCAATTTCGTGATTCGAGGGTTGAACAACATCTCAATCACCATGCCGGATTGGCTCAAGTATGTTCCGTTTGCGAGTGAACTGGCCGGCAAAACGCTTGGATTTGAGCTGCAAGAGGTATCTCTGCCGCAGTTCGCCAACGGCGGCTTTGCTACAAGGCCGTCCATCGCGGGCGAGGACGGGCCCGAAACCATCATCCCACATGACCCGGCCAAGCGGAGCAGAGCGATTGCCCTCTGGCTGCAGACCGGTTCCATCCTCGGGCTGAACAGCTTCGCGGATGGCGGCTTCACCAATGGGATGAAGGCGTGGGGCGTGTCGGCGCTGGCCGGGCTGGCGCTGGGCAGCGCGCCCGGCGTGGCCTTCACCAAGGGCATCAAGCTGCTGAATGTGGCCGCCGATGTGATGCAGCTGGCTGGTGCGAACAGCGCCGAAGCGCAGAAGTTTATTTCGACGGCCAGGGCGGGCGCCCGCCTCCGGGGCGGCATGGGCTACCTGGCAAGCATGGATGGGCTGAACCTGCCCGACCTGACGCCCAGAAGGAGCGCCGGAAGCATGGGCAGGAGCATCGGCGGCAGCCTGCCGGCCATCACTTTTGCGCCGCAGATCACCGTCAGCGGCAGTATGAGCGAGGAGGACGTGAACAAACTGGTGGAACTGCTCTACCAGAAGTTTGCCGAGTTCATGGACCGCTACAACCGCGAAAGGAGGCGGACGAGCTATGCCTGATACCTACACCACCATCAGCGGCGACACCTGGGACGGCATCGCGCTGGAGGTGTACGGGAGCGAGGCAGAAGCCGACTGGCTGATGCAGCATAACCCCCAGTACATCACTACCACCAAGTTTGCCTCCAGCATTGTCCTGCAAACCCCGGCGGTGCCGGTGACTGCGCCGGCAAATCTGCCGCCCTGGAAGCGAGGCGGTTGATGTGAGCATTGCAGGGGCGATCAGCGAGAAGGCCCGGCGGGCAACGGTATGGCTCATTTACGGGAATACGGACATCACGGGAGACATCTCGGATATTCTGGAAAGTTTCAGCTACAAGGACTGTGCCGAGGGAAAGAGCGACAGCATCTCTATTGCCATCGACGCCGCCGGCGACGAATGGAAGGGGAGCTGGATGCCCGACAAGGGCGCAAAGCTCTACCCGACCATCGCGGTGACAGACTGGAACTTCGGCGGCGCGGATTGCGCGGTGCGGAATCTGAGCGCAGAGTGCGGGGCCTTTACTCTGGACGACCTGAGCTACAGCGATGCGCCGGACGTGCTGAACATCGGAGCAGTGGCAAAGCCGAACGACACAAGTTTCAGCGAGAGGGAACGGGACTTCGACTGGAAGAACACCAGCGTCCAGAAAATTGCTGAGGAAATCGCGGGCCGGTACAGCCTGACGCTGCAGTTCGAGGGGACGGACCACGAGATCGAGGTCAAGGAGCAGAGTGCCACCGACAGCGCGTTCCTCCAGGAGCTGTGCGAAACCTACGGGCTGTGCATGAAGGTCTACACGGAAAAGCTGTGGATTTATGACCGGGAAGCCTACAAGGCAAACGACCCGGCCTTCACGGTCTACCGCGTTGCCCCTGCGGATGATCCTACGGCCCTCTGCGTCAAGCGCGGGAGCTTCAGCTGGAACACGACCCTGGCCGGGACCTATACGGGCGGCATCTTCACATACACCAACGAGAAAGAGGAAATCGACATTTCGGTGGAAGTGGGGACGCCAGAGCGCCAGCTCAAGCTGAACAAGAAAGCCAGCAATGAAGCGGATGCTCAGGCCCAGCTCGAAGCGGCTATTGCAAATGCCAACCACGGGGCTACCACCGTCAGCTTTACCATGATGGGCTACCCGGCGGGGGCCGCGGCCCAATGCTTCACCCTTTTGGGGTACGGGTCGATAGACGGCAAGTATTTCATCGACAGTATGGAGCACAGCCTGAGCAAGTCGGGTTATACGACCAAGATCGAGGCCAGCAAAGTGGAGGCAGTGACCGGATGAAAAGTGAAGTCCGCTTTGGCCGGGTGAGCAACATCGACTACCCGGCAGGCACCTGCGAAGTGACCTACAAAGACCGGGACGAAACCGTGACCAAGCAGGTGTCCTTCATCTCCAACCGGCAGTACATTATGCCGAAAGTGGGGGACCTGCTGATCGTGCTGCATCCCGGCACGCAGTCCGAGGACGCCGTTGTCCTGGGCACCATCTGGAACAACGTGAACACCCCGGCGGAAGGCTACGAGGGACTGTACCGGAAGGACTACGACCTTGAACAGGGGAAGTGCTACCGCCGGTACGACGCCAACGTGCCGGAAGCCCTCTACCACATCGAAGGCGATGACTATGTGGAGGTCAAGAAGAACCAGCAGACCGACATTGACGGCGATGCGAACATCACCATCAAGGGCAAGCTGGTGCTGAAAGTGGGAAGCTGCACGGTGACCATCGAGGACGGGACGGTGACGGTGGATGCCGCCAGCAAACTGAATATGACCGCGCCGAACATCAAAATAGACGGCAACACGGTCAATATCACAGGAGCGACCGGCGACTGCGTTATCAGAGGCGTGAGCCTGGTAAACCACGTCCACACGGGCAACCTGGGCACACCCACATCGCCGCCGCTCTGACAGGAGGTGGGCGCAAATGTATGTGGGCACATACGGAGACATCGTGTTCAACGTCAGCCATTTGCAGGTGTTGACGCCATCCAATATCTCGGGCAGCACCGGGGCGGACTGGGCGGATCACGAAGTGCTGAGCAGCAAGACCAAAAGCCAGTATCTCGGCCCGCAGCTCAGGAGCTACCAGATGGACATCCAGCTCAGTTCCTCGTTTGGCGTGGCCCCGCGCACGGCGCTGGACCGTTTGCAGGAGATGAGCGAAAACGGCGAGGTGCACTATCTCATCATCGGCCTTGCGCCGCTCTCCATGAACAAGTTCGCCATTGAAAGCATCAGCGATACCTGGGACGTCGTAGGGCGGATGGGTGTCCTGATGGAATGCAAGGTCAGCCTGACCTTCCGGGAGTATCTATGATCGACATCAGCAAAACGGTCCTTGCGTTGTCGGTGGCGCCGGACAACGTAACACAGGAAGAACTGCGGGACATCGACGAGTGCCTGCGGGTGCTGTACACAACGCCGATGGGCAGCCAGGAGGGAGACCGGCGGCTTGGCATCAACGTGGAAGCGGTGCTGGACAAGCCGACGGAGGTAGCCAAAGCACTGCTGACGGCGGAGTATGTGGCAAAAACCGCAGAGTATGAGCCGCGCGTGAAGGTGCTGCGGGTCGAGTTTACGGAAGAAGATACGCTGCACGGAACGATCGCGCCAAAGGTGGTGTATACGATTGTCACAGATTGAGGAATTTGCAAACCTGCCAACGGTGACCATCACGGGAGCGGAAACGCTGGAGGAAACCGTTGCACAGTGCAGGGAGCTGTACGTGAAGTTTGACAAGGAACTGAACGGAAACAGCTCGGAGTACACCCTGGCCCGCTGCAATGTGGCAAACCTGGTCCTGCTGACCATGGCGCACCGGTTCCATCACCAGATGGAGTATACCGATGCCTGGGGCAGGGCGGAGCTTCTGCCCACCAGCACCGGCGCGGCGTTGGACAACCTGGCCCCGCTGGTCGGAATCGGGCGACTGCCGGCAGGCCACGCAACGGTTGTGCTGCGGTTTACCCTGGCGGCAGAGCGCCCCGGCGCCGTCACGATCCCGGCGGGGACGCGGGTAAGAACGGGGGATGGAATCTATTTCCGCACCATAGAACTTGCGGAGATCATGCCGGGGGAGCTGACGGTGGATGTGACGGCCCAGGCTGAGGAGGCCGGGGCCAGGAGCGACAGCCTGCCGCCCGGCGAGATCAACATCCTGGTAGACCCCATCCCGTACATGAAAGAAGTGACCAACATCTCGGAATCTACCGGCGGAACGGACGTCGAGGGAGACGACAGCCTGACAAGGCGCATCTACCTTGCGCCGTCCGCCTTTTCTGTGGCCGGGCCGCAAGACGCCTACGAATACTACGCTTCGAGCTGGCGGGCAGACCTGACCGACAAGAAGATTATCTGCGAGGAAGGGTACACGGTGCACATCTTCTTCCTGATGGAAGATGAGCGCAGATTGCCAACAGAGGAGGAGTGCGCAGAACTTGAGCGGTACTTCAAGGATGTGCGCAAGCCAATGGGCGACCTGGTAAAAGCCCACGCCCCGGAGGAAGTGGAGTACAGCATTGCGCTGACCTACTACATCGCATCGAGCAACGCCAAGAGCGCAACGACCATCCAGGAGAACGTCAATGCCGCCGTACAGGATTACATCCTGTGGCAGCGGAAGATCGGGCGGGACATCGACAACTCGGAGCTTATCAAACGGGTACGCCAGGCCGGGGCAAAGCGTCCGACCCTGACGGCGCCGGTGAATGCCAGAGTGTCCAGCATCCAGGTCGCCAAGCTGACAAGCTGCAGCGTGACCTACGGAGGGATGGAAGATGACTGATGAACTGCGCATGACGGGACTTCTGGCTGGGTTGCCGCCCATCCCGGCGGATACGCCGTGGGTCCAGGTGCTGGAAAAGGTATATGTCCAGATGCAGCTCAAGACGCTGGACTATGCGGACAAGCTGCGTATCTATACCCACCTCGACGATGTGAGCGAGGAAGTGCTGGATGTCCTGGCTGTGCAGTTCAAGGTCGATTGGTACAGCCAGAGCTGGCCGCTGGAAACCAAGCGCCGTGTCATCAAGACGGCTCTTGAGGTACGGCGCTACTACGGCACAGACTGGGCCACAGAGACGGCGCTGCGGTCAATCTATCCGGGGTCAAAGATCATCGAGTGGTACGACTACGGCGGGACGCCGGGGCACTTCATCGTGGAGTGCGACATCTCGGACAGCTGGGAACAGCCAAGCATCGCCGAAATTAAACGGATCACCAACATCTACAAGCGGATGACGGCTCATCTTGAGCACATCCGCTTTACTGTTACGGCGGAAAGGCCGGTGACTGCCTATGCCGTCGGGGCGCTGACCGGGACGGCTGGACGGATGACGGTGATCCTGCCGGGGAAAATCGAGCCGCGCCCGGTGAAGGTGGCGGCTTATGCTGGAGCGGCCCCCGGCGGCATCGCCGCCAGGATGACGGTGCCCATCCACGGCACCATCCGCCAAAAAGAAATCAGGGTGACGGGCTACGCCGCCGCCAAAACCGCTGCCACAGCCATGCGCCTGACGGCGGCAATCAACGGGAAAATCGAACAGAGAGACATCACGGTGCGCGGATTTGCCGCTGCGAAGGTGACAGAAACCGTGCAGCGCATTGAGGTCAAAGTAAAGGGAGGGAATACATAATGTCCTGGAACCAGTCGGCTTACACAGTCGTTGGCGCGGAAATGCTGACCGAAACGCTGTCCGGCAGAAAGCTGACCATCACGCAGGCGTTTGGCGGCACGGAGGCGGCCGACGAAGGCTCGCTCGGGAACGCGACGGACGTTCAGGGCGACAAAATCACCCTGGGGCTGATGGGCATTGAAGATGCAGAGGCGGAAGACAGCGAAGGAAATCTCGTCCCGGCTAAAAAGGTCGGCATCATGATTACCAACGAAGGCCGGTCGGAGACCTGCTACCTGCACCAGGTGGCCGTCTTTGGGCGGCTGGACGGTGAGAGCGAAGACCGGATGATCTACATCCTGCAAGATGAGCGCGGCATCGAGGTGCCGCCGGAGGCGGACAACCCGGACTTTGAAGTTGACCTGTATGCGGTCATCTTCATCTCGAACAAAGCGCAGATCACGGTGAACGTGACTGCGGGCACGCGGGTAACGCCGGGCCAAGTCCAGCAGATGATCGAGGCTCACAACGACAGCCCCACCGCCCACTCGGGCATCATCCAGCAGGCCATGAGCCAGGCCGTTCAGCAGGCTGTGGCACAGGTATCTGGCATGGTCGGCTCTGCCATCGTGAAGGAGATCACCATCCCGGCAGAAGGCTGGGCGCTGGACGAGACGGGTTCGGATGAGCCGTACATGGGGATGGACGAGTACCGCTATTACGTCGATGTCACAGACGAAGAAGTGACGGATGACCAAGTGCCCATCGTCGCCCTGCATAAAGACGCACTTGAAACCGCAAAGCAGGCCGGGCTGTGCCCCACGGCGCAGACCGTGACCGGTGCCGTGCGGTTTTGGGCTAGATACGAACCGATGCAGGACATGGCGGCAACCCTTGCGTTGCTGTCTGCGTCCGGTAGCGGACAGACAGGAGGTGGTGGTACATATGTGCTGCCTGTAGCCACAGCAACCACACTCGGCGGCGTGAAACTCGGTGAAGGCTTCTCGACCACGCCGGACGGCACGCTTTCCTATACCGGCACGGGGCTGCCGGAGGATGCGTTTGCACAGCCCGACGAAACGCAGGAGATGCTGGACGAGGTGCTGCCGCTTGCGTAACGACGAAAAATGAAGAACAGGAGGAAAGAGGAATATGGCCTATAGCGAAACTGCAATCATCGACGTTGGGGCGCTGAAAAGCTCCCTCAACCGCGTGAAGCAGACGATCCTGGCAGAAATCTCGAAGTCTGGCCACGCCAAGTTCCAGAAGGTGGACGCTGTGCCGGAGGCTACTGCGGCAGAGGAGAACATCCTCTACCTGGTTAAAAACGCCGGCACCAACCACTACGACATCTACGCCAAAATCGACGGCGCCATGGAGCTGCTGGACGATACCACCGTCAGCCTGGACGATTACGTCACTGAGGAGGCACTGGCCGAAGCTCTGGCGGGCGTGGCCGGCGGCGCTCTCTACGAGGGAACCAAGACCGACCTGGAGGCCGCTGACAGCACCGTCATTGAGGCATACTTCACTCAGCACAGCGACGTCACCCCCAAGAAGGGTGACGTCTTTGTTGTTACCACCATCGTCAGCGAGGTGACCTACGAGCAGTCGGCCTACCGGTACACCGGCACCGACTGGGTGGCCATGACCGGCGCGGTGGACGCCAGCAAGGTCATGCTGCGGGAGGACATCGTCCTGGCCGGCAACTACACCCAGGTGGGTAACATCACCAAGAGTGCCAACGGCACCGCCACCCTGCCCGCCAAAGGCAAGAGCGTGGCCGCCGTGCTGACGGACATCCTGTCCAAGCGCCTGCAGCCCACCATTACGGCCCAGCCGTCTATCTCCGGCTTTGCCCTGACTGGGGCCAAAGCGGTGGAGGCTGGTACCAAGCTGGCGCAGGCGAACTACACTGCCGCCACCCTCAACCCCGGCTCTTATCAGTACGGGCCTGAGACCGGCGTCGAGGCCAGCAACTGGAAGGTGGAGCGGATCACCAACCTGGGCACGGAGCAGGTGGCAAGCCAGGACGATGCGTCCCTGACCGCCGGCTCCGACAACAATGGCGGCGACGGCTTCATCATCGGCGACAAGAGTGGCGAGGGCGTTGTCAACAGTCTGAAGTACAAGCTGACCGTCACCCATGGCGCGGGTGTCACCGCCGATGATAACCTCGGCGATGATTCCAGCCCTGCCGTCAGCATCGCCGCCGGCAGCAAGACCAAGGAGACCAGCGCCTACACTCCGTTCCGCAATGTGTTCTACGGGGCCAGTACCACCAAGCCTACCCTGGACAGCGCGGCTATCCGCGCCCTGACCCCCACCGGCAAGGCATATGCCGCCGGTAGCCTGACCATCAATGTGCCGGCTGGTGCCCAGCGTGTGGTGATCGCCTGCGACGCCACCAAGACCGGCGTCACCAAGGTCATCAACCAGACCGCGATGAACGCTGACGTTACCGCTACCTTTGCCAAGAGCACGGTGCCGGTGGAAGGCGCAGAGGGCTATACCGCCATCAACTACAACGTGTGGGTCTTTGAGCCTGCCGTTCCCTATGAAAACACGGCGACCCTCGTGGTCACCCTGGGCTGAGGAAAGGAGGAGTAAATCATGGCAGTCAACAACACGACCGGCAGCTTTGCCTCTATGGAGTTCCCCATGGCCTTCTCCCGGCAGGATTCTTTCCCGCTGGATAAGTCCTCGGTGTACGGCTCCCTGTCTGATGCGCAGACCTATGCCCAGACCAGCCCCCTTGCCTACGTCGGCCAGGTGATCGCCGTGGTGGTGGACGGCACCGCCACCATCTACCAGATCAAGAACACGGCGGGCGACCTGGAGGCATTGGCTTCCGGCGACTTTGAGGGCAATGTGGAGGCCGTCCTGGCTACACAGATCGCATCCGATACAGAGGTCACGGAGATGCTCAATGAGGTATTCGGCACGAATGATGCCGAGGGCTGATAATACACACAAACGATAGGAGGATATGAACTATGGCTTACACTGAAACCAAACTCATGAATCTCGGCCACCTGAAGGACCTTGCCGTCAAGGCCCAGGCGGAAATCGCTGCCGTTAAGGCGAAAATCCCCACCAATGTCAGCCAGCTGACCAATGATGCCCAGTACCAGACCAGTTCTCAGGTGACTACTGCCATCCAGCAGGCCATCGCCGCTTCCGGCCACGCCAGCTTCCAGAAGGTCAATGCGGTGCCGGAAGCTGAGTCCGCCCAGACCAATGTGCTGTACCTTGTGATGAACAGCAAGACCAAGCACTACGACATCTACGCCAAGGTAGAGAACGAGATGGTGCTGCTGGACGACACCACTGTGGACCTGTCCAACTACGTCCAGAAGGACGGCGACAAGGTGCTGTCGGACAACAACTACACCGACGCCGAGAAGAGCAAGCTGGCCGGCATCGCAGAAGGCGCAAACAAATACGTCCACCCCTCGCACCCCGCGCAGTCTGAGGGCTTCTACAAGGTCACCGTGGACAACCAGGGCCACGTTACCGCCGTGACCGCCGTTACCAAGGAGGACATCACTGGTCTGGGCATCCCCGGACAGGACACCACCTACCAGAAGGCCACTGCTGAGGCTGATGGTCTGATGTCCAAGGAGCACTTCGCTAAGCTGGAGGGCATGGTTGTCGCCACGGACGGTGAGGTGACCGAGATGCTGAACGAGGTCTTCCCCACCGCCTGATAAAACCAAAAAGGACAGGCGGGCGGGTGGGTTTGGGAGCCTGTCCACTAAAACAGGAGGTGAACAGACCATGGGGCTGACCCTTACATCACAAATCAAAACCGCGCTTCAAAAAGCGAAGTCCTATACAGCATCCCACATTTCAGAGCTGGCGCAGGCTACAACGGAGCTGTTTGAGGAGGTGGACGCGGTAAAACTGGACAAGCCGCAGGCCGTCGCCGTCTCCATCCCGGCTACGGGCTGGCAGACGGATGCGGCGGAGGACGCAGCGTATCCGCTGTACTGCGACATTTCGGTGTCCGGTCTGACGCCGGTGGACATCGCCGATGTGCGCATCGCGCCCGGCAGCCAGCCGGCCGCCATTGCCTGCGGTCTCTGCACGACCAGCGAGACGCTGGCCGGCGTGATCCGGCTGCGTGCAGTGAGTGCGCCGGCGGAGGCCCTGGCGGCAGAATACGTCATCACAAAAGGATATGTGGCACCGGAAGGGAGTGAATCTTAAATGGCATATGGCACTGTAAATGTTGGCCAGGCACAGAGTGAGAACAACAACTACCTGACCAATGAAAATGTGGGCGTACCCGGCGGGCTTGCCACACTGAACGCCAGCGGCGAGCTTACCGAGAGCCAGCGGTGGGAAGTGGACGCCTACACCAAGGCTCAGGCGGACCAGAAAGTGTCCGACGCGGTGAACACCCACAACGCCAGTCCTACCGCACACCCTGACATCCTGGCGGCGGTGGCGGCGCTGGAAACCGAAGTGGAGGCGCTGAACCTCAAGTTCGGCACCGACGTCACCGGCAACGCCTTCAGCGTGACCTTCTCGACGCTGGACGATGTGATCGTGACCGGCGTATGGAACACTGCCCAGGCCAGGATCGAGTTCTGATGGGCGGGGAGAGGATCGTATTCTCCCGTCCGGCGGCGGAACTGTCCTGCATCGTGGGGAGCCTGTACGAATCACTGGAGCCGCCATGCGGCATATCTGGTGGGCCGGACGACATCATCACCTTGTTTGGGCAAACGCACACGGGGGAACACGCTGTTCTGCGGGTACTGCCTGACCGCTGTATCTACACAGGCCCACCCGAGGCGCTGGAGGCTGTGCTGACTGGCAGATGCCCGGAAGGATGGAGGTGCGAGCATGGCGGATAACAAAGACTTCCTGCTGGGGAACAAGGCACGGGAATTGCTGTGCTACACCAAGCACGCAACCAAGGTCGTGAGCGACGACGCCAGCCGCCGCGATGTGCGGATGATCCTGCACAAAATTGCCCAGCTGGAAGACATCCGCGAGGTACAGAAGGTATGCGGCGAGGCGGTACAGATGATCGACCGCAGCAGGGAGGGCTTCACCAAGTCGAACTTCCGCCTGTACGGAGAAGATATGCGCGTGATCGCAAAAAGCATCCTGCGCAATATCCTCTCGGCCAACAATCAGAACTTTGCTGCCGAGCCAAGGGCCCGCATCCGAAAGATCAACGATGTGTTGGACGACTGCACACTTCTGCTGGAGTATATTCAGCTCTGCCTCGATGAGAAGATCATCGACGTAAAGAAAGCAGGCGTCTGGACAAAGATGGTCACGGATGTGAAATATATGGCTATTGCCTGGAAAAAGAAAAGCCAGGAGATGGCCCGCAAGCCGGAGGCTGAAAGGCGGGCGGCAGAGGACGCCCGCATAGAAGCGATCGTCCGGCGCGCACTGGCAAACGATGGATGAAGGCGGGGGAGGCCCCGCTTTTGTTAGGGTACGGCCCGTTTTTCGGCCACCAACTGGTGGACCCGCTCGCCGAACACGAACAACTCCAACAACGTCTGGAACGTCAACTCGGACGGCGACTACAACAACAACTGGTACAACAACACCAACGGCGTGCGCCCCGCTCTGATGGGCAGCGAGAATGAGTAACCGAAAGGCGAAAACAGTGCGCCATCTCATCAAAGGGGGCCGTATCCTGTCGCCAGGTATCTGCCGGGCGATCAATACATCGCGCCTAGGCCCGCCATCCTACGGGATGCAATGGGCTGCCGGGAGGGAAACGGACCGGCGCTAGGGTAACAGCCGGGTGGGAGTTCCCTCTACACCCTGCCCGGAGGAAGACGATCACCGCTCAATGAACTTTGAAGAAATCTGCTCTTTTGAGGTGCTGTATGACGCTTACCTGCACGCCCGGCAGGGCAAGCGGAAGAAAAGCGGCTGCGCTGAGTATGAGGCAAACGCTCTGGCCTGTACCGAAAAACTGTCCCGCATCTTGCTGGATGGCAGCTACAGGCCGGGAGCGTTCCACACCTTCTATGTCTTTGAGCCGAAAAAGCGGCTCGTGCAGGCGCCTGCCTTTGTAGACAAGGTGGTGCTCCATGCACTGGTAGACAATGAGCTGTACAGCGTGCTGACCCACAGCTTCATCCGGGGCAACCACGCAAGCCAGCTGGACAAGGGCACCCATGACGGACTGATGTACCTGAAACAGAACATGAACAGGTATTACCGGCGGCATGGGAGCGCCGACGGATGGGTGATGAAAGGGGACGTGCGGCATTTCTTTGCCAGCATCGACCACGAACGCCTGAAAGAAAAGCTCAAGCTGGTATGCGTCAGGCACCGGGTGGACGTGCGGATATACGAACTGCTCTGCGTCTATATCGACACGTCCGATGGTTTGCCGTTGGGATACCAGACCAGCCAGCTGCTGGCGCTGCTCTACCTGGACGAGTTTGACCACGCCGTGCAGGAACAGTACAGGCCCGAAGCCTATGGCCGGTACATGGATGACTTCTACATGATCTTCCGCACCAAGAAAGAAGCCCGAGCGGCTCTGGATGCCAGCCGGGACTACATGGCGCGGGCCAAACTGGAGCTGAACGAGAAAACGGCCATCTTCCCGCTGCGGAACGGCATTGACTTTATAGGGTTCCATACCTATCTGACCGATACCGGCAAGGTGGTGCAGAAGTTGCGCCGCGACGGCATCAAGCGGATCAGGTCCAGAGTCAAGGAATGGAGGGCGGCATACCCAAAAGGGGAGATCAGCAAAGAGAAGATCATTGAGCGTTTCGAGGCATGGGACGCCTGGGCGGCCCATGGAGATACCTATAAGCTGCGCGAGAAGTATGCCAAAAAGGTGAGCGAGATCATAGGCGAGGAAGTGAAGCCGCGCCGTAAGATCAACGCAACCCGCATGGTGACCTACAAGCGCCAGCTGAAACAACAACGCATGGCGGCAGAGAAAACGCGGGAGGAGCCAACGGTCTCCACCCGCGTTTATTATGCCCCAAATCAACCGAAGGAGGACACATCATGGCAAATGTGAAACTCGGCACCAAGGCCGTCGGCTCGGTCCTCAAACTGAACCTGAACGGCAGTCCGAAGAACTTCATCGTTGTGCACCAGGGCAAGCCGTCCAGCCTGTACGATGACAGCTGCGACGGCACCTGGTTGCTGATGCAGGACATCTATTCCACAAGACAGTGGGACGGGTCCAACAACGACTACAAAAATTCGGACATCCACAGCTGGCTGAACGGAACCTTCCTGAATCTGTTCGATGCGAATATCCGGGAGGCCATCAAGCAGGTAAAGATCCCGTACCACAATGGCACGGGCAGCAGCGGTTCGGTGGCGTCCGGCGCCAACGGCCTGAGCTGCAAAATCTTCCTGTTATCCGGCTATGAGCTGGGCTGGACCAAGAGCGACAACTCTTATTTCCCACAGGACGGCGCGAAGCTTGACTACTTCACCGCCGGCACCGGCTCGGCAGCCAACAACAAGCGCATTGCGAAGTACAACGGTTCGGCCACCAGCTGGTGGACCCGCTCGCCGGACACGGGCAACTCCGGCATCGTCGGGTACGTCAGCTCGGACGGCGACTACGGCTACCTCTGGTGCAACTACACCAACGGCGTGCGCCCCGCTTTTGTACTTCCCTCTACACTCTCGGTCTCTGACGATGGTACGGTCTCGACCAACGCAGCCCCCACCGTCACCAGCGAGAGCGGCACCTCCGGCGTGGACCTGGGGGAGAAGAACGCAGCCTTCAGCTTCAACTATACGCCGTCCGATGAGGACGGCGACAGCCTGACCGTCACCGAGAAGCTGGATGGGGTCACCACCAAGACCCGTAACAGTGTCACCAGCGGGACCGCCCTCACCTTCGAGGCGGCCAGCACGGCGGCAGAGTTCCAGAAAATCCTGAACGGCCAGCATACCATCACCATCGAGGTGAACGACGGCACCGAGACGGCTGCCTTCACCGCCACCTTCACCAAGGCCGTCCATGCCGCAACCATCACCCTGGAGACCCCTATGGCGGTCGAGGGTGATATTACCGTTGCCAGGCTGGCCGTCACCGGCAACATCCCTGCCGATGCCGAGTACAGCGTCAAGGTGACCAACAACGGCAACGATACCGAGCCGGTGTGGCAGGACTGCACCGCAGAGGTCAAGAGCGGCGCCAACATCGTGTTCGAGAACCACGAAAACACCAATGGCGCCGCCTTCAACTTCAAGATCGAGGCCGAGCGCGGCAGCTCCGACGCCGCCGGCTACATCACCGGCGTATCCGGCGCGTTCCAGTAAGGGAGGTACACACCATGGCATTGAAGTGGAAGAAGGAAGACCTGAAAACCCTGGCAGAGAAGAAGGTCGAAATGGCCAATAGCACCTGCGAGGCGCTGATTTACGCCGGCATCGACGTGGAACTGAGCGGCGGCACTGAGCACTTTGCACTGGAGCCCAACGACCAGACCAACATTGATTCGATGTTCACGGCAATCACACTGGGCGCAACGCAGTACCCCTACCACGCCGACGGCAGCCAGTGCAAGATGTATGTGGCGGCGGACATCATGACCCTGTATGTGGCCTACAAGTCCTTCGTGACCTACCAGACCACCTACAACAACTTCCTGAAAATCTGGATCAACCGCGAGACGGACAAAAACGCCCTGGCCGGTATCACCTACGGCAGCACTCTGCCGGAGGACCTGCTGACCCAGATGCAGGGAATCATTGCGGCGGCCCAGGCCGAAATCGAATCCGTCGTTGCGAAGCTGACCCAGCAGGCCGCGGGTGGTGGTAACGCATGATGGACAAGCTCAAGCCGGCGCTGAAGCACGCGGTCCTTGCGGCGGCGGGCGGCAGCATCTATGTCCTGCTGGAGCTGGTGCTGCGGGGCCGGAGCCACTGGACCATGTTCCTGCTGGGCGGGCTGTGCTTTGTGCTTATCGGGCTCATCAACGAGGTGATCCCCTGGGAAACGCCTCTGTTGCTGCAGGGGGTGATTGGCTCGGCCATCGTCACCGCCCTGGAGTTTGCCACAGGCTGCATTGTCAACCTGTGGCTGGGATGGGATGTATGGGATTACAGCAACCTGCCGTTCAATATCCTCGGCCAAATCTGCCTGCCGTTCAGCCTGCTGTGGGTGGTGGTCTCCGTCGCTGCCGTGGTGCTGGATGATTGGCTGAGATACCGGTGGTTCGGGGAGGACAAGCCGCATTATACACTGTTCAGATGGGAGGCAAAGACATGACCGAATGGGGTGTGGTCACCGTAATCATTGCATTGGTCGGCCTGGTGGCGACCGTCGCCGGGCCGATCGTCAAGCTGAACGGAACGCTTAACAAGCTGTCCGGGAAACTGGAACTGCTGTTGAACAACCTGGAGGAGTTCAAGGGCCGCTACATGCAAAATCTTACCGAGCTGAAAGAGGCGGACAGGAAGATGGATGAGCGGCTTATCAATCACGAGACCAGAATCTCCAAGCTGGAAGCAGACCATCACACGGAGGGATAAACTGTGAAAGATTATATCGACGTGAGCCGCTACCAGGGCACTATCGACTGGGAGCAGGTCAAGAACAAAGTTGGCGGCGCGATGCTCAAAACCGTCTCCACCAACAAGAGCTTCGGCGGTATTTACATCGACCCGACTTTTGAACGGAATTACCAGGAGTGCAAACGGCTGGGCATTCCGGTGGGGGTCTACTACTACACTTACGCCCAGACCCCGGAGCGGGTGACGGAAGAGCTGGCAAAGCTGCGGGAGGCGCTGACCGGCAAGACCTTTGAGCTGCCGGTTACGGTAGATGTGGAGGATAACAAGCTCAAACCGCTGTCTGCGGACGCCCTGACCGATCTGGTCATCAGCGCGGCGGATGCCATCGAAAACTGGGGCCTGTATGCTATGGTATATACCTATACCAGCTACAGCAATACCGAGCTGAACATGGATCGTCTGGCAGCCTATGACCTCTGGATCGCCGACTACCGAGGCAAGAGACCCGCCCGCAAGCATGGGATGTGGCAGTATACCAGCACCGGCAGCCTTCCCGGCATCAATGGCGATGTGGACATGAACCACGTCTACAAGAACTACCCGTCCATCATCAAGCGCGCCGGTCTGACCCGGATGAAGTAAAGAAACCAACAAAAACCTAAAGATATAACACAGATTCAAGCACTGCGTTATATCTTTGGGCAAAATTCAAACGCTGCGCAAGGGAGGATTGAAAGTCTATGGACAAACTGAACATTTCCACGGGGACCATCGTCCGCACCATCTGCCTGGCACTGGCCCTCATCAACATGGTACTGAGTGCGATGGGCAAGCCCGTGCTGCCCATCGAGGACAGCACCATCGAGGCGCTGGTGACCAGCGCGCTGACGGTTGCCGCCAGCGTGGCCGCTTGGTGGAAGAACAACAGCTTTACCAAGCCGGCCATCGAAGCGGACAACACCCTGAAACTGATGAGAGAAAACAAGAGGTAAAAAGAGGTTTTACTATGCAGAACAAAGTTACTCTGGCCGTACTGAGTGCTGCCGTCGTGGGCGTGGGCGGCATTGTGGCAAATGCAATCCGCAATATCGCGGATGCAGTGGCGAGCACTTCCGCCCAGCGGGAAATCGCAAATGTCGTGGCGGACGCCGTAGAGGCAAAGTTTCAGACCTATGTGGATGCCCTGAAAGAGGCCGGCAGCTTCGATGCGGAAGCCCAGCAGAAGGCCCTGAAGGAGGCAGTGGAAGCGTGTATCGCAACCCTGAGCGCCGGCGCCAAAAAGTACATTGAGAAGGCTTCCGGAGGCGACATCGAAGGCTACCTCATCACCAAGATCGAGGCAGAGGTGCACCGGCAGAAGTCCGGCGTGATGACCATCACCAACTGAATACATAGCGCCGCGTGACCTCCTTAGCGCGGCATAACAATGCCCCCGCCTTGCCAGTTGGACCCTGGCAGGGCGGGGGATTTTTTGTTGGTTGACAGCGTGTAAAACAAATGATATAGTGAAGTTGAAACCAGATAGGCCTGCTGATAGTAGCGTTGGAATCCCGGCGAGAACAAAGAAATAAACGAACAAAAAACTAACAAATAAATAAAAACAAACGATTTTTCTATTAGTTTTTTTCGATTTGTAATCAGTGGGTTGCAGGTTCGACTCCTGTCACTAGCTCCAAAAGCGACGATGAATCGTAAAGATTTATCGCCGCTTTTCCATTTTCTGGACCAAAAAACGTACAGAAACGCGCAGAAACGCCTAATAAACTAACACATAAGCGAACAAACCGGGTACAAAAAATAAACGAACGAGCTATTTTGCATCCTCACTCTCCCCCTTATCCGGGCCGGGGCGGGAGTCCAGCGCACGGACAAGGGCCAGCGGATCGGCATGGGTGTAAATATCGCTCGTGGTCTGAATGCTGCTGTGCCCGAGAATTTCCTTGACAGACTGGATGGGCATACCCTGGGCGGCCCAGCGGCTGGCGGCAGTGTGACGGCAGGTGTGCGGCGTGACCCCCTCGATGCCCAGCTTCTTCATCAGGCTGGAAAAAGAGCGCCGCACCACATGATGGTCGCGGGGTGTCCCGGTAGCGGATGGGATAAGCCATTCGGTCGTATTGCCCTCAAGGAAGTACCGGATCAGCGGGACGATGCACTTGTCGATGGGAATGGGGCGGTCGCGACCGGCTTCGGTCTTTTCACCGCCGACCATATACCGCTGGTCAAGGTGGACGTTCTCGCGGCGCATATACAGGAGCTCATTGATCCGCATACCGGTGTAGATCATGATGAGTGCAATGCGGGCCGTGTCGCCCAGCCGCTTGTCGTCCTCCATCGTCCAGATTTTGGCGATCTCAACATCCGAGAGGACCCGCGTCTTTTTGGGGCTGGGGGCGGGCAACTCCAAGAACTGGGCATAGTTCTTATCTATAATATCGCGCGTCATGCTCCACTGACAGAGCTGGCCGAATAACAGCCGCACCTTCTCACAAGTGCTGCGGCTGCGCCCGGCGTTCATAAGCTCGTCGATCACACGCTGATAGTCTGCCGTACCAAGGTCTGCGATGGCCCGGTCATAGAGCGGGGCTGCGGAAGCATAGGCCAGGGTGTAGGAGTTCTGCGCGCTTTTACCGATCGTTTTATAGTGTTGCTCCGACCACTGGGCGTAGACGTCGGACAAGGTGATCCGCCGCAGGGCTTCGGGCGCACGGCTGGCGTTGTACTGATTGAGCAGCGCCACCGCCTCGCCGGACGTCCGGCAGGTGCCGATCAGACGTCCGTTGACGCAGGCGGCCCAGGGCTTTGACCGGCGGCCCTGCAGCTTGTAAACGGTGCCGGTGCCTTTTGCCCGCCGCCGGTGCTTCTGGGTGGACGGCACGGCGGCATTGACCCGCTTGCCGCACTTGATGCAGAAATTGGCATCATCCGGCAGTTCGGCTCGACAACGGGGACACAACATAGAAACCACCTCCTGATTGAGTAATTTGAAAAAGGATGGTATAATGAACAGGTGAACAAGACGGGCGGCTCCTGTCTTAGGGGGCATGGTGCGTGCACCGGCCCCTATTCTTTTATGCGTTTTTATGGTACAATATAAGCACAGCAGCCCAGCTATACGGGAATGAAAAAAGCGGTATGCCTCTACCGGAAGTGAGGCGCTGGCCCCGGTGGTCGTTGCAAAGAACGCAACAACCATCGGGGGTTTCTTTTTATGCACGAGCTAAGGATTACAATGCCCGCACGATCTATATCCATCTGCAATAATTGAATCTCTGGAAGCGCTGGATGTAGAATAATTTTGCGGAGCAATCCTTTTAACATCACGGCAAGTGGGGCGATGAAATACCATCGTACTGGTGTTCAATACATACGATGCAGAGGTCTGCTGCTGGCTCTCGTTGTTATAGCGATTGAAGTTGTCACCGTTACCGGCATTGCCACCTGTACCACCGTTGCCACTGCCGCTCAGATTCAGATAAGGAATTTCAGCAGTCTCCAATTCGACCCCGCACATTGTGCAGTAATGGGCTTTTAGGCCTGCTTCTTTTGACGTTGCTTTGCGTATGATCTGCCATTCTCCGGCTTCGTGATCTTTTAACGGAATAGACCGAGTGCAGACGGAGCCACATTGCAAACAGGTGTTTTGCTCCTGCCCTTCGGATTGACACGTTGCCTCTTCGACTACTACCCACGTAGAGTAGAAAAATTGATGTTGAACATCACCTTCGGTCTCGCCGCAGACCGTGCACGTTTTGGGCGAGTAGCAAGTTGCATCCACCCATTTGTGCCCGTTCGGAAGAGAAAAGAACTTTTCGTGCCCGCAAACAGAACATCTTTCAGGTTCAGTACAAGTAGCTGGCAAATAAGTATGAGACTTAGGTATTCCCACCTCTGCACCACAGACACGACAAACGGCAGGCCTCTGGCAAGTCGCCTCAATTAAGTCGTGCTCAAGAGGCTCCCCCTTGGTAGCGCCACAATCAACACAAGTTTGAGGAGCTGAACAAGTTGCCTCCTGCCAATGGTGAACGGGATGAGATATAAAAGAAGCACAACTCTGGAAAACTGAAATCACGATACCAATACAAACGAGAATGCCTAAACATCCACCGCAACCGGAGCTTTCTTTTTGATTGTTGGACATGATATACCGCCATTTAGTGGGTTGAAATATGATAGAAATAAAGAAACACGAGAATAAAACTAAATAAAATAATGAGAAAATGGGAAAGGCAGACCGCCAGGGCCGCCACTCCCGAATGATGTTCCCGGTCAATACAGGGAACATCATGATTTCTACCCAGCAAAACCGAAACCGGAGTCAGCCGATTCGGTGACTGTGGGAGGCGTGATATTCACTATCTATAATGCGCAATACAAAATGAAGAGGTGTGGAGAGGCAAACGAGCGGTTGGGCGGCAGATACACGCCGCTGGAAGCGTATGCTACAACGCTTGCCGAGGTGCTGGCCCTGGCGGAAACGCCGGGGCCTTTTCTTTTTGCCCCCCTGGCAAGTGCCGCGTACAGAAAAGGCCCGTCGGTGAACCCGGCGGGCTTTTTTCATGTCAGAGGGACATAGCAGCTCAGCCCGTGTGCCTTGCGCCATCGTCCCCAGCGGTAGCTGACGATGCGGCCTCCGCTTTTCTTTGACGCAAGAAGTCTTGCTTCAATGCCTCTGCCTCTGCCTCGTCAGGATCAACGGCGTTGGCAAAGTGCGCCTTGAAGTGGTCCATCACCGCCTGGCGGATGCTGGGGTCCAGCTCAAAGTAGACCTTGACGATCTCCAGCTCCAGCTCGGTGGCGCCGTGCTCTTTGGCCCAGCGGTCCAGGCTGAACGCCTCGCCCTCATTATAGATAGGGCCTTCGCCGCCCTCGCCGGTGCGCAACCAGTTTTCATCAACCTGAAACTCCGCACAGATCAGCTTGACGAAGTGATCCTTAATATCGACGCGCCCGCGCTCCAGGTTGTTGACAACATCGCGGCTCACACCTAAACGAGCGCCAAAGGCTGTCTGAGACAACCCGGCGGCTTCGCGGACCATGCGGATTCGCTCATTCACCTTATCACCTCCGATTCTATATATACTATACCATTACAAAATGAGTCGGTCAACCCATTAAAAGTAATATATTTCAATAAAAAGGGTTGACAAACCCACAATATCATATTAAAATGAGTATAACAACCCAAAACAAAACGGAAAGGGGGTGAGTAGATGTTTGAATGTAAGGAAAACAAGGTTTTGGCCGAGAAGGCGATGCGCAGCGTCACGAATCTGGCAGCTTGTTACTGCGAAAGTATGTCTGAGCGAATCACTAAAGGTGACAACCTGAACAGCGAGATGTTCTTTGAGATGTCCAACACGGTCAGCGCTATGAGCAAGATGCTTGCAGTCTTATGCAAAATGGTGGAGAAAAGTGAAAGAGCGGACACTGACGACCAGAGTCCGCTCCCGTGAGAGATTAAGCTCTCTCCCATTCGCCCAAATCCCTGGGCGCGTCGGAAATGTTCAAATCATCCCACTGGTGGCATCCGGTATGCTGCAAGTAGACATCATCCGCTGCAGCAACAGGGTTAGTGTAGCAGCCATAGCACTCGCTGCCATGCCAAAGCTCATAACGTCCATCTCGAGCACGCCGAATTACAAATGGACCAATGGGAGAACGGTAAACCCACAATATAATTCCTCCTTTCTCTGAAATCTCGGCTGCTGCAACAGCCGGCACTTTAAGTATAGGAGAGAGCAGGCGGAAAGACAAGGGGGTGAGGGAGATGGAACCTGAAAACTACTATATGTCCAGATGCGACCGGGAGTTTTTTGAAGAATTTGCATCTACGTTTCACGATGTCATGAAGAGGTGCGGAGAGGCAAACAAGCGGCTAGGCGGCAGATACACGCCGCTGGAAGCGTATGCTACGACGCTTGCCGAGGCGCTGGACGTGGACGAAAAATGCCGGATCGTAATCGAGTACGACCCGGCGGACGATAAGGTGGCTACTTATCGTGAAGAACTCACTGGAAGGGTAAAGAGCTTCAAGGATCATCAGGGCTTCCAGTGATTGAGATGATGCGGCACCCGGCGGGTGTTTCCAGCTCGTGCGGACGGTCAGTAAAAACCTTGATGACTATTCCCCGAACAGTGGAAAACCTTTCGGACTGGTCGAATCGCTCGCTGATGTCCTGACGTTCGCCAGGGCTAAGGGTGCTTGCATCGTATTCGACGAGATACATAGAAACCCTCCTTACTATATAGTCTCGGCTGCTGCAACAGCCGGCACTTTAAGTATAGGAGGGGGCGACGCAGAAAGCAAGAAGGGAGGAGACAACCATGAAGAATACGGAGGTTCTGATGCCCCGCGAGAGCAAGGCGGAGGCCGAAAGCGTATTGATTGCCCTGTCCGGGATGACTGAGCAGGAACAGCGGGAGATGCTGGTGTTTCTGAAGGGCGTCGAGCTTGGCCGCCAGATGGCGGCAGGCGCTGGCCCGGCGGCGTAAAGGGGGAACGGCGTATGGATTGGATGTGGGAGTATTACACCTACATGAGCCGTGCCGAGGAGACCGCAAAAGAGCTTGCAGAGGCCATAGAGGAGATTGCGCTTGCTGCAGGAACTATGGCGGAAGATTTAGCCGCATTGATGCGGGAGCTGGGCGCGTTGGTTTACACCAGAATCAAGAAACGCACCCGGGTGCCGCGCCGTCGCAGAGCTGCCGCGCCGCTGGTTCGCCCTTGGAGAGCACGCCGCCTGGCAATGCAGCAAAACCGGCCTCCCGGCATTGCGCCGGGATGAAAGGAAGGCGAGAAGTAGAAGTATGAAACAGGAAATTTTCATGTTCCTGGTGATCTATGGGGTGGCCTACTGGATCATCTGGAAGTTCATCAAAGACAAGTTCTTCAAGTGAGGAGTACGTATGCAGCATAAAAAGACTTTTGCAGGCATCGTCGCGGGCCTGCTGGCGGTGGTCGTCGCCATCGTCGCTTTCGTCAGTGTGGAGCGGGTGCCGGTCGGCTATGTCGGCGTAGTCTATTCGGCGGCCGGCGTTGAAGATCAGACGCTTGCGCAGGGGTGGCACCTGCTGTCACCGCTGAAAAAGGTGAGCAAGTTCCCCGTGTCACAACAGCAGATCGTCTTTTCGGACGACCCGGCGGACTATGGGGAGAAAGAACACGCTGATTGGAGCATTGATGCCCCAGCGGATGGCGGCATGGTCAAGATCAACCTGACCGTGAACTACAACTTCATGCCCGACAGGGTGGTTGAACTGTTTAACCGCTTCAATGGCATGAACGGCGAGACCCTGGTGGAAAGCCGCATCCAGAATAGCATCATTGCCTATGTCAAGGAAGTGACGCCCCAATTCTCGGTCATGGACATTTACTCGGACAAAAAGTCAGAGGTCAACGAGGCAATCACGAACTACCTCAACGAGAAGCTGCAGGATGAATACGGCATCAATGTGGCGTCCGCGCTGGTCATCGACGTGGAACTGGACGATACCCTCATGCAGAAAGTGCAGGCCAAAGAACAGGCAAAGCAGGACGCGGAAATCGCGGAGCTGGAAAAGCAGACCGCGATGGCCCAGGCCGAGACCGATAAGGTGAAGGCCCAGGCTGACGCAGATGTGGCGCTGATCGAGGCCCAGGCAAAGGCGGACGCTGCGACCATTGCGGCAGAAGCCGAAGCAGAGTCCAACCGCAAAATCGCGCAGTCTATTACCCCTGAGCTGATCCAGTGGGAGGAAGCCCAGGCCAGGCTTGAACATGGCTGGGTGACGGTACAGGGTGCCGATACCATTGTAGCCAATCCGTAAGGCTGGCCCGGCCAACAGGGCGGCCCCGCCCCGGCGGGGCTATATGCGGGCGTAGCTCAGCGGTAGAGCGGCGGCAATCCAGGCCGTGGCACATTGACGATACGCGGCGCGGGATCGTGCGGCCCAGTCATCCGCATAGAAAACGCACCGTGGCGCTGGTTCAAATCCAGCCGCCCGCACCGATGCGCGGATCATGTGTGTAAAAGAGCTTTCCGCGCGTCCCGTGCCTGCTGGCGGGTAAGTTCAGCAGGAGCAGCCCAGCTTACGGGCAAAACCCCTCCCAGGCCGGCAGCCCCGGAGGGGCCCCTCCCGTTGCCACCGCAAGCGGCGGGAGGGATACATAAGTCGCAGATGGTTCGCGGAAGGGCCCACAACCCGACCGTCGCCGGTTCGACCCCGGCGGGCGGCTCCATCAAGAAATTAAAGAAAGGAGCAAGCAAAACGATGCAAGATAAAATGACCGTGCACGATGTGTGCGAAGCGCTTAGGGCAAACGGTATCAGCTTTGGAGAAGACGCCATGACACGGCTCATTTTGGACGGAAAAATGCCCTTCGCGGTTGGCACCACGACCGAAAAAGGCCGCGCCGTGACACTGATTTTCAGGTCGGCATTTTACCGTTGGCTTGACAGTATGCTGGGCAGAAAGGCGGTGAGGGCTTATGAGTAAGGGACTCGTAAAGTTGAGCGCAATAACGGCGAAGTACATAGCGAGCCAGTTGTTGCCGGGTGTAAAGCTGGTGCGGGACAATACCGTCCGGAGCGTGGCGATTTACAGAGGCAACAGCGGATCGGACGGGCTGGCGATCCGCATTGAAAACGACTGGCATTATAAAGATGGGATGATCCATGTGACAGTCAGTGACCCCGGCGGGATGGGGCATATAGAACGCACCTACAATCCGGACACGCTTGAGCGGAACATTGATGCCGAGGAAGACATGAGGCGAAAAGATTCCAGGCAAGAGAGAATCGAATGGGTCTGTTCCGTTGGGCCGGAGATGGCTCACCGGCTGGTCGATAAATACTGGGAGGCCGGAAAAGAATGAAAAGGACGGACAAACCGTGCGAGTGCTGCGGGCGAATGATGAAAAATGTATGGTCGCGGACAAAATACTGCCCGACCTGCGCCAAGGAAAAGGAGCGGGAATGGAAACGCCGGCGTAATGAGAAACGGAAAGCGCGGGCCCACGCCTTGCCCGTGGTTCAGAGCGCGTCCAAGGCGGACGCTGAGTTAAGACGAATCGTCAGGCTGGCTGATCTGGCCGGCAGAAGCTATGGCTACCAAGTGGCCGCGATGGAAGGGAGGCTGTGAGATGAGGAAAATTGCAAGACTGAAAGCTGCGGTGTATGCAATGGAGGTAGTGACGGCGGGAAGCGCGGTTGCGGTTCTGATAACATCCGCTTATATCCAATGGCCGGAAGTGTGCCCCACGCCGTTGGCAATCTTGGCAGTCATTGGAACTATGGCCTGTACATATATAGCCGGAAGCATCACAAAAAAGCTGATGGACAAGCTGGACATTGAGGGGAAGAACTACGGCAAGGTGCCTGTCAGAAAAATTTATAGGAGGCAGTCGTGAAGAAACGGATATGCTGTGATTGCGGCAAGGAATTTTACGGCGCAAGCAATGCCAAGCGCTGCCCGGCTTGCCGCGAAATCCGAGAGCACAGGCGCCTGCCGCCGTCTGAGGTGGATGACCTGATGCTGGATGTGCGAGAGGCGGACGCCGCCGGTCTAAGCTATGGGCAATGGCGCGCCCAGAAGCTGATGGGAAAGCTGAAAGCCAGCGATGCAAGAAAAAAGAAAAAGCCCTGAGCAGTGCGAGCACACATTCAGGATCACCGACCAGGAGTGCATTGTATGCAGCGGAAGAAACAATACCTGCAAACGGTATAGACCATGCAAACCTAAAGAAAAATCCGGGCCCGACAGATGAGGGCCCTTGTCCATGGCACGTGAGGCGTAGGGGCCTGGACCCACCCCGCTCTGTTCGACCCAGAGACGTGCCAAACATCCGGCCACGATGTTTTGAGTTTTTCTGCGTGGCCGGCGCACAGGATGGAGGCGGCGGTATCGCATGACAGGCTCTCCTTTCACTTGTCCTAAAGGCTGGTGAAAAACCAGCCTCGCCCGAATCCAAAGCGGCCCGTATGTGCGAAGCAATGGCGGGAACGGCGCGGTCTGAGCGCAGAAAAACGAAAGACCTGTTCGCCTGTGCAGAAAAACAGGAAGGGAGGGTGCGACCTCCCGCCCGGAACGCTGCGTTCCGGGTTTCTAATATGCGAGTACAAGGGTGGGCCTGAGCTTCGACAATCCCCCATGAACCAGGTCGCCGGTTCAATGCCGGCTGCTCGCACCATGAAGCAAAAAAGGTGGCACTAAAATGGTAAACATCATGGGCCTGAACAAGGCGGAAATCCTGCAAGAACTTGGAAAAGAAGCTGGATGTGAGTTTCAGAAGCTGGAAGTCTACAAGCCGATTGTAGCAAAACCGGGCTACTGGGGAGCTGCGATAAAAGGCGATATAGTGGTCCTTGATCTTTCGGCTGATGATGGGTTCTGCGAATTTTGGTATGACCGCACTATGGGACATGGCGCAGCACAGCGCGTTGTGGACCGATTGCGGATGAAACATAAAGAAAGCCAAAGGAGTACAACATGAAAAGGGTAGAAAGATTGAAGCCTGGCACGATTATCAACTATGCCAAGGAAAAATTTGTTGTTCTGGGGGAGCGCAACGGTGGTGTGTTCTGCCTGTTGGCCCAGAGCAAGGACGATGTGGAATTCTATGACGGAAATGAAAAGCCCTACAACGATTACCGCAAAAGCAAACTGCGGGCAACCGTCGAGGGGCGGTTTCTGACCAGGCTATTTGAAAATGGCGCCAGTATGGATGACTTGGTGCCGTATGATCTGGACTTGAGTGAGACGGATGGGTCAGATGGCTACGGCGTTCTCCAGAATGTCCTGGCTGCACCGCTGACGCTTTGGGATTACGGCAAATACAAGGGCGTGATCCCGAACAATGAGGATGGCGCATGGTGGCTGGCGACACCGCTTTGGGCTCCCCGCTCGCCGAACACGCGCGACTCCAACGACGTCTGGGACGTCTACTCGGTCGGCGGCTACGGCTACTGGTACTGCTACGGTACCTGCGGCGTGCGCCCCGCTATTGTTCTCAACTCTTCGCTCTTGGTCTCTTATGAGGGTGAGGAAGAAGAAATCGACTTGGAGAGAGTGCCAAACGAACTGTTCATGGAAGAAGTCGAACGCCGATGGAAGAAAGGAATGTTCACCGTTAGCTTTGAGGGGCCTTTCGTCACGTTTAAGGGAGAGTAAAGATGGAGACTGCAAAAATCAAGGCCACAATTTCCGAACAGGGCTTGTGCACTGAAATCATGGGGCAAGGCAGAGACGTCGTTTCGTGTATCGCGGCTGTCATGAATACTTTTGCAGAAGGCATCGCCAGAGATGAAAAGTATGAGTGTGACATAGAAGAAGCGATGGCTCACGTCGCAACGCTAACCATCAGAAGAATGTTAGAGCTGCGAGCCGGGGGCAATAGCATCCATATTGACGTTGAGACAATTAGGAAAATGATGGAGGACGAAAAGTGAAGAAAACCGGGAAAGTTGCCGCGGCGATTGTCGGCGGGGTCATCTCGATTCTGGGCGTCATCATGGCGGCGGCATGGCTTGCGCTGGCCTTTGTGGCACCGATCGTTGGACTGAAATTCTGCATCTTATATCTGCTGTAAGCGGATGGGTGGGCGCTCAAAGCGAGCATGGGAGGGCAATATCATATGAAACTTTCAAAATACGTTGCGCTTGCCAAGCGCGGCTACTGCAAGGTGATCCATGTGCAGAACAGCGGCATTTGGCTGGGCCTGAAATGTGCGATTTATAGGGCCGTTGAGCTGCCTGACATTCACGGAGAGGGACAGGCCAGGGCCGTACTGGATATTCCCGAAAAGGCATGGGGCAATACATTTTTCGAGGAAGAAAACGCCGAGGGAGAACATGACATCTGCGGCTTTGACATGACTGGAGGAGCGTGGGAGCTGCCCGCCGAAGAACTGGAACTGCAAGTGAACTATAAGGGCGTGCAAGCAACGGCACTTCGCTGCACAAATGGGGAACTGCTTTTCTACGATTCCCGAATGGCTGCCCCGGTATCGGATGTGATGCGGGACAGCGAATATGTGCAGACAGTGATCCGTAAGCGCCGTTCCGGCCAGAGAGTGGTCGTCATTAAGGATGGATTTGAAGCGATTGCGGCGATCATGCCGATGAAGGTAATCAACAGCGCTTTTCTGAAAGCGTTGTCTGAACTGGACAGCGCGTGCGTGGAGCAGTACGAACGGGAAAGCAAAGCGGGCCTGGCGACGCAAGAGGAACCCGCCATATCCGATGACGAAGGTGTTTGACTGGCACAGTCAGGACTGCCGGGCTAGCGGCCCGCTGGATGTGGCGCACACAGTTACACAGCAATATGGGACAGGAGGGGGAAACACGCCGATGGTGGTACATGAACGTCCGATCTGCCGGGCGACCGGACAAGCTGGGGCTGAGACGCTGAAGGACTGCGCCCCCTGCCTGAACTGCGACCATGAAGCGCCGATCGTGGCCGGATGCCTGAACCCAGAGGACAGCCAGTCCCGCCGCATTTACGGTGAGGGGGGGCAGAGCCAGACGCTGACAGTACGGGAAAGCGCCGGCGCAGAGCAGACCGGCGTGCTGACCAGAGGCGCCGCCGGCCTGCCTTACATTATCCGCCGCCTGGCCCCGCTGGAATGCGGGAGACTGCAAGGTTTCCCGGACGGATGGGCGGAGATTGCGCCGATGAATGCAGACGACCCGGAGGAAATCCTATTTTGGGTGGGCGTATACGCCACCGACTGCAAGATCAAGGGCAAGCGGGTCAATACAGAAATCGTCAAGCATCCGGCCAAACTGGCCCGCTGGCATGATGGCCTCCACTCGGCGGCGGCAGAGTACAAGATGTGGGGCAACGGCATGGCCCTGCCCAATGCCTTGTTTTTCATCCAGCGGCTGGCCGCCCTGTATGGCTGGAGCACTGTCAAGCTGGGCAGCCTGTTCGATGGCTCGGGAACCATGCCGCTGGCCGCAGAGATGTGCGGTGTGCGTGCCGTCTGGGCCAGCGAGGTGGAGCCTTACCCCATCGCCGTGACCCGCACCCACCTGCCATTGATGCAGCACCTGGGCAGTGTGACGGATATTGATGGCGAGATTATCAAGCCGGTTAACGTCATCACGTTCGGCTCACCCTGTCAGGATTTGAGCATAGCCGGCCGCCGCGCCGGACTGGAAGGAAAGCGGTCGGGACTGTTCATGGAAGCCGTGCGGATCATCCGGGAAATGCGGCAGGCTACTGGCGGGCTGTTCCCGCGGTTTGCCATTTGGGAGAACGTACCCGGCGCGCTGTCATCGAATGGAGGAAAGGATTTTGAAACCGTCATCAATGAAATGTTGCGGATCGCCCGGCCAGATGAGTTTATTCGACAGCCTGGACGGTGGCCGGGGGCCGCAAACTACGGAGCGATTGCCTATCGCATCGTCGATGCTCAATACTGGGGAGCCCCCCAGCGCCGCAGAAGAATCTACCTTGTCGCAGATTTTGGTGGAGAATCCGCCGGAGACATTGTTTTTGAGCGAAAAGGCACTCCGTGGCATTTTGAACCGCGCATCCCGGCGGGGAAAACCGTTGCCGCCCTTGCTCCTGACTGCTATCAATGGCGTGCTCGCATGGCATCAGAGCAGGGGGCAATCGGGTTCGATGGAGATGCAGGGGCAACCGTAGATATTTCCATATACACCGAAAAGAGCCCGACACTCAAAGCAAGCCAGAAAGAAAGCGTGGCGCTGGGTTTTATGGCCGGCCAAAGCGCTGATGCCGGAAGCACAGGAGCGGAACTCGAATTGTCGCCGACACTGCGATCCAGTCCCAGCGGCACAAATCAGGCCCCCACAGTCGTGGCCCTGATGGGAAATGTGATCGACCGGCAGGCTGGACAAAACGGTGCTGGCATCCGGGAGGCCGGGAAGAGCTATACGCTGGATACCATCAGCCGCCATGGCGTGGCGTACAAAAAAGAAAGGTGAGATTATGACAACGCTTGCAATTATCCTGAAAGCAAAGAAGGAAATCGAGCGTGCGCTCGAAGGAAAAAGCAACATTATAAGTAGAGCTCTTGACACACAAGAGTTTCAAGCATCGCAGATGGGCAAGGCGCTGGCACTACTGGAAGTTGCAGAGGATCAGTTAAGAGAAATTGGACCTGAAAAAGGTCCGAGACCGGGACAAAATGCTTCACAAAATATAAATGAGCAGGGAGCGGCCGAAACCGAAGCAACCGACCTGCCCGAAGCGGATGAGAAGAATCCGGATGCGCCCCAAGAGGAGGCCCGGGAGCTATCCCAAGAAAACCGCCCGGCGGGCGCAAAGGGGCTGATGTTACTACAGTGCCCGGCCTGTAAGCGTACATTCAAGGCGTTCATGAAAGAGCCAAAAGAGGAAATCGAATGCGAGAAATGCGGAAGCAAAATCAAGCTGGACACTTTGACACGGTTTGAATACACCTGCCCTTCCTGCGGTACTTACAGGTATGGTCGGACGAACCTGACAGAGGCAATGATCCGAGCTGGCATAACAAAGTGCGGCTGCGGGGAGCCAAGCCCGAGCATGACCTGGGACAAGGACAAGCGCTGCTACCACAACTGAGAGGGACAAAGCTATATGACAACGCTTGAAATGATAAAAAAGGCGCGTGGCATACTGTCGCTATACTATAGCGATATAGTTGGTATACGTGCAGTAAAAGAAAATCCAAGGTTTGAGGGGCTGTGCGTTGGCGCGGCTCTTGTGTATCTCAAATTCGCAGAAGAGCAAGCTGAGGCAGACAAAGATGCGGTCGAGTTTGCAAAACGGTTCCTCGAAAGCCAAAGCGATTGAGGGCGATGAAAGATGGCTCGACTGATTGATTCGGATAAAGTGGAAAATCAAATTCAAAAATTGATTGTTCAAACGAGAACTGACCCCAATGACCGAATCGAAAGGCTCATGGAATCATCCTTCAAACTTTGCCTTGACATAGTGAGGGAGGCACCCACCATCGACCCAAAAACGTTAAAGCCGAAGGTATATAAAGGCGAAATTGGCGAAGCGATGGAAAACATCGAGGACGTGCTGGACACCTTAACAGAGGTCGGGAACGGCGCAACAGACGAAGACCTCTGGAAAGCGCGGGAAAAGCTCTTTGAAGCCCGCGATGTGATAAAAGAGTATCTCGAGGAGGCTCAACTATGAGCTACGACATCACCCTGAACGACCCGGTAACAAAAGAGCCGATACAGCTGGACGCACCGCACCAGATGCAGGGCGGTACATACGCGGTAGGCGGCACAACGGAGGCTTGGCTGAACATTACATGGAATTACAATGACTGGTACTATCACGCCGGCGTGTTTGCCTCCACCAGAGAGGTAAGTAAGGGTATCCGTACCATCTACGGCATGACAGGAGCTGAGAGCATTCCGGTGCTCAAAAAGGCTATCAAGGTCCTGGAAAGTATGAAAGAGGACATCAGCGACGAAAGACGCAGGAAGTGTGAAGAACAGGGAACCACCGGCTACTGGATGCCCACAAGGGCCAACGCCATCAAGCCGCTGTACCAGCTCCTGGCGCTAGCTCAAATGAGGCCGGACGGTGTGTGGGACGGTGATTGAAATGGACTGCATGAAGGATGAAAATGGCGTGGAGTGGTGGACGCGGACAACGATGGAAGGCATACAGCGCGACATGGAGAAAGCGTGTCAGCGCGGGACACAGGGAGGAAGCTATGATTGGCGTGGTATGGGGGAGGTCACCATCACAGAAAATGGCGAAGCCTTCCTGAAGCCGAACCTTCCGATGGAGTACATTTCAATCGAGATTGAACATGACCTGAAACAGCCGCCCTAGCCGGGCGGTTGGGGCTTGTATACTGAGGATAAGTTAAGGGACAAGCCCGGCGGGGAAGGGGAGTGCAGAGGGGAAACGAGGGCGGGGCCTCTATAAGGCAGAGAACAGCAGGAGCTAAGGGGCCCGGCCCGGTGTTTCCCCTTTGCGTCGTTCCCCTTGGGTGTGCTTGGTCCGGGATAAAAAATAAATACCGGAAGTTTGCGGGAAGGAGGGCGTAGTGGTATGGCCGGCAAGCTATATGTTCGAGAACAAAAACATATCTGCGGTGACGACTATGCCAGCGCGCCTTACATGGAAGTGGATGTGTTTGAGATCACCGCCGCCCAGCACAAAGCCAGCGCCAGGGCCAAGAAGGAATTGGCAACAAGCCTTGTGAAGGACAAGTACAACGAGGAGGCCAGGCGGCGTTATCTGAACCAGCTGGTGAGCACCAATTTTACCAGGAAGGACTACTCGCTGACATTGACCTACGCCGGCGAGCATCTGCCCGCTGCGGGAGATATGGCGCAAGCGGATCGGGACTTCTCGAACTTCATCAAGCGCCTTTACCGCTACTGCGACAAACACGGGATAGAACATCCGAAGTGGGTATGCGTGACCGAGTACAGCACCCTGGACGAGGACGGGAAAAGGCTGGGGCGGCACCACCACCATGCGATCATAAGTCGCCCGGAGGGGCTTGAGCGGGAAGCCATAGAGGACCTTTGGGGCAAAGGCCGGGCCCGTTGCGAACGCCTGGATTTTGAGCACGGGAGCGTCGAAGGGCTGGCCCGCTACATAACCAAGAACAAGCGCTGCAAGCGAAACTGGAGGCAAAGCCGGGGGCTGAAAAGCCCAAAGACCCCGCGCCCCAACGACAGCCGCTGGAGCCGGAAAAAGCTCAAAGATGCCTTTGAAAACTGCTTGGAAGACCGGGCGTTTTGGGAGAAGAAATTCCCCGGATATACGCTGCACCGCTGTGAGCCGCATATCACGGGGGCTGGCACCATGCACCTGATTGTCAAGATGTACCGGCCAGACAGGAGGAATCAGCCATAGGACTGCGTATGGAGCTGGAGGACCTGCCGCCGCGCTACCGTGAGCAGGCGGCCCGGCAGATCGAAGCCCGGCAATCAAGACGGCGGCCTGCGCCGCAAACGCCCACGGCAGGCATGAAGTTTGACAGCCGGGGCGAGTACGAATATTACATGGCAAGCATTTTACCGGGACTGCAATCCGGGGAGATCGTGAGGGTGGCAGCACACGAAACGTTTGCGTTGCTGCCAGAAAAGGACTACTGCGGCATAAAACTGCCGGCGGCGCACTTTACACCGGATTTTCTGGTGGAGCGCGCAGACGGAAGCATAGAGGCCGTAGAGATAAAAAGCAAGTTCACACGCCGCCAGCAGCGGGATTATATCTACCGCCGCCGGCTGTTCATAGACCTCATTGCGGAGCCAAGGGGGTGGAAGTTTACAGAGATCGTCACATCAGACACCGCCCAAGAGCGGAAAGAATGGCTTGCGCTGCAAGCAGAAAGGGACAAGCGATGAAACAGAGAAGGCAAAGGGGCGTGCCGTATTTTCATGCCGGCGCAGCCCAGCAGATGGCCCGGCGTGCCGGCCTGGGGAACGCCAAAAAGGAAACGATGCTGAACCGTGAGGCGGTAGCGGCAGTTGTGAGCTATTGCTTTGTGGCGGCGGCTCACGACATCCTGAACTATACCGCAAAGGATGCCACCGACTTGACGGTAGGCATGAACGCCCGCGCTGAAACCTACGAGATGGCAAGGCAGAATGTGGGCGTCAAAAGGGCGCGTGAATGGCTGGCCGGCCAAATGGCGGGACTGCTGGAGGGTGATTTCATCCTCCCGGCGGGTGACCTCCTCAAGCGGAAAAATGGGCAGATGATCCTCGCAGAGCGCCGCGACGCTGCGTACATGGTGGTGCAGTTTGGCATAGGGGCGCTCAATGCGATGAAAGCGACGCCTGACCAGATCAGGGACGTTGTGGCGGAAACCAGGAACAACTATGCACAGTTTCTTGAGTGGGCAGAAGATGGGGAATGGGTGGCCTATGAGCGCCTGCGCCGCGTCGTTGCAGATATTTACGAAGTCGATGCGACCGTTGAACAGGTCAGCGGAGAGAAACCCATTTTCGGGAAAGAGTTTTGAGGAGGCCGTATGAAACTGGCGGAAGCGGAAATGGTGATGGAGTACTGCGCGGACATCCGCCGGAAGCGGCGGATGATCGAGCGCCGGAGGGCGGAACTGAGCGACGAAATCAGCAGCTTACGGGGGATGGGATTTGACGGGATGCCAAGGGGTAGCCAACCAGGGGATAGTACGGCGGCAATGGCCTGTCGAATGGAAGAACTGGGGATTTCAGAAGAGCTGCGAAGCCTGGACAGAGAAGAAGCATCTCTGCGGGCAGACGAGGCCCTTATTTTGGAGAAATTGCGGACCCTCCACAGCGTCCACAGCGAAATCCTTACAAAACGGTACATTTATGGCTTTACCTGGGAGCAGGTGAAGCGGACTTTGTGGTCAGCGCATTACAGCGTTCCCAGCCTGAAACGGAAACGGAATGAGGCGCTTGTAATGCTTGGCGAGAAGCTGGAAAAGGCACCGGAGAAGGACGCCCTCTTAGAACGCGCGTATAACGCGCGCAAGGCAACGCGAGCAGAAGAAGGGCCGGCCGGCGGTAGCCAGGAAGAAGGAATTTCTGTATAGGGACGGGAAAGAAAATAGCTTCGTGCGCACGATTTCCGCAGAAAGGCATGGAATGGCCTCAGAAAAACAACTCGAAAGTCCCAAACAGGCGCAAAAAGACAAAGAAACTCCCGGCGGGACAAAACCTGCCGGGAGTTTTGTTTTACAGAAAGCTGTTCCAGCGTTGCCAAATTCGTTCGTTTCGAGGAAAGCCATCGAGATATGTGATGATGGCGGAAACCTCAGCGGGAGACTGGTAGGCGTATAAGTATGTTACGCCGTTTTGCGTGCGGCAAATCTGCATCTTCTTGCGTCCAGCAGGAAGATTGTTTGCTACGGCGTCCAAAGCGTCAGGCTGCCCATAGATGCGAAGGCGGAGAGTACGAACTGTGTCACCTTTACGGTTTTTGTGGGACCACAAGTCAAGTGTTCCCTGAAGCTCCACAAAGCCGCGGCAAAAGCCTTGCCAATCGCGCACCTCGTCTAAAGCGGGAACTGCGATATGAGCGCTTTTGATGCACCAGTAGTCACGCTTGCTGGGGCCGTCGCTGCGCAACTGAAAATAAGGAGCCGTAGGGAATAGATCGGACACAGCGTCAACATACCAGCGATCTACGTTACGGACTAAATATTTCCCGCCGGACCATGTGCCCGACAAGTATAGAATAGCCTGCTGATTCACTGAGATGCGCGAATGTAGCGAACAAAGAACGAAAATCGTGGATTCTCACGGGCCAGAGAAGCCTGCACGGCCTCGGCGGCACGTTTTGTTGGGTAACGGTCCATGTCGGACAAGGGGCAGTTATACAGCCCCCTGGACGGGGCGCAGGGGTGCACCTTTTTGTGACCAACCCGGCGGGCGTAGATTGCCCAGCGGTTTTCGTTTGCCATAAAATCAACTCCTTTCGTTTTGTTGCGGGCTTTGTACCCATGAGCGCCCGCCCACGGTGGGGCGGCTGGGCTTGCACCAGCGGCGGCGGATGCCGTCGGCCTTGCGGGTCATGCGCCAAGGCGCAGGAGCGTTTTTGTGGTGGGGATCAGGCCGCGGGCCAGGGTGTCGGTATAGCTGGCCTCGCCCTCGAAACTGTCAACAACCTTTTTGTCGGCGGCGGACATATCGCGGTAGGACTTCTTCCCGTAGCTGGGAGGCAGCCAGCCCTTTTTCTGACTGGCGAACAGGTTGAAGGATTTCAAAACATCCTCGTTTGTGAACTCGATGTGGCAGGTGCCTTTCTTGTAAAACGTGGCTTTGAAGTAGCGAAGCTGGATGTTTTGCGCAGAGGATGCGCCGTGTAGATCGTCCAGCGTTTTCCGTAGTTCCTCACTGTCGTAGGGCTTGCCGCTGGTGTCGAGATAGTGAAGAACAAGCTCGATGCTGCGGATTTTGTCATAGACGCGGTGCGGATAGAATTCGTGGGAGCGGTTATAGCTCCAATACTCGAAAGCGTTGCAGTTAAAGATTACCTTGCGCCCGACTTTGTAAGCCTCGTTTGTACACCAGCCGTTATAGTAGTGAATGTTTTTGCTGTACTCGGGGTGATAGTGCAGGCTGGTCCAATCATCGAACAGGGAAATGATTTCGTGCTCGATGCCGGCCACCAGGTTGCGGGAGATTTCCTCGCGGACGGTCCAGATGTTATAGGCGCTGAAATCGTAGTTGGCAAGGTCTGCTATCCGTGACTGGTATTCGTGCAGCATTTCGTAAGTGAGATTGTCCCGTATCTGGGGCATATCAAAGAGCTTTTTCCAGTACATGGCGCGGAGGTCGTGAATCGCTGCGTTATAGCTCTTGTCAAAGCCAAGTACGGCGCTTTCCTTGTCGCCTTCTGTGGCAGAGGAGAACAGGGACTTGATCCCGTTGTACTCCTCATAGATGCGGCGGATGCCCTGTGCCGCCGCGTTGTACCGCTCGATGGCGGCGGTGATGGGGTCGGAGCTGACCAGGGCGGCCAGGTTTTCGTCTTCCCTGAAACGCCGTTCGGTTTCGTGCTGAAGCTCCAGGCGAATTTTGCTGACCGGCTCGCGCTGGGGGATGTTCACCACCACCAGAGCGATTTCTACACCGGATCGGCGGGCCGCATTCTGGAAAGCGTTTTGTTTGTAGGTGATTTTTGCGTCCAGAGCGTCAAGTTTCTGTAAAAGCTCTTTCCGCTCGTTTGTGTAGGGGTTGCGGATCGTCTCGGCGTTGAGGATGCAGGCGATCTTGCCGCCGTCCTTCATGATGTCCAGGGCCTTGAGCAGGTGAGCGGCCCCGGCGGAAAACGGGGGATTCATGGCGACGGCTGCGTATTGTTTGCAGGGCCGGAAGGTGAGAAAGTCATCATGTACCACCCGGAAGCCGTCCTTTTTGAGCACGGCGCGGAAGTCGGCGGAAAGCTCGATGCAATCAAGGTCAAGGGCCTTTGCTTCACGGTGCCCACAGGTGATCTTCCCGGTTCTGTGTTCGCGGTAGATGCCGGCGGCCCGCTCAACGGCCCGGGCGATGGAGCCGTTCCCGGCGGAAGGCTCCAGGATGGGCTCGGGCAGATATGCAAGCCCGCTACCGTCGTTGCTGGCCCGCAGGGCGCGGATCATGTCGTCGGCCAGGTCGTCCGGCGTGGGGTAGAAGTCGATACTGTCGTTCGGGATCATGCTTTGCGCTCCTTTTCGTTTTGTAATCTGGGTTTTGTTGCCCATGAGCGCCCCCGCCCTTGTAGAGCGGGGCCGGGCTTGCACCGGCGGCGCGTTATGCGTCGGCCTTGCGGGCTGTATAGCGGTAGTTGTCGGCTGCGCTGTATGCTTCCCAAGCTAGGAGCTGTTCTTTGCCCATAGGTGATGGAGCGCTTGTCTTGATATATTCAGAGGGACCGAAAATATCGGCGGTAGGGCAAATGGATTCATGCTGTGCAATGACCTTTGCAGGCTGACCGGGTTCCGTGCTGGGGATTTCGATGCGGTGCAAGTCCAGCATGTTGTCATAATACCAGTCCGCTGTGAGGTAGCATTCCTCGGCGTCGGTGCAATAAAGGCTGTTGATGTAATCGGCAAGGCCGCCAAGGGCTTCGATCCTGATGGGGGCCTTGTCGTGGTCGCCCATATCGTGAAGGGTCAGATCGAGAAAAGGAAGGGCGTCAGGACTGTTTTTCCTGTAGGTGATGCTGGCGATGGTGCCTGTGTACTTATAGAGCTTTTTCATGTAGATATCCTCCCGGTTGTAGTTTGTGTGGGTGGTTTCGTACCCATGAGCGCCCACCCCGGCGGGGTGGCCGGGCTTGCACCGGCGGCGCGTTATGCGTCGGCCTTGCGGGCTGTGTTGTTATAGGGCGCAGGGGTCAGATCATGGACCGCCAGACGCGCAGGGCCTTTTGTATCCAGTTGGAAGGGGCCATGCGCTGTTCCAGGTCTTCCAGAATTTTGTAGACCTCGTCGGCGGTTTTGGCTGCCTTCAATGCGGCGTCAACGGCGGATTCGTTCTCGTAGTAAGCTACCATGAAAAATTCTCCTTTTCGTTTTGTGATATGCCCCGGCGGGGCTGGGATCGGGTCGCTTTTTGTGGTGCGGCCCGTCAAGGTATCCGGTTCAGGCGGCGGCTTTGCTGGAAGTGATGCGGGGCGCTTTCGCCGCTGCGGTTTTGTATTCGGCGGCGATGCCCTCAAAACCGGGGCGCTGGGCCAGCAGATCGGCCAAAGTGTCGAAATTGTGAGCCATGCGCTTTAATTCCGCGCCGCTGAGGAATGCCGTATAGGCGCAAAGGTTTTTGTAAAGTTCGGCGGCGGTTTTGTGATCCAGCGCGCCGGCGATCTGGGGAAAGATTTTCTTCTCTTTGGCTTGTGCCAGGGGAAAGAAGCCGATGACCTTCACGTCAAGCCGGAGCGTCCCGTTTGTGATGCCAAGATACAAGTTGCCGTTGTCCTCCTCGATCCGGCTTGTTGCGCCGGGGTTCTCGATGGGGTACAGGCTGCACCGGGGCGCGGGTTTCGTGGCGGCGGGTGCGGCGGGCGCGGCCAGCTCTTTCTTGTACTGGGCCAAGGCGACCATGAAGGCGGCCCGGTTTCGTGTTGCTACCAGGTCATCCCCGGCGGTGCGGAAGGCGGCGCTGCGTGTCTCGGCGAACAGGCGCACAAGGTCCCGGCCCTGCTGGGTGGCGGTGATCTTGTCAAAGTTGGCGGCAATCTCGGCAAAGTGCGGGATTTCGTCGTGCCGCTCAGACAGGCGGGTCCATGCGGTCTTGTACAGCTCGCCAAAGCGGGCCAGCGCGGCGGTGTTTTTGTTCGTCATGATAAAGTGCTCCTTTCGGTTTAGTTTTGTGTGGCTTCCCACGACACCCCCGGCGGGGTGTTTCGACCGGTTGCCGTCCGGTCATCATCAGGTGGGTTTAATCCTCATGGCAGGGGCTGTCAGCGGGGCAGGCGGCCAGAATGTCAACAAGTACGTCATCGGCCAGATCGTCCGGGGTGCCGCCGTCGTCGTAAATCAGGGTGACGCGCTGGCCGTCGTACAGGTCCGGCTCGTCGTAATAGTACCACTCAAAGCCCCAGGCATCCCGCACGGCCCCGGCGGCGTCCTCATGCACCGGGTCATCTACCACGGCCCCCACAACGTAGAGGCCGAACGGCCCGGCGGTGGGATAGCCTTCCGGCGGCGGGCATTTTGTGGCGGGGGTGAGGGCGACGGCAGCGGCCAGGACGGCGGACAGAATCGTTTCAGCAAACATGGTTTCGTTCTCCTTTGCGTTTTGTTTTGTGTGGCCCTTTTGGGCTGGGATCGGGTCGCTTTTTGTGGTGCGGCCCGTCAAGGTATCCACGGGATCAGAACAGGATAGAGGCGGCCAGGGCTGCAAAGTCAGGCTCGGCAGCGGGGACAGGTGCGGGGACCGGGGCGGGTTTCGTGGGCTTCTTTGCGGGGGCTTTTGTGGCGGCCTTCTTCTTCCCGGCGGGTTTCTTTGCAGGGGCGGGGAGCTCGACGGGGTTATTGACCTCGTGATGCTCGACCGCGGCCAGGACAACGGCGGCGGGGTCCGCGGGCTGGGCCGGGGCCTTGACTTGTTCGGCGCTCCACGCTGTCAAGCTCAGCGGGTTTTTGTTGCCAGCCTTGCGGCAGGCGGCCAGATACTTGTTATACCCGGCGGTATTGAGCTTTGCGGGGGCGGCTTTCTCGGGCCGCCGCTCCACCTGGTCGATGAAGAACAGGTGCGAAAGGGTCTTGTAAAAATGCGGATCAGGGTTGACTTCCTCGCCCGCTTCCTCGGCGGCCTTGCGAGCGGCGGCGTTCGGCTTGTCGGTCCAGCGCCAGAGCTGGCAGGAAAACGCGGCCTTCTCGCCTTTCTTGACGCTCAAACCGTCCTTTTTCCATTCCTGGAAGGTGTGGAACAGGCCGGAAACAAGGATCAATTCGGCGTCGGGGGTGGGGTCCAGCTTGTTCCCGTCCTTGTCCAGAACAGTGATCCCGGACGCATGGGCGGCGATAGTCTCGGCGCTGAAGTGCGCGGTGGCCAGGGTGTGGATTTGTTCGCGGCTGAAGATGTGCTGGACGCTGTCGCGGATGATCTCGGTATTGGTCTTTGCCATGGTGTTTTCTCCTCTCTTTGCTTTGCGGTTGATTGCTTGATGTGGCTTCCCACGACACCCCCGGCGGGGTGTTTCGACCGGTTGCCGTCCGGTTCTCATCGGGTGGGTCAGATGTACTTCTCGTAGGTGGCCAGAATGTTGTTTGCGTAATCTACGCCGGCGGAGCATTTAAGCTCACAATCGTACATCCGAACGCGGGCCGGGCATTCATCGCATCGCCCGTTGCAGTTGTTATAGGCGTCGATAATGTGGCGGGCCTTTGCGCACTCCTCGATTGCGACGGCGCGCATGGTGGTAGAATCGTACATGGTTAAGCTCCTTTCATGGCTGCTTTGCGGTTGATGTTCTCGCTTTCTCCCGGCGGCTGCCGGGGTGGTGGGGCAGGGTTGCTTTACGGTGCAGCCCTGCTAAAGTGTCCGATCACGCTAGCACAATGCCCTTTTTCTCCAGCAGTTTGGAGACCCCAGACAAGAGATACTGGCGCCAATCTTCGCCGGCCGCCAGGGCCGAATTTTGGACCCAGTAGGGAACGCCTTGCCGGTCCAGTCGATCGAAAATCAGGCAAATGGCTTTGCCGTAACGGTCGCGGTCGTGGACGTTGTCGGGGTCTCGCTCTTTCAAGGCCGAGAGGTTGGCGTTCCAGTATGCCAGCCCTTCCAGCTCGCTGTACTGTTCACGGGTTGCAACGAACTCAAGTTTCTTCATGGTGATTTCTCCCTTCTCTGCAAGGTTTTTACTTTCTCCCGGCGGCTGCCGGGGTGGTGGGGCTGGGCCGCTTGATCCGGTGCGGCCCTGCCAGGGTGTCCGGTTGGGTGCGGCCTTGTCCCGCCGGCCCTTCCCCGTCGGCTGGAGAGGTTCGCCCCGCACCCTCTTGCCCGGTGCGGTGGGCCGCTTGCGTTTCGCTTGCTGTGGCCCTAGTATACGTCGACGTATGGCAAAAGTCAATACGTCGACGTGTATTTCTGCGATTTGCACAAACGTCGACGTGCAAAACTGTGCAAAATGTATACGTTGACGTGTGCCGCTTATATGTTATAATAAAATAAAAAATAGGGGGAAAATATCATGCCAATATCAGAGGCCCAAAAACGCGCAAATATCGCATATAATCGCAGGCAGGACAGCATAACATTGCGCCCGCCAAAAGAGACAGGGGCGGCGATCCGCACCGCAGCAGAGGCCGCCGGGCAGAGCTTGCAAGGGTATATTTTGCAGGCGTGCGCGGAGCGTATGGCAAGGGATCAGGCCCAAGCCGCAGGCGCTAGACAGTCCAGCAGCACAACAGAGGACACGCCCACGCCCACACAAGACAAGCCATA
>ERZ1090868.67-NODE-67-length-54239-cov-6.548704_pt1 | contig 54239 bp, 48 predicted proteins | sample MGYA00478475_ERZ1090868 | MGnify/ENA primary metagenome ERZ1090868 (study PRJEB33644, sample SAMEA5815747) | chicken gut metagenome | biome: Chicken; feature: Gastrointestinal Tract; material: Caecum | place: Ireland | collected 2019-01-01 | study: A study of the...
TTCGATCTCGTATGGATTTTGACGTTTTTCTTGGCTGGCCATAGTGTATTGCCCCAACAGCAAAACCTTTCCGGCTCAACTCAGTCCATCTCACACTCCTTCCCGGCGATACACAGCTGCGAAAGATTGTTCCCATACACAGAGGGGAAACAGATAATTTTAAAGCCTGAGAAAATTCTCATAGAGCTCCTTTCCCATCCCTTCCCTTCCGGGGTTTTCGCCGGAAAAGCCCGCACAAAATAGCTCGGATAGGAAGGGAATGAATCGAATTAAACTGGGTATATTTATCTTTTTCTTTTTATCTACCGTCCGGTTTTCGCACTTCAAGAAAGCGGATTACTGTACTTGTCGAATTCATTATTCAGACTTCCGGCGTTCCATAACCGGATTTCTTGAAGTCGGTGTTCGAAACCGCTTCATAGTGTTTTGGGTAGATACGGTTGGGTTTTCCACACCCCTGTTTTTTGATGGATACAAGATCTGCATATTGCAGCTCCCGCAGCGTGTCCACCGCTTTTTGACGGCCACAGTGCAGCAGCTCGCACACCTCGTTGATGGGGTAATACAGATAAATTTTGCCATAATCGTCGGCCCATCCGTTTTTGCGGGACAAATCCGTTCGACGCAGGATCATCGCATACAACAGTTTGGCCTCGCTTGACAAGGAGCAAAAACTTGGTGCCTCAAACAGAAAATTGGGCAGTCGTGTAAAACTTTGGGCCGGTGGCTTCTGATGAATGTAAAAGGGTTTTGTAGCCATGACAGGTACCTCCATGCGGACAATTAGAACGTGATTTCTGAGCGATAAGGGGTATTGCTATTCATCTCCATGATTGCCAGGCTGGAAACCGAGCATATATCCGGCTTTTAGAAGCTCTATTTGTCCGTATTCAACCTCCGTTTCCTGTCACTTGCTGTTTTCTGACGGCGGTGTACCTTGCGGACACAATCGGGACAATACTTGGCACGGTTGGATTTTGCCAGAAACGGCGTACCACATTCTGCGCATCGCTTCAATCCTTTGGGACTGGTGATTTCAGCTTGTAAAGCCGGAGCACCTGGCAGAACCCAATCCCGGAACCAGGTGCAGCACAGAGAATAAGAGATGCTCTGTACACAGACACAAGGCTCGCCATCATCCAGCGCAATACAATTGCCGCCGTCATAATTGCAGCAAGATTTTCGAATCAGCGCATTGGCTTTTCTCCTTTGCTTGGGTGTCATTTGAATCAACAAATTGTTTTTCCTCCCAGCTTTGTGGTTGCAGCATATGCAGATATTTTTCCATGCGCTTTCCTCCATTTCATGTAGAGAATTGATTTTGTGAGATTTATGGTTTATAATAAACGTAAACCGTAAACTCTAATTGAATTGTACCGCAGAAAAAGCCTGAATGCGGTATATCAACCACAAATTATTTTGGTTTCAGAAAACGCACGTTTGTAAATTATAGTTTATAAACGGATAGGAGGATAAACTCATGCTGTATGACGAAGCACGGATGGCGCTGACCAAAGAGCGGCTGGAAGATCTTCGTAAAGAAAAAAAGCTGTCCTTTGAACAGCTTTCCAAGCAGCTTGCAGAGCGTGGCGTCAACATCAGCCATACAAATCTCAAAAATTATGAAATCAACGATCCTGTCCATCCTCTGTATGGCCGTACCCGCAGCATGAGCATCGAGTATCTGGTCGCCTTTGCGGATTTTTACGATGTGTCGGTGGAGTATCTGCTGGGACTGTCTAACTCTCGCAAACAGGAATACCACAATATTTCTGAGCAGTTGGGTCTGTGCGACGGGGCGATTGAAGAATTGATTCGATGCAAGGAAGATTCTATAAGTGAGGAAGATCCAAAAATATATGCACAGCAGGATACGGCAATTCTAAATGATTTTCTCACCAGTATGGAGTTTGAAATTGTGATGGAGAAGATCAAGCAGAGCTTATTTTCGTACTATCTGTACGCACTGAGCAGTGATGCTTTTGGAACAAAACGGCGTGAGAGAAATGCTGAAAAATTGGAAGAAGCCCGCCTGTTGATGAACAAATATGGTTACTTTCCGGTTGAGAATGATGTAATTTCCCAAGTCCACATGGAAAATGCTATTGGCGTACTGAACTCTTATCTGCGAAAATTGCCGAAGCGACTATATGATGAATTTAGGAAGAACTAAACAAAGAAAGTAGGTTGCTAATATGGATAATCAGATTCACAACCAGATTGTGAGCTTTATTTGGGGCATTGCTGATGACTGTCTGCGCGACGTATATGTGCGTGGCAAGTATCGTGATGTGATTTTGCCTATGACGGTGATTCGCCGTCTGGATGCTGTTTTGGAGGATACGAAACAGCAGGTTATGGACATGAAAGCCAAACTGGATGCTGCGGGGATTACCAATCAAACGGAGGCACTGTGTGTAGCTGCTGGACAGGCGTTTTGCAACACTTCTCCCTTCCGTCTGCGTGATCTGACGGCCCGCGCCAAGCAACAGCAGCTCAAAGCCGATTTCACCGCATACTTGGACGGTTTTTCTCCAAATGTACAGGAGATTTTGCAGAAGTTCCAGTTCCGAAACCAAATTGACACAATGATCGAAGCCGATATTCTGGGCGCAGTCATTGAAAAATTTGTGTCGAAGGAAATCAACCTCAGCCCTAATCCGGTTTATACCGATGATAGCAAAACCGAGATCAAGCTGCCGGGACTGGATAACCACGCCATGGGCACTATCTTTGAAGAACTGATTCGCAAGTTTAACGAGGCCAACAACGAAGAAGCTGGTGAACACTACACACCTCGTGATGTGGTGGAACTGATGGCAGATTTGATTTTTGTTCCTATCAAGGACCAGATCAAGGATGCCACCTATTCCTGCTATGATGGAGCCTGCGGTACGGGTGGTATGCTGACCGTGGCGCAGGATCGCCTGCTGGGACTGGCGGAAGAAACCGGCAAGCAGGTTTCGATTCACTTGTTTGGCCAAGAAGTGCAGCCGGAGACCTATGCCATCTGCAAAGCGGATATGCTGCTGAAGGGTGACGGAAAACAAGCAGAGCATATCAGCTATGGCTCTACGCTGTCGATGGATGGTAACGCCACCAGACAGTTTGATTTTATGCTGTCCAATCCTCCTTACGGAAAGACATGGAAAGTGGACGCAGAAAAGATGGGCGGCAAAAAAGACATCCTGGACAGCCGTTTCAATGCCTACCTGGAGGATGGCACTCAGCTTGCCATGATCCCCCGTGTCAGTGATGGCCAGTTGCTGTTCCTGCTGAATAATGCGGCGAAGATGAAGACGGATACCCCTCTGGGCAGCCGCATCGCAGAAGTTCACAACGGTTCCTCTCTGTTTACCGGTGATGCAGGTTCCGGCGAAAGCAATGCCCGCCGTTACCTCATTGAGAGTGACCTGGTGGAAGCGGTAATTGCACTGCCGGAAAAAATGTTTTATAACACAGGGATTGGTACTTATATCTGGGTGCTGAGCAACAAAAAAGAAGAACGCCGCAAAGGAAAGATTCAGCTGATCGATGCCACGGCTATGAAATCCCCGCTGCGTAAAAACATGGGCGAGAAAAACTGCGAGCTGACACCGGAGCTCCGGGATGAAATCATGCGGATTTTCATGGAGATGGAAGAAAGCTCCGTCAGCCGTGTATTTGACAACCGGGAATTCGGATATTGGTCCATTACTGTCGAGCGCCCTCTTCGCCTGCGGGTGTACCCTGACAGAACGATTCCTGCCGACACTTTCAAAAAGGCGGAGGAGTTGGAGCAAGTACAGAAAGCAATCCGCTCTGTCCCGGCAGGAACCCCTACCGATGATTGGACGGTTTTTTCCAAGGCCACAAAGCTAAAAGCGGCCGCATTGAAAAAGATTCGTCCCTTTATCACGGAGAAAGATCCCATGGCGCAGCCCGTTGACGGAGAACCTGATACCGACCTGCGGGACACAGAGATGATTCCCTTTACTTATGAGGGCGGGATCGATGCCTTTATGAAAAACGAGGTGTTGCCATATGCGCCGGATGCCTGGGTAGACGAAAAGAAAACCCAGATTGGTTATGAGCTGTCCTTTACCAAGTATTTCTATCAGCCGGTGCAGTTGCGTAGCATGGAGGAAATCGTAAACGACCTCAAAAAGTTGGAATCTGAAACTGATGGTATGCTGGCGGAGATTCTTGGAGGAGTTGAGCAATGAGAAGATACGAGGCATATAAAGACACGGGGCTATTTTGGTTGCCTCAAATTCCACAAAAATGGGAATGGAAATTTCTTTCTCAAGTTGCCAAAGAGCAAAAGGATAGGAAGCCGGAAAATATAGATTTTGCGGTAATGTCACTGAGTTATGGAAATATAATACGCAAAAAAAATCTTAGCGCCGGATTGGTGCCAGAAAACTATAACAATTACCAGGTCATCCGTAAAGGAAATATTATACTAAGATTAACAGACCTACAAAATGATCATACGAGTTTGAGAACAGGGTTAGCAAAAGAAACTGGGATTATAACATCTGCATATACTTGCCTTTGCCCATTAAGCAATTCAGCATATCTACACTACTTACTTCATGCGTACGATATCCGAAAAGTTTTTTATGGCATGGGAGGAGGCGTTCGTCAGTCGATTGGGTACAAAGATATTAGAAATATGTATGTTCCATGCCCATCTCATAAGGAACAAGATCAGATTGTACGATATCTGGAATGGCAGACTTCTAAAATCAATCGGTTAATTGCCGCAAAAAAACAACAGATTCAAGTGTTGAGAGAACAGCAACAAAAATTGATTTGCGAAGTAATCACAAAGGGCGTACATAGTGATGTTGGCTACAAAGACAGTCATATCGCTTGGATTGGCGATATCCCCAGCCACTGGTCGGCTATTCGCTGCAAATACCTGTTTAGGGAAAGAGATGAGCGGTCAAAAGAAGGTATGGAAACGCACCTGTCAATGAGCCAGAAGTACGGCTTGGTTCCTGACTCCCAACTGGATGAGCGCCGTATGCTGTCGGAATCATATGCTGGCGGAAAGCTGTGCTATCAAGATGATCTGGTGTTAAATCGTTTGAAGGCCCATCTGGGAGTATTTGCATTAGCGCCACAATTCGGAGTAATCAGTCCGGACTACACTGTTTTGATACCAAATACAGAAAGAATAATTCCGTCCTTTGGAGAAATGGTGTTGAAAAGCGCCTTGTGTCGACGTGAACTGCAGGTTCGAGTGCGTGGTATTATCGAAGGATTTTGGCGGCTCTATACAGACGATTTCTATACGATCTATCTTCCTGTACCGCCCATCGAGGAACAAAAAGAAATCATGCAATATATCGGCGCTCAGGCTAAAAAGACTGCGGCACTTGAGAACGCCTTAAACAGAGAAATTGAGCTGTTGCATGAACTCCGTACTCGTCTGATTTCTGATGTTGCCACAGGCCAGATTGATGTGCGGAGCATTGATGTGCCGGATTTTGAGTTAGTCGAGGAACTGGCAGATGACGCCGAAGAACCAGAGGACGAGATGGAGGTGGAATAATGGCCATTGAGAAGCAAAATGGAGATATGATTGAGTTTGTCAAACAAAAAGACTATATCATGGTTAATAATGATCTGGGCGGCGGATCATTTGGCAAAACCGTTGTTTTGAAAGATCCGTATATTGACGAACTCTTTGTTGCAAAAAAGTATGAGCCAGAATATGACGAAATAAGGGAGCAATTTTACAAGAACTTCCTTGATGAAATCAAAATACTCTATAAACTTAATCACAGAAATATCGTCCGCATCTATAACTACTATGCTTATGAGAATATTTATAGAGGATATATTTTGATGGAATTTATAGACGGAAAAACGATCGATAAATATCTAAGTGAATATGAAGAACTTGATTCGATTTTGTGCGATGACCCGACGCCTGATAATATTTTTGTTCAGTTGATCGATGCCTTTGCGTATATGGAAAAACACCATGTCATTCATCGTGACATCCGCGAAGGAAATATCATGATTGATAAGTCAGGTACGGTTAAAGTAATTGATTTTGGAATTGGAAAACTTGTTGAGTCGACACAAGCTGATGATAGTTTGCGTTCGCAAATCAACAGGCGCAATGCTGATACATTACCGCAGGAATATTACGACAAAGAATATACATCTCTGACAGATATGTTTTATTTGGCGGAGCTACTTAATCGCCTGATGAGAGAAGCGGAGCATCCTGATGAGATGAATTTTTCTTATCAAAGCATTCTCGATAAGATGATGCAGAAAAAACCGGAGGATAGATACTCCAGCTTTGAAGAAATCCGAAAAGCTATCAGCAAGCGTGGGTTTGTGGCACTCAATATCTCAGAGGAAGATAAGAAGATCTATCATTCCTTTGTTGATAACTTATACAAATCTTTGACACAGTACACATCAGAACGCCAATTTAATACTTCGCCGGAATCATTTAGCGAGAAATTACAAAAGGCATTACAAAGCAATATTTTTGAAGAGTACATCCAAAAGAATGCAGATGTTATTAGCAGTGTGGTTTCGTGTTCGTACAGGTATGACAATAGTGTTGGTATTCCCTGCGAAGCGGTAAAAGCCTTTTTAACGTGGTATGAGTCTTACAGCATGGAAACGAAGGAACTTATACTGCAAAATATCATATCAAAACTGTCTACAATTGCAGTCGCAATTCCTGATGATGAATTACCATTCTAAACAAAACGAGGTGACACTATGCCAACCAACACAAAAGAATCTGGCATTGAAACTTTAATCGTGGATTGGCTGGTCAACCACAACGGATATGAGCAGGGTACCAATGCCGACTATAACCGCGACTATGCGATTGACGAAACACGCCTGTTTCGCTTTTTGCAGTCCACACAGGGCGATGCGATGGACAAGCTGGGCGTGTTCAAAAGTGAGCAAAAAAAGCAGCAGTTTCTCAATCGTCTGCAAGGTGAAATTGCCAAACGTGGAATCATAGATGTCCTGCGCAAGGGAATCAAGGTGTATCCGGTGGATTTGGTCATGTTCTACTTGACCCCCACCGCCAAAAATGTGGCCGCCCGTAAGATGTTCGAGCAGAATATTTTTAGTGTAACCCGCCAGCTGATGTACTCCAAGGACGCCACAAGGCTGGCCTTGGATCTATGCGTGTTTATCAACGGTCTGCCGGTCATTACATTTGAGCTGAAAAACCAGCTCACCAAGCAGAATGTGGACGATGCCGTTTATCAGTACCAGCATGACCGCGATTCCAAAGAACTGCTGTTTCAGTTCAAACGCTGCATGGTTCATTTTGCGGTTGACGATGCGCAGATCAAGTTCTGCACCAAGCTGGACGGAAAAGCCAGCTGGTTCCTCCCGTTCAACAAGGGATATAAGGATGGAGCGGGGAATCCGCCCAATCCAAACGGCATGATGACCGATTATCTCTGGAAGGACATTCTGACCAAACAGAAGCTGGCCCGCATTATTGAAAACTACGCCCAAGTGGTGGAAAAGGAAGATCCGGACACCAAAAAGAAAACATATACGCAGGTGTTTCCTCGATACCACCAGCTGGATGTGGTAGAGCGGTTGCTAGCAGATGTGAAGGCAAACGGTATTGGGCAGCGGTATCTGATTCAGCACAGTGCCGGTTCCGGAAAATCCAACTCAATCACTTGGCTGGCCCATCAGCTCATAGGACTGGAATCGGACGATGGTGAGCTGCTTGTGGACAGTGTTATCGTCGTTACAGACCGAGTAGTTCTGGACAAGCAGATTCGGGATAACATCAAGCAGTTTATGCAGGTGAGCAGCACCGTGGCGTGGGCAGAACATTCCAGTGATTTGAGAAAGGCAATTCAGGCTGGGAAACGGATTATCATTACCACCGTGGAGAAATTCCCATTTGTCCTTTCTGACATTGGCACACAGCACAAGGATAACCATTTCGCAATCATTATCGACGAGGCCCATTCCGGTCAGAGTGGGCGCACCTCGGCAAAGATGAACCTTGCCCTGTCTGGGTTGGCTTCTGAGGAAGAACAGGATAATGAGGATAAAATCAATGCCATGTGTGAAGGACGCAAGCTGCTGAAAAACGCCAGCTACTTCGCCTTCACTGCCACACCTAAGAATAAAACCCTCGAGACCTTCGGAACCCCGTACCAAGAGGGAGATAAAATCAAGCATCGCCCGTTCCATGTCTATACCATGAAACAGGCAATCCAAGAGGGCTTTATCCTGGATGTACTCAAATACTATACACCTATCGACAGCTTTTATCGCTTAAAAAAGACCGTGGAGGACGATCCGCTCTACGATAAGAAGAAAGCCCAAAAGAAGCTCCGTGCCTTTGTAGAGAATCAGTCTTTTACAGTTGAGCAAAAAGCTGAAATGATGGTCAGCCATTTCCACGAACAGGTAATTGCCAAGGGTAAAATTGGTGGAAAAGCTAGAGCAATGATTATCACCAGCAATATTGAGCGTTGCATTGAATACTACTATGCGGTCAATAGATGCTTAGCTGCTCGGCATAGTCCTTATAAAGCAATCATCGCGTTTTCTGGCGAAAAGGAATTTCACGGTCAGCAGCCTGCATTGACTTCTGCGGGGCTGAATGGATTCCCAGATAACAAAATCCAAAAGACATTTAAGCAAGATCCCTATCGTTTCTTGATTGTGGCGGATATGTTCCAAACAGGCTATGATGAACCGCTGTTGCACACCATGTATGTGGATAAGCCACTTTCTGACATAAAGGCCGTGCAGACGCTCTCTCGGCTCAATCGCGCTCATCCGCAGAAGCACGATACTTTTGTTTTGGACTTCGCCAATGATTCAGCCACAATTGTAGAGGCTTTTTCTCGGTACTACCGCACCACATTGCTGTCGGATGAAACTGATCCCAATAAACTCTATGACCTGATTGCCGCGATGGAGGAGTATCAGGTATTCACACAGGATCATGTAGAGAAACTGGTCAATCTCTACCTCGACGGTGCCGAGCGGGATCGACTTGATCCTATTCTGGATGCTTGTGCTGCTGCATACAAAGAACTGGATGTCGACGGACAAATCAAATTTAAAAGTGCGGCCAAATCCTTTGTGCGTACATATGGATTCCTGGGGGCTATTCTCCCTTATGGAAATCCTGATTGGGAAAAGCTCTCGATTTTCTTGAATCTGCTTATCCCGAAACTGCCGTCTCCGCCAGAGGATGATTTTACACAGGGGATTTTAGAGGCGATTGATCTGGATAGCTATCGCTTAGAGGCTAAGGAATGTATTTCTCTTGTGCTTCAGGATGAAGATGCAGAAGTGGCCCCTGTGCCGACGGGTCAGATTGGAGCCAAAAAAGAGCCAGAGATGGATTTGCTCTCTGCCATCTTGACAACATTTAATGATATGTTTGGCAACGTAGATTGGAATGATGCGGATAATGTCCGCCGTCAAATTCTTGAGATTCCGGCTATGGTCTCCAAGGATGAGCACTATCAAAATGCTATGAAAAACTCCGATAAGCAAAATGCTCGTATTGAAAGTGAGCGTGCTTTGCAGCAGGTTATTTTTAGCATCATGGCTGACAATATGGAACTGTTCAAGCAGTTTCAGGATAATCCCGATTTCAAAAAATGGTTGTCAGATCTGGTGTTTAATTTGACTTACAATAAGGAAGGAAAGCCTTATCAAACGCCGTCTCAGAATTGAGAAAACCGCAGTAGAATTGCCCCTATGTCCTGAATTGTGGCATAGGGGTAATTCTAAATAAAAAAGCGTTCGCAGAACGCGCAGCCGCAGAATGAAGTTCTGCGATCAAAAGGGGTTTGGGGGCGCTGCCCTCAACAAGCAGACGGCAGGAAATGTGAGTGTGTATTAACACTCGCATTGCTTGCCGGATTTGTGTGTGGCTATCCACACGCATTGCTTGCGTGCCTATATGTTTGACTTCCGGGACTGTATCGCATAGACCTGCATTTCTTTCTGGTTTGACCTCACAATATTATGTTGATATGGGGTTGAACGTTATCCTGTTATCTGATAAAATCAAGTTAACAGACAGGGGGTGTATCTTTTGAAAGAGGTAGCAGAAAGGCTGCGGTTTCTGCGGGAAAGTGTCAAGCTATCTCAGGTTAAAATGGCTGAAATCGTCGGTGTCAAGCAATCCAGCTTGAACCGTTATGAGCTGAATCAGGCTTCGCCGACATTTGAAACGCTTACCCGGTATGCGGATTACTTCGATGTGTCCATGGACTATATCTTCGGACGCACGGACAATCCTCAAGGAAAGCTGTATGAGTACAAGCCTAAAATTCAGCAGAACGACCCTCAGATGCAGAAGTTTGTTGAGATGTGCTTTGACCCCGCTTCTCCTATGAATGCACGACTCAAGGAAACGCTACTGCAAATGCTTGGGGAGGCGAAACAATGAATGTTGTCATCTATGCTCGCTACTCCAGTCATAGCCAGACTGAGCAATCCATTGAAGGACAGCTCCATACCTGTTATGAGTATGCCAAAAACAACGGCTATCTCGTTGTTGGGGAGTACATCGACCGCGCCCAGAGCGGAACCACTGATAGCCGCGCCGAGTTCCAGCGAATGATTGCCGACAGTGACAAGCACACCTTTGAGGGCGTTCTTGTATATCAGCTTGACCGTTTTGCTCGCAACCGATATGACAGCGCCATCAACAAGGCAAAACTGAAAAAGAACGGTGTACGGGTGATCTCCGCACGGGAAAACATCAGCGATGATGCCAGCGGCATTCTGGTGGAAGGTGTTCTGGAAAGTATGGCTGAATACTACTCAGCGGAGCTTTCCCAAAAGATTCGCCGGGGCATGGAGATCAATGCTCAAAAGTGTTTGGCCAATGGCAGCAATCCTGGTTTGGGTTATAAGGTGGATTCCGAACGTCGGTACTATGTGGATGAGGAAGAAGCAAAGATTGTCCGGGAGATTTTTGAACGGTATGCTAGTGGAGAAACAGTTGCAGACATTATCCGTGATTTGAACCGCAGAAAGCTCACAACTTCTCTCGGCAAACCGTTTAATAAAAACAGCGTTCACCGCATTTTGAACAACCGGCGTTACATCGGGTATTACCTCTACAAAGGACAGGAAACGCCGGGCGGTATGCCTCGTATCATCGAAGATGAGCTGTTTGAGCGTGTCCACTATATCCTTGATCGCAACAAAAAAGCACCTGCCCGAGCCAGAGGGCGGGAAGAGTATCTGCTCACCACAAAGCTGTTCTGTGGCTACTGCCGGGAGATGATGACCGGTTACGGTGGTACAGGAAAATCCGGCAAGACCTATCACTACTATGCCTGCAATAATTTCAAACGGCGCAAATGCAAAAAGAAGGTCATCAGTAAAGAGAAAATCGAGGATCGTGTTGTGCTGGAGTGCCGCAAGTTGCTGACAGACAGCAACATTGAGCGGATTGCGGCCTCAGTATCCGAGGTCTGTGAATCCAACCGGGACACAGCATCCGTCAAACGAATCAGAGCTGCCATCCAGGAAGCAGACACCGCCATTGAAAATCTCTGGAAGGCATTGGAGCGGGGACAGGCCGCCGACATGATCACTGAGCGCATTGAAAAACGCCAGCACGAAAAAGAGGAACTGCAAGCACAGTTGGCTGTCGAGATGGCGAAGCAGGTGACTTTGACAGCACCCCAGGTTAGAGCTTATCTCTACTCGCTCAGGCAAGGAGACAAGAATGACGAGAACATCAAGCGTGGAATCATCAATATCTTCCTCCGGGCGATATATTTGTATGATGACCGGTTCACCTTGATTTTGAACGGCAGCGACACCCCGATCACAATTGATGACATTCTGCTGGACGAGATCGAGGAGGGGCTTGAGGGTGACCTGACCAGCTGCGAAGGGTGTTCATCGTTAGTTGCGGACGCTCCACCAGAAAAGCCAACGGGGCACGGTATTTACCGTGCCCCGTTGGTTTTTTGTGTTCTTTTGCGCGCTGGAAAACCGCAGAAAGCCGGAACGAATTTTGTCGAAATAGATACTTTTTTGAAAAAACATTCTCATTTTGCGCTGTTTATGTTATACTGAACAAAACAGACATTTCTTGCACTAGGAGTAGAAAAACGTATGGCGGGTGTGGATTGATTCCTGCAGCTCTTTGCCCTATAGTACATCTTACGGGGCACTGTACCGCGGCAGCCGTCCCCGGGAGTTTGCTTAAAATTCGGGGAGGATGAAGGAGACATGGAACGAGCAGGACAAGAGTATCTTGCTGTGTACCGGCGGGATTTTTCGGAACTGGAGGGCCTGCAACAGGCAGAGCAGGTGACCTATGCTTTGCGGCGGGGTCAAAATGCGCTGTGTTTTTTGGCAAAACGGCGTTCGTCCCAGCAGGAAGTGTGCTGTAAACTGCGCGGATTGGACGAGGCATTTGCCGGACGGCTGCTATGTTATATGTATGAAAACGCAGTGGCTCCGGAGCAACTCCCCGATGTGCTGCACGATCTGTGCGATGCGGCGGTGTAGCGGATATGCTGGGAACGTTGGAAAGACACGGAACCCGCTCGGTTGCGGACGGCGGGCAAACGCCGATGGGCAAAACCACCCCGTCGGTGGTAGCCGCGTTTGTGAGCACGGCGCGCATGGAACGGGATTGCATCCGGTTGTACGCACAGACCCACCCTGAGGTCCGTGCGGCAGCCATTCTGCCCGGCGGAAAAGAACTGCTGCAGCAATTGCGCGGTGGGCTGTGCCCGCAGGTACTGGTTCTGGATGTGCTGCTCAACGATATGGGAATTCTTTCTTTGCTGGAGGAAATCCGCGCCCTGCACCTGAACCCACGGCCGGTGCTGTTGTTGTCGGTTCCGGTGCCGGAACGGACGGCGGCACGCCGTGCCATGCAGGCGTTTGGAGATTGTGAAGTTATTCTGAAACCCTACAGCCTCAAAGAACTCTTTGATCAGATTTATCTGCTGGGAGCCGGTGCGGAGCAGTATCACCTGTACCGCATCCGCGGCTGCTGCCGCCGGTATCTGCAAAAGATGCATGCGGACCCTGCCATGAGTGGCTGCGATTATCTGGAGCAGATGCTGCTGTATGCGCTGGCGTCGGACCGTCCCATGACGGTGGCGGCACTGTATCAGCTGGTGGCGCGGGACAACAACACCCAGGAGGGCAGTGTGGCAGCGGCGGTGGTTCGCCTGTCCCAGAAGATGCACCGGCAGAATACCGGGTTCTACCGGCAGTTGTGCGTGCGTTGCGGTTTGCCGGAGGATGCAGTCCTGCCCAACGGCAAATTGCTCAAGGGGATGTGGGAACTGCTCCGGCAGGAAGTGCTTTAGCGCCTTTTCTGGGCAAAAAGGGGGATACCATGCAGCCGAACGAACAAGAACTTGCCATGGCGTTGCGCGGCGGGTTGCGCGGGCGCTTTCAAGGGTCCTTCCATTTGCTGGAAAATGCCTTCGAAGTGTTGAACGACCAGATGCTGCACTGTGTGACACCCACCCAGTACGATGCGCTGCATCCCTTGCTGGAACAGATCGAAGAGCAGCTGCTTTTGCTGCGGCGTCTGAGCGAGCATGCGGCCGATGCCGCGGTGGCGCCGGTTTTACAGCAGCTCTGTACGCCGCGCCCCATGGAACTGCTGGGGCAGCTGCGGGAGTGGTGCGTCCTGTTTAACGAGCTGACTCTGCAGGAGCGGGTGGAGGCTTCCGCCACGGTGGAGACGGCTCCTGGCATGCAGGTTTTGCTGACCATGGGGGACGATACCCTGCTGAGCGGCCTGCTGGCAAATCTGCTTTCCAATTCGTTGTCGGCCGGCGGCGCAGTACGAATCACCCTGGCCTGTGCGCCGGGGCAGTTTTGCTATCGGGACGACGGCCCCGGGCTGGCCGAGGATGCCAGAGCCCTGCTGCAGGACGGTGTCTGGAGTGACCGGTTGCTGGAACAAGGCGGTCTTGGACTGCCTTTGGTTCGCGCCTATGCCGCGGCGATGGGGTGGACCTTGTCTGTGCCGGAGGAAAAGGGCACTTGCCTGCAGTTTGCGGTGCCACCCTGTACTATGGATCTTGGCAGTATGGTGCTGGAATCCACCGGTGTTACTCCGCAACTTACCCAGCGCCGCAAAGTGTATCTGCAGCGGGAACTGTACCCGGTGCTGCATAACCCGGCATCCCGATAAAAAGGAACAGGGGCGTCGCCCGAAGGGCGGCGCCCCTTTTTTTGCTGCGATGCTTTACTTTGCGTCCAATCTATTGTAAAATACTATACAAATCAAAAATGGTTTATTGCGCCCGTGTGGGGTGCAGAACCATACAAAACAACAGGTGGTGTTATTTTTATGGGCACTCAATACAAACGCATCCTGCTGAAAGTCAGCGGCGAAGCGCTCTCCGGCCCCAAGGGAACCGGCTTTGACGAGGCGACCATCGCCTCGATCTGTGCAGGTATCAAGGCGGCACATGCGCTGGGAACACAGATCGGCATTGTGGTAGGCGGCGGCAACTTCTGGCGTGGCCGTTCCAGCGGCAAGATGGATCGCATGGATGCCGATAAGATCGGCATGCTGGCCACGGTGATGAATGCACTGGCGGTCAAGGACGCATTGCGTCAGCAGGGCGTCCCGGCGGTGGTAATGACCAGTTCCTTCATGCCCCAGGTGGCGGAAGTGTTCACCAGTGACAAGGCCATTGCTGCGCTGGAAAGCGGAACCATCGTTGTCTTCGGCGGCGGTACCGGCAACCCCATCTTCTCCACTGACACCGCTTCTGCGCTGCGCGCTCTGGAGATCGGTGCCGATGCCATGTTCAAGGCCACCATGGTGGACGGCGTGTACGACAAGGACCCTCACAAATATCCCGATGCCGTGCGGTATGACACGTTGACCTTCACCCGTGTGCTGGATGAGCGGTTGGCCGTGATGGATTCCACGGCGGCGACGCTGTGCCGGGACAACGGCCTGCCCATTCTGGTGTTTGACCTGGGAGAACCGGCCAACATCGCCAAGGCAGTGCAAGGCGAGACGGTGGGCACCCTGGTGAAGGAATGACAAAGCAAGAAACGCTTTTTGCACACAATATCAAAACTAAGGAGAAATTGCCATGAGCAGCACGACCAAACCCTATGAAGAAAAGATGAACGCCAGCGTGGACCACCTGGTCCGGGAACTGGCTTCGATCCGCGCCGGCCGCGCCAACCCCGCCGTTCTGGACCGGGTTACGGTGGATTATTACGGCAGCCCTACGCCCATCAACCAGATCGCCGCGGTGGCTGTGGCGGAAGCCCGTATCCTGACCATTACGCCCTGGGACCGTCAGATGCTCAAGCCCATTTCCAAGGCCATCCAGACCAGCGACATCGGCATTAACCCCATTGACGACGGTTCGGTGATCCGTCTGGTATTCCCGGCTCCCACCGAGGAACGCCGCAAACAGCTGACCAAGGATGTGCAGAAGCAGGGCGAGGAGGCCAAGGTGGCCGTGCGCAACGTTCGCCGCGATGCCATGGACAAGTTCAAGGCCATGAAGAAGGCCGGGGAACTGACCGAAGATGACCAGAAGAAACTGGAGGAAGAGACCCAGAAGCTGACCGACAAGTACGTCAAGATGATCGACGATACCTGCACGGCCAAAAACAAAGAAATTATGGAAGTCTGACGCAAGCCGTCGCTTCCGCATTGTCTGTGCGGGCATACCGGTGGGTACGCCCGCATAGGCTGTTATGTACTATATCCATCCGTGAAAGGGAAACCGTATGAAGACCCGTGTTATAACCGCTGTAGTCGGCCTGGCCCTGTTGGGGGTTGTGCTGGCGTTTTTCGACACCGCTCTGTTTGATCTGGTGCTCAGTGCTGTCTGTCTGATTGCCATCCACGAAGTTTTTTCGGCCATGGGATTTGGCAAAAAGCAGTGGTATCTGTACGCTGTGGCGGTGCCATTCACCCTGCTCATCATGCTGACCACCAGCCCTGCCGTGCGCTGGCTGGTGTTGCCGGTCAGCTTTCTGGTGGTGCTCTTTTTCAATATCTGCCAGATCGCCCAGGTGCAGACGTTGGATTTCGGCAAAATGGCCGGGTACGTGTATTTTTCCGGGGTCATCATCTTCTGCTTTTATTCCCTGATTTATCTCAAACGGATGCTTCCCTTTGCCAACTATCGGTATGATGCCGTTTATTTCATCCTGCTGACCCTTTGCTTCGCCTGGGGTGGTGATACGGCGGCTTATTTTGCCGGCCGCGCGTTCGGCAAGCATAAGTTGGCACCCATTGTGAGCCCCCATAAGACGGTGGAAGGTGCCATCGGCGGTGTGGTGGGCAGCATTCTGGCAGGTATGCTGCTGACGGCCGTGTACACCATGCTTTCCGTCAGCCACCCGGTGATCAGCATTCAGATGCGTCCCAAGCATTACCTGGTGCTGCTGCTCATGGGGGCCATCGCCTCGGTGCTGGGAATCCTGGGGGATTTGTTTGCCTCCGCTGTCAAGCGCCAGGTGGGCATCAAGGACTACGGGACGATTTTCCCGGGCCACGGCGGTATTCTGGACCGCTTTGACAGCGTGATGTTCATTGCGCCCTTTGTGGCCATCGTCGTGCGTTATTTCTTCTATGTGTTGTAAGAATAAAGGATGGAAATTATGAACAGGACCATCACTTTGCTGGGTTCCACCGGCTCCATCGGAACCCAGAGTCTGGACGTCTGCCGCATGCACGGCTATTCGGTGTTCGGGTTGGCTGCGCACTCCAGCGTGGACAAACTGTTGGAACAGATCCGGGAATTTCATCCCCGCTATGTGGCGGTGGTGAATCCCGATGCTTACCGGAAGATGGAAGCGGCACTGGCGGGGCAGTCCGACGCCCCCCAACTGTTGCAGGGACCGGAAGGACTGCGGGAACTGGCTGCCATGGAAGGCCCCGATGTGGTGCTCAACGCGGTGGTGGGTATTGCGGGACTGGATGCTTCGCTGGCAGCCATTGAGAGCGGGCACGATCTGGCTTTGGCCAACAAGGAAAGTCTGGTTACGGGTGGCCACCTGGTCACCGACGCGGTCAAACAGCACGGGGTGCATCTTCTGCCGGTGGACAGCGAACACAGTGCCATTTTCCAGTGTCTGCAGGATGCCCACAGTGCCAAAACTTTGGAGAAGATCCTGCTCACCGCCTCGGGAGGACCCTTCTTCGGCATGACCACCGAGGAATTGCGGGGGAAGACCAAGGCCGATGCGTTGCGCCATCCCAACTGGAATATGGGGGCCAAAATCACCATCGACTCGGCTACCCTGATGAACAAGGGTCTGGAACTGATCGAAGCTGCCTGGCTGTTTGGCCTTCCCGAGGATAAGATCCAGATCGTAGTACAGCGGGAAAGCATCATCCATTCGGCCGTACAGTTTGCCGACCATTCCATCATTGCACAGCTGGGCGTACCCGATATGCGCATCCCCATCCAGTATGCGCTGACCTGGCCGGAGCGCCTGCCCAGCCCGGTGCCGGAACTGGATTTCACGGCGTTGACCAAGCTGAGCATTGCCACGGCAGATGAGGAAACCTTCCGTTGCCTGGCAGCCTGCAAAAAAGCCATCCGCAAGGGCGGTTTGGCGCCCTGCGCTGCCAACGGCGCCAACGAGGCTGCAGTAGCGCACTTCCTGCGGGATGAGATCGGCTTCCTGGACATCGGCCGCCTGGTGGAAGGCATGGTGGACAGTGACAGCTTCGGCGGAGATTATACCCTGGCCGATGTGCATGAGTGTGACCGCATGGCGCGTGCCTATGTGGAAGCGCATATCTGAGAATTTGTGAGGTGCCTATGACTGCAATACTGACCGGGCTGGTATCCCTGCTCGTGTTCGGGGTTGTCATTTTGGTGCATGAATGGGGCCACTTCTGGGCGGCCCGCCATTGCGGCATCCGGGTGGAGGAATTTTCCATCGGTTTCGGCCCCAAGTTGTGGGCCTGGGAGCGGGGCGGTACCCGCTATACCCTGCGTCTGATCCCCCTGGGAGGATACAACCTGTTTTCCACACCGCCGGAACCGGATGAAAACGGGGAAGTTGCCTTGCCGGTGCAGCCGCCGCGCAAACGGGGGTTGTTCCCTGTGGTGGTACAGGGACAAGAATTTGAACAGGCCGGTGCCTGGCAGCGCTTTTTTGTGACGCTGTGGGGTGCCGTGATGAATTTTCTGCTGGGATTTGTAGTTCTGGTGGTGCTGGTCTGCAGCATGGCCAACCTGGGGGGGACCCAGGTGGTACAGTTTGTGGATGGCGCTTCCAGCAACGCAACGGGTCTGCAACTGCAGGATACCATCGTCATGGTGGACGGCCAGCGGGTGCGTACCGCCAACTCCCTGGCGCAGCACTTTGACGGGACCGCCCGTTCCCACACCATGTCGGTGCTGCGGGATGGCAAACTGGTGCAGCTGGATCAGGTAACGGTGGCCCCCACCACCGACGAAGAGGGCCATGTCACCAGCGGAGTGGATTTCCGCGTTGCGGCGGTGCCCAAGACGGTGCACAACGTGCTGGTACAGACCGGGGAATATTTTTCCTACTACAGTACGGCCATTCTGGGCGGATTCTGGCAACTGGCCACCGGCAAGGTAGGGGTGGACCAACTGTCCGGCCCCATCGGAACGGTGTCGGCGGTGCGCCAGGCGGTGCAGTATGGCTGGCGGGATGTGCTTTCCCTGATGGCGTTGCTGACCATCAATGTGGGCATTTTCAATCTGCTGCCGGTTCCGGCCCTGGACGGCTGCAAACTGTTGTTCTTGTTGTTTGAGGGACTGACAGGGCGGGCTGTGCCCCAGAAGTTCCAGATTGCGGTCAATACGGTGGGCATGGTGCTGCTTTTGTGGCTCATGCTGCTGGTGACCATGCAGGATATTACCAGAATTTTCTAAGGAGGATATGCCATGACGCGCCAACTGAAGCGAGAAGTGAAGATCGGCAATCTTACCATCGGTGGTACGAATCCCATCGCCGTCCAGACCATGCTCAACGTTCCGGTCAAGGATATTGCCGGCAACGTGGCACAGGCCAAGCGTGTGGCGGCGGCCGGCTGCCAGATTGTGCGGGTCACGGTGCCCACACCGGAGGATGCCGCCGTGGTGGCAGCCATCAAGGAAGCAGTGGACATTCCCGTGGTGGCCGATATCCATTTTGATTATCGCGCAGCGCTGGCGGCCCTGGATGCAGGGGCGGACAAGATCCGCATCAATCCCGGCAACATCGGCTCGGACGACCGGGTCAAGGCGGTGGCCGATGCCTGCAACGCCAAAAATGTGCCCATCCGTATCGGCGTCAACGGAGGTAGCCTGGAAAAACACATCCTGGCCAAGTACGGTGCTCCCGTGCCGGAAGCGATGGTGGAAAGTGCGCTGTACCATGTGCGCTTACTGGAAAAACATGACTTTGACAACATTGTGATTTCCATCAAGTCCAGCAATGTGCCGCGGATGATGGCGGCGTACCGGATGCTTTCTGCCCAGACGGACTACCCGCTGCATGTGGGCGTTACCGAGGCAGGCGGCAACCGCATGGGTCTCATCAAATCCGGTATGGGCATCGGTGGTCTGCTGCTGGAAGGCATCGGCGATACGCTGCGGGTCTCCCTGACCGAGGACCCGGAGAATGAGGTCTATGCCGGCTATGATATTCTGCGGGCGGTGGGCTATGCTGTGGCAGGACCCGAGATCATCAGCTGCCCCACCTGCGGCCGCACCCAGTATCCCATGATCGAGATTGCCAACGAGGTGGAGCGCCGTCTGCGGGATGAGGGCTTCAAAAAGCCCCTGAAGATTGCCATCATGGGCTGTGTGGTCAACGGCCCCGGCGAGGCGTCCGACGCGGACATCGGCATTGCCGGCGGCAAGGACGAAGCGCTGCTCTTCATCCGCGGCCAGAAGGTCCGCATGCTGAAAGGGGATATCGTCGGCCAGTTCATCGACGAGATCCACAAGCTGTAAACCGCTGCAAGGCAGGAAAGGAGTTGACCGGGTATGGAAACGATGGTAGAAATTCTCGGTGAGCTCCTGCTGCAACTGCTGCAGGCCGTGTGGCCGCCCGTCCTGGCCATCCTTACAGGTGTACTGGTTCTCTTCCTGAGCGTTTTGTCCTGTCTGTACTATACCGCGGGCCATCCGGTCAAGGCAGTGGGGAGTCTGCTGGCAGCGCTGCTGTTTCTGGTCGTGTTGGTTGCAGGCTTCAGGGCAGGGATCTACACGCGGAGGACCAGGAAAAACCAGCGGAAGGACCGCCGGAAATAACGCAAGGCTCTTTTCTTTTCCCATTCGCAAAGGAGTTATCTTGAAACCACTTGTTACCCAGGTCTGGCCGCAGTTTACGGCCGACCAGCAGTTCTGCAATGCCTTCGGCAGTGTGCTGGTGGAGCGCGTGGAACTGCACCGTACCAAACGCCAGGTCATTATCTGCCTGCGCAGTGCCGAACCCTTGGATCAGGCGCTGTGCGGGCGCCTTTGTGCTTCCCTGCAGGAAGTTTTCGCCGGCTATGAGCTGCACCTGCGCAATTATTTTTCCTATCCCAACATCACTCCGGAAGCCGTCCGTCTGATGATCGAGGAACTCAAGGAAAACGGAATGCCGGTCAACGGTTTTCTGGATAAAAACCAGCCGGTGGTCTTTGGCGACGACGGAATCACCATCCGGGTCAATGCAGGGCGCACCATTCTGGAAAGTGTCGAGCTGCCCCGGGTGCTGGCGGAACTGATTCAGGAACGCACCGGTGCGCTGCCCATTGTGCGGCTGGCTGACACCGGCAACGCCCGTACCGAGGAAGAATTTGAGCAGTATCTGCAGGAGAAAACGCCGGTGGTCAAGTTTGAGGCCAAGGAGACTCCGCCCGACTTCACCATCGAAGGTCTGTCTCTCTCCAACAAACCGGTCAAGGTGTTCTACGGCAAAAATTTCAAACCCACCGAGACACGGCATCTCAACGATTTGGGAGATGGCGGCAAGGTGGTGGTCTGGGGCGATGTCTTTGCCACCGAGGTCAAGGGCAGCCGCCGCAAGATCTATTTCACCTCCATCACCGACTATACGGGCTCCGTCAACCTGAAGATTCTGGGGGACGAGGACGCCGACATGTCCAAGTGGGAGGGCCTTAAGCCCGGCACCACCCTCATTGTGCGGGGCAATTATATGTACGACAAGTATGAGCATGATTTTGTCATCATGCCCTACGATGTACTGCAAGTAGAGCGGGAACCCCGCCAGGATACCGCCCCCGAAGGCCAGAAGCGGGTGGAGCTGCATCTGCACACCAAATCCAGCTCCATGGACGGTTTTAACGACCCCGGCAAGATTGTGCGTCTGGCCCATCGGATGGGCCACCGGGCCATTGCCATCACCGATCACGGTGTCTGTCAGGGCTATCCGGAAGCCATGCTGGCCACCGACGACATCCACAAAAGCGATCCGAATTTCAAGCTGATCTATGGCTGCGAGGCCTACTTTGTGGATGATATGATCCCGGCGGTGTACGGCAACGCCCAGATGCCGCTCTCCGGCTCCTTTGTGGTGTTCGATACCGAAACCACCGGTCTGGACGCCAATGTGGAAGCCCTCACCGAGATCGGTGCCGTCTTTGTGGAGAACGGCAAGATCAACGAGGAAAAGAAATTCTGCACCTTTGTCAATCCCGGCAAACCCATCCCCCAGCGGGTGGTGGAGCTGACCGGCATCAACGATGCCATGGTGGCCGACGCGCCCACCCCGGAGGAAGCCATCCGCGCCTTCAAGGAATTCTGCGGGGATCACGTGCTGGTGGCCCACAATGCCCATAGCTTTGATATGCTGTTCATTCGCAAAGCGGGGGAGAAGGCCGGCGTCAGCTTCGATGGCAACACCTACATCGACACGCTGCCCATGGGCCAGGCGCTTTTCCCGGGACTGCGCAACTATAAGCTGGACACCATCAACAAGCATTTGGAAATTCCGCCCTTCAACCATCACCGGGCGGTGGACGATGCCATGGCGCTGGCCCGCATTTTCGAGATCATGCTGGGGGACCTGGAGGAGAAGGACGTCCACACGGTGGAGGCTATCAACACCGGCCTGGGCGGCAACAAAGAGGTTCTGAAAAAGAAATATTACCACCTGATCATTCTGGTGCAGAACCAGGTGGGACTCAAAAACCTGTACCGCATTGTCAGTGCGGCCCACACCCAGTATTTCTTCAAAAAGCCCCGGGTGCCCCGCAGCCTGCTCAATCAGTACCGGGAAGGTTTGCTGCTTTCTCCGGCCTGTGAGGCGGGTGAACTTTACAGGGCGATCACGGCGGGGCAGCCCTACGAACAGCTGCTGCGCATTGCCGATTACTACGACTATCTGGAAGTGCAGCCGCTGGGCAACAACGAGTTTATGGTGCGCAACGGTCAGGTGGATTCCATCGAAGCCATCAAAAACTTCAACCGTACGGTCATCCAGCTGGGCGAAGACCTGCACAAGCCCGTTGTGGCCACCGGAGACTCCCATTTTCAGGAGCCGGAGGACTGGATCTACCGTGCGGTTCTGCAGGCAGGCAACGGCTTCAAGGATGCCGACAATCAGGCGCCGCTGTACTACCACACCACCACCGATATGCTGGAGGACTTCAGCTATCTGCCCCAGGAAAAGGCCTTCGAGATCGTGGTCACCAATCCCAACAAGATTGCCGCCACCATCGACAACAATCTGCGGGCCATTCCCAAGGGAACCTATCCGCCCAGCATTCCCGGCGCCGAGCAGGAGCTGCGCGACGATACCTGGAAGCATGCCGCACGCGACTATGGCACACCGTTGCCCGACGTGCTGCAAAAACGGCTGAAAAAAGAACTGGACTCCATCTGCGGCCATGGCTATGCGGTTCTGTACGTCATTGCCGTGCGTCTGGTGGCCTACTCCAACGCGGGCGGATACCAGGTGGGCAGTCGAGGCTCGGTGGGATCTTCGGCCGTGGCCCACTTCTCGGGTATTTCCGAGGTCAACTCGATGCCGCCCCACTATCTGTGTCCCAACTGCAAACACAGCGAGTGGATCGACGACGGGGTGCACTTTGACGGGTTTGACCTGCCGGATAAAAACTGCCCGGTCTGCGGGCAGAAGATGATCGTGGAGGGCCACGACATTCCTTTCGAAACCTTCTTGGGGTTCTACGGCGACAAGGAACCGGATATCGACCTGAACTTTTCGGGTATGTACCAGTCCCACGTGCACCGCTATACCGAGGAACTCTTCGGCAAGGAAAACGTCTTCAAGGCGGGCACGGTTTCCGGTCTGCAGGACAAGACCGCCTACGGTTATGTAAAAAAATATCTGGAAGAACGGGGCAAAACAGTCAACCGTGCCGAGGAAAACCGCCTGGTTATCGGCTGTACCGGTGTCAAACGTACCACCGGTCAGCATCCCGGCGGTATGGTCGTCGTGCCCGATACCTTCGACATCTACGACTTCTGTGCCATCCAGCACCCCGCCGACGACGTCAAGGGCGGTCTGCTGACCACCCACTTCGAATTCAAATATCTCCACGACACCCTGCTCAAGCTGGACGAGCTGGGCCACGATGTGCCTACCTTCTATAAGTATTTCGAGGAATACTCCGGCATCCCCATCGATTCGGTGCCCATGAACGACGAGAAGGTCTATAGTCTGCTGACCAGCCCGGAAGCCCTGGGCGTCACCGAAGAGCAGATCGGCTCCAAAACCGGTACCTTCGGCATCCCCGAGATGGGCACCAACTTCGTGCGCCAGATGCTGCTGGATGCCCAGCCCAAGAACTTCTCGGAGCTGATCCAGATTTCCGGCTTGTCCCATGGCACCGACGTCTGGACCAACAACGCCGACGAACTGATCCGCTCGGGTACCTGCACCATTGCCGAAGTCATCGGCTGCCGTGACAGCATCATGCTCTACCTGCTGCGCAAGGGCCTGGAACCAAAGATGGCTTTTGACATCATGGAGGCTGTGCGTAAGGGCAAGGTGGCCAAGGGCGGCTTCCAGCCCGGCTGGGAGGAAGCCATGCGCGAGCACGATGTGCCGGACTGGTATATCGAGTCCTGCCGCAAGATCAAATATATGTTCCCCAAGGCCCATGCGGTGGCCTACCTGATGGCAGCCATCCGCCTGATGTGGTTCAAGGTGTACCATCCGGGCATCTTCTACGCCGTGTACTTTACGGTGCGCGGCGCCGACATTGACTACGAGGCAGCGGTGGGAGGCGTCCGTGTGGCCAAGGAGCATCTGCGGGACAACGAGCGCATTCCCAAGGAGGAGCGCACCGCCAAGGATGATGACGCCTTGGTCAGTCTGCAGCTGGAAAATGAAATGTTGCAGCGAGGGTGCCAGTTCCTGCCCATTGAGCTGGGCAAGAGTCACGCCAGCAAATACGTGGTGGAGGACGGCAAGGTTCGCCTGCCCTTCACGGCGTTGCGTGGTCTGGGCGAAGCTGCTGCCGTGGCACTGGAGGAAGCCACCATCCACGGCCAGGAGTATATCTCCATTGAAGAATTGCAGCAGGCCAGTGGTGTGGCCAGTTCGGTCTTTGACAAACTGCGCGCGGTGGGAGCGCTGGGCAACCTGCCCGAGACCAGCCAGGTGGACCTGTTCAGCCTGATGTGATGGCGCCGGATTTGCAAAGAAATTAGAAAAAATGCTTGCACCATCGGCATATCTGTGCTATACTATACCCTGCATGAGAAGTTAAAGGAGTGCTATTCAATGAACTGGTACGAGATCGCTCTCGGTTGCGTTCTGATTGCAGTGTCGCTGCTGATCATCGTGTTCACCCTCGCCCAGGAGCAGAAGGGCCAGGGCCTGTCTGCAGCCATTATGGGCGAAAACACCCACATGGCGGCCGGCCGTGAGCGTGGCGTGGATGCCAAGCTCGCCAAGCTGACCAAGGTTTGCGGCGCGGTGTTCTTTGTGGTCACGCTGGTTGTCTGCGTGCTCAGCGCCCGTCTGTAATCCAGAAAGAGCAGCAATCACAAAACAAAAGGGTCCGCCAAGCGCGTTGAAGAAGTCTCTGCGCCCCGGCGGGCCGTTTTTTGTGGGAAAGTGGCGGGGAAGTCCCCGCGTGGAAGGGCTGCATCGGACGATGCGGCGACGTAAATTAAAGGAGTAACTATGACGCCCTTACAGAAAAGTATTCTCTCTGCGGTCAAGCGCCGTCCCATGACGCTGCGCGAACTGCAGAATAACCTTCAGGTGGACAACTCCCGTCTGCGCACCACCGTGTCGGCCATGGTGGCCACCGGCGAACTGTCCCTGCGTAACGGCACCTATGTGCCGGGGTTTGCCACCTATCAGAATGAGGCAACCCCCAACACCATTCCCTGTACACTGGTCAAACTGGCGGCCCGCTTCGGCTTCGCCAGCCGGGATGACGGCCAGGGCGATATTTTCATTCCCGGCCGTGCCCTGCATGGCGCCATGCCCCAGGACAAGATCAACGTCAAGCTGTTTGAACACCCCCGAGTGGAAGGTTCCTCCGAGGGTGAAGTGGTGGAAGTCACGGTGCCCAACAACCGATTTGCCGGCACGGTCTGTCTGATGGATGACGGCCGTATGGGCGTGGAACCGGACGGATGCCGGGATGTGAAATTCCTGCTGGCCAAGCAGGGGAGCGAAGGGGTTCACCTGGGTGACAAGGTGGGAATCCAGATCACCCACCGCGGTCCCCGCCACAGCGACCACCGTGCGGCGGTGGTGGAAAAATTCGGCTCCTCGGACCGCGCGTCGGAGTGCGCCAAAGCCATCCTGTATGGCCGCAATGCCCGGCTGGAATTCCCGCCGGAGGTGCTGGCCGAGGCCCATGCCTATGACGATGCGACCATCGATCCCGCCGAGGCCGCCCGTCGCATGGATCTGCGGGGGATTCCCATCTTCACCATCGACTCTGCCGAAACCAAGGATATTGACGATGCCATCAGCCTGCAGAAGCTGGAGGACGGCGGTTACGAGCTGGGGGTTCATATTGCCGACGTGAGCCATTATGTCCGGCCCGGTTCTGCGCTGGACAACGAAGCGTTCGAGCGTGCCACCAGCATCTATTATGCCGACAAGGTGATTCCCATGCTGCCCACCCAGCTGTCCAACGGCATCTGCTCCCTGAACCCGAACGAGGAGCGCCTGGCGTTCTCCTGCCTGATGCGGCTGGATGCCAAAGGCGAAATTCACGGCTACCACTTTGTCAAGACGGTCATCCGCAGCCGTGTCAAGGGCGTCTATAAGGAGATCAATGCCCTGCTGGAGCCGGAGGAAGGGGCGGACCTGACCGAACTGAAAGAAAAGTACGCCGAGGTGCTGGAACAACTGCCGGTGATGGATGAACTGTACCGCAAGCGGTTGGAACTGCGCCGGAAGCGCGGCGCCATGGAGATCGAATCCGATGAGGCCAAGCTGATCATCAACGAGGAAGGCCGCTGCGTGGATATTGTCAAGCGGGGCCGCGGCACTTCGGAGTGTATGATCGAAGAGTTCATGCTGCTGGCCAACCAGTGTGCCGCCAATGCGGGCCGCACCAACAAGGTGCCGTTTGTCTACCGTGTGCACGAAGCTCCCGATGCCGAGAAGATGGAAAAACTGTCGGCCACGCTGCTGGCTTGCGGCCTCAATGCCAAGTTCAAAAATCCCATCCCCACCCAGCTGGAGCTGGCCGCTCTGTTGGATGAAACCCGCGGCCAGCCCATCCAGACCCCGGTGCATACCGGCATTCTGCGCAGCATGCAGAAGGCCCGCTATGCGCCGCAGCCTCTGGGACATTACGGCCTGGTGCTGGCGGACTATGCTCATTTTACCAGCCCCATCCGCCGGTATCCCGACTTGGCCATTCATCGTATCCTCAGCGAGATGCTGCTGGGGGTCTCGGCGGACCGTATCGGCAGGGACTTCCAGGAATTCGCCCAGCGCGCCAGTGAACAGTCCAGCAAGAAGGAAGTGGACGCGGTGCGCATTGAGCGCGACGTGGAGGACCTGTATAAGGCTGAATATATGCACGAACACCTGGGAGAAGTGTACACCGGCACGGTGGCCGGGATCACGCCCCGCGGCGTCTTTGTGGAGCTGGAAAATACCGTGGAAGGCTTTGTGCCGGCAGCACAGCTCTGCAAGGGTGAGGCGCAGGTGGTGGACGGCGTCAGCATGCTGGATCCGCTGACGGGTCGCAGCTGGATGCTGGGAACTTCCATGAAGATCCGTGTGGCCGCTGCCGATGTGGCCTTGGGCCGTATCGATTTTGAATATATGGTGGAGTAAATCCAAAACCGCCTGTCCGGCAGATCCGGGCAGGCGGTTTTCTTTTGGCGTGCAGGAAAAAGACAAAATAAAAAAGCACCCTCGGCAAACCGTTGGTGCTTTCTTATGGCGGAAAGAGAGGGATTCGAACCCTCGAGGGCTTTAGGGGCCCTACACGATTTCCAGTCGTGCGCCTTAGACCAGCTCAGCCATCTTTCCACAGCAGTTGTTTGACTGCAAGGGCTATTATAGCAATTTGTGCGAAATTTGTCAAGCAAAAAATTAAAAGTTTTTTTCGGTATTTTGCACAAATAAAATTGGCAACATTTACAAAAACATCCAAAGCGCTTGCAAGGTCCCGGGAAGAAGTGTTAAAACTATAACAACCAAATGTTGCAATTTGAAGTGGAAGGGAGCTGCGTATTTGTGTATTCGATTTTTCGAAATTTGGCCATTATTATTTTAAGCGCCAAATTCTTTGCACTGGTTGCGCGGAAATGTAAGGCGCCCCAGGTGGTGGGCGAGATTATTGCGGGCTTGCTGATCGGTCCGTGCGTCTTCAATCTGGTACAGAACAACGATACCATCTCGGTCTTTGCTGAGATCGGTGTGGTGCTTTTGATGTTCTCCACCGGATTGGGGACCAATCTGAAGGAATTGATGAAAGCCGGTCCCATTGCCACCCTCATCGCCTGCGTGGGCGTGGCCGTTCCGCTGGCAGGCGGTACGGCTCTGTACGGTGCGTTTTATGGGTTCGGCGCCATCGGCAGTGTGGAGTTCTACCGGGCGCTGTTTATCGGCACCATCATGACAGCGACCAGCGTTTCCATCACGGTGGCTACCCTGCAGGAAATGGGACACCTGAAGAGCTTCCTGGGAACGACCATCGTGAGTGCGGCCGTTATTGACGATGTGATCGGCATTGTGGTACTGACCTGTGTGATCGGTGCCAGTTCCGGTACCGGGATTGGTCTGGGCCAGGTGCTGGTTAACACCTTGCTGTTCTTTGTGGTGGCCATTGTGGTGGGCGTTATCATCCATTATGCCATGCAGTGGCTGGATAAGCGCAATCCTCACACCCAGCGCATTACCATTGTCAGCATCGCGTTCTGCTTTGCGCTGGCCTATGTGGCCGAGGAGTACTTCGGCATCGCCGACATCACCGGAGCTTACATTGCCGGCATTGTGCTTTGCACCATGGAAGATGCATCCTACGTGGAGCGGCGTGTGGACATCAGCAATTACGTGATCTTTGCGCCGGTTTTCTTTGCCAGTATCGGTCTGAAAACCGATATCAGCGGCCTGACACCCGATCTTGTGTTGTTCTGCGTGTGCTTTGTGGTTGTGGCTCTGTTGACCAAAATCATCGGCTGCGGTCTGGCGGCTAAAATCTGCCGTTTCAGCTGGGGGGATTCCCTCAAGGTTGGTGTGGGCATGATGACCCGCGGCGAAGTGGCGCTTATTGTGGCACAAAAGGGACTGGAAGTGAACGCGGTGGATCCCGTTTATTTCACGGCGGTGATTCTGCTTATCGTGGTTTCCTCGGTGGCGACCCCGCTGGCACTCAAGAACCTGTTCCATAAAATGCCCCCGCAGCCGCATCCCAGTCAAATAACGGCATAAAAAAATCCCGGTCCAGCGGACCGGGATTTTTTGTCGGTTCAGAAATCCGACGCATCGTGCCGTACAAAGCCGCCCAATTCCTGAGGGGAGCTCAGGCCCTGTGCCAGGGCTTTGGCGCGCATAGCCGCATAAAATTCGGCGTAGGTGGCATTTTTGTAAGGCGCCAGGAAATAATACCCGAACCCTAAGGTGAGGACGCAAAGCAGATCCCAGCCCAGGAAGGAAAGACGCAACAGGAAAAGGTGGAACTTTTCACCGTACATCAAAGCCTTGCTCAGCGCCATGGCGCGGGTGGTGGTCAGGTACGGGTTTTCCGCCAGCAGGTAGGGTACCAGTGCGTAGCAGTAAAACCAATAGACGCCGGGCACAACCAGTAAAAGGAATCCGACGCCGATTTTCAGGTTGGTCAGAAACTGTACCTTTACCACGTTGAGATAGGGCCGCTGGAAAATTCCAAAGAGGGTGCGAAAAGGGGAGTCGCCCTGCCGGCTTTCCATAAAGTAGCGGCAACTGCCTACCGTAAGAGGGGAAAGAAAGAAAACGCTCCACAAAATGGCCAGCGCCAGAACGAGCAGAGAGGCTGCCAGCAGAATAAGCAGTGTGGCAATGGGCATTCGGTCCAAAAAGCCGTATACCTCTTCCGAAGAGTAGGTAAGTTTCTGGGACGTATATCCTCCGCTCAGCAGTGTTACCACCAAACAGACCCAGAAAGAACGCCAGTAACGGCCACTGAGCGCCTGCCGCGCATTGGATTTTAAAAGGGAACAGGTCCACATAACCATTTACACCTCCAATTTTGTATGCCCATTATACCAAATTCCTGCGGGAAAGCAACCCGCCATCCAAACAAAACAATGAAAAAACGATGTTTTTTTGGCGGCAAAAAAATATTTGAAATTTTTTGATTTTTTTTCAAAAAAGTAGTTGACATTTGGTGGGGTTGTGGCTATAATAATACACGTCGCCCGGGTCACGAGGCAAACGAAAGACACGGAAACGACAGCAAATATGCGGATGTGGCGGAACTGGCAGACGCGCTAGATTCAGGTTCTAGTTCCCTTAAAAGAGTGTGGGTTCAAATCCCTTCATCCGCACCAAATCCCGAACACGAAAGTGTTCGGGATTTTTCTTTGCCTGTACGCGCCTCCCTCAGAAGCGCAAAGCCCCAGGGAAACCGGAGTTGAAAAATTCGGTTGCTCTGGGATACTGAAGTAGAGTATACTGAAATATAAGTGGTTCTTAGCTGGAAAAGGGGAGTTGCCGTTCAAGATGGGGACGACAACCGCCGGAAGTGAAAGGAAGGCGGCCTTTCGGGGCTGCACAAAGGAAAGAGGATTGCATGTCCAAAACAAGGAAAATCTATTGTGCCCGGCTGGTGGGGCGCATTCTGCTTTTTGCTGGGTGCCTGGTGCTTTGGCGCTGGTACCCCGATAGCTTTGCCGTGCTGGAAGGCTGGAATTTCTTCCGGCGGATTTCCCCGCTGCACTTCCTGTGGGTGGTCTGGGTGGCGGACATGGTGTTGCAGATCGTGCCCATCCGCAATAAAGTCCCTCTGGGGTCACAGAAACTCTTTGCCAATCGGTTCAAGCCCATCCGCGATGCAATTCATTACGAGGCACTGAAACGGTATATAGAGTCTACCACCAAGGCGGCCTATAAGGTGTTTCTGATCTGGTGTGTGCTGATCCTGGTCATCGGTGCGCTTTACAGTGCAGGTTGCTTCCCCAGGGAAGTGCTGTTTATGATTTCGGTCTTTTTTTACGTGTGCGACCTGATCTGCGTGCTGGTCTGGTGTCCCTTTCGTCTGATTATGAAAAACCGTTGCTGCACCACCTGCCGGATTTTTAACTGGGATCACCTGATGATGTTTTCTCCGCTTCTGTTTATGGGTGGTTTCTTCGCCACTTCGCTGGTGGTGCTCTCGGCGGTGGCGTGGCTGGTATGGGAACTGTGCGTCATGATGTATCCCGAGCGGTTCTGGGACCACTCCAATGCGGCGCTGCAGTGTTCCCAGTGCACCGACAAGCTCTGCACCCAGTATTGCCGCAAGTTGCGAAACGACCATTGACAACAAAGCCCCCGGATGCATGGACGCATGCATCCGGGGGGGGTTGCCATCGTGCTTACAGGAACAGGGCCAGCAGCACGGGAATAGTTGCCACACACAAAACAGTGGTCAGAATGATCAGGGCGGTACAGTCCCGGGCGTCGATGCCCTTCTGGTTGGCCAGCATCAGGGGCATGTTGCCCACAGGCATACCGAACATCACCAGGCAGACGGGCAGAAGATCCGACGCGGGAAATACCAGGCAAAGGGGCAGCATCATGACGATGGGAAGCAGCAACAGCTTGATGGCGGAGAAGAGATAGAGCTTCGGTCGGCCAAAAATCTCCCGCAGATCTCCGTTGGCCAGTCCGTACCCCACCGACATCAAGGCCAGAGGGGTGGTCACGTTGCCCAGATAGTCGGTGGCGGTGAGCACAAAGTCGGGCAGGCGCAGGTTACACAGCACCAGAACCAAGGCTGCCACGCAGCACAGGTTGCCGGGGTTGATCATGGCCCGCAGGGCGGTGAGGGAAAGGCGGCCTTCCATCCAGCCCAGTCCGTAGGTGTAAAACACCACATTGTACATCAGCACAAACACCGTGACGTAGACCACATACCGGCTGCCCAGAATGCTGGACACCACGGGAATGCCGATAAAGCCCAGGTTGGAAAAGACGAACATCAGCTGGTATATCTTGCCCTGGCGGTCGTCCTTTGTGAACCGGGGGGTCAGGACCATGCCGGCCAGGATCAGAAAAGCGAACATGGCGGCACTGATCAGGACCAGGAGTCCCAGCGTTTCCGGTGCAATGTTGCCGACGGCGTTGGCGCCGTTGGTCAGAATGAGCAGCGGATTGAACAGATTCACGATCAAGGGGGATAACTTCCCGTTGGTGTACTCGTCCAGAAGCCCGGTTTTGGTGGCAAGCCATCCCGCGCCGATCATGAGCAGGAGGGAGAGCATCTGAAAAAAGATGGTTGCTGGGGACATGGCATCATCTCCGTATAAAAATCTTTCCTATCTACAATAAAACAAAAAGTGCATACGGGCAAGCCTTTTTTGCGCCGGGCGGCAATACGACCCGGAAAAAAGCACCTTTTATGCCGGAAAAAGTAATAAAATCCTCCCTTCTGCATATGCTATCCCGCAGGAGGGAAGTTTGTATGCCCAAACATCGGATTTTGCGCAGCTTTATGGCGGTATTGCTGGCTTTGTTGGCTTTATTCGGGGCGCTGCTCGCCTGGATGTACAACGCTTTGCCGGATACGTTTTATGTAACAGGGGAAAGTTCCCAACTGCACATTGCCTCTATGCCCTGGGTGACGGTGCGGCAAGGGCAAGAGACCGTGAGCCGGGTGGACCGGACGGACCCTGACAGGAGTCAGAACGTGACACTGGCGCTTTTTGGCACCATTCCGGTGAAAACCGTGCGTTCCGTTCAGGTGGAAACCCGCAGCGTACAGGTAGGCGGAACCCCCTTCGGCATCAAAATGTTTTCGGATGGGGCGTTGGTGGTGGCTTTCTCGGACCAATATACCAGCCTGGGAACCGAAAATCCCGCCAAGGAAGCAGGGCTGAAATTGGGAGACTTGATTGTATCGGCGGGGGGACGGGCCATCCGCAGCAATGAGGAGCTGACCCAGGCCATCACAGCGGCGGCGGGGCGGTCGCTCTCGCTGGTGTACCGGCGGGACGGGCAGGAACATACCGCCACCCTTACCCCGGTGGAGGATGCTGCCACAGGTGCGTATCGGGCCGGTGTATGGGTGCGGGATTCCAGTGCCGGCATTGGCACCATGACATTTTTGGACCCGCTTCACGGCACCTTTGCCGGTCTGGGGCATGCCATCAGCGATACAGACACCGGCGCCGATATTACGCTCCTCTCAGGTGAAATTGTGCCGGTGATGATTACCAGCTGCGTCAGCGGCACAGCCGGCAGCCCGGGGGAGCTGCGCGGCGAATTTTCAGCCGTCACAGCGGGTACGGTGCTGGCCAACGACGCCACGGGCATTTATGGCAGCTATACCGGCCCGCAGACCGGACAGAACTGTGTGGTCTGTCAGCCCCAGGAAATTGCCCTGGGCGAGGCGGAAATCTGGACCACCGTGTCGGGCAGTACACCAAAATGCTATACGGTACGCATTGAGCGGGTGAACATGACCAGCGGGGACCCCAACCGCAACCTGTTGATCAAGGTGACCGACCCGGAACTGCTGGCAGCCACCGGCGGCATTGTGCAGGGGATGAGCGGGTCCCCCATCGTGCAGAACGGCAAACTGGTGGGAGCGGTCACCCACGTACTGGTCAATGATCCCACCCGCGGATACGGCATTTTTGCCTCCACGATGCTGGAAAAGGCGGATTCCGTCGCATCGTGACGCCTTGGAAAGAAAGAAAAATGGGAAAGGCACGCAGTGTTCCCGGCTTCGGCAAAATGCGGCGGAAAGAGGCAAACTTTCGGCCGGAAAATGGCATAACCCTTCACAATACCGGCGAAAATGGGAAAAAACGTCGAACGAAATTTGCGAATGAGCGGAAAAAATCCGGAAATTCCTCTTGCGACAGATGGAAAAATATGGTAAAATTTCCATCGTAAACGAAACCCGGCGGGGCGGCCCGGGCGCCGGAACAGGGCGCTGCGACTGCAAAACCGCCTGTAAGCGAGATATGTCTGGAGGATATGACGATGGAAAAGATCAAGTTCGTGATGACGGATACCGGCGCGCAAGTCTCCGCTTTGTGCCGCCAGGCGCTGGAGGCCAAGGGCGTGGCCGTGACCGTCTGCGAAAAGAATGGCACCAAGGCGCTGGAAACCCTGCTCAGCGTACACCCGCAGGCGGTTTTGCTGGATGCCTTTATGCCGGATCTGGATGCCATCACAGTCAAGCAGCGCTACGAAGCCCAGAATACCAGTGGGCAGCACACCACATTCTTTGTCACGGGGGCCTTCCAGAGCGAGGAGATTGAGCAGGAACTGCTGGACAACGGCTTTTCGTTTTTCTTCGTCAAACCCTTCGACGAAAGCGTGCTGGTGGCGCGCGTACTCAAGGCGGCGGGCGGCAATACCCGTCCGATGCTCAGCTCTCAGGATTCCGACGAGATGACGGTCACCGAAATTCTTCATCAGATCGGCGTACCGGCCCACATCAAAGGCTACCAGTTCCTGCGGGATGCCATTCTGCTTACCACCGAGGATCACGGCTACATCAACGCCGTCACCAAACGGCTGTATCCCGAAATCGCAAAACGCAACGGCACCACGGCCAGCCGGGTGGAGCGTGCCATCCGGCATGCCATCGAGGTGGCCTGGGACCGGGGCGATGTGGACACCCTCAACAGTTATTTCGGTTACACCATTCACAATTTGCGCGGCAAGCCCACCAACAGCGAGTTTATTGCCATGATTGCGGACAAGATCCGCCTAGACAAAAAGCGCCGCGCCTGAATCCAGCAAGCACAGCACCGGGCCCTGCTTCGGCGGGGGAACCGGTGCTGTTTTTTGTGCGCGACCACGGTGGCCGTGGCGTCGCACAGGAGGCGGGGCAGACGGGGGAGTTTTTTCGCTGTGCACAAAAAATCCTGAGAAATTTAGTGGATTTTTTCCTGGGGACCTTGTATAATAAAATCATGTAATTTGGGAGGGAAGTGTGTCCTATGTCGGAACAAATGCTGCCGGGGGTTACGGCAATCATCGTGGCGGCAGGGGCCTCGCGTCGTATGGGCTTTGACAAACTCAGCTACCGTCTGCCGGATGGTCGTACCGTGCTGCAGACAAGCTGTGACGCCCTGGCCGCACACCCCGCCGTACGGCAGCTGGTGCTGGTGGCCGGCGGCAACCGTGCTGCCTGCGAGGCTATTGCTGCCGGCTGTGCCAAACCGTGCACGGTGGTGCCGGGCGGGCAAACCCGCGCCGACAGCGTGCGCAGCGGCCTGGGGGCAGCCCGCGAAGAACTGGTGGCTATCCACGATGCGGCACGTCCCTTTGTGAGCCGGGAGGTTATTACTGCAGCGCTGCGGGCCGCTGCCTGTACCGGGGCGGCGGCTCCGGCAGTTCCCGTCAAGGATACCATCAAGGTGGCGGATGCACAGGGGCGGGTACAGGCCACCCCTGATCGTGCTACGCTGTACGCCGTACAGACGCCCCAGTGCTTCTCCCGCCGGCTGTATCTGCAGGCGCTGGAGCAGGTAATGGGGGACAAGGCCAGCCTGGTTACCGACGATTGCAGCCTGTTTGAACTGGCCGGGCTGCCGGTTACGCTGACCCAAGGAAGCTACGACAACTATAAAATCACCACCAAAGAGGATCTGCAGAAGGAGAAGACAATGCGTATTGGGCACGGATATGACGTTCACCGCCTGGTGGAGGGCCGCAAATTGATTCTGGGCGGTGTGGAGATTCCCTACGAGAAAGGCCTTCTGGGCCATTCCGATGCGGATGTGCTGCTGCACGCGGTCATGGATGCAGTGCTGGGCGCTGCCGCGCTGGGCGATATCGGCAAACATTTCCCGGATACCGACCCTGCCTATAAGGGGGCCGATTCCATGGCGCTGACCCGGGCCGTGGCGGATATGATCCGGGAAAAAGGCTATCGGGTGGGCAACATCGACGCCACGATTCTTTGCCAGGCGCCCAAGCTGGCACCGCACATCGCGGAGATGCGCCGGAATATCGCCGATGCCTTCGGGATTCCGGTGGAAACCGTCAGCGTCAAAGCTACGACGGAGGAACACCTGGGCTTTACTGGCAAAGGCGAGGGCATTGCGGTCCACGCGGTGACATTGCTGGAGACCTGAGCCTCCTCTTTCACCGGAACCACAGGTTTTACATACACGGGGGAAGGGGGCCCGGTTGTTCATGCTGCAAAACCAGATGCTTTCTGCGATCGCCAGTACCTTGCGGGCGTTCGATCCGATATCCGATACCTTGGATATTCTGATTATATCCTTTGCGTTTTATCAACTCATTCAGTTTGCCCGCAAATCCAGGGCCGGGCAGCTTGTCAAGGGCATCTTGCTCATTGTGGTGTTTTACGGGTTGGCCTATGTGCTCAACCTGCGCACCGTGACCTGGGTGCTCAACAACGTGCTGACCATCGGCTTTACGGCCGCTGTGGTGATCTTCCAGCCGGAACTGCGCCGTACCCTGGAACGCATGGGCCAGACCACGGCCTGGGCGGGACGGCTGTTCGGCAATCGCCGGGCCGACCCGTCACTGCGCGGCGTCTGGCAAAGCGCGGTGGTGGCCATCTGTGACGCGGCCGAGCAGCTTTCCGATACCCGCACCGGTGCCCTGATGGTGCTGGAGCGCAACAACAACCTGGAGGAAATCATCCGTACAGGAACGCCCATGCACGCTGACGTGATCCCCGAAATGCTGGGCACGATTTTTTACGAGGGTACCCCGCTGCACGATGGCGCGGTGGTCATCCGGGACGGCGTCATTGTGGCGGCAGGCTGTGTGCTGCCGCTGTCCAACAACCTGGAAATGGGCAAAGATATGGGCACCCGCCATCGCGCCGGTCTTGGCATGAGCGAAAACTCCGATGCCATTGTGGTCATTGTCAGCGAGGAAACCGGCATCATCTCGATGGCGAAAAACGGTGTGCTGATCCGTCGCCTGGACCGACAGAATCTCTTCAATCTGCTGCAGGAGGAAATCGTTCCTCCCGAGGAGGATACCGAGACCCGCGTCCCCACTCTGAAGAATCTGCTGCGCAAAGGAGGCGCACAAACCAATGCCAAAGCCGACTAAACCGGTGCCGCAGCCCGCGGCAGTCCGGAACTCCCCGTGGAATCACCCGGCATTTTCGCTGCTGCTGGCGTTGCTGTGCGGCTTTATTGCCTGGGCAGTGGTCACGGTTTATATTGACCCCCAGGGAACCGTCACGGTGCAGGATGTGCCCATCAACTATTCCAACTCGGCTTCCACCTATACCTCCCAGGGACTGGACATCGTGGAAAAGCCGGACATCGAAACGGTGGATGTCAAGGTCACCGGCAACAGTACCATTATCGGCAATATCCAGAACTCGGATATCATGGTTTACCCCAGCTATGCGGGGGTCAGCGGCGCCGGCAAGGTTACGCTGCGCCTGCAGGCACGTCTGGTCAATACCACTGATTTTTCGGGGGACATCGAATGCACGGTGGAAGACCCCAAGACCATCGATGTGGTGTTTGACGAAGTCAGTGAGAAGACGCTGCCGGTCACGGTGGATGCATCGGGCGTTTCGGTGGCGGATGGCTATATGCTGAACAAGACCGCTGCCGTTCCGGCCGAAATTACGCTGCGCGGCCCCACCAGCGAGCTGGATCAGATCTCCTCGGTGGTGGCCACCGTTGCCAGTGACAGTGAGCTGTCCGATACCACTACCGAGCCGTCCTCGCTGGAGTTGCGGGACGAAAACGGGGAGACCTTTACCCCGCAGTACACGACGATGGACAGCGATACAGCCAACGTCACCCTGACGATTTATCAGGTGCGGGAACTGCCGCTGGTGGTGGACTTTATTGGAACGCCCAGCAATTTTGACACCAGCAGCCTGAAGTACGCCCTCAGCCAGGAAACCCTGCGGGTGGCCGGTCCGGCGCGCACCATCGGTGAGCTGGAGGAGCTGACGGTGTCGGACTTTGACCTGGCCCGGGAGTTTGAGCTGGGGCGGGATTACCAGCGTCTGGTGGAGCTGCCGGCGGGCGTGGTCTCGTTGGATGGTGTCACCAGTGTGACGCTCAGCTTTGACACCACGGACATGGAATCCACCACATTGAACATCTCCAACATCAAGGCCATCAACGTTCCCAGCAATTATGAGCTGGAAATTTTGTCCAGCATCGTTTCCGGGGTGACACTGTACGGCCCGGCCGATGAGATCGAGAGTATCTCGGCGGACAGCGTGGTGGCACAGATCGACTGCCAGAGTGTGAACCTGACGGTGGGACAGCAGACCATACCGGTCACCATCCAGATTCCCTCTTCCACGCGGGTGTTCGCCATCGGCAGTTATACTGTCCAGTGCGAGGTCGTCGCCAAATAAAATTTCCGAAGGAATGCATGGTATGCTTTTGGTTCGCAATATCCGCCTGCCGCTGTCCTGTACTGCACCCGATGCGGAGGCCATCGCGCAGGCCCTGCGTATTCTGCACCTGCCGCCCCGACGGGCGGCGACGTGCGGGGTCGCCAAATTATCGGTGGATGCCCGGCACGGCAAGCCTGTGCTGGTCTACACCATTGCGGTCACGCTCAACGACGAGGGTGAGGAATCGGCTTTAGCCGGGGCCTCGCCCTGTGTCTGTTTCACGCGGGCCCCGCAGTTTGACTTTCCGGTGGCAAAAACACCTCTGGAACATCGTCCTGTGGTGGTGGGGCTTGGCCCGGCCGGCCTGTTTGCAGCGCTGCTGCTGGCAAGGTCCGGTTATCGTCCCCTGGTGCTGGAACGGGGCCCCGCCCTGGATGCCCGTGTGCGGGCGGTGCAGCGGTTTGAAGCCACCGGAGAACTGGACGAAAATGCCAACATCCAGTTCGGGGAAGGTGGTGCCGGAACCTTTTCGGACGGCAAGCTGACCACCCGGGTGGGGGATCCTCTGTGTGCCTTTGTGACCGGGGCTTTTCTGGACCACGGTGCACCCAAGGACATTGCCTGGCGGCAGAAGCCTCACGTGGGGACCGACCTGCTGCGCGGCGTCATCCGCAGCATTCGCGGAGAAATCGAAAACCTGGGGGGCGAGGTGCGGTTTGATACGGCGCTTACGGGGTTGCAAACCCGCAACGGTCAGCTTACCGGTATCGAGACCACGGCCGGTTCTATTCCCTGCGAAAAACTGATCCTGGCCGTGGGCCACAGTGCCCGGGACACCTTCGCTATGCTTCATGCACAGGGGTTGCCGCTGGTCTGCAAGCCTTTTTCGGTGGGATTTCGTGCCGAACATCTGCAAACGGAAATCGAAAAAAGCCTTTACCACGGGGCGGCCGGTCATCCGGCTTTGCCGCGGGGGGAATACCAGCTCAGCCAGCACGTTTCGGGCGGGCGTTGTGTATATACCTTCTGCATGTGCCCGGGGGGCACGGTCTGCGCCGCTGCCAGTGAGGCGGGCGGTGTGGTGACCAATGGGATGAGCCTGCACGCCCGGGACGGCCGCAACGCCAACGCGGCGGTGGTGGTCAGTGTGGATGGTAAGGACTTTGGGGAAGATCCTGCCCGTGCGGTGGCTTTTCAGCGCCGTCTGGAACAGGCGGCCTATGCCGCAGGCGGCGGGAGCTATCTGGCCCCGGCCGAGACGGTGGGCAGTTTTCTGGAAGGACGTGGCAGACTGGAACTGGATCGGGTCCGGCCCACCTATCCCCGCGGTGTGACACCCTGGGATCTTGGCAGTCTGCTGCCCCCGGAACTGGCAGGAGCTTTGCGGGAAGGGCTTGCCGCCTTTGGGCGTAAACTGGCCGCTTACCGGGCCCCCGACGGGGTGCTCACCGGCCTGGAAACCCGTACCAGCAGCCCGGTCCGGCTGCTGCGCCGGGAGGATACCTTCCAGTGCACCGAACTACAGGGGTTGTATCCCTGCGGCGAGGGCGCCGGGTATGCAGGGGGCATTATGACAGCGGCGGTGGACGGCGTGCGTTGCGCCGCAGCCCTGATGCGGGAAAGCGGACCTGCTGCACAATAATGAGTGAGGAGAAGGAATGGCAAGACACCCCTATGAAGAACCGTCCGGGGGATCGGACAACAAGCCGCGTTATACCGGCGTGAGTGATTTGGATGATCTGTTGCAGGATACGGTCAGTGCAGCCTCCGGAATCGGTGCCGGCGTGCTGGCCGGTCTTTCCGAAGTGTTGGGCCAGGTGGGAGATGCCATCCATGCGGCTCGTCATACAGATGACGCGTTGCCCTTTGCCCAATGGAAGCGACGGCTGGACCGGCGTTTGCAGAACGGGCGGCAGAGCAGCGCCCTTGCGGTGGCTATCACCGGGTGGGTGCTGGCAGGATGTTTCGGTATCGCTGCCATCGTCATGTGGGCACTGGCAGCTGTGGGGCCGGAGGCGTTGGGGGTGACCCGGGAGGAATTTCTGGTGTTTCCCATTCTGATGGCCTGTTTTACCCCCATGACCGTGGGCTTTGGTATCATGGGAGGCATCGGCGTACGGCGGTACCGCTATTTCAACCGGCTGCGCCGGTATCTTCGGGTGGCTCGGGATTGGGTCTGTGATACAAACGGGCTGGCCCGGGACAGTGCGGTGCAGAAAAGTCAGGTACAGAAGGACTTGCTGCAGGCGGTGGCCGGGGGAGATCTGCCCAACGCCCGGCTGCAGGAGGATGGAACTCTGTATCTGGATTTGAACCACATTGCACCCCCGGCGCAGGCCCCGGAAGAACCCGCACCCGCGGCGGAGCCGGTGGATGATCTGGCAAAATTTGCCCGGGAGGGTACGACATTTCTGGACTACCTGCGCGGTAGCCAGGGCAGGCTGGGAAGCGATGCCGATGCGGAACTGACGCGGATGCAGAACATCTGTGCCGCCATTTTGGCGTTTGTGCGCAGTCATCCCGGGCAGCTGCCCCGGGTTCAGCGCTTCCGGTCCTATTATCTGCCCACCACCCGTAAACTGCTGGACACCGCCCAGGGGTTGGGCAGTGCCCAGGTCCCCCATGCCCGGGAAATTCGCCGGGATATCACAGGAATTCTGCATACGCTCAATCAGGCGTATGAAAAACTGTACGATACCCTGTTGCAGGAGGTAAGTCTCGATGTCTCCACCGAGATCGACACCCTGGAGGCCATGCTTCGACAAGATGGCCTGACCCATGATTTTGAAATGGACTTTAAAAACGGCTGAAAAAACGCAGCCGTCATACTATAAGGAGCGAACCACCATGAACTATCCAGCCTGGCAGATCAAACCGGAGGAACCGGCAGGGGAAAAGGCCCTGGCGGCAGCCGGCTGCGGTGTTTTGCTGCGCCGGGTGCTGGCAGCTCGCGGCTGTTCCGACGGGGAAGCCGCCCGGCAGCTTCTGGACCCGGAACCGCACCTTTCCGACCCGTTTCTGCTGCGCGATATGGACAAAGCGGTGGCCCGTATTGAACAGGCCGTGGAGGCAGAAGAGCAGATCGTTATCTATGGCGACTACGATGTGGACGGCATCTCCGCCACGGCTATCCTCTATGAGTGTCTGTCCAGCCAGGGAGCCCATGTGCGCTGCAAGCTCCCCACCCGCGGCAGTGGATACGGTTTGACCCGGCAGGCGTTGGACGCCTTGAAGCAAAAGGGATTCGCTCTGGTCATTACCGTGGACAACGGCATTTCGGCTCTGGAAGAAGCTGCCTATGCCCGGGAACTGGGACTGGATCTGGTTATTACCGACCACCACCTGCCCGGCGCCCGGCTGCCCGAAGCGGTGGCGGTGGTGGACCCCAAACGGGAGGACGATGGAAGCCCGTTCAAGCACCTGTGCGGCGCGGGAGTGGCTTTCAAGCTGTGTGCAGCATTGGAAGGCTGTGATCCCGCAGAACTGCTGGAAATGTATGGCGAGTTTGTGGCGCTGGGCACGGTGGCCGATGTGATGCCCCTTGTGGGAGAAAATCGTGTGTTGGTGCGGGAGGGCCTGGCCTTGCTGCAGGATACTATGCGCCCCGGCCTGCAGGCGCTGCTGGAGAGCGGCGGGTATGCCGGCAAACCGGTCACCACCGACACGGTCAGTTACGGCCTGGCACCGCGTTTGAACGCGGCAGGGCGGATGAACAATGCTGCCGTGGCCCTGAAACTGCTGCTCTGTGGGGATGAAGAACAGGCCACCGGTATTGCGGCCCGTCTGGCGGAAATCAACACCGAGCGTCAGCAGACCGAACAGGAAACCTTTGCCGAGGCATGCCGCACCCTGGACGCCGATCCGGCCCGCCTGGGGGATCGTGTGCTGGTGGTGGCCGGGGAGGATTGGCACCCCGGGGTCATCGGCATTGTGGCGGCCCGCCTGATGGAGCGGTATCACCGTCCAGCCATTGTGATCTCGCTGCACGAGGGCGAGGGCCGGGGCAGCGGCCGTGCCCCGGACCGGTTTGATCTGCACGGAGCGCTGGAAGGTTGTGCCGGGTATCTGATCCGGTTCGGCGGTCATGCGGCGGCGGCCGGTCTGGAAATTGAGGAAGAAAAACTGCCGGCCTTCCGCCAGGCCATCAACGAGTGGGCGGTAGCCCATACTGCCAGTACCGGTCCGGCCACACTGCAGCTGGACGCGGTGGTGGAACTGGGGGAACTCACACTGGAAAATGTGCAGGAACTGGGGCGTCTGGCACCTTTTGGACGGGAAAATCCCACACCGGTCCTGCTGGTCCAAAACGCGGTGGTGGACGGCGTGTGGGCGATGGGGGCTGAGGGACGTCACACCCGTGTACGGCTGCGGCAGGGAAACCATACGCTGTTTGCCTCGGTGTTCGGCACAGCCCCGCAACAGTTTGCCTACCCGGTGGGGAGCCAGGTGGAAGCAGCGCTGGAGGTCTCGGTTTTCGTGGGGCGCAACGGTCCCATGGTATCGGCCCATCTCAAGGCAATCCGCCCCGCCAATCTGACCAATATGCCCAGCGAGCAGGCTTCCTGGTTTGAAACCTTCACCACGGGAGGCGTATTGGAACCGGACCGCGCCCGGGCATTGCTGCCGGAGCGGGCCGACACGGTACAACTGTATAAACAGATCCGCAGCGGGCAGGTGTTTGCGGCAGATCTGCAACCGGTTTTTGCGGCACAGGGACCGGAGAACGCCGGCAAAACGCTGGTCAGCCTGGCAGCACTGCGGGAGCTGGGACTGATCGAGGAGCAGGCGGGACGCTGGTTGCCGGTACCTGTCACTGAAAAGCAGGATCTGGCATCGGCACCGGTGTTGCGCAGGCTGGCACAGCAAGCCGCAGAGCGGCACTGAGAGCACAAAGGGGGAGAAATTCGAATGGCAACCAACGAACCGACGAAAGATGGCAAGATGGCAGAGGAAGTCAAGATGCCCATCACCTATGAAGATCTGAAAAAGGATATGGTCGACAGCGGCCGTCCCTATGACTTTGCCATGATCGACCGTGCCTACGCGCTGGCCGAGCAAGCCCACGGCAGGCAGCGGCGGCGCAGTGGGGAGCCGTATATCTGTCATCCCCTGTCCGTGGCACGGATCCTGGTGGAACTGGGAATGGACAGCGAGAGCATTGCGGCCGCTCTCATGCATGATGTGGCCGAAGATACCCCGGTTTCAGTGGCGGAAATCAAACAGAAGTTCGGCCCCGAAGTGGCCCTTCTGGTGGATGGTGTCACCAAACTGACACAGATCAAGTTTTCCAACGTGGAAGATCGCCAGGCGGAAAACCTGCGCAAGATGCTGCTGGCCATGAGCCAGGATGTGCGGGTTATGATCATCAAGCTGTGCGACCGCCTGCACAATATGCGCACCGGGGATGCCTGGCCGGAGCAGAAACGCCGGGACAAGGCTTTGGAAACCATGGAGGTGTATGCCCCCATCGCCCACCGGCTGGGTATCTCCAACATCAAGGAGGAACTGGAAGACCGCAGCCTGCATTACCTGGACCCCATTGGGTATGAGACCATCCGGGACCTGCTGAACAAACACGGGGATGAGTTCCTGCATACCGTCTGCCATACCATCGCCCGGCATCTGGCGGAAAACGGCATTCCCAAAGCAACCATCCGCCACCGGGTCAAGAGCATCTACGGCATCTACCGCAAGATGTATATGCAGAACAAGGATTTTGAGGAAATCTACGATGTGTACGCCGTGCGCATCATCCTGGAAAACGTGCCGGAATGCTATACGGCGCTGGGCCTGATCCACGATATGTACCATCCGCTGCCCAACCGCTTCAAGGACTACATTTCCACTCCCAAACCCAACGGCTACCAGAGTCTGCACACCACCGTCATCGGGCGGGAAGCCATTCCGTTTGAAGTACAGATCCGCACCTGGGATATGGACCGCATGGCGGAATACGGTATTGCTGCCCACTGGAAGTACAAAGCCGGCATCACCGGCAGCTCCAACGATAAGCTGGATGAGCGGCTGGCCTGGGTACGGCAGCTGTTGGAGAGTCAGCGCTCCAGTGCCGATGCCACCGATCTGCTCAGCGACATCAAGAGTGACCTGCTGCCCGAGGAAGTGTTTGCCTTCACCCCCCGGGGCGATGTGATCAATCTGCCGGCGGGGGCCACCGTCATCGATTTTGCCTACGCCATTCACTCGGCGGTGGGCAACCGAATGATCGGTGCCAAGGTCAACAACCGCATCGTCTCCATCGACCATAAGGTGCAGACCGGTGAAATCATCGAGATCCTCACCGGCCCGGAAAACCGCGGCCCCAGCCGGGACTGGCTGAACATCGTCAAGACCAGCGAGGCCAAGAACAAGATCCGCAACTGGTTCAAGAAGGAACGGCGGGAAGAAAACATCGAGGAAGGCCGCAACGCCCTGGAACGGGAGCTGCGCCGCAATATGATTGTCCTCACCGACGAACAGCGTGCCCCCTTTATGGAGAACCTGGCCCGGCGCAACCACTGCAATACGGTGGACGAAATGTACGGTGCCATCGGCTACGGCGGGTTGCAGCTTTCCCGCATGCTCTCCAAGATCAAGGAGGAGTATGCAAAGCTCAAGGAAACCGAACCCAAGCCCATCACGGTGGAGCTCAAACGGATGCACTCTTCCGACGGTGTGGTGGTGGAAGGCATCGACAACTGTCCCATCAAATTTGCCAAGTGTTGTTCGCCGCTGCCCGGGGACGATATTATTGGGTTTGTCACCCGCGGCTTCGGTGTTTCCATCCACAAACGGGATTGCGCCAACGTGCGGGAAAGCATGCGGCACCCCGAAAATGCCGACCGCTGGGTTCGTGCCTACTGGGCGGATGATGCCAAGGAAAACTATAAGGCGTCGCTGGAACTCACCTGTATGGACCGCGCCAACCTGGTCTCCGACATTGCGCTGGCGCTGGGGGATATGCGGGTGCCCATCTACTCCCTGATGGCCCGCGCCGCCGAACAGGGCCGCGCTCGGATGAGCCTGACGGTAGGCATCACCAACACCGAACATCTCAACAATGTGGTGGCACGGCTGAAAAAGGTCAAGGATGTGATCAGCGTGATCCGTAGCTGAACCAAAGGAGAAAGCAACCATGCGAGCAGTGATTCAACGGGTGACCGAGGCTTCGGTCACTGTCAACGGCGGCCCGGCCCGCTGCATCGGTCCGGGGCTGGTGATTCTGTTGGGCGTGCGGGAAACCGACCAGGCTGCCATTGTTCCTAAACTGGCGGAAAAATGTGCGCATCTGCGTATTTTCGAGGATGACGCCGGTAAACTCAACCGCAGCGCCGTGGAACTGGGCTACGAAGCGCTGGTGGTGTCCAACTTTACGCTGTATGGCGACACCGCCAAAGGCAAGCGTCCCAGTTTCAGCCATGCCGCCAAAGCCGATCTGGCGGTGCCTTGCTACGAGCAGTTCCTCGAGGAACTGGGACATCAGGGACTGAAATCCGTGCAACACGGAGAGTTTGGCGCCGATATGCAGGTGCGCCTGCTCAATGACGGGCCGGTCACCATCGTGATCGACACCGATGAATGGAAAAAATAGGAGGGACCTTCCATGAAGATCCAGCACATTCCGGGGCAACCCCCGCTGTACACCAACACCTTTTTGATTACCACCGATGCCGGCCACGGCATCATTGTGGACCCGGCGGCTATGCCGCAGGCCTATCTGGACGCATTGCAGGCGGAAGGCGCGCAGCTGACTCACCTGCTGATGACCCATGGTCACCATGACCATGTGGGGGCGGTGGCTGCGCTGCGCAAGGCCACCGGTTGCAAGGCCTACATGGATGTCCGGGATGCGGTGGGCAGTCAGATGCTCCCCCTGACCCGGGACCTGGTGGACGAAGACTGGCCCACGGATGGGGTTTTGCAGATCGATGATCTGACCTTCCGCATTTATCATACACCGGGACACACACCGGGCAGCGTTTGCCTGTCTTTGGGCAATCTGCTGTTCAGCGGGGATACACTGTTTGCGGGGTCCTGCGGGCGCACCGACCTGCCCGGCGGCAGCATGCAGCAGATGCAGCAAAGTCTTTCGCTTTTGGCAGGGCTGCCCTTGTCCGACGACACGCAGGTACTGCCCGGCCATGAGGCCTTTTCCACCATGGGGCGGGAACGCCGCTCCAACCCGTACCTCAACGGTGCGTGGTTCTGAGCAACCCACCAAAGCAAGGAGAATTTGTCTATGCAGATCGTTTTGCGCGGCGCAGCCGCCGGATACGAAGCGGAGCATACCGCTCGCCTCTTTTTTCCCGGCGCCGAAAAAGCGGTGCAGCTGCCCGAAACGGGCGACTTTGTGCTGGCTGTCAGCCATGAAAAAACCGGTTTTGTCCTGTTGCGCCGGGGAACTTCCCTCTGCTGGCGTACGGCGGAGCGTGCCCCCGACGCCGATGCGGAATACGCGCTGTGCAGCCTTCTGTACACACTGCTGCGGCAGGAGACGGGACAAAACCCTCCTTGGGGCATGATGACCGGGGTGCGTCCGGTGCGCATCATCCATGATCTGCGGGCGATGGGCGCCACGGAAGCCCAGATCGAGGAAAGGTTCCTGGGGCATTTTGCCTGCTCGCCGGAAAAATTCCACCTGGCCCGGGAAATTGCGGACCGGCAGCGCCCGGTACTGGCGGGGGCTGATCCCATGGACTGCAGCGTTTATGCAGGTATTCCGTTTTGCCCCACCCGGTGCAGTTATTGCAGCTTTGTCTCCCGTACCGTGGGGGATAAGGCCACCCAGGCGCTGGTGCAGCCCTATGTGGATAAGCTCTGCCGGGAACTGACGGCCATACGGCAGACGATGGATCACTGCGGACTGCGCATTCGTACCTTCTATATCGGCGGCGGTACCCCCACCAGCCTTTCGGCAGCCCAGCTGGAGCAACTGATGGCCCATATTGCCAACACCTTTGATCTGGCCGCTCTGGACGAGTATACCGTGGAAGCGGGACGCCCCGACTGTACCGACGCTGAAAAGCTGCGCATTCTTAAAAAATACGGTGCCACAAGAATTTCCATCAACCCACAGACCTTCTCTGACCAGGTGCTGCGCAATATTGGCCGGTGCCATACCGCACAGGATATCGTGGATTGCTTCCGGGAGGCTCGGGCAGCGGGACATGACAACATCAATATGGACCTGATTGCCGGTTTGCCCGGTGATACGGTGGAGGGGTTCGCGCATAGTCTGGAACAGGCCATTTCCCTGGAGCCGGAGAACATTACCGTACACACCCTTACGCTGAAGCGCGCCTCCAACCTGGTGGTGGAACATCGGGCTGCCGCCTACGACGATGTGGCGGCCATGCTGGCACGCTGTACGGCCCTGGAGGCAGCCGGATACCAGCCCTACTATCTCTACCGCCAGAAGGGGACCTTACAGAACCTGGAAAACATCGGTTGGTCCAAGCCCGGCAAGGCTTGCCTGTACAACATTTACATTATGGAGGAGATCCATTCCATTCTTTCGGCAGGGGCCGGGGGATCTACCAAGCTGGTCATCCCCGGCAAACGACACGGCAAGATTGAACGGATCTTCAATTTCAAGTATCCCACCGAGTACATCGACCGCTTTGATGAAATTTTGGCCCGCAAGCAGGGCGTGGAGGATTTCTATGAACGTTGCGCAGCGCAAACGCTTTGTCAGCCGTGAACTGGTGGCGCTGGCGGCTGGGCAACCGCAGCGCTTTGCCGCCCTGTGTGAGCAGCAGTATCATGACCGAATTCGGGAAATAGCCGGGCAAATTCTGGCCAGCGGACGGCGTATTGTCATGCTTACCGGGGCTTCAGCAGCCGGCAAGACCACTTCGGCACACAAACTGGCTTCCGCCATCGAAGCTCAGGGACATCGGGGTGTGGTGCTCAGCCTGGATAATTTCTATGCCGGCGCGGGGCGATATCCCAAAAATCACGACGGCAGCGATGATTACGAAAGCCTGCAGTCGCTGGATCTGCCGGTGCTCCACCGTTGTCTGCAGGAGCTGCATCAGAACGGTATCTGCCAGGCACCTGTCTTTGATTTCAAATTGCAACAACCCAACGGTACCCAGACCATCGATTGCCGGAACGGCATCGTCATCATCGAAGGCTTGCATGCACTGAATCCTGCCCTCACCGAGGAACTGCCCGAGGCGGCTGTCTTCTGTTTGTATGCGGGTCTGCGGGAAGAATACGCTGCGCCGGACGGAACCCGCAGCCTGGCTACCCGGGATATCCGGCTGGCCCGGCGGATTGTGCGGGACTTTCTGTTCCGGGGACATGGCGCTTCCTTTACGTTGGGGTTGTGGGGACATGTCTGCGCGGGGGAAGATCGGTATATCAAACCCTATAAACCCCGGGCGGATTTGCTGCTGGATACCACCCATACCTATGAGGTCTGCCTGTGGCATAATGTGTTGGACTCCATGCCGCGGGACCCGGCCCTGACGGGGGTACAGCAGCGTCAACTGGAGGCGCTTTGCCGCAAGTTTGCGGCTTTTCCGGCATTGGGGACCGATCTGGTTCCCGAGTATAGTATGCTGCGGGAGTTTATCGGTCCGAAGCGGACGTAAATTCACGGAAAATATACATTTCCGCGTTGCAAACCCCAGGGGAATCCGCTATAATAGGCATAAAGAGCGCGGCGGGCGAAGGCTGCGCACGTTTAAAGAAAGAGGTGTTTCCTTATGTTCGAACTGGATATTGAAATGCTGAAGGAGCAAGGTCTTCAGCTTGTGGATACCGCCAAGAAGACCGCGCAGGATCTTGCCGACAAGGGAAAAAACCAGCTGGATCTGATTAACCAGCAGGCTCGCCTGTCTAAGGCGCAGCGTCAGCTGGGGGCGCTGGTGTACAGCCTGCATAAAGCGGGTGAAGAAAACCAGCCCCTGGTGGACAAATACATCGAAGCCGTTGCCGAGGTGGAGAAGGCCATTGAGGAGATCAAGGCCAATATGACTCCCGAGGAGTATATGGCTGCGGAGGCTGAAGCCGAGGAAGAGGACATCCTTCCCAACGAAGAGGAAGAAGAAATCGAAGAAGAGCCCGTGCAGCTGCGAGGCGAAACCAAAACCTGCCCTGTCTGCAAGGCGGAAGTGGATGGCGATGCGCTGTTCTGCAACCATTGCGGCGCCCAGCTGTAATTCCACAAAAACGCTTTTCTGCGAAAAAAATGCTGTTTGCGGGCGGTGCTGCGGCTGCGGTGCCGCCCGCAAGGCTTGACAAATCCCAGATTGGTAGTAAAATATTGCGTACTGCGCGCAGCACGTCAGGAGAGCTATGAAAACCTATCCGCCGAAAGAAACCTATACCGCCGAAGACTTGGTGGCCATTATTGCCCTGCTGCGGGATCCCGTACAAGGGTGCCCCTGGGACAAGGTGCAGACCCATCAGTCCATCCGGATGAATTTTCTGGAGGAGGCCTATGAGGCGGTGGATGCCATCGATTTGCAGGATTCCCATCTCTTGTGTGAGGAACTGGGCGATGTGATGATGCAGGTGGCATTTCATGCACAGATTGAGCAGGAAGCCGGACGGTTTACCTGGCAGGATGTCTGCGATGGTGTCTGCCGCAAACTGATCGAGCGGCACCCGCATATTTTTGGCGGGGAACAGGGCATAAAAGACTGGGATGCGCTCAAGAATAAGGAAAAGGGGCGCCTGACATTGCAGGATGACCTGGACAGTGTCCCCAACGCCCTGCCGGCTTTGATGCGGGCTGCCAAGTTGCAAAAACGGGCAGCCCGGTATGAGAAATATTGCAAAGCCGATGCTGACACGGTGTCGCAGGCTGCCCGCAAGGTGCAGGCGGCTGCCGGTCCGGAAGAAGCCGAACAGGCGGTGGGGGCATTGCTCTTTGCCGCTGTGGCACTGGCGCGGCAGGCCGGTGTGGACCCGGAACAGGCGCTGCAACGCCAAAACTGTGCCTTCCAACAGGGAGGCGGAACAACTCTATGAGCTGAGAAGCTGGCGCAGGGCGTGACCCTCGCAGCCGCTTTTGGCAGATAAACTACTTTGGAGGTACAAACCATGACGAAAGTTGAACTGATCGCCGCTGTGGCGAACGAAGCCAATCTGACCAAGAAGGACGCCGAGCAGGCTGTGAACACCGCCCTGAACGCCATCACCGAAGCGCTGAAGAATGGCGATAAGGTCACGCTGGTGGGCTTTGGCACCTTTGAGGTCCGTGAGCGCCCCGCCCGCAAGGGTCGTAACCCCCAGACTGGTGCCGAGATCACCATCGAGGCGTCCAAGCTGCCCGCTTTCAAGGCCGGCAAGGCTCTGAAGGACGCTGTGCAGTAACCAAGTGTCACTTGCCCCATCGCCCACGGCGATGGGGTATTTTTCATCGGAGGAAAAAACATGCGTTTGGATAAATATCTCAAAGTCAGCCGGTTGATCAAGCGGCGCACCCTGGCCAACGAAGTGGCCGATGCGGGGCGGGTGCTGGTCAACGACAAACCTGCCAAGGCCAGCTACGCCGTCAAAGTCGGCGATGTGATCGAAATCACCTTCGGCAACCGCCCCGTCAAAGTGCGGGTACTAGCGGTGGAAGAACCGAAAGGCAAGGATGTGGCCCGGGAATTGTTTGAAGTGATCGCTCAGTAGGCATATTTTCCTTCCTCCCCGCATATGGTATCAGTGTACACCGAATTGCAAAGGAGGGACAACCGCCATGCCGGAACTCAAAAACGAACCGGTCCGAACCAAAACTGCGGTAACGGAGGTGCAGCCACGGGGGCACAGCCTTGCCTTGAAAGACCGCCACCACCTGGCAGTGACCGGCGTCACCCGGGTAATCAGCTGCGACGAAGGAACGGCGGTTCTGGAAACCCCGTTGGGTAATCTGACCATCGGCGGCCAGGAACTGCAGGTCAGTGAACTGTCGGTGCAAAGCGGCCAGGTGCAGCTGTCCGGTAAGATTGAGTACATGCAATATGCCGAAAACCGGCAGTCGGGCGGCGGTGTGCTGGCCCGGCTCTTTCGCTGACTATGGTGGCTTCACCGGCGGTTACCGCCGTTGTGGCGGATGTGTTATGGTGTCTGGGACTGGGGTGCCTGCTGGGGAGCTGTCGGGACCTGGTAGGCCTTGTGCTGGGGGAGGGGCCCCTGTGTCGCTTCTGTTGGGATGTGATGGCTTTTGTGGCGGCTGCTGTGCTGCTGTGCGGTTTTTCCGCCGGCGTCAGTGACAGTGGCCTGGCGCGCTGGTATATGGCGGTGGCCTTGCTGATAGGGGTGGTGTGTTGGCATTGCACCGTTCAACCTGCCGTGCACCGGGCGCTTTACGGCTTATGCCGTCTGATGCTCTGGCCCATACACTGGTTGCAGCGTCACTTGGTACAGCCTTGCCGAAACCGCCTGATGGCGGGAGGACGGCGTCTGCGGGGGCGTTTTGCCCGGAAAAAAGGCGGAAAAAAGCCAAAAAACGGAAAAAAGCAGTTGCAAAAGGCGTCGAAAATAGTATATAATTAACCATACGTAGTATTGTGTGCTTTACAAGCACGTGGCCGCGCAATTTGAAAAGAAGGGGGCATCCCGATTATGCATAAGCGTCATGGGCTGCTTCCACGGTGGCTGCTGGCCGCCGCGTTTCTGGCTCTTTGCGGGTACTTGTTTGTCAGCCTGATCCACTATCAGGTGTCCATCGGTTCCAAACAGCAGGAATTGTTGAGCGTACAAAACCAACTCAGCAACCAGCTTACCGAGAATGCGGAACTTTCCAATACCCTGGAACAGGGCGATGACGCCATCATCGAGCGCTATGCCCGGGAACAAGGCTATGCCAAACCCAACGAACGGGTGTTTGTGGATATCAGCGGCAAATAAGGCAGTCTATATTCGGTTCAGCGGGGGCGCTTTGCGGCAACCCCTCTGCATACATCAATCCAAAGAAAAAGGGGTATTCTAGTTTGGCTTTACAAGTTGGGGATATCGTCGAGGGCAAGGTTACCGGAATCAAGCCGTTCGGCGCGTTCGTCTCTCTGCCGGAGGGCAAGACCGGTCTTGTCCATATTTCGGAGGTTTCCTACGAATTCGTGCAGGATCTCTCTGCCGTGCTCGAAGACGGGCAGACCGTTTCGGTCAAAGTGCTTTCCATTGCACCGGACGGCAAGATTGCGCTTTCCATCAAGCGCACCCAGCCGGCGCCGGAGCGCGGTGCACGGCAGCAGGGCGGTGGGGCCCGTCCGGCGCATCGTCCCAAGCGGGAGGAAAAGCCCCGCGTGTGGCAGCCCAAACCGGCTGCTCCACAGGGCGAAATGAGCTTTGAAGACATGATGGCCCGCTACAAATCCCGCAGCGAAGAAAAGATTGCTGATCTCAAGCGGGTGACCGAGAACCACCGCGGTGGCTATTCCCGGCGCCGGGGCTGAGCGGCCGTTTTCACAAACAAACCACAGAGCTCTACCCTGACGGTAGGTTTTACCGCCGGGGTTAGAGCTTTTTTGCAAAAATGTAACCGAAAGGAATGCTATGTCCACAGTATATACCCTGGTTGCCCCGTGTTTTTTTGGCACCGAGTCCACACTGCACTTTGAAATCAAGCGTCTGGGAGCCCAGAACATTCAGGTCACCGACGGCCGGATCGCCTTTCAGGGCGGCGCAGAATTGATCGCGGCGGCCAACCTGAATCTGCGCACTGCCGAGCGGGTACTGGTGCAGCTGGCTTCTTACCACGCAACTACCTTCGATGAGCTGTTTGATGGCTGCTATGCCATCCCGTGGGAGGAATTGCTGCCGGCCGATGCGGCCTTCCCGGTCAAGGGATCCAGCCTGTCCAGCCAGCTTTCCAGTGTGCCTGCCTGCCAAAGCATCGTCAAAAAAGCGATTGTCAAGCGGCTGATGGCCGGGCACAAGACCGGCACGCTGCCAGAGAGCGGGGATGTCTACAAAGTCCGTTTCTCCCTGCGCAAGAATGAGGTGGAAATTTATCTGGACACTTCGGGGGATGGCCTGCACAAGCGCGGATACCGCAGAAATGCCACGCTGGCTCCCATCAAGGAAACGCTGGCAGCGGCCATTGCCGATCTGGGGCGTGTCCGGCGGGACAGCCTGGCTCAGGATCCCTTCTGTGGTTCCGGCACCCTGATTATCGAGGCCGCCCAGAAGGCGCTGAATCTGGCGCCCGGTCTGCGTCGTCGGTTTGCTGCCGAGCACTTTGCCTTTGTGCCCACCGAGGTATGGAAGGCGCAGCGTCAAAAGGCGCTGGAGGAAGTGCGCCGGGATGCCGCTTTTGAGGGCATCGGGTACGATATCGACCCGGCTGCGGTGGCCCTGGCCAATGCCAACGCCAAGTTGGCCGGTGTGGGGGATCGCTGCCGTTTTGCGGTGGCGGATGTGAAGGATTTCATCCCCGCCCAGGAGGCTACAGTGCTGACTAACCCGCCCTACGGCGAGCGCCTGGGGGACGCCTCGGAGGCCGCCTCCCTGGCTCGCACCCTGGGCCAGGTGTGGCAGCGCCATCCCGGTCAGGGCCTGTATGCCATTACGGCGGACAGCGATTTTGAGCAGCATTTTGGAAAAAAGGCGGACCGCCGCCGCAAGATTTACAACGGTATGATTCCCTGCCAGCTGTATATGTACTATCAGCAGGCCAAGAGGTAAATGCGATGGAAGATCTGAAACTGGCAATCCTGATTGATGCCGACAACATATCCCCCAAGTACGTCAAGGTCATTCTGGACGAGGCGGCCACCTTCGGGGTAGCTGCCTGCAAGCGCATCTACGGCGACTGGTCGGATGTGCGGCTGAAAAGCTGGAAGGACGCGCTGCTCAACAATTCCATCATCCCCATCCAGCAGTACAGCTACACCACCGGCAAAAATGCCACCGACTCTGCCATGATCATTGATGCCATGGATCTTTTGTACGGGGGCAATCTGGACGGGTTCTGCATCGTCTCCTCGGACAGCGACTTTACCCGGTTGGCGGCCCGTCTGCGGGAGGCCGGCAAACTGGTCATCGGTATGGGGGAAAGCAAAGCGCTGGGGCCTTTTGTCAAAGCCTGTGACCAGTTCAAATATCTGGACCTGATCCTGGACCACGGCGATGCCGAAACGCCGGATCCTGCCGCGCCTGCGGCAGAGGCTGATGCCCGGGCCAATGCCGGGGACGACACCGCCATCAACCGGGACTCCATCGAACGGATTGTTCATGGTCTGATCGGAGAGATGGACGATGGGACCGGCTGGGTGCGCACGTCCCGTGTGGGTGATCAGCTGATCAAACGGTATCCCGACTTTGACGTGCGAAACTTCGGCTCCAAGAGTCTGAATAAATTTCTGGCTTCGCTGCCGGAACTGGAGGTGGAGGAGCGCATCCTCTCCAA
>ERZ1090868.69-NODE-69-length-54191-cov-7.685089_pt1 | contig 54191 bp, 47 predicted proteins | sample MGYA00478475_ERZ1090868 | MGnify/ENA primary metagenome ERZ1090868 (study PRJEB33644, sample SAMEA5815747) | chicken gut metagenome | biome: Chicken; feature: Gastrointestinal Tract; material: Caecum | place: Ireland | collected 2019-01-01 | study: A study of the...
ATATTGTAATTGTATGAAAGTTGCATAAAAAATAAAGGCATTAAAGGTCTTTTATATTCGTTATTTTGCTTTTTTATCCATCTTTTGACAATATTTTTACTTTTTTTGACGTTTATGCCTTGTGTTTTTTTAAAAGCGTTTGATAACTCTCAAAAGGTGGCATGATGCAATTTTTTAGGTTCTGGCTTTTGCGTTTTGAAAATCAGTTCCTGAAAAAACTGCTGTGCACCGCTTTTGCATGGATCTTTGACGATACGGCGTGCAAATATGCGCACCGTATTTGCAGGATATTACGGTAAAAAGATACGCAATTACGAATATGAGAGGATGAATGGAACATGTTTCGAAAACCGTGTACTTTGAAATCTAGGCTGCTCGGTAATTTATCGCTTGTAGTGCTTGCACTGATCGCCTTGTCTACTGTTATCGGGGTAAGCATTGCTCAAATTGCATCAACGAAAGACCGCATTTCCAAGGAAACCGCCGAGCTTTCCTCGCTGTACAGCGCCAAAGCCGGCCACTATAACTGGAGCACCTCGCTGAGCAACTACTTAAACTACGGCATTGAATTTTCCGGCAGCATCGACCCGACAAAGTGTGTGCTGGGACAGTGCTTGTATGACACCAACAACAACAGCGACCCCACTTTCCAAACATTTTTAACTGCTGTTGAGCCGGTTCATAACGATCTGCACGCAGTAGGACAAGAAATTTTGGAACTGGCAAAAAACGGTAAAGTGAACGAAGCGAAAACACGCTACACCGGAGAAATTCTTCCGATGGTTGAATCTCTTGTATCCACCTTGGATGAGCGCATTGAAGTGATCAACCAGCAGCTGGCGGATAAAAACCAAACACTTTCTTTCTTGATGGTTGTGTCGGTAACCTCCACACTGGTTGCTTTGGTCATCGTTTTAATTGTGTTGGTATTTTTGTTCCTCTTCCTGAAAAAGGAAGTTTTGGAGAATCTGCATGCGCTTTCCGATCGCATCGGCCGTCTTGCCTCGGGCAACTTAACGCTTGACTTGCCCGAAGAAAACACTCTGGCCTCGGTGGAAATGCGCAACATTCGAAACTCTTTGGCGGACTCTGTTTCCGAGCTGGCAAAATATATTGAAGTCATCGACCTCGGAATGGAGTATTTCTCAAAAGGCGACTTTACGCAGTCGTGCCCGATTGAGTTCCGCGGTGATTTTGTAAATATTCGCCGTTCCATGGAGCGCTTCCAAGAAAAAATGAACGCTTCGCTCGCACGCATGGATGTGTCGGCAGGCTATGTCAGCTCCGGCGCTTCTCAGGTTGCCGACAGCGCACAAACTTTGGCCCAAGGTGCAACCGAACAAGCCAGCAGCGTAGAAGAGCTTTCGGCTACCATCAACGAGATTTCCATCCGTCTTTCTGAAACAGCGGAATATTCTAAAGCTGCCGATGCACTGGGCAAACGCGCAGGTGAAGTTGTTCTGCGCAGCCAAACAGAAATGACCCAGCTCGTAGAAGCCATTAAAAACATTGCTGTGGGCGCCAAAAACATTCAGAAAATTATCAAAGTAATTGACGATATCGCTTTCCAGACCAACATTCTGGCACTCAATGCCGCTGTTGAGGCGGCCCGCGCAGGCGTGGCAGGCAAAGGCTTTGCCGTTGTTGCCGATGAGGTTCGCAACTTGGCGCAAAAGTCGGCTGAAGCTGCTCAGAACACTACCGCGCTGATTGAAGAATCCCTGCACTCTGTTTCCGTCGGTGAACAGCTTTCCGACAATACACAGGCTGCATTTAACGAAATGGCCGACTACGCAAATCAAACCGTCGACATGATCGAAAAAATCGCGCATGCTTCCGAAGAACAGGCTCAGGCTGTTGCCCAAATTTCTCAGGGCATTGACCAAATTTCTTCCGTAGTTCAGATGAACTCTGCTACTTCGGAAGAAAGCGCTGCCGCCAGCGAAGAGCTGAGCAGCGAAGCCAATCAGATGAAAGCCTTGCTCGATCAGTTCATCATCCGAGCAAACAGCGGTGATGAGGCTCATACAGAGTCCTCCGCTTTCTCTTCTCAACGTACGGCTCAAAGCAATGCCGGTTCCTCTGAATCTGATTTCTTGGAAGAGCCGAGCAAATATTAATATTCTGCATATCAGCGCCCGGGCGATAAGCCCGGGCGCTTTTCTGTTACTCAAAAATTGACGAATTGTCTTTTAGGCATTACAATAAAATCAATGCAACTTTTTCCAAAAAAACGCAACGCATGATCGATACCCGGAGGAATATGGTATGGAATCTCTTTCTTCTCACGCGCAGCTTCGGCGCGCCGCTTTGCTCGGCCGCGAGCAGCTGTATCAAGAATTTCATACAAGTGAAACAGGTTTGTCTGCGCACAGCCACGACCGCCGCGCCGAAACTTCCCAAAAAACGGCGCAGCATTTGGGTGTGCGCTTTTGCCGCGCGTTTTTTACGCCTTTTAACCTGATTTTATTGGGGCTGGCTCTTGTATCATGGCTCACCAACGCGGTTTGGCCTTCAAACGAAACCAAAACCGGCATGAGCGCTGTTCTCATCGGCGTTGTTCTTCTTGCCAGCGTTCTTCTTCGCTTGTGGCAGGAGCGTAAAGCAGGCCATGCGGCAGACAGCTTTTTCGCCGGATTTCAAGGCTCTGTATGCGTGCGGCGCGGGAAAGAAACTTTGCAAATTGACGCCCGTCAGCTTCGCGTGGGGGATCTCGTCATTCTGCGGGCAGGCGAGCGCGTACCCGCAGACCTTCGGCTCATTCACACCAACGACTTTTTTCTCTCCCAGTCACAGCTCACGGGCGAAAGCCGCATTGTCGAAAAGGACGCAGAGAAAACACCCTGCGCCGATGCCTCTTTATTCGACTTTCCCAATCTTGCCTTGATGGGCGCAGCCGTTGTCAGCGGAAGCGCCGAAGGCATCGTTTTGGCCGTGGGGGAACAAACCGTTTGCGCAAGCGGCCTTTCTGCCCTGCGCCGTCCGAAACGCCGCTTTGACGGCGGCGCCACCTCGGTTGCGTATGTCCTGCTTCGCTTTATGGCCGCACTCGTTCCCGTGGTGTTTGTGCTGTCAGGTGTGATCCGCGGCAGCTGGATTACTTCCTTTTTATTTTCTCTGTCCGTGGCCGTCGGGCTTGTTCCGGAGCTTTTACCGATGGTTGTCACCGTTTGCTTGGCGCGCGGCAGTGCGGCAATGGCAAAAAAAGAAACGGTTGTCAAACAGCTTGACGCAATACAAGGCTTCGGCGGCATGGATGTATTATGCGTTGACAAAACCGGAACGTTAACCGAAGATGAAGTCACGCTGGAATACTACCTTGATATTTTGGGCAATGAAAGCATCGGTGTTTTAGACGCGGCTTACCTCAACAGCGTGTTTCACACAGGCACTGACAATCACTTAGACCGCGCCGTTTTAAAGTGCCGCTCTATGCCGCGGCAGGAACAGCATTTTACGCAGCTGGGTGCGCAGGCACAAAAGCTGGATGAGCTTCCCTTTGACTATGAGCGCCGCTTTGCCTCCGTTTTGATAAAAGAAGGCGGTCACAATCGCCTGATTGTCAAGGGCAGTGTGGAGCAAGTGTTTGCGCGCTGTGGCTTTGTGCGCCATGGCGAACAAGTGATTTCGATTGACCCCAAAGACACCGGTTCTGTGGATATGATTGTCGGTGAAATGGTGCAAGACGGTATGAAGGTTCTCGCCGTTGCTGAAAAACAGCTCGATGGCCGCACCTCGCTTTCCCGCGAGGATGAATCCGGCCTGACCTTGCTGGGATACGTTGTGTTTTTCGATTCGCCAAAACCTTCTGCCGCCAATGCGCTGAAAAAGCTTCAAAGTTTGCATGTCGCCGTAAAAGTTTTAACGGGAGATCACCGCCAAGTTGCCTGTTCCGTATGCCGCAGGCTGGGGATTGAAAGCGGGCGCGTGGTGACTGGGCAGGAACTTGAGCAGATGAGCGACGACGAGTTTTTATTCGCCGTAGAACACACAAATATCTTTGCCGAGCTTTCTCCCGCGCAAAAGGCTTTGATTGTCAAGCGCCTGCATGACAACGGGCATACCGTGGGCTTTTTGGGCGACGGCGTCAATGACGTTTTCGCAATGGAATGTGCCGACACTGCAATTTCCGTGGATACCGCCGCGCCCGCCGCACGCGAAGCGGCAGACGTGCTTCTTTTAAAGAAAGACCTCGGCGTTCTGGAACAAGGCATTTTGCAAGGCCGAAAAGCCTTTTCCAATATGTCAAAATATGTGCGCATTACGGCTTCTTCCAACTTCGGAAATATTTTTTCGGTTGTCTTGGCGGGCGCGTTTTTGCCTTTTGTGCCCATGACAGCCGCACAGCTGCTGATTTTAAATCTGCTCTATGATACGCTGTGCATGACGCTGCCTTGGGACAGCGTCGATGAAGATGACTACCGCTTTCCCGCCGCTTGGTCCGGAAAAGCACTGGCGCGCTTTATGCGCTTTTTCGGGCCGATCAGCTCTTTGTTTGACCTTGCCACATTTGCGTTTTTATATTTTGTTTTGTGCCCGTTCGTGCTGGGCGCGCCGTACAGCGCGCTCGGAGAACAGCAGCAGCAAACCTTTCTCATGCTGTTTCACACCGGGTGGTTTCTTCAATCGCTGTGGACGCAGGTGCTCATTCTTCACCTGCTCCGCACGCGCCATCTGCCCTTTTTCCAAAGCCGCGCTTCCGGCGCTGTCAGTGCCGTTACGCTTGCCGGTCTGTCGCTTTTCACCGCGTTCACCTATACGCCTGCCGCGGCTTGGCTTGGCTTAACCGCCCTTCCCGCCCCTTACTTTTTGTTCTTAGCGGCGGTCATTCTGCTTTATTTGCTGGTTGTCAGCGCCGCCAAACGGTGGTATCTGCGCCGTTCGCACACGTTATTCTGAAAGGAGGTTCGGTGTGAAAAAAATCAACTGTATTTCTGTCGACGCCGATTCTCTCGAGTGGCTCGCAAACGCCGTGCAGGCCTCCCATGTGTGCAAGGGCAGTGCCGAGCTTTCCCGCGCACTGCGCGAGCTGGCACAAGGGCGCGCCGATACGCTGATGCTGGAATGCGGCCAGCCCTCGCCGGCCGACGACGGCATGACCTTCGGGGAGCTGACCATTTATCAAAAAAGCCGCCGTGTCGTCTGTGCGGGGCAGGAAGTTCAGCTCACCCCAAAAGAATTTGACATCTTATTCTTTCTTTCGCAAAACCCCGGTGTCGTATTCACGAAAGAACAGCTTTATCAAGCCGTTTGGATGGAACTTTACTACACCGCCGACAGCAATATCATGGCCTTTATCCGAAAACTGCGCAAAAAGATTGAACCAAACCCGGATGCTCCGCAATATATTCTCACTGTTTGGGGAATTGGGTATCAGTTCAACGACCGTTTATAAGCACCGCCCGCGGCAAAACAACTTTTGTTTTTCCGCGGGCTTTTTCTTACCAAAACGCAAGAAAATCGCAAGAATTCAGCCATGGTTTTCTCTCGTTGATTCCTTTATACTTAACTCCAGAAACGCACACCGAGTGTGGTGCAATTGATTTCAGGAAAGGATGTGGCAGCATGGACGCAGGACCCAGTCGACAGCTGCGAAAAAATACGGCCGTGCCGCCGCACAGACGATTTTAAAAAAAGCGTTTTCGTATGCAAAAAACAATTGCATACGGCACTTTTTCTGCGTCTTTTCCGGGCACTGCCGAAAAGGAGATGCAGAAAATGAAAAAACGCAAAGAGCTGATGAAAGCGGCCGCCGTACAGGCTCGCCGCGAACAAACCGCGCAGCGGCTTTCCTTTGCCGCCTGTGCCGATGTCACCACTTGCCTCACGCACCTTCACAGCCGAATCACCGGCCTGACCGAAGAACAGGTTGACGAACACCGCGCACAGTTCGGCGCAAACCGCGTCACCCACGAAAAGGCAAAGCCGCTCGGCGCACGCATTGTAGAGGCCTTTATCAATCCGTTTACCGCCATTTTACTTTGCCTTGCGCTGGTTTCCTGTGCTACGGATATCTTCATTCCGCTTTGGAACCACAGCCCCGAGGAAGTATCCCCCGTTACCGTCGCCATCATTTTGACCATGGTCATCATTTCGGGAACGCTGCGGTTCGTGCAGGAATCCCGTTCCGGCCACGCCGCCGAAAAGCTGCTTGCCATGATTACCACTACCTGCACCGTTACCCGTAAGCCGGGCGGCACGCAGGAGCTGGCGCTCGAAGAGCTTGTAGTGGGCGAGATCATTCACCTGTCGGCCGGCGATATGGTTCCCGCCGACGTGCGCATTTTGGAAGCAAAGGATCTGTTTATCAGCCAGTCTGCCATGACGGGCGAAAGCGACCCGGTAGAAAAGTTTGCACATTCCTGTGAACACACCGCATCCGTCACAGACTGCTCCAACTTGGCCTTTATGGGAACCAACGTCATCAGCGGAGCGGCAAGCGCCGTCGTTGTCGCCGTGGGCGATGATACGCTGTTCGGCGCGATTGCCTCCTCTGCGGCCTCGGAACCCGTGGAAACAAATTTCACGAAGGGTGTCAACGCCGTTTCCTGGGTGCTCATTCGCTTCATGCTGGTGATGATTCCCATCGTGTTTTTTGTAAACGGCTTTACAAAGCACGACTGGGCGGGCGCATTTTTGTTTGCCATTTCCGTGGCCGTGGGCTTAACGCCGGAAATGCTGCCCATGATTGTCACCACCTGCCTTGCGAAAGGCGCGGTGTCCATGTCGCGCAAAAAGACCATTGTCAAAAACTTAAACTCCATTCAGGATTTTGGTGCAATGGACATTCTCTGCACCGACAAAACCGGCACACTCACGCAGGATAAAGTGGTGCTGGAATATCATATGAACATCAACGGCGAAGACGACCTGCGCGTACTGCGTGATGCCTATTTAAACAGTTACTTTCAAACGGGCTATAAAAACTTGATGGATGTTGCCATCATCGAGCGCACCGAGGAGCAGGAAGCCGCCGACCCGCGTTTGGCAGATTTGTCGCAGACGTACCACAAGGTGGACGAAATCCCCTTTGACTTTACGCGCCGCCGTCTTTCCACCGTGGTGGAAGACCGCGCCGGAAAACGCCAGATGATTACCAAAGGCGCCGTGGAGGAAATGCTGGGCGTATGCAGCTTCGCAGAAGATGACGGCACTGTCCAGCCCTTGACTGACGACGTGCGCACTAAAATTTTAGAAACCGTCGGACGGCTGAACGAAAACGGCATGCGTGTCATTGCCATCGCGCAGAAAAGCGTCGATGAAAGCCGCACCGCTTACAGCGTGCAAGATGAAAGCGGCATGGTTTTGATGGGGTATCTCGCCTTCTTAGACCCGCCCAAGGAGTCCGCAGCAGCGGCTATCCGCACCTTAAAAGCGCACGGGGTCACCACAAAGATTTTAACCGGCGACAATGACCGCGTCACGCGCTGTATCTGCAAGCAGGTAGGCCTTCCCGTTCACCGCCTTTTGCTGGGTGAGGACATTGAAGCCATGAGCGAAAGCGAGCTGGAGCGCGCCGCGCCGGAAACCGACGTGTTTGCAAAGCTTTCGCCCGCGCAAAAAGCGCGCGTCGTTACCGCTCTGCGCAATGCCGGGCACACCGTCGGCTTCATGGGTGACGGTATCAATGACGCACCCGCGATGAAAGCCGCCGACATCGGCATTTCCGTAGACACCGCCGTCGATGTCGCGAAAGAATCGGCAGATATCATTCTGCTCGAGAAAAATCTTATGGTGCTGGAACAGGGCATCATGGAAGGGCGCAAAACATACGCCAACATGATTAAGTACATCAAAATGACGGCTTCCTCGAACTTCGGCAATATGTTTTCCGTGTTGGCCGCCTCGGCGCTTTTGCCCTTTTTGCCGATGGAAAGCGTGCATTTGATTTTGCTGAATTTGATTTATGATTTAAGCTGTACCGCCATTCCCTGGGATAACGTAGATGAGGAATTTTTGGCCGTACCGCGCAAATGGGATGCTTCCGGCATCGGCAGCTTTATGCTTTGGATCGGGCCAACCAGCTCTGTATTCGACTGGCTCACTTACGCCTTTTTGTACTTCGTGCTGTGTCCGATGTTCGTTTCGGGCGGGGTGCTGTTTAACGATTTGGCCGCGCATTACAGCGGTGCGGAGCTTTTGCAGATGCAGGCGTCGTATATCGCTTTGTTCCACGCCGGATGGTTTGTCGAATCGATGTGGAGCCAAACGCTTGTCATTCACATGATTCGCACCCCGAAGCTGCCGTTTTTGCAAAGCCGTGCAAGCGCAGGCGTTACACTGCTGACCGGAGCGGGCATCGCACTTTTGACCGCAATTCCCTTTACTCCGCTCGGCGCCGCTTTAGGTCTTGCCCCGCTTCCCGCCGCTTACTTTGCCTATTTAATTCCGTGCATTATTCTTTACATGATGCTGGCCACCAGCTTGAAAAAAGCGTATGTGCGCCATTTCGGAGAACTGCTTTAACCGTGCTTTTTCAAAGGAGGATTTCCTATGCTGAATTGGAACTTGATTTGGATGCAGTTGTTCGGCACAACCGAACTGTTTGGCATTAACCTTGGTTTTTGGGCCGCACTTTTTGTCATTGGCATTGTCGTGATTGCAATGAACCTGATTTTCTGGACCAGACCGCGCTGCACCGCAAAACACCTGTAACCTTGCTCTTTCCATATCGAAATCGAACACAAAAACCGGGAGGCGGCCGCCTCCCGGTTTTTGTATTCTTCAAAACTTTTAAAAAAGTGATACTGACCTCAGAACTCCAGCTTTTTCTCAATATAAGCGCGAAGCTCGCTGATGGGCAAGCGCACCTGCTCCATGGTGTCACGGTCGCGAATGGTGACGCAGTCGTCTGCCGGGGTGGTGTCGTCGCCCACGGTCTGGAAATCAACGGTGATGCACAGCGGCGTGCCGATTTCGTCCTGACGGCGGTAGCGCTTGCCGATGGAACCCGCTTCGTCAAAGTCCAGCATGAAATGCTTAGAAAGCTCAGCATAAATCTCCTGCGCTTTGCCGGACAGCTTTTTCGACAGCGGCAGAATGGCCGCTTTGTACGGAGCCAGCGCCGGATGCAGACGCAGCACGACACGGGTATCTTCTTTGCCCTTGTCGTCGGTCAGGGTTTCCTCGTCGTAAGCGCCGCACAGGAAGGCCAGCGCTACGCGGTCTGCGCCCAAGGACGGCTCAACGACGTACGGCACGTAGTGCTCGTTCGTTTCGGGGTCGAAGTAATCCTGCACCTTGCCGGAATGGTCGTTGTGACGGCCCAAGTCGTAATCGGTTCGGTCGGCGATGCCCCACAGCTCGCCCCAGCCGAACGGGAAGCGGAACTCGATATCTGTTGTCGCTTTGGAATAGAAAGACAGCTCTTCGGGGTCATGGTCACGCAGGCGCATATCCTCCGGTTTCATGCCGAGTGCCAGCAGCCAGTTTTTGCAGTAGTCTTTCCAATAAGCAAACCACTCTAAATCCGTGTCGGGCTTGCAGAAAAATTCGCACTCCATCTGCTCAAACTCACGGGTACGGAACGTAAAGTTGCCCGGCGTAATCTCGTTGCGGAACGATTTGCCAATTTGGCAAATGCCGAACGGCAGCTTTTTGCGGGTGGTGCGCTGTACATTCGCAAAGTTGACGAAAATGCCTTGTGCCGTTTCGGGGCGCAGATACACTTCGTTTTTTGCGTCCTCGGTCACTCCCATGAACGTTTTAAACATCAAGTTGAACTTGCGGATATCCGTAAAGTCGGCACTGCCGCACTCGGGACACACGATGCCGTGCTCTTTAATGTAGGCGGCCATCTCCTCGTTGGACAGGCCCTCAGCTTTGCCGCCGTTATTTTCAATCAGCTGGTCGGCACGAAAACGCGCTTTGCAGGCACGGCAGTCCATCAACGGGTCGGAAAAGCCGGCGACATGGCCCGTCGCCACCCAAGTTTCCGGGTTCATCAAAATGGCGGAGTCCAGCCCGACGTTATAGGGCGATTCCTGCACAAACTTCTTCCACCATGCTTTTTTTACGTTGTTTTTAAACTCGACACCCAAGGGGCCGTAGTCCCAGCTGTTGGCAAGGCCGCCGTAGATCTCACTGCCGGCAAAGATAAAGCCTCGGCTTTTGCAAAGGTTGATAATCTGCTCCATGGTTTTCTGTGTACTGTCCATAATCGTCCTCTTTTCCGTCAAAAAACATTCCGGTTGGCACGCTGCGTGCCGTTTACCTTTCTATTGTAAAAGGTGCGGTGCGTTTCGTCAAGGGCCGGCGAGGCATCAAGGCCCTGTTTTGCCCCCTGATTCCTATTGTTCCAGCTCATACGGCCAGTCATTCACGCCGCCGAACTCATAAATTTGTGTGTAGCCCAGCTTTGCAAGCGCTTTTGATGCTTGTTTGCTGCGGTTTCCGCTGCGGCAATAGACAAGCACGGTCGTTTCCTTATCCGGCAAAACGGCCGCGGCACTCTCTTCGTCAATCGTACCCACCGGCAAAAGCACCGCGCCCGGGACATGCCCCGTGTCAAACTCGCTTTGCTCGCGCACGTCCAGAATCACGGCATCGGGGTCAGCGTCCATCATCTCCTTGGCGGCTTCGGGGGTAATTTCCGTGTATCCGTCGGCATTTTTGTCCACACCCTGCTCTTTTTCTGCTTCTTTGCGCGCCTCGCCCGCTTCCAGCAGCAAAATTGCATAGACGTGGTTGATTTGCCCAGGATAGCTTTCCGCAATCCCGCCGTCGTAATACACAGCTACCCGGTCGCCTTCATAAAACTGGGTCATGCTGTCGGAATATTCCACATCCAGCGATACCGAGTAGTATCCCCCTGTATTGGGGTCACCCTCTATTTTGTCCTCTGCAAGCAAAATTTCCTTTTCATACACATGTTCTACCACACCTTGCTTGCACGGCTTATCGGCAATCACATCGTTTAAGCTCGGTTTGCAGGCAGTCAAAATCAAAAGCACTGCCAGCACTGCCTCCAAAAGGCCAATCTGTCGTTTTCGGCTCATTCAGATCTCCCTTCCACTGTTGACTCCTATTCACAATGAATAGAAGTATTTCTCTGAAACGTTTCTCTTATCGCGCCATAACCCATCAAATGCCAACAACCGTAGTATTTGCCAACTTCTTAATGCTTTGCAATCAGCGTCAAAGCAGTCAGTCATAACGGCCAGCCGCTCCGTGTTTGAAATGTACAGCTATGTATAATATCAAACGTGAAATGCGAGCGTCTTATCATCTATGCATTGATGTTCTTTTTTGCTTTTTCCAAATAACCCCACTCAAATTACCTCCACCCATTGTTATTGGACTATCTGTTACAAATACAGTATATCATCTCCCAATACAGCTGACAATAACCCGCCAATCTCCAGCAGCACATCAATCATTCTGAACCGTCAAATATCTCTTAAATCGTCTATTGTGATAATCGCGTTTTCAAAGTCTTCACCGCTTTTTCACCAAACGCACGAAAATTGAACATAACTAAGCGGTATGATAAAGATGTCGATAGAGATCGACTTCACATACAGTTCTCTTATCTTCTCTTTTCACACAACAATACCCGATTCCCGTTTCCCACTCCTTCCCTTTGGGAAACAGGCAAACGCGCCGCAGACGGTTAACAGTCCCCCGTCTGCGGCGCGTTTGTTTTTTATGCTTTTATGCTTGTGATACTGCTTTGGGCCGATATGCCAGCGGCAAGCGCACCATGCGGCTCACCGGCGCCCAAATGGCAAGCGCAATATAAAAATCGACTATACTGTGCACCAGCGTTCCGACCCCTACCAAACCGACAACCATGCCAAGGAAACTTCCGTCCACGGTGCCGCCAAACCAGAACAGCGTCACAACCACCGCTTCCGATACGCCGTGAATCAATCCAGTCACAAGGCCGAACACTGCCATCACAGCCGGGCTGCACGGCTTGTCTTCCCGGCGTGCGAGCCATACTGCGCCGAGCACAACAAAAATCACCTGTACCGCAGCGCGCAATACGACAATGGGCGCAAAACCCGCCAGCAGAAAGCCCAGCGTTGTGCCCACCGACACCGCCAGCGCCACAGCGGGCGAAACAAACATGGCCAAAAAAAGCGCCACATGGCTTGCGAGCGTAAAGCTCATCGGCTCCAGCGTTACTTTTACCGGAGAAATCATCGGCACTAAAATCCCCACCGCGCAAAGCAAAGCCGCAATGCACATCTTTTGAATTTTTTCCTGCTTCAAGTGTCATACCCCCAAATCAATTGCATGTCAAGTGTATTCTTGACACGTGTCTTGACACATGTTAGCACAGCGCCTTCAAAAAGTCAAGCGCAGCCTGCATTTTCTCTGCAAACTGCGCTTGACTGTCTTAATTTCTCCTATTTCTGCAAAAACCCTTTTTCTTCCAGGGCTTTGAGCACACGCGCTTCGTGCGAAGGCGTGGGGCATTGCAAACGGTGCAGATGCACGCCGTCCGTCAAACAGCACAGCGGCTGTGTATCTTTCAGCTTTTGCACAAATTCATCGGCTTCCGCACGGCTGAAAATTTGCAAAGGGGCGCACAGCTCCCCATAAACCGGGTGTTCCACCGTGACATCCAGCACACCGCAGCCGCAGTCTACAATGGTATACAGCTCTTCGAGCACCTGCTGTGCCTCATGGTGGCTTGCCACCGCAAGGCTTCCGGTCGGCGGCGTTTGCAGGACATAGCCGCGCGGCGTCGCCTGCACCGGATGGCCGCCCGCACGCAGAATGGCAACATCCCCCACCACAATCTGTCGGCTCACGCCAAGCTGACGCGCCAGCTTCGACGCACTCTGCGGCGCGCTTTGAGCTGACAGCTCTTTCAAAATCCATTCTCTGCGCTCTGCGGCTTCCATAACAGCACCTTGCTTTCCTTTTTTGCCTATTATAACACAGCCACAGCGCACTTTCATCAAGTATTCACCGTTTTTCTGTGGCTTTTCTTACAAATTTGGTGTAAAATAAAAACATCTCAAATCAAATGTGTTTTCCGCGCTCTTTTCCGCCGCGCGGCGGAAAAGGCGCAAACCATACCATATTTTGGGATAGAAAAGGAGTGTATTGATATGGATCCAAACAAACCACAAGCCCCAAAAAATCCAAGGCAGTCCGTGGGCATTTATCTGGCCGTCATTTTGGTGGTCATGCTTTTGGTGAACGCATTTTTACTTCCGACACTGCGCTCGCGCAGTGTTCACGAAGTGGACTACGGCACGTTTTTGCAGATGGTGGAAAGTAAAAAGGTTTCCAAAGTGCAGATGTCGTACGACCAAAGCGAGCTGCTGTTCGTTGCGACGGATGAAAAGGGCAACGAAGCGCTTTACAAAACGGGTGCATTCCCGGACAGCGATTTAGTCAACCGCCTTTCCGAATATCCGGAAATTCAGTTCACGCGGGAAGCCCCGCAGAAAAACAGCTTTTTGATGAATTTCCTGCTCACTTGGGTGTTCCCCACGCTGATTTTAATGCTGCCGATGATTTTCTTAATGCGCTTTATGCAAAAAAAGATGGGCGGCAATTCCATGATGTTCGGCATGGGGAAATCAGGCGCAAAAATGTATGTTTCCAGCCAGACGGGCGTTAAATTTGAGGATGTCGCAGGTGACGAGGAGGCAAAAGAAGCCTTGCAGGAAATTGTCGATTTTCTGCACAACCCCGCAAAATACAATTCCATCGGTGCAAAAATGCCCAAAGGCGTTTTGCTGGTGGGCCCTCCGGGCACGGGTAAAACCCTGATTGCCAAAGCCGTAGCGGGCGAGGCCAACGTGCCGTTTTTCTCCATTGCCGGTTCGGAATTTGTGGAAATGTTTGTCGGCCAAGGTGCGGCGCGCGTGCGCGACTTGTTTAAGCAAGCCAAGGAAAAAGCCCCGTGCATCGTGTTTATTGACGAGATCGACACCGTCGGCAAAAAGCGTGACGGCGGCGGCATCGGCGGCAACGACGAACGCGAGCAAACCTTAAACCAGCTGCTCAGCGAAATGGACGGCTTTGACGGTTCTTCCGGCGTTGTCATTTTGGCGGCGACCAACCGCCCCGAAACGCTGGATAAAGCGCTTTTGCGCCCCGGCCGCTTTGACCGCCGCGTTCCGGTGGAACTGCCCGATTTGAAGGCGCGCGAAGCCATCTTAAAAGTGCACGCCAAAAAGGTAATGATGGCGGATGACATCGACTACAAGGCGCTGGCGAAGGCCACGGCCGGCTGTTCCGGCGCAGAGCTTGCCAACCTGATTAACGAAGCAGCGCTGCGCGCCGTCAAGTGCAATCGACGCATTGTCACACAGAGTGACCTCACGGAGTCCGTGGATGTTGTCGTAGCGGGCTATCAGCGCAAAAATGCCGTTTTAACCCCGCATGAAAAAGAGGTTGTCGCCTATCACGAGGTCGGCCATGCACTCGTTGCGGCAAAGCAGTCGGACTCTGCACCCGTTACAAAAATTACGATTGTCCCGCGCACGTCCGGCGCGCTCGGCTACACCATGCAAACGCCTGACACCGACACGGTACTGCTCAGCAAAGAAGAAGCACTGGCGAAAATTGCCACGCTGACCGGCGGGCGCAGTGCCGAGGAACTTGTGTTCGGGAGTGTGACAAGCGGCGCGTCAAACGACATTGAACAGGCCACCAAGCTGGCGCGCAGCATGGTGACGCGGCTGGGCATGTCGGAATCGTTTGACATGACGGCGCTCGAAACGGTGAACAACCAATATCTCGGCGGCGACGCGACACTGGCATGCAGTGCAGAAACGGCCACGCAGATTGACCGCGAGGTGGTTTCTATCATCAAAAAGGCGCACGAAAAGGCCATTGGCATTTTGAAAGAGAACAACGAGAAACTGCACGAAATCGCCCGTTATCTTTTGGAAAAAGAAACCATTACCGGCGAAGAGTTTATGCGGCTTTTAAATGATACTCCCGCACCTGCCGCGGCGGAGTAAGTTCTGTTTTGAAACACGAACAGCGCCCCCGAACAAACCCGTTCGGGGGCGCTGTATCCTTTTCGGCGCTTTGTCTGCCGCTTCATTCATCATGTATTTTCAAAAGGTTTTTGTCTTTTACACAAACACTGTTTCCCGCTCTTTTCTGTCTGTGTGGATATGCGTTGTCAAAAGCCGCTCTTTTACCGCGCCCAGCGCGTAAATCGGCACGCTCAGCTCACGCACGCCCATGCGCACACAAAGCTCCGCCTGAGCGGCCGGGTCGGCACCTTCACAGCACACGCACAGCGTCCTTCCCGTTTGCTCAGCCGCGCGAACGGCCACACCAATCAAAGTGCTGACGACAGGGGAATCATACGGCGGAAAATACACCGCGGTCAAGTTGTTCTCCCGGTCGGCCGCAAAAGCGTACTGCATCACCTTTTCCGGGCGCAGACAAAAGAATGCCGCATCTTTTGCAAGCTCCTTTGCGCACAGCACCGACGCCGGTGTTTCCAGCAAAACACCCACTTCTAAGCAATCGGAGAATGCTTGCCCCCGCGCTTGCAGAATCCGGCGGGCATCGCGCATGTAATCAAGCACCTGCTGTACCTCTGCGCGGCTGTTCACCATCGGAAGTGCCATTCTGAGCGGACCGTATACTGCGGCGCGCATCATCGCGCAGATCTGTTTTAAAAATAAAGTCGGGTTCGCGAGGCTGTGGCGGATTCCGCACAGTCCCATTGCGGGATTATCTTCTTTCATCGCTTCTAAGCCCGGCGGCGTTTTATCTCCGCCGAAGTCATAGGTGCTGATGGTCACTGTCTGCCCGTCCGCTTTGTCTAAACAGCTTCGATAAAAGCGGTACTGCACGTCCTCATCGTTCACCGCGCTGGGCGGCAAACCGTACTCACTGAACAAAACCCCTATGCCCTGTGCACCGGCGTCCATCGTCATGGACACATCTTCTAAACCGGTTCCGGTGGCGCGCAGGACTACGGGTGTTCCGTCGGCCGTCATGCAGGGCATCCGGCTGATTTGCTGTTCCCGAAGATTTTCGCGCTGGCGGTGCATTTTGCGCATGTTGTGCGTCATTCTTGCACAGGTTGCGTTGTCCGGCTCTAAAAACACTTCGCCGGTCCAGCCGTCCACCGCCGCAAAAACGCCGTCGCACTGCTCCAAAAATTCCTGTCCGGCCATGACGACTGCCGGCACGCCCATCATGCGGGCCAAAATGGAGGCGTGTGCATTGGCGCTTCCTCGGCTGGTGATAATGCCGAGAATCTTTGCGCGCTCCATCATGAGAAGGTCGGAAGGATAAAGCTCTTCTGTTGCGATAATCGCAGGCGCGGAGAGCAAAAACGTCCCCTGCGGCGCACCGTCTAAAATATGTACCATGCGGTAACAAGCGTCCAGCACATCGCAGGCGCGCTCACGCAGATACTCGTCGTCCAGCGCGCGCAGTTTTCCCGCATAAATGCCCGCCGCACGCTCCACGGCTGCGGCCGCTCCGGCTCCGGCGCGCATATAGGCCAAAATTTCGTCGGTCAGCCCGCTGTCCTCCAGCATCATCGCCTGCGCGGCAAAAATGGCCTTTTCATTTGCACTTGCGCGCTGTTCCAGCTCGGCAAGCTGCTGTTTGGCCGTTTCCACCGCCTGCTCGTACAACAATTTTTCCTGCGAAGGGCTTCTCACTTGACGTCCCGTTGCTGTTTGAATGTGATGCAGCCGCCGCACAACGCCTACCGCAAAGCCTTCCGACGCTCCAATTCCCGAAAAAAGACGCATCCTTCTCCCCCTTTCCACCTCTTTGTACCCGGCCGGGCAAGCTCTCTTTCACTATATGCGCCGGGCGCTGTTCCTAGCACTGAGCCTTTCAAAAAACGCCCTGTGCTGCTTTATTTCTTTTATCATAACACAAAAATCCAGATTTTGCATCATTTTTCACAATGATTTGTAAAATCTTTTTCATTTTCTGAACTGAAAGGGTGTTTTTTATGCAAATTCCGTTTTATGTCGGCTGCTATGCCCCAAAAGGACAAGACAGCCTTTTTCAATGCCGCCTTGACACGCAAACGGGCGCAGTTTCGCTGACGCACGCCTGCCGAGAGGTGGAAAATCCGTCTTACCTCGCACTGAGCAAGGACGGGGAAACTTTATACGCCGTCAGCGAAACACAAACCTTTGAAAACGAAAGCGGCGGCGGCTTTGCGTCGCTTTCCTGCAAAGACGGCTTTTCCGTGTACGGCCAAAGCGCCACACACGGCACATTCCCCTGTCACATTTTGCTGGAGGAAGCGCACAGCCTTGCCTTTGTTTCCAATTATGGCGGCGGAAGTATCAGCACGTTCCATCTCAGCCCTTTTGCCGCGCCGCGTTTAGATGATGTAACACAGCATGCCGGACATGGCCCGAACGCCGAACGGCAGGAAGGGCCGCATGTTCATTCCTGCACATGGGTAGGAGAGCATCTGGGGGCGGCCGACCTCGGCACCGACCGCATCGCCTTATACACAGTACACGAAGGAACGCTTACGCCCGACGGCTCTATTTCTATGCCTGCGGGCAGCGGAGTGCGCCATTTCGTTTGTGATGTGAACCGGGCAGATACGCTTTATGCCGCTTGTGAGCTCACAAGCGAAGTTGCCATTGTGAAAAACGGCGGCGGCAGCTGGCAAGTGGCTGCGCAGGTATCCGCTTTACCGCATCCCGTCGCGGGCAATACCTGCGCCGCCATTCGCCAAACAGCAGACGGCCGCTTTTTGCTGGTATCGAACCGCGGCCATAACAGCATTGCCGTGTTTTCCTGCACGCCGCAGGGGCTTTCCCCGCTGCGCTGGATTGACGCCCACGGCCAAGACCCGCGTGATTTTCTGCTCCTTAAAAACTTCCTTCTTGCTGCCAATCAAACGAGCCGCAGCCTGAGCATTTTTAAATTCAACCCGCAAACCGCAGAGGCTGAGTTCTGCCAAACGGTTTCCTTCCCGGCTGCGCCCGTATGCGTTGCCGCAGCTGAGAAAAATTTTACCTGAAATCGCAAATGCAGAAAGCCGAATGTGCCCCCTGACACATTCGGCTTTTCGCTTGCTGTCAAATTTTTTACACTTCAAAGTGATGCTCGCTGCTTTCGTGCTCGCCCGTCACGCAATACTGCACCCATTCGGCAATATTGACGGCATGGTCGGCAATGCGCTCAAAGTACTTTGCCGCCATCAGCACGTCGGGCCAGATGGCCGCGTCCACATGTTCCTCTCGGATGGCTTTCACCACTTCGTCCTTAATTTCAAGGAAAGCGGCATCCACAGCGTCATCCTCTCCAACCACCTTTTGCGCCAAAGCAACATCTTCTTTTTCAAAGGCGGATACACTATCGGTTACCATCGCAACCGCCATCTGCGCCATGCGCTTCATTTTCGGATAGCTCTTCGGTGTTTTGCCCGCCAGCTGAACGGAAAGCTCCGCAATATCCGCCGCTTGGTCACCGATGCGCTCCATGTCTGCTGCCATCTTCATGGCCGCAGAAATACGGCGCAAGTCACCTGCAACGGGCTGCTGCAAAAGCAAAAGGCGGCTGCACTGATGTTCAATATCACGCTGCATGCGGTCAATCTTGCTGTCGATTTTTGTCATTTGCTTGAGCAAATCCTCTTCGCAATTTTCTAAAAGATGGGCGGCAGACGCAATTGCCTGTTCGCAAAGCGCGCCCATCTCTGCCACCGTTTCGCGCAAAATACGCAGCTGCTCTTGAAATTCTGTACGCATATCAGCCAAACCTCCCGGTAATGTATTCCTCGGTGCGTTTTTCCTTCGGCATCGAGAAGATTTTTTCGGTGTCGTCAAACTCCACCAGCTCACCCAGCAGGAAAAACGCCGTTTGGTCGGAAACGCGCGTGGCCTGCTGCATATTATGCGTCACCAAAACGATGGTATAATTATTTTTCAGCTCTGTAACAAGCTCCTCCACCTTTGCCGTTGAAATGGGGTCCAGCGCACTGGTCGGCTCATCCATCAGCAGCACGTCGGGCTTCACTGCCAAAGCACGCGCAATGCAAAGACGCTGCTGCTGACCGCCGGACATGCCGAGTGCACTTTTTTTCAAGCGGTCTTTTACCTCATCCCAAATGGCTGCGCCGCGCAGAGATTCCTCCACAATTTCATCCAGCTGAGATTTTTTTCTCACACCGTGCAGGCGCGGGCCGTAAGCAATATTGTCATAAATGCTCATCGGGAACGGGTTGGGCTTTTGGAACACCATGCCGACATTTTTGCGCAGCTGGGTCACGTCGGTGCCGGGCGCATAAATATCATTGCCGCGGTATAACACCTGTCCTTCCAGACGCAAGCCCTCCACGAGATCATTCATTCGGTTCAGCGTTTTCAAAAAGGTGGACTTTCCGCAGCCGGAAGGGCCGATGAGCGCCGTCACCTTGCGCTCTTGAATATTCATATCAATGCCCTTCAGCGCATGCATTGAGCCGTAGTAAAGATGCAGTTGTTTCGCCTCAATAATATAAGACATACGGATTCCCCTTTTTTAAGATACGCCTGTGCGTTTTCTGAAATAATCCTTTGCGGCTTTTGCGCTTGTGTTTACAATCAGCGCAAGCACCACCAGCAGTACCGCAATCGCAAAGCCCACATCAAACTCGCCGCGCTCGGAAACGTAGATATAAAGCGCAACCGACAAGCTTCCGCCGCTCACTTGGAAGGCGGAAATGATATCGGTAGCGATGACCGTTCCCACGCCTGCGGTAAACAGCAGGGCGGCGCTTTCACCCAAAATACGTCCCACCGACAAAATGCAGCCGGAAACGACGCCGTCCATGGCGCACGGCAAAACCACCGTGCGGATCATGTGCCACTTGCCCGAGCCAAGGCTCAAAGAGCCGTGGCGGTAGCCTTCCGGAACGGTTTTCAGCGACTCCTGCGTCGTGCGGATAATCGTGGGCAGAATCATGACTACCATCGTGCACCCACCCGCCAGGAGGCTCGTTTGAAAGCCGAGCATCTGAGCAAAAAACAGCATGCCGACAAGGCCGTACAAAATGGAAGGCAGGCCCGCCAGCGTTTCGCACGCAAATTCAATCACACTGATAAGCTTTCGGTTTGTTGCATACTCGGTGAGATAGATGGCCGCGCCGACACCGAGCGGAAGCGCCACAAGCAGCGTAAACACAATTAAGTAAAGCGTGTTAATGATATTGGGCAAAATGCCGATGGTGCCTTTGATGACGCTGGGCTTTCCGGAAAGCAGTTCCCATGTTAAATGGGGCACGCCTTTGAAAAGCACATAACCCAAAATGCCCAGCAGAAGCCCCGCTGTGAGCAGGGCGCAAAGGTATACACAGGCACGCAGCACCGCGCTTCGCACTGCGCGCACGGTGGAAAACAGTTGACGATCCGGTTTCATTTTGTACCTCTTTTTTTGATGACGCAGTTCAAAAGAATATTCATCAGCATGACAAAACAGAACAAAACAAGCGCAATGCTGAACAATGCTTCACGCTGTAAGCCGGAAGCATAGCTCATTTCTTTTGCCACTGCTGTGGTCAGGAAGGTAACGCTTTTGAACAAGCCGGGCATATTGGCGACGTTGCCTGCCACCATGATGACTGCCATTGCCTCGCCGACAGCGCGGCCGATGCCCAGCACAATGCCCGATGCAATTCCGCCTTTTGCCGCGCGCAGACTCACTTGAAACACGGTTTCCGTCTGCGTAGCGCCCAGCGCCATGCTGGCTTCTTCATACTCCCGGGGCACTGCGTCAAGAGCGGTTTCGCTCACCGACACCACCGTGGGCAAAATCATTACGGCAAGCACCAAAATGGCGGCCAAAAGGCATGTGCCGTTGCTCAAATTGAACCACTGCATCATGCCCGGCACCAAAATTGTCATACCCACCAGGCCGTATACGACACTGGGGATGCCCGCCAAAAGCTGTACGCCCATCCGCAAAGCATCCGCCATCCGGCGAGGCGCCATTTTCGAAAGGTAAATTGCCGTCAAAACTCCGACGGGAACTCCAATCAGCGCCGCGCCCAATGTACCCCACACGGTTGTGAGGATAAAGGGCAGGATGCCAAATTTCGGCTCTGCCGCTGTGGAACTCCATTCTGTGCCCGTTAAGAAGGGAATGATTCCGATTTCCTGAATGGCGGGCAAGCCCGCCACAATCAGGTAAACCGTAATCACCAGCACGCACACCACCGAGATGGCGCCGCACACAAAAAACAGAGCGCCCATTGCAGACTCTTTGATTTTTGCTTTTGGCTTCATGTGAGATTCTCCTCTTATTTCTGCGGTGCAACAGCGTCAGCCAGCTCAATCAACGAAGCTGCGTCTGTGCTGGTTGCAAAATCCAGGAAGCTCTGAGCCTGCTCGCTCAGCTCGGTGCCCTCTTTTGTTACCATTACGAACGGACGCTGAAGCACATAGCTGCCGTCCTGAACGGTTTCCACACTGGGCGCAACGCCGCTTACGGAAACCACCTTCACGGTGTCACCCACAGACGCCAGAGAAGCATAACCGAATGCGTTGGGGTTTGCCGCAACGGCAGAAATGACAGCGCCGGTAGAAGTCAGCTCCTGCTGATATTTGCAAGCATCTTCCACGCCGATGACGCTCTCAAAACCGTCGCGTGTGCCGGAACCAGCCTCACGGCCGATGGGAACCACGGGAGCATCCGGGCCGCCCACTTCGCTCCAGTTGGTGATCTCGCCCGTTGCAAGGCCCTTAATCTGTTCGGGGGTCAAGTCGGCAACGGTGTTATCGGGGTGAACCACAAGAGCAATGCCGTCGAGTGCAAACACATTTTCCACAAGACCCTCTGCTTTTTCTTCATCTTTCAGGTAGCGGCTGGACAAACCGAGGTCAAGCGTACCTTCTGCTACACCGGTGATGCCGGCGCCGGAGCCGGTCGGCTCATAAGTGATCTGAACGCCGGGCTCAAGCTCTGCGTAGCCTTCCATCAGTGCGTTGATTACCTTTTCTACGGAAGTAGAACCGCCCGTGGCAATTTTGCCGGACAGCGTACCCGCCTCAGCCGCGGCAGAGGAAGCCTCTTCGGAAGAAGCCGCCGTCGAGGAACCCGCAGGTGCAGAAGAACCCGCAGCCGCAGTGCTGCTGGAGGCAGTTGTTCCGCAGGCAGCCAAACCCATCGCCATCGTACCGGCCAACAATAAGGAGATCCACTTTTTCATTATCAATTTCATCCTTTCTCATTCGATACACCTTGTATCCATACCCTCGTTCACGGCTGAGCGCTTTACGTTCTGCGCTTCATCGCCGCGCGTTTCCGGCCTCTCGCCGGTTACTTGGTACATGCATACTATACCGCTTTTTTTGTAAAATCTAAAATCATTTGTTTTTTAAAGCCCGGAAAATTTTTTGTAAAATTCTTGTATGCTGATTTCTCTCATTTATCCGTTTTTTGTCAAAAATCCCTTTCTTTTTCAAGGATGTTTCACTCTTTTTTCTCGCAGAATACCGGAAAACTTTATTTTGTCTTGTGCGCTTTTCACAAACTTTTATGATGGGTCATCTGAAAACGAAAATCATTTGTAAAATTCTTTATCCGGCCTTTTTGACAAAGACAGAAAAGCCAAAGCTGCGGCATTCCGGCCCTCGCGCACTCTGCACGCCACCGCGCATGAGAGAAGGTAAAACCGCATAAAGCGCATTTTCTTTTTCGCCTAAAAAGCAAGGCCCGCGCCGAACAGGATTTCTCCTTTTCGGCACGGGCCTGAATGGTTCTTTTTATGGTTCGGACTGAAAGTAGCGCCGAATGACGTCGCGCTGCTCATATTCCGCAAATGCATATAAGCCAAAGCAAAACACGCGTTCTGCCTGTGTCAGTTCATCGGGCAGGGGGCGGTTATCCCACATCAAGCGCGCAAGCTCTTCTTTTCGCCCGGCGGACAAACATTCTTCCGCCTGTTCAAAAGTCATTTCCATCGGGCGCCCTCCTTTTTTACTTTTCGCTCTGTGCAAACGGCGAACCGCCGTGCGCCTTCATGTATTCCTCAAAGCTCGCATATTTCTGTGTCGGAGCACGACGGCTGATGAGCTGAATGGAATTATCTTCTTCGGAAAAGCGCTCTTTTTGAGGCGCCGGGCGCTCCGGCTTTTGATTTTTTTGCGCAGCACGCTTAGGCGCACGTTCCGGCTTTGACGCCTTGGGCGCTCCTTTCTCCGCATTTTTTTGCGAAGGCGTTTCCTGCACGGCCTTTGCCGCTTGTTCGGGCTTTCCGGCACGGCCGGACTTTCCGCCCTGTCCGCGCTTTCCTCGGCGCGTACGGCGGCGCGACGGTTCACGCGCAGTCGTTTGTTTTTCTTGCTGTTCCATGACGTTCTCCCTTTCCTTCCCTTCAAACAAGTCAGCCTCTTTTGCGTCATCCGTTTGGCGCACAGGAATTTTCTGCCTTGTCTGTTTTTCAATTTCTTTTAAATAAGGACGCTCTTCTTCGCTGCAAAAGCTCAGCGCAACACCGGCTCGGCCGGCGCGGCCTGTGCGTCCGATTCGATGCACGTACGTTTCCGGTACATTGGGCAAATCGTAATTGACAACGTGAGAAAGGCCGCTCACGTCAATGCCGCGCGCGGCAATATCCGTTGCTACCAACACGCGCAGATCGCCGCTTTTCAGGCGGGAAAGCGCCGTTTGACGCGCAGTCTGACTTTTGTTGCCGTGGATGGCCATCGCCTCAATGCCCGCACGCGTCAAGTCAGCGGCCACACGGTTGGCGCCGTGCTTGGTGCGGGTAAACACCAGCGCGCTTTCCACTTCGGGCGCGCGCAGCAAAACCGGCAAAAGCCGCTTTTTTTCCGGTTTTTCGGCAAAATAAACACTTTGCTCAATGCGCTCCACCGTAGTGGAGGGCGGAGCCACCATCACCTTTTTGGGCCGGTGCAGAATCTGATGTGCCAGGCGTTCAATTTCCGGCGGCATCGTAGCGCTGAACAGCAGTGTCTGACGCTTTTGCGGAAGCGCGCGAATCACGCGGCGCACATCGTGGATAAAGCCCATGTCGAGCATCCGGTCGGCTTCGTCCAAAACGAACACTTCCAGCTGATCCAGCGACACTTTCCCCTGCTGCATCAAATCGAGCAGACGGCCGGGCGTCGCCGTCAAAATTTCCGCTCCGCGCTGGAGCGCCGCCACCTGCGGCACTTGGCCCACGCCGCCGTAAATCACGGTGTGCGACACCGGCAAATAGCGCGCGTAAGCTTCGATGCACTCATCAATCTGCAATGCCAGCTCCCGCGTCGGCGTTAAAATCAAGGCGCGGACCGGCCGTCCTTTCACGGAACGGTGTGCTAAATTTTGTAAAATGGGAAGTGCAAACGCCGCCGTTTTGCCAGTTCCCGTTTGAGCGCAGGCCAGCAAATCACTGCCTTGCAGCACAGGCACAATCGCCTTTTGCTGAATCGGCGAGGGCGTTTCATAACCAAACTCTTTTACTGCGCGCAGCAAGGGCGCTTGGAGTTGCAAATCGCTGAAATTCATGACACCGTTCCTATCTTTGGAAATCCTAAAAAGGGGTTCTTCTTTACTCTGTATCTGTTTTTCTCATTCACAGACAAGCTGTTTTTAAGCAGCTTTTTATCATCCGCGAAAATCCGCCCTGTTGCGCTCACCAAGTAGAATCCGGTGCCTCATCAGGCTTCGAGGGATCAATTACAAACAAATCCTCTCTGCGGCTTAAACGCGCAGCCATACCGCTGAAAGTGCTTTCCTGTGCCAGCACAATTCCACGGCAGCAAGACATCAAGTACATATCCAAATAGCTGTTTTTGCCTTGGTTATGCCCCATAAAACAAATTTCATCCGCGGGAGAAAAACCGTACTCAAAAATATGCTCTTTCACCCATGGAATGTCATCAGAAAAAACAAAAAACACAGGATGCGAAACCATACGCCGCACCTTGTCGATCGCTTTACAATAAAGCTCCGGCTGCATTTCAATCCCGTGCTGCAAAAAGTCGCCGCGCCTGAAATGAACCGCCACGGAACGGTCTGATTGAGAAACCAACTTCAAAAGACGGCGGTTCACTTCATCAGAAGGCTCGCGGAAAACCAATTCTTTTCGAACCGTTTTTTCCACGCTTTCAAACCAACCCCGGGGAAACCAATAGCCATAGTAGTAAACACCGCCGCGATGAGAAAGAATCTCCGGGCAAAACCGCTTCACAGGGTAAGAATAGGCCTCCCCGCAGTAATCACTCAGCAAATCCGTATTGTAGAAGTTTCCCTCCTGCACGAGATACAGATCCAAACCGCAGCTTTGATAAATTTCCACAGGACCCGCCGTTCGTCTGTTTGTTTGCGGGTCCACTGTCATCAAATTAATAAATTCAATGCGCGTTTCCAAATCGAGCAGAGAGGAAACTCTTTTCGCCTGAATTCCAAAGACACGCTCCAGTTCATATCCGTTGTGCTTGGCATATTCTTCTATTCCGAAATAGGGCATGTCATCAAAAAAACACGTTTCCCCGGTATTGAGCTCAATATACCGCTTGAAAACATATTGTGAAATTTGATTGCCCAGCCCTCCGCCTATCATAACCATTCTCATAGATCACCCCTCCTTTCGCGTTTCAAATCTAAAACAAAAAAACTGTTTCTTTTTGTTGTATATTATGTTACAATCTCATCAGTCGGCAGGTAATAGTATATCACATCCGACGAAGCCAAACAAGACGGGAGCACCGAAGTATGAAAGCAAAACATCTTTTGACGCCCGAAAATATCCGCTATTTTCTGCTTTTAAACCTTGGCCAACTGCTGACGGCACTTGGCACATACATTTTCAAAACGCCCAACCATCTTGCCATGGGCGGCACCACCGGCCTTTCAATTATTGCAAGCAGTTTGATTGCCAATATGAACGTCGGTACGTTTATGCTGATTCTCAATGCCGTACTCGTTGCGCTGGGCCTCATCTGTTTGGACTTTAAAACAATGGCAGGCACGATTTACTCGTCGTTTGCGCTGTCCATTTTCATCACGGTTTTAGAGTGGGTTTGGCCCCTTTCCGCCCCTTTGACGGACGACTTATTTTTAGAGTTCTGCTTTGCCGTGATTCTTCCGGCGGCAGGTTCTGCCATTTTGTTTAATATCGGTGCGTCGTCGGGCGGAACCGATATCATTGCGCTCATTTTAGCCAAGCATACCAGCTTAGAAATCGGAAAGTCGCTTTTTGTATCGGACTTTTTAATTGCGCTGGCGGCCGGTGCGCTGTACGGCCCGCGCATCTGCCTTTACTGCGTGCTCGGCCTTTTGGCAAAAGCCTTCGTGATGGACGGCATCATCGACGGCATCAATGCGCGCAAATATATCACGATTGTTTCTCATGAGCCCGAACCGATTTTAGACTTTATTATGAAATCTCTGCACCGCAGCGCTACCATTTACGAAGCACAAGGCGCTTATACGCATGAGCCGCTCCAGGTCATCAGCACGGTGCTCAGCCGCCGTGAGGCCATGCTTTTGAGAAATTACATCAAAAAAACCGATCCGAAATCGTTCATCACGATTGTCAACTCCTCGGAAACCATCGGAAAAGGCTTCCGCTCGCTGTAATTGCGCGCGGACCCATCTGTTTTTTCAAAATCTTTTTCAGCAAAATACAGGACGCAAAGCGCGGCATTTTTCCCCGCTTTGCGTCCTGTATTTTTTCCCCATCAACTGAATTCTCATCTAAAATGGAAAAGAGGGCTAGCCCCCTTTTCCAAGCCTTTTTCCCCTTGCAGCGCGGGTTCTTTTTGCGTCAAGCTGCTGTTTTTCCACAGTCTAAAACAGGCACGCCCCACCGCGTGCCTGTTTTTTGTATCGTTGAAAAGTACCGGGCCGGCGCCCACACTCAAAAGCAAAAGCTTTACGACGTTCTCTTTTGCTTTCTGCAAAGTACTTTTCAAAAACACCCCTCTATACCAGCTTGGGCAGCGAATCCGGATTCTTAACGCCTTCACTGTGTTATTATTATACTCGCTTTATTAGAATAAATCAATAAAGCGACAACTTTTTCAGAATATTGACGAAACAGCAAAAATCTTTTGAAAAATTCTTGTGCACGCTGCAAATATCGGCATAAAAAAAGAGGGTACTTTGCGCTTTTGTTTGTCGAAGAAGCTCTGCTTTTCGCCAGCTATTTCATTTTCTGAAACAGAAAAAGGGGGCCTTAGCCCCCTTTTTCCAAGCCTTTTTTCCTTGCAGTGTGCCTTTTTTGCATCAAGCAGGAGTTTTTCGTCGTCTGCCCTCTTTTGTGTTAAAACGCTTTAGTCGTCATATTCGCTGGAGTAGCCCACCACTTCGCCGGTGTTTGCGTCTACATCGCAGGAGTACTCCATCCAGCCCACACGCCACTCGAACTCGTACACCGCGCGTCCGTACTCATTATCGAAGCCCATTTCCATGCGCTGGGCATCCTGTGCGGAAACACCTGCGTGTGCCAAAGCAATGGCCTTTGCATCTTCTGCGCTGATCTGCGCACCCGGTGCGGTTTGGGGCGCTGCCGAAGCTGTGCCGTTGTAATATTCTGCATCGTAATCATAGGCCAAAACTTCGCCGGTCACCGCGTCAATGCTGTAATCATACTCGGTTCCCTGGTCGTAAAATTCCACCTCATACTCCCAGCGGCCGTTATCAAAGTCGAGTTTTGTGCGCACAAAGCTGACGTTCTGTGCACTTACGCCCGCGTGAGCCAGCGCAGCCTCTTGTGCAGCCTGCTCGCCGATATAATTTGCCTGCTGTGCAGCGCCCGCCGCAGCCTGCGTATTTCCCGCGGTTTGATTTGCGGTTTTGGCTGTGCTTGTGCTGTTTTGTGCACTCGACTGTGCGCCCGTCTGTACGCCCGTCTGTGCGCCCGTCTGTGCGCCCGTCTGTACGCCCGTCTGTGCGCCCGTCTGTACGCCCGTCTGTGCGCCCGTCTGTGCGCCCGTCTGTGCGGAATTGCTTGTGCCTGTGGTCTGGTTGGTCATACGGTAGTGGTCTGCCTCTTGGTCCACGCTTAAAATGCCGCCGCTGACTGCGTCAATTTCGTAGTCATACTCAATGTTGTTCACCACAAATTCCACATCATAAACGGCTTTCCCGTCGTCGTAGTCCATTTTGCTCCAAAGATACTGCACCTGCTCAGCACTCACGCCTGCATCCTTAAAAGCAATCTCCTTTGCTGCGCTTTCGCCGATGTCGGTACTTTGCGTGTTTCCGGCAAGGCCGGTGGAACCGTTAGCGGAAGGGGAAGCAACCGGAGCAACACCGGATGCTCTGGGAGCGGAAGCGGCGGACGCCGTGCCGCAAGCGGTGAGAGAAACAGCTGCTGTCAAAGCCATCATTGCAATCCACATTTTTTTCATCATCAACATCTCCTCTTATCGTTGTTCCCTTTTGAAAGGGTTTTTGGTTTTCTATCTTGTCTATGAGGATACACGCTGAAGATTAAAGCCGCATTAAAAATTCTCTCATTTTTTATTTTTTTCTTTTTCTTCCTGAGAATCGGCGGTCAAGAGTGTGCGGCACTGCGCCAGCCCCGCTTTTTCTTCGTCGCTGAGTTCGGGAAATTCCGGGTTAATCTCATTCATCGTATTTACGAGAATTTCGCTGATGCAGTAACGCGCCAGCCATTTTTGATCGGCAGGAACCACGTACCAAGGCGTATCGCGTTTCGCGGTAGCGTCAATCACGTCGCGGTAAACCTTTTGATAACTTTCAAAATGGGCGCGTTCTTTTAAATCGGCCTGTGAAAACTTCCAGTTTTTAGCGGGGTCGTCAATGCGCTCCAAAAACCGTTCTTTCTGGCGCTCTTTGGAAACGTTCAAGAAAATTTTTACCACACGGTAGCTGTTTTCATATAAATAACGTTCAAAATCCACAATTTGGCGATAGCGCTTTTCAAAAAAATCGTCGTCAATACAGCGCTCGGCCATGCGATAGGTTTTTTCTAAATGATGCACCTGAACCACCAGCACATCCTCATAATAAGAACGGTTAAAAATCGCAATTTTGCCTCTTGTCGGCAAAGCGCGTACCGCACGCCACAGATAGTCGTGTGCCAGCTCTTCTTTTGTCGGCTGCTTGAAACTGACGACGTCCACGCCCTGCGGATTGAGTGCGCCGATGACATGTTTGACGGCACCGTCTTTGCCTGCGGCGTCCATGGCTTGTAAAATTACGACAACCCCTTCTTTTCCGTCGGCATACAGTTTTTCCTGCATCATCGCCAGCTTTTGCAAATTCTGCTGGGTTCGCTGTTCATACAAGGCGCGCTCTTGCTTGTTTACTCCGGCGTTTTTCGCCGAGGTGCATTCGTGCAGCACCTCAAATTCTCCGTCTTTTTTTACACAAAGACGCTCTACGTTCAGCATAGCTTTCCTCCGTTTCCGCGCACGTCGCTGCTGCGCACATTGTGTCGTTTGATGTGTTGAAGTTTTTGCTCAAGTAATAATCTGCACACTTCATTTCATTCGCGTTCTGATAACATAGTAACACAGCACTGCCCTTCCCACAAGTGTTCCTGTAAGCCTGCACCTCATTTTAAAAACAGCGTTTGCATTTCGAACAAACACGCCTTTGAAACAACTGTTTTTGCCTCTTTCAAAAAATTTTCCCGCACAGGGTTCCTCTTATTCGGATCAATGCGATATTTTCCACACTTGTCCGCACTCCAGAAAGCGCCGCTGCAAACCACATCTTCTGCCCGCTGTCAATCACGTTTCAGCCGCCGCCCCCGTAAGCTTTGTTTATAAAGCTTACGAAGGAAAACAGCTAACCCCCGGCTTTGCCGGGGGTTAGCTGTTTCGTAAACCACAAAAACGGTACGCCTGCGTTTTCCCTTTTGCCGCAAGCGTTATTGTGTAAATAAAGCGCCGATCATATCATTCACCGGCGTGTAATTGGGAGTGCTCGACAGATAATCCTGCACGCTGAGAAAGGCGTATCCTTCAAGGATGCTTTCACGCGCGGAGAGTTCACCGTTTTCTTCTAAATACTCCATGTTAGCCAGCTCACTTTTGTTGATGACAAGCAAGCGCTCCCCAATCTGTGTCAGCACATAAATCGGACGCTCTGATCCATCGTACCATGTATAATTCAGCGTCGATTGCGTCAGTTCTCCTGTCTGTTTATTCAGCAGGTAACGCTGGCCTGATCCATCCGCAAATACGGTAAATGCAAGATATCCCGACGGCACAAATTCTTCGCCGCCGTTATCAATGTACGCATTTTCCGGAATGGTAAGATCAATTGCCCATTCACGCGTCGTGCCGTCCGCAGACACTTCCTGCACTTTCTTTTCCTGCGGGTCGATGACATACACCTTATTGTCCCGCACAAAGCCCTGCACGGGGTTTTCGTAAAAGAAGGTTTCCTCGTTGGTGCTCAGAGAGTATACCGAACACTGATAGACATAACTGCCGTCTTTTTCTGTGCTGTATTCCAAAAGCAGCTTATCCTCGAACGCACCGCCGAGATAAGGCAGGTTGTTTTCAAAGGTTTTCAGCGTTGTCGCCGCGCCGTCCTGCAAGCTGACGCGCACCAATTCATACGCTTCGCTTCCATTTTCCGTTTCGGGAATCACCACCGCAATGAAGTAAAGGAATTTGCCGTCTGTTGCAAGCCCGCTGAACGGAGAAATATCAGGTGCAAGAGCGCAAAGCTCCTTGCGCTCGCTGCCGTCGGCATTCATTTGATAAATGCGGCATTTGCGCTGGTCGTCGGGCAGCTTGGGGCTGGTGCCGCCCGGCTGAAAAATGCCGATTTTTCCGTTGAGAGGAAAAAGATACCCTCCGCCTGTTAAAACGCTGGTGCAGCTTTCATCGCGGTGGGTACATTCCGGGCGATTGCAAAGGAACACCCTCGTTCCCGTTTCAAAGTCGGTGTAGAGAATATTTTGCAAATTCGTTCCGGTGACCTCAAGCTCATAGTAACCTTGTTCCGTTGTCACACCGTCAGGCCCGTTACCACCTTCGGAAATCAGCGTCAGCGCTCCGCCCGCCCACTGCTGTAGATCTGTTTGGGAACCTGCCGACGATGTGCTTTCTGCGGGCACACTCTGGGCCGAGGGCGTGCCGCTGCACGCACAAAGCAGCACCGCCGCTGCTAACAGCATGGAAAAAACGGTTTTTCGTTTCATTGCAAATTTCTCCGCTTGTGTTTTTTCGTTGATTAGCTGATCCGCCGGATGGTTTGAAACTCTGCTTTATTTTCAAGGCAGCTTTGCACCGGCAGCATCGCAAAGGTATATTGCATAGACGGCATAAAACGCTCCTCGTCTATTCCCGCGGAAAGATTTACCTCGCTGTAAGATAAGCCCTGCGCAGTCAAAAAGGTATTTTCGTCTATCTGCGCAAAAATTTTGATGGCTTTATTGGGCACATCGTCGGGCGCGTCCATTTCCAGCGTAAGCGGGAACAATTCGCCGCTGTCCAGCGAAATGAGCGCGCGTGTTTCTGTGCCATCCGTTCCATAGAAATACACATTTGCATGCGCCTGTAACGGCTCGCTCAGCCGCACCTGCTCAAAGCCCCCGATTTCTGCATTCAGCGGCAGACTTGTGCTTGTCCCTTTTAAGAAATCCAGCTTGATGAGTTTATTTTGCTCTTTGTCCAGCCAGCACAGTTCACTTTGCACACAAACAGCACCCGCGCCAATCGTTCCTTCAAAAGCAAGCGGCTTGCTTTCGCCCGTGTCGACATGGTACACCATATACTGTGCGCTGGCCTCGGACAGCGTTTGCCCCACGTCGTAGGAAAGCAAAAGTAAGCTTCGTCCTGCCGCACCGACAATGTGCAAATCGGCCTGCTGCATGGCTTCACTTTTTTGAACCGTGCCATCTTGCAGATTCACGGCATAAATCTCCCGCGTGACGCGTATTTCTTCGTCTTGTTCCGTTTGCTCGACCGTCTGCACCGTCATATAAAGGGTATTTCCGTCTGCGGCGATGCCGCCTTCCAGCGTTTGGTGAGGCTCCAGCGCCATGAGCCGCTTTGTGCCGGAGCCGTCTTTCTCCGACTTTTCTATGCGCATTTTTGCAAGGTCACCGTACCGGGCAAAATCTCCCTCTTGCGCCGAGCCGTAAAAGATGGTATACAGCGCATCTCCTATGGGAATGGCTCCGGCTTCACTGCCGCCGTAGGGACGCCATGCCGTACAGCTTTCATTGTCGTGGGTACATTCAGGCCGATTGCAGAGCACAACTTCACTGCGGGACGCATAATCCACATAGCGAATGTTGAAAGAACCATCTGTGCGCTGGCTCATGTAGTAATAGCCGTTTTCATCGCCATCCCCCAGCGGCGCGCCTTGCCCCAAAAAGGAAAGCGGCTCGCTGTCACCCTCATCGGCAGGGATATGCGCACTCTGCGCAGGTGCAGTGCTGTTGGGCTGCGGCATATCTGCCACACTGCACCCAGCCATCATCCCCAATGCCAGCGCAGCACAAAATACAATTAGTATTAACTTTCTCATTTTACAACTTTTTGTATATCTTATAGCGTTTTCTATTGAAGCCGGCCCTATGACTGCTTAATGGCAGAATTGTCAATTTCGATATAGTTCGGCTGTCCGTTCCAGTAATCACTTTTAGAAATCAGGGAATAAATGAAGATCGTGCCCTCCGCCTCATACGGTGTGCCGTCCGTTCCTGTCATGATGCTTTTCACCGTTTCTGTGCCGGAAATCACCACAAAAAACTCGTCGGCACCCGCGACAATTGGCACAAAATCCGTCATTTCTCCCATGGTATAAGTCAGCGGAAGATCGGTCATCTCTCCTGTTTTGCAGTCTACCGCATAATGGTAATGCTTAATTTTTTCCGGGTCGTTTTCGCGCGTGTCTGACGCGTGGATCACGATGCGGCCGTCCACAATGTTCTCAATTATTGTGGTATCACTGCCAAAGTAAGGCACCTCTTTGCACAGCGAAACCTTTTCGCCTGTTTTCATGTTGTATTGCAGCACCTCGGCTGTGCCGTCGGTGATGGGCTCCAGCAGATAGATGCTGTCACCCGATGGCTGTGAAATAGCGTTGATGTCATAGACAAACAGTGTCCTTGCTGTCTTCGTTTCGGGCGAATAGGCGTCGTACCGGTAGGATTTTCCGTCACTGGACAAGATCAGCAGTTCATTCTCAAATGCACCGACCAGCCACTCCATTTCTTGGTAGCTCATCAAGTCCTCTGTCTTTCCGGTTTGAATGTCTATTTGTTTCAGCGTTTTGTTGATCTTCCCTATTTCCTTGCCGGCCACTCCCGTTACAAAATACAACGAAGTACCGTCTGAAATAACCATGTCAACTAAGCTTTCATTGGGCGCGCAAGTGTACAGCTTTTCCCTGTTCTCTCCGTTTGCATCCATTTTCCAAATGACTTGCGTTTGCTCCTGTTCGCTGTTCACCCATCCCGCGCAGAACAGATGTTCCCCTTTCGCATCTAAAAAGAGATCTCCTCCCAGCAAGTCAAACCACGAAGGGCACGTTTCATCGTTGTGGCGGCACTCCGGGCGATTGCACAAGTATACCGTTGTCTTGGTGGAATAATCTGTGTAAATGATATTGCCGCCCGCTTGGGGGTTTGTCGAAAACCAATAAAAGCCCTCTTTCGCAGAGGCTTTGCTGCCTGAAACCCCAAAGGGCGTTACCGGTGTCAAAGATATTTCCTCTGCGGCCTCCGACTGACTGGCGGCCGGTTCTGATTCACTGGCGGCAGGCTCGGCCGGCGCACCGCAAGCGCACAGCAACAGGCCGAACAACAAGCATAACATCGTCATTGCTTTGTATCGTTTCATGGTTGTCCCCTTTATCAGCTGTTTGAAATACATCACACAAGGCGCAAAATTATCTTTTCCTTCTCGCGCAGAGAATGCGCCATGCATTTTAAACTTTTAGAGCGCTCTTTGCTTGGCATTATGTTAACAGCCTTTTGATTGGATTGCAACCCCCGAAACGTAAAATGCATATTCGTGGCGCAAACAGCAAAATTTGTCTGAAACTGCGCTGTCTTTATTAAAAAACAACACCGACATTCTCCATAAGCACACAGAAACAAAAGAATGTCGGTGTCGAAAGAGCGGGCATACAGTCCCGCTTCGTTGTAAGCGATCTGAATTTTTAGAGGATTTTTCAAAGTTGAAATTTTCAGAAAGCCCCTAATTGTTAAATGTAATCTTTTGAAAATTGGGAACGCTGTTCCAATAATCTTCCTTTGCCATGAGTGCAAAACAAGGCTGTACACTTTCACTTTGATCTAAAACGCCCGCAAGGTTAATGGATTGCTTCATCACAGTCTGTTTGTCATAACACACCAAAAAGTCGGTTTCTGTTTCCGCGTATATCTCAACGGGCCGCGCTTCCTGCTTCTCCGGGTCTTGATAAGTAAGTGTTACCGTTTTCCACTCTCCGGTTTCTAAATCAATGGCCGACAAGGTTTCATGCTCATAGTCCCAAAACATAAATTTTCCGTCGCGGCATTCCTCAAACCAAAGTTTTGCCTCCTGGGTCGGCATGTGCTCTGCCAGCGAAAAGGTATTCTTCGTTTCTGCGGATTCGAGATCCTGCACAGTCAGCGTTTTAGACACTGCATCAGCCGTTACCAATGTATCAGCGTAAACCTTCACGGTCAGCATCTGTTCCTGCGGCCAAGATTTCACCACCGATAAGCTTTTCGTATCAAAGCGATATACGAAAATTTCGTGTGTCATCGCCGGGGCTGTCGTTTCACTGCCTGTTTCCGCGTAGATGCTGTGAAATACAAGGCAGTTTCCTGACGCACCAATCATCCAGGCACTATCTGTCAATTCCGTTAAGGTTTTCTTTTCACCTGTTTTCCGATTTACTTGAACCAGATAGCGCCGCTGTACCGGAACGTCATTTTCTGTTTGTGTATCAACACTCACCAAATACAAATTTTCATCATCCGCCGCTATGGTGGAAAGAAATGTCTCGCTTGCACTGCCAAGATACAACTCTTGCCGTTCAGAACCATTTAAATTCATCGTAAATATGGCCGCCAGTGCTTCAGAGCCATAGTCATTGAGGTAATCCGGCGCACCGGAACGCACGAGATACAGGGTATCTCCCAAGGGAAACACTACGCCGCTTCCTGCCACAGATGCGACATAGCTTTCATCTTCCGGCGAGAAATGATCTCCTTCCGGCCGTGAAGAAAGAAAAATATCCTGCTTCGAGGCATAGTCAATATAACGCAGATTTGCAGCAATCCCGCCGCCTCTGTCTACGTAGTAATAGCCTTGCGCATTTCCGATGCTTCTTCCGGTAAACTCTTCGTCATCCGTCACAAAAGAAATTTCGCCCGAAACCGTGCCTTGTGCAGCTGTGACGCCGGAATCCGGCTGTGAAGCGGCACTGCTTGCTTGTGTGTCTGACGGCTTTGAAGAACATCCCGCCAAAGCAACCGTTAAAATGATGGAAATTGCGAACATCCATTTAGAACATTGTTTCATATCGTTTCCTCTTAGTTCAGCAAGGCTCTAGTCTTTTGCGGCCTTTTGGCCTTTTGCCCCAGTGCGGGGACTTTGCTTTCTCTCTGCGCCCGTGTTATCTTCCTTATCCCTCTAACTTGTTCTCCTACTGTTCGCTGTGATGTAAGGTACACATTGTGTGATGCAGACAGCACATCAAGCAGACCTTGTGCCTTATCCGGCGATTGCCGAATTGTCAATTTCGATATAATTCGGCTGTCCGCTCCAATAATCACTTTTGGAAATCATCGAAAAGGCCGACATTGAAATTTCCGTTTCATACGGCGTACCGTCCGGTCCGTTTAAAACAGCCTTCACCATTTCAAGCCCCGAATTCACCACAAAAAACTCGCCGGCATCCGCCGCAATTTGTACAAAATTCGTCGTTTCTCCCATTGGGTACGTCAGCGGAAGGTCGGTCATCTCTCCTGTTTCGCAGTCTACCGCATAATGGTAATGCTTGATTTTTTCGGGGTCATTTTCGCGTGTGTCTGACGCACGGAGCACGATGCGGCCATCCACAATGTCTTCAATCATCGCAGTATCAGCGCTAAAGTAAGGCGCATCTTTGCACAGGGAAACCATTTCCCCCGTTTTAATATTAAATTTCAGCACCTCGGCTGTGCTGTCGGTCAGGGGCTGCATCAAATAGATGCTGTCGCCCGATGGCCTTGAAGTAGCATTAACATCATAGACAAGCAACGTTCTGGACGTTTTCGTTTCCAGCGAATAGGCATCATAACGAAAGGATTTTCCATCACAAAACAGTACCAGCAGTTCATCGTCAAACGCACCAAACAGCCATTCCGTATCCTGATATGTCATCAAATCCACTGCCTCGCCGCTTTCAATGTTTACCTGTTTGAGCGTTTTTTTGAGCTTCCACGTTTCCTGGTCGACAACTCCCGTTGCGAAATACAAAGAGCTGTCGTCCGAAACCACCATATCAATTAAGTTTTCGCTCGGCGAACAGGTATACAGCTTTTCTCTGTTCTCACCGTTTACATCCGTTTTCCAAATAACTTCCGTCTGTTCCTGTTCACTATCAGCCCTTCCGACACAGAACAAATGTTTATTTTTCGCATCTAAAAAAACATACCCTGTTGAAAATGGGAACCATGAAGGGCATGTTTCATCGTTGTGCTGGCACTCTGGGCGACCGCACAGATAAACTGCTGCTTTCGTGGCATAGTCTATGTAAACAATATTACTTCCTTTTTGGGGGTTGGGTGTAAGCCGATAAAAGCCACTCTTGGAAGCGGTTGCATTATCTGCACCCAAAAAAGGCGTCACCGGCGTCAAAGATATTTCCGCGGCGGCTTGTTCCGGCTCGCTGGCTGCCGGCTCAGGCGGTGCATTGCAAGCGCACAGCAAAAGGCTGAATAATAAGCATAACACTCCTGCTATTTGGTATCGTTTCATGTTTGTCCCCCTTTTAACTTTTGACAAGCACACCCCACAGCACATAAAAGCACTGTGGGGCAAAATCATTTTTTGTAAAAAATATTATTGCGCTGACTTTTCAATCACATTGCGTGATATTCAATCGTTACGCATATAACCCTCCGTACCATAATTGATTATTCAAACCATTTGAACCTAACCACTGTACCCGAGCGCCATTATAGTATCCCGTAGCGGTAGCCGCTAATAACTTCGCGGGAAGAACAAGACCCGTTTTGGAATAACCGTTCGGCCCTTTTCCTTCAAACACAAACTTAATACCCTGATTTGCTGGCTGCCATCTATCCGCAGTTGCTAAGATAGCGTTCGGTCCCCCCCCATAAGCCAAAACAACTCCTGTGTTAGCTGCATTTTTCATCCAATAAAGACCGCTAACGTTCGGAAAAGAACTAATTGTATTCCAACGTTGTGTGCTACTGCCGGTATTCACCCACATTGTAACAGGCGTTTTATTTGTCGGTATTCCTTCAGTGTGTGCATTCAGTTGATAGGCTGTGTTACCCACAGATGAGAACGAAGCATATTCCGGATTCCCGCCAGAAAATACTCCGGCACCATCCGCAAACGCCGGCACCGCAGCAGCAAATGCCATGGCAATACTAAGAGCTACCATCAATAACTTCTTTTTCATAAAAGCACTTCCTTTCATTTGTAAAGACCTTTATTTATCTCATGGAACTCAAACCATCCTTCGGCCGCAGGCTGAATTTCATTCCATTCGATACGGTTCATATCCCCGGAAATCGGCAAAACCACGATTTACCGCCTGTGGATTCTGGGCTTGTCTTTTACTTTTTGAAAAAATAGCCGCACCAATTTTAAGAAACTTCTCAAGAAGCAGCTCTATTCCCAAAATAGAAGAACTCCGCCCCTTATAAATGAGTGCCTTATTATCGTCAAACCCATTCTGAAAGTATTATCATGTTTCATTTTCAGCTTGGCGTAATCGTATCAAATGCCCTTTACAAATTCAACAAAAATGTAATGAAAAAGGGAAAATATGTATTAAAAAGGGGGTAACTGCATTTTGCTGATTTGTGATTGAAAGAACCGGCCGCCGACAAGTTTCCATTATTTGAAAATTTTGTCGATTCGTAGTATGATGTTTACGAAACAGCATTCCTGAAAAAGGGTTGCTTTTTCAACAGAAATCCTTCGCAAAAGAGAACGATCTCGGAACTTAAAAAATGCATTGTGTAGGAAACAAAGATGAATATTTTAATTTGTGATGATCATGCGCGTGACGTTCAAAAGATCGCGGAACGATTAAAGGAATATGCAAAAAAACTTGAGATATCCGCAGAGATCTGCTGTTGCTGTGAGCCGCAAAAAATGGCCGCACTGCCTTTTGAAAAGTATGACATTGTTTTTCTGGATATTGACATGGGAACCGTCAGCGGAATTGAGCTTGCCAAAATTATTCGCATGCGCAGGCAGGACAGTGTTATTGTATTTATCACAAACTTCATTGAATATGCACCGGACGGATATGAAGTAAAGGCGTTTCGCTATCTGCTGAAAGCAAACATGGAGCAAAAACTGTTTGGAATTTTTTGTGAGGCCGCACAAGAATATCAAAAAAGGCGCCATATCATCTCCTTTTTAATAGAAGGAGAATACATTGATGTTGCCCTGAAAAATATTTTGTATTTTGAATCAGAGCAGCGCATGATCAAAGTACATGTACTAAATGAAAGATGTTCGCTTTACAAGTTTTACGGTAATATGGGCGACATCACCGAACAGCTTGCACCCGTCGGCTTTCTGCGGATTCAAAAAAGCTATCTTGTCAATATGGAACATATTGACGCATTGCAGTACGGCACCGTGCGCTTAAAAGGCGATATCACGCTAAGCGTCAGTAAAAAGAATTACGCACAAATCAAACACGATTACATGGCGTGGAGGGCAGAAAACCGATGGGATATTTAGATGGACTCGGAATGTTTCTGACGGCCCTGTATATTGCAATTGAAGTTCTGGCATTTTTCTGGTTTATGGATGCCTTTGCCGAAAGGCGCTGTAAAGGCCTTGCCTTCGCCGAATATTGGGCGGTTATCAGCATCATTGATTTTATTGCCGTCCAATTCATAAGCAGTGCCGATATCGTACATATCCTAATGAATCTTCTTTTGTTTATGCTGGCAGCATGCTTTTTGTACCCAAGTATGCACAAGGCATATTCGGCTTTATTGGTTGTGATTTTCTATATTGCGATGTACTCAGTTGACTTTGCAGTATTTTCATTGTGTACAGCATTGCTCAAAGTTGATGTATCCTCTTTTAACCAAACCGTTATTCCTGTCATTGCCAGAGGTGTTGCCTCGAATATTTTAATTTTATGCATTTGTGCAGCAATCAAAAGGATTTGTTCTCCTGTAAAATACAAGAAGCTCCGCTGGGAGTATATAAGCCTTGCATTGTTGTTCCCTCTGGCGAGTTTGGTGGTGCTTTTGGTGCTTCTGCAAATTGCATTCCGCAAACAGTATGACGGCTGGGCGTTCGTATTCTGCACGCTTTTTCTGGCATTGGCAAATTTTGCACTTTTGGTTTTATTAAATCAACTTGAAAAAAGCGAGGAAAGCCATCAAAAGCAATTGGCGCTGGAGCAAATGCTCCAACTGCAAGCGAAAAACATGGATGCTTTGTGCGCTGCATATTCTCAGCAGAGAAAGCTGACCCACGATTTTAACCACAATATCAATACTCTCCACAGCCTGATGGAATCAAAAGAATGGGAAGCCGCACAAAACTTTTTAGAACGTGTGCAGGAAAAACAAACGGTGCGTTCTCTGCTCATCAACAGCCGCCACCCCATTTTAGATGCCGTCTTGAATCAAAAGGCGTATGAGGCCGAAAAAAATAAAATTAACATTCATTTTGAAATAAATGATTTGTCCAAGCTCGCGCTTGCCCCCGTTGACATCAGCACCATGTTTGCAAACCTTTTAGACAATGCGATTGAAGCATGCGTACTGTATCCCGGCGAAAAGCGGTTGATGGTAAAAGTGCTTTTAGGCAAAACTTTATTCTTTTCGATTCAGAATACATCGAACCCCGTAATCATTAAGAACAACTGCATTGCCACGACAAAATCCAACCCTCACCTGCACGGCTTCGGGCTGGAAAATGTGAAAATGATTTTGGAAAAATATCATGGCGAATTTTGCATGAAATATAAAGATAATTGCTTTTTGTTTGTAGGTGAAATTCTCAACACCCCCATTTCATGACAAAAAAACACCCTTTCATTACATTTTTCGAGAAAATTCACTCCTTTTCGGCGATAATAGAAGACGATGGAGGAAATGCGAAATGGAACGGATCGAACAGCGGTTTGCGCGTCACTTATGTCAAAAGGGATACATAACGCAGGAAGAAATCGACTGGTGCGCTTACAGTCTGCAAAAACGATTTTTGACTCTTGTAACAACAATTATCGTTTTGGTACTGGGACTGCTGGTTTCTAATTGGTGGCAGGCCTTTTTGTTTGTGTGCGGCGTAGCATTTCTGCGCACTTACACAAACGGATATCATGCAAAAACATTCTGGGGATGTTTGGTACTCTCTTGTGCTGTAACCGTTCTTTGCCTTCTGGCGGTTCCCTATGTGAACACGGTAATCGCGGCAATCCTTTTCCTTCCTTCGGCGGGAATCATTGCACGTTTTGCCCCGCTGAATGACAGCAGCATTCATTTGACAAAAGCCGAAATGGGAGCTATGCGCAAAAAAGTTCATCTTCGTTTAGCCCTCCTCACTTGTGCTTTTTTATTGCTGCTGTTCATCAGCACGCAGGCAGCTGCTTGTCTTTCTTTGAGTATTTTTGCCGTTGCGATTTCCATTGTAGCTGCATTAAAAAATACTATGGTGTATCATTAGGAGGTAAAAAAATGAAAAAGAATGTTCAGAATTCCAAAAAGGACACCCCGTTTTTGAAAAACGCCGTTCGCTCGGCAGTTTTGCCGGATTTGCTCGGCTGGCCGCCCAGCTGTGCTCTCTTCGGCTATCAGCCCAAGCGCCCGGAACGCAAACAGCCTGAGGAGCTCTTGCAGGCCGGAAAAAGTGATGAAACTTTCTCTTCTGAGAAATAAGTCATTTTTTATCCTGTCAATCTAAACGGAAAGCCCCGGCACAGTGCACCCAATATGGGCACTGTGCCGGGGCTTTTTATTTTTGAGCAAAAAAGGCAGAAAAGCACACCTTGATTTCATATGCCGCCGCGGGGCGGCGCGGTGCGTTTGCCTTTAAAACAAAAACTGCTTCATCGTTTCCGATAAAGCAGTTTTTTGGCTCCCCCTGTTGGGCTCGAACCAACGACCCTGCGGTTAACAGCCGCATGCTCTGCCAACTGAGCTAAGGAGGAATATTGTGTATCGCTCTTGGCGACGTGTTTTATTATAACGGATATTTTTCTGTTTGTCAATGTTTTTCTCTCAAAAAAATAATATTTTTTGCAGCTCTTTTCAAAAGGCCTTCTTCCGGCGGAAGAATTGACAATAAAATCGGCATTATGATAGAATAATATCGATTTTGAGCGGCATGAAGCCGCTTTTTCTTTGAACTGAAGTTCTCTTGTTTTTTTCATTTTACCGGGCCTTTATTTGTGCGCCAAAGCACACAGAGAAAGAAAAAAAAGCGGCACGAAGCCGCTTAGCTTCTCGCTTGGGGCCGCGGTTACTTTTAGGAGGACTGTTTTTCCGATGAACCATTCTGTAAAAAAACTGACGTATTCTGCTTTCTTTTTGGCTCTTACCTTTATACTGCCGTTTTTCACAGGGCAAATTCCACAAATCGGCAGCATGCTCAGCCCCATGCATTACCCGGTCATGCTGTGCGGCTTTGTATGCGGCGGCCCGTGGGGGCTGGCGGTAGGCTTTATTGCGCCTATTTTGCGCAGTCTTTTGTTCGGCATGCCGCCGATGTTCCCTACTGCCATTGCAATGGCGTTTGAAATGGGTGCTTACGGCTTGTTCTGCGGCTTATTCTATCAACTTAGCGCAAACCGCATGCGCGGCGCGGCGAGTGTATATCTTTCGCTGATTCTCTCCATGCTGCTGGGGCGCGCAGTATGGGGTGCGGCGCAGTTTGTACTTCTGGCTGTCAGCGGCGGAGCATTTACCTTTTCGGCGTTTTTGGCAGGTGCATTTATCAACGCCGTGCCTGCTATTGTGTGCCAGCTGCTGCTTGTTCCTGCCATTGTACTTTTAATTGAGCGCACCCAGAAAGCGCCTGCTTTATGAATCAAGCCGCCTATCAAGATCTAAGCCGTGTACTTTCCACACATTTGAAACAGCATCCCAAGGCACAGCCCATTGACTGCATTAAGCTTTGCTATCAGCGCGCATTCGGCGCGGCGCATTTCTGCGGCACGCCAAAGCAAGCGCTCGATGCGCTGACACACGAATGTGCGGCGCTTTCCGGAGATGAAAACGAACCGCTCCTCACAGAAATCGGCGGCGGTGCAGTACGCGTTTCTCTGCGCGCGGCGCTGGCAAAGCAAATTCCGCTTGCGTTTTTTGCGCAGTTTTTCTGCCTTTGTGCAGCCCATGCGCCGAAAAATGAAGCGTGGTTTTCCGAAGCCTTGGACGCACTCGAACCTCTTTGCGCACAGGGAGCGCTCCCCTTTGAACCACAGAACATGCGCACAGTATGCGAAGCCTATCGCGCAAAGGGCTGCCCGCCGGTAAGCCACAGCGAAGAATACCGTGCGGCTTATGCTCCGCATTACCGCGTGCTGGCAGGCCATGCGGCACGCTTATTTCAGTTTGCGCTTGCCATAGCGCAAAAGCTGGAAGACAGCCCGGAAGGCACGCGCATTGTCGCGGCGCTCGACGGCTTTGCCGGGGCGGGAAAAAGCACGGCGGCCGCGTTTTTATCCGAGCTGTTCGGCGGCGCGCCCGTTGTTGCAATGGACGACTTTTTCCTTCCCGCCAACTTGCGCACGCCGGAGCGCTTTGCCCAGCCCGGCGGCAATGTGCACTACGAACGCTTCGCCGAAGAGGTTTCCCCTCTGCTTCACAGCACAAAGGCGTTTTCTTACCGCCGCTTTGACTGCTCGCGCATGGATTACGGTGCGCCGCGCGAAATTGCGTCTTTTCCGCTTGTAATTGTCGAGGGCAGTTATGCTTTGCACCCGTTTTTGCGCGCACAATATGACTTAACGGCGTTTTTTGATATTGAGCCGGACGAGCAGCAGCACCGTATTTTACAGCGCAGCGGAGAAGCCATGCTGCGGCGGTTTGTTGCAGAGTGGATTCCCATGGAGCGCGCGTATGAGTCGGCGTTCCGTGTGAAACGACACGCCGATTTTGTGCTTTGCACAGACGAGGGCGCCGCGGCCCTTGACACCGAGTAAATCCTGTGGTATCATAACAACAAATCGAAATTTATCAATTTGAAAAAGAGAGGGCGCTTATGTCCACTTACGACGAGCAGGCAAAGGTGTTCAAGGCTTTCTGCGATGTGAACCGCCTGCAAATTTTAGAATTGCTGCAAAGCGGCGAAAAATGTGCCTGCGTTTTGCTGGAGCATTTAAAAATCAGCCAATCTACGTTATCGTATCACATGAAGATTTTGTGTGATTCCGGCGTGGTAACGGGACGCAGTGAGGGCAAATGGATTCATTACTCGCTGAGCAAAGCCGGGCTGGAGCATGCCGTTTCCCTCCTGGCGCCTTTCCAAAAGGCGGTTGGGCTGTAACAGGTGCTTTGCACATTGTTTGACATATTTTGAAAAGCCATCACAGCAGATGGCTTTTCTTTTCGATTTTCATATCGAATTTTTTAGAACTATTAAGCTGATGGAGCACACCGAGGCCGCCGCCCGTGCGCTGGGGCTTTCCGTAAAGCTGGAAGCCGTGACCGATTTTGCCGAAATTGCGAAATACGGCGTGATGAGCACGCCCGCGCTGGTAATTCAAGAAACCGTTGTTTCAAGCGGCAAAGTGCTCACACAGGAAGAGGCCGCAAAGCTGCCGGAGCCGCTGGCACAAGGCAAAGCGTAAGGATAGCATTACCCTAAAACAGAAAGGTTTGATTTTAATGAGCCAAGGCTTCGACTCCTTGACTGACTATGATTTCGCGCACTCCCGCCCGCAGATTCAGTGCGAAGGCAAGCCGAAGGTTGCGTTTTTATGCGTACACAACTCGTGTCGCAGCCAAATGGCAGAAGCGCTGGGCAAAAAACTGGCAAGCGATGTGTTTGAAAGCTATTCTGCCGGCACGGAACTGAAAGACCACATCAACCCCGACGCCGTGCGCATGATGAAAGAGCTGCACGGTATCGACATGGAAGAAACACAGCACAATAAACTTCTCAGCGACATTCCCGCGCCGGACGTGGTGATTTTTATGGGGTGCAATGTCAGCTGCCCGAATGTGCCGTATCAATATGCGGAAAACTGGGGCTTGGACGATCCTTCCGGGCAATCAGACGAAGTATTCCGCGAAACGATTGCACAAATTGAGAAAAATGTGCTCGCCCTGCGCGAAAAGTTAAAAGGGCAGTGAGCGCGGCTGGGGGTATTTCGTTTTTGAAAGTCCGGCCGAATCAACAAAAAATATTTCAGCCCCTTGTCAAAACGCAAGGGGCTGTTTCTATTCTCTTCCTAAAAAATGATATTCGCGCGTGCCGTAACGAATCACAAAAAATACAGCCACACAAAACGTCAGCGCCTCTGCCAGCGAAATGGCCAGCCAAATGCCGTCCATGCCCATCACGCGCGGCAAAAGCAAAATACTGCCCGTGACAAAAACAAGCGTCCTTAAAAAGGAAATCGCCGCCGAAACCGCGCCGTTTGACAACGCCGTGAACAACCCGGAGCTGAAAATATTGTACCCGGCAAACAGAAAATTCCAAATGAAAATCATGTAGCCGTGATACGCCAGCGCAAACACCGTTTGCCGGTCTTTCGCAAACAGGCTGATCAGCGGCTTTGCAAATACAATCGACCCGGCCAGCATCAGAACGGTGCTCGCTGTGACAATCACTACACAGCTTCGGAACAGCTTTTTTAAATATGGGCGGTTGCCGCTGCCATAGTGATAACTAATCACGGGGGCGGCACTGTTGGAAAAGCCGATATATACCGCCGTATACACAAACTGCGTATAAAGGACAATCGTCATGGCGGCCACGCCATCCTCACCCGAAAGCTCCATCATAGAAAGGTTAAACAGCAGCGTGGTTACACCCGCCGCCAAGTTTGACACCATTTCCGACGACCCGTTGGAAAGCGTTTTTGCCAAAAAGCGGCCATCCCAGCGCAAAGCGCCATACGAAAGCATTCCGCCCCGTTTGGCGAAAAAGTACACAATCGGCACAATGCCGCCGATAATGCGCCCGGCAATCGTGCCCAGTGCCGCACCCGCCATGCCCCACTGAAACACAACGATAAACAGCCAGTCGAGCACCACGTTTAATACACCGCTGAAGCCCGTCAGCCACAGTGCAAGCTGCGATTTTCCCGCCGTGATAAAAAGCGATTGATACATCACCTGCACCACCGTAAACACCGACGCACCAAACAAAATATACCCGTATTGCATGCAGTACGGCAAAAGGCGCGGGCTGGCGCCCAGCCAAACGGCAAGCGGCTCGAAAAACACAATGATACCCACGCTTAACGCCAATCCGATTACCACCGCCGCCACCGTAACAAGGCTGAAATTCTCATAGGCTTCCTGTGTGCGGCCTTGGCCCAGCTTGCGGCCAATCACCGCACTGGCGCCTGTGCCAAGCATAATGGCAACACCATAGGAAAGCGTGTCCAGCGGCAGCATAATGTTAATAGCGGAAAGCGCATCGCTTCCCACATAGCGGGCAATGAATACGCCGTCCACCGCCGTGTACAGCGACGTAACCATCAGCATCGCCACGGCAGGCAGCGAAAACAGCACCAGCTGCCCCAGCGAAAACGTGTGTGAAATTTCTTTTTTCATAGCTTCCTCCCATGAACCATGCGGCAAAGGGCGCGTGTGCCGCCCCTTGCTGAAAATCCTGTTTCATTGTAAACTATGGAGTAACACACGGGTCAAGGGGGAAATTGCCATGAAAACCGTTTATCGCATCAGCGAATTTGCCGCTTTGTGCGGCGTAACGCGCGACACCTTGCTGTATTACGACAAAATCGGCGTGCTGAAACCTGCCTTTGTGGCGGAAAACGGCTACCGCTTTTATACGCTTTCGCAGTTTTACGAGATGGATTTGCTGGCCATTTTAAAGGCGAGCGGAACGCCGCTGGCACAAGCCGGGGATTATCTGCACAACCCGGACGCTTCGGCGGGTCTTCAGCTGCTGCAAGAGCGGCGCAAGGCTCTTGCGCAGGAGCGCCAGCGGCTTTTGGAAATGGAGCAGGCGCTTTCGCAAACGATTGAAAGCATTCGGGAAGGGCTGAACTGCGTATGCGGAAAGCTGACGGTGCAGCCGCTTGACGCTGAATATCTGCTTGTGACAAAAACCGATTTCACCGCGCCGCCCACAGAGCAGGCTTTCTGCGAAAAAATCGGTGAGCACTTCGCGCTGTGTGAGCAAAGCGGCTTCGGGGCACGGTTTCAAACAGGGGAAATTATTTTGCAGCAAGACGCGCTGCAAGGCCGCTTTGTGGAAAGCTATTATTTCAACCCGATTTTTGAGCCGACCGAGCAAACGAGCGTTTGGGAAAAACCGGCAGGACTGTATGCCGTTTACTATTATAAGGGAAGTTATGACAGCTTAAAAAATGAAGCCTATGCGCTGTTTTTAAAAGAGATTGCAGAGCATGGCTATCAGCTTTCGGGCGACCTTTACGAAGATGATTTAATCGACCATTTTTCCACCCCCGACCCCGCACACTATATCCTCAAAATTTCCGCGCGGGTTGCTCCGCACAGCCCTGTCATGATATCTAAAAACATGAGTTGACATTGTAACAACTGACCGTCTGAGTCGTTTTTATCAGGTCTATCGACAGCCCTTTGGACAAAGATGGTTTTAAATCGCTTGTGTCAGCTGTTCTATGCTTGTTTTTTGTGTCAAATTTTCCCCTTTTTATGACAAAAAAGTAGCCCGCCTTTTTCATTTATGGTAGAATGTAACAAGGTAAGATAAGCAGATGCCTTACAAAACCGGCCCACTATCAAAAATGAGGAGCATTCTTATGAAAAAACGCATGATAAAAAAAATGTTTTCGCTTTGCTTGCTTTTGGTTCTCACCTGTTCGCTATTTGGATGCAGCAGCGCCGAAAGCACGGCGACAACTTCCACAGGCTCCGACGGCAACGCTGCCGCCGCACAAGAATCCGGCGCACTGTCGTTAGTCACCGACCCCTACGGCGGCCTTTTTAGAAATGGTGCGGCAACCGAAACGGGCTATTATGAAATCATGAGTACACAGCCGGACTATATCAATGTATTGTACACGGATTATCAAACACTCACAAGAACGTATCTTTGCTCCTCTCCCGAGTGCTTGCATTATGACGACACTTGCACCTCTTGGCTGCCAACCATGGGGCAAACTTATCTTTTTGCCAGCCAAGCACAAAATAAAATTTATCTTGTTTCCTGCGGTGTTGCTTCCGACGGCACCGCTTCCGACACTGCGGCGGTGACAGGCCGTATCTTTGAATTTGACCCAAGCGGCGCAAACCGCCGCGTATTGTATCAGCTGCAAAGCAATGAACAGTTCAGCGGAACCGCCGCGGGTAACAACACCAAACTCTATACCGGTGTTCAGGTTGTCAATTATGAAACCGGAAAAATGACGCTTGAAATTCGAGAAATCGACTTAAAAACCGGTGAAAGCAAAACAATTTACACCACCGAAAACACTGGGGAACGGATTTTCGGCGCTTATGGCGACTGCCTCGTTCTCGAAGAGCTTGGCGAAACTGCTCGCAGTTACGTTTCGTTGAACGTTGTGTCCGGTGAAAAATCCGCACCGCAATATTCGTACGACTATACCCAAGAAGTACGAACCGAATTGGTTGATGGAAACTTTGTGTACAGTCTTCGGTCGGATGAATTGCCGAATTGCTCCTTGTATCAAGTGGATTTAACTTCCGGCGCTGAACAAAAAGTTGCTGAGTCCATCGCCATTTATGATGTTGATCCTACGAGAATTTCCGGCGTGTTTGACAATCACATTGAAATTGAAACGTCAGATAATCGAAACCCAGAGGACATCAAACCGATCAAATACATTATTGACACCACTTCCGGAACGTGTTCCGTCAGTAATTTGAAGTATGAAAGTTTGGGTACAACAAAAGATATCTATATCTTGGCGCAAGGAGGAGATCGTTTTCTTGTCAGAAACAGCGTGAAACAGGCTCCCATTACCATTACCGATCAAATGGGTGTCCCTACAACGCTTGAAGCAGCATTCCCTCAATATGCACTAATTTCAAAAAGCGATTATTGGAACAATGCGGGAAACTATCAAGCCATCAGCGACACCTTCTGATCACAGTAAAAATCCGGGGCATCTTTGAGCATTATCACGCCAAAGAAACCCCGGATTTTATTTGTTTTTATTTGTCTTTTCGATACGCGCACCAAAAGCAATACCCCAGCCCAGCCAGCATCACAGTTAACGCCAGAATGAGCGGCGTGAGCATTTGCGTTCCCAGCAGCGAACCTAAAAGGCCGTCAATGCCGTTATAATCCCAAGGATTCATCGACGCATAGGCGAGCGTAAACATGGAAAAAGCCAGCCCGATTACGGTTAGCAATACGCCGCAAATCATTTTCTTGTCCATCATCATTTTCCTTTCTCTGTGCGTGAAAATCAGCCGTGCAAGATTAAAAAGGTTTCGGTAGTTCCTTGAAATAATTCCTCGGAAAAATTCAGGCGCAGCAGACTCTCTCCTTGAACGGCAAAATAGGCGGTTGTTTTGTCGGTAATCACTTTCAAAAGCGCTTCAATTCCGTGGCCCTCAATATCAAATAAATAGCCAAACACCACTTTTGTATTGATTAAGTCTTGATAGTCAATCTGTTCTTCCAGCATTTCTAAAGCTGCATCGGCAATCTGTTCTTTCAATTCTTTATTTGCAATCTCATTGTGCTCTTTCGGCTTTTTCTCATTTGAATGATTCATGCACTCATTCCTCCCTAACTCAAATATCATACGGCGCTCAACTGCTTTTATTTTATCATAAATGATTTAAAAAGGATACCAAATGTTTTGTTCAAGATTCTTTGCAGCTAAAGTCACCCAAAGGAGTTGTATTGTATGTTGAAACGCTTTGCCGCTTTGTTTTTGCTTCTCCTTGCCCTGTCGGGCTGCCATAGCGCTTCTTCCGTTCCTGCTGATTCTTTTTCTGATACCGCTGAGAAAAGCGAGCCCCCGCTCTCAGAAATTCACTTTTTTGGCACACTCGCATCAGGCAATGGTGATGGTGCCAAAACAAAAAATGGCTTTTTCTATATTGAGCCGCAAAGCTCATCCTATGCAAATATTCAATACATTGATTTTTCCAGCAAAAAGAAAGTTCCTGTCAGTTCTAACCCGGCATGCACCCATGACAACGAAACCTGCTCCAGCTATTTAGAGTGGAGCGGCGGTTATCCTTATATTGCCGCAAATTCGAGTAAAATTATTTTAATAAGCGCAAACGCCGGATCTGTAAATGAAACGGTTTACTACGAAAAAGCGTTGCCTCATATTCAAATTGCAGATTTGAGCGGAGCCGACCGGAAAACGCTGCTCTCCCTTTCTGCGAACGAAGATATTCAAATTGGCACTGCCTGCAATGAAGAGTATCTATATCTTATAAAGAAAAGTGTCGAAGGAAATTCCAGTGTCATGGATTTCTGCAAGGTTTCTCTTAGTGACGGCGCTCTGCAAACCATTTGCCGCCTTCCCGATGGAAACAGTTTTATTCTCGGCGCAGAAGATCAATACATTGTTGTAGTTTGTTACTCTCCCGCCACAAACGGAAATTTATATTCTCCCGACCAGGTAAGTACTTTCATGTGCTTTGACATGACGACTGAAACATGCATTTCACAAAAGGAACTTCCTCTGAATGTGCTCGACCATCCCCATCAAAATTTTGTTCATGGCACCACACTATACTCCTTTTCCCCTAGGGATAATACACTCTCTGTCTACGACCTAAAAAATAACGAAACCCTGCGCAGTATTTCACCTGTTTTTGATAAAGAGGTTACAATGGGCCAAATCGATGCTGTTTTTGATGACAATATTCTCTTTTCCGAAATATTCGCAGGCAGTGAAGAAGATGCCGCTTATATTCGATATGATTTATCCAGCGAAAAGCAAACTCCTTTTACACTGCTTGCTGAATATGGCGAGAATACCGGGAGATTTTTTCCGGTTGTTCCATCCTGCTCTCTGACAAATGAATACCTTGTCGCTTATCAATGCGATTCTTCTGACGCTCTTTTGGCCGACACTGCGGGCAATGCCGTAGGCTTCGTCAAACCGGAGTTTGCTTTTATTTCAAAAGAAGCTTACTGGTCAGGTATTCCAGAGTATCAACAACTGGAATAATCACCTCTTTGCCTTCGCATACTCACGTTTCATCTCAAACTACTCCTGTTTTATAACAAAATGGAAAAAACATTGCTTTTTTGCCAATTTTCCTTATTTTAAACGAATTTCAAGCACTTTTGTGCAAAAGATTGCACTATTTGCCCGCTTGATTTTTCTTTGAAAAGGAGTATACTGTTAAACATAAGCAAAGGCGCTTTAGAGATTTATTTCTCTAAAGCGCCTTTCTTGTTTCATGCCGTCGTCCGGGGATGGCCAAACAACATAGAGGAGTGATCGGAATGAAGGATATTTCAGCAATCAACACCCTTTGGGTTTTGGTGGGCGCCGCTCTGGTATTTTTTATGCAGGCGGGCTTTGCTATGGTAGAAACAGGCTTCACACGGGCGAAAAACGCAGGCAATATCATTATGAAAAACCTGATGGATTTCTGCATCGGCACGCCTGTATTTTGGCTGGTCGGCTTTGGCCTGATGTTCGGGGGAACAAGTTCTTTGGTGGGCAGTATCGGCGGCATTGCCAGCGAAGCCAACTATGGCGCATCCATGCTGCCGGACGGCGTTCCCTTTTTCGCATTTTTAATTTTCCAAACGGTCTTTTGCGCAACAGCTGCCACAATTGTTTCGGGCGCAATGGCCGAGCGCACAAAGTTTTCCTCCTACTGCCTTTACAGCTTCATCATCAGCCTGTTTGTATACCCCATTTCCGGGCACTGGGTTTGGGGCGGCGGCTGGCTTTCTCAGCTGGGCTTTCATGACTTTGCAGGCTCTGCGGCGGTTCACATGGTGGGCGGTGTTGCGGCGCTCATCGGCGCGAAATTCTTAGGCCCGCGCATTGGCAAATACGGCAAAAACGGCGAAGCAAAAGCCCTTCCCGGCCACAGCTTAACGCTGGGCGCGCTGGGCGTGTTTATTCTTTGGTTCTGCTGGTTCGGCTTTAACGGCGCTTCCACCGTTTCTATGGAGGGTTCTGCCGCCGAAACCGCCGCGAAAATTTTTGTCACCACCAACCTTGCCGCCGCCGTTTCCACCTGCGTGGTTATGGCCATCACCTGGATTCGTTACCGCAAACCGGATGTATCCATGACGTTAAACGGCACATTGGCCGGCTTGGTTGCCATTACGGCAGGCTGTGACACCGTTTCTCCCGTAAGCGCTGCCATCATCGGCGCTTTGGCCGGATTCGTTGTCGTGTTCGGCATTGAGTTTATCGACCAAAAACTGAAAATTGATGACCCCGTCGGCGCAGTCGGCGTGCATGGTTTGAACGGCTTGCTCGGTACCATTTGTGTTGGTTTATTTTCCGACGGCAGCGGCACAAACGGTCTTGGCCTTTTTATGGGCGGCGGCGTTTCCCTGCTGGGTGTTCAGCTGCTGGGCGCGGTTTCCATTATTGCTTGGGTAGCAGTGACGATGACCGTTGTATTTGCCGTAATTAAGAAAACAATTGGCCTGCGCGTTTCCCGCGAGGAAGAGCTCGCCGGTTTGGATATCATGGAACACGGCTTGGAGAGCAGCTATGCCGGCTTCTTAACGCAGGACGACGCTGTACCCGGCCAAAGCGTTCCGGCAGCGGTGCAAGCTTCTGCCAGAGCAGACGGCGCGGGCCATCCGCTCACCAAAATCTCCATTGTTACGCGCAGAAACAAGCTGGAGGAACTCACGAAGGCGCTGCATGAAATCGGCGTGACGGGCATGACTATCAGCGAAGTGCTGGGGTGCGGCGTACAGAAAGGCGACGTGGAATATTATCGCGGCGTCAAAATGGATGTCAAACTCTTGCCGAAAGTGAAAATTGAAATTGTCGTCAGCGAAATTCCCGTTGATCTCGTGGTGGAAACCGCCCGCCGCGTGCTTTACACCGGACAGTATGGCGACGGCAAAATCTTCGTCTATGAAGTAGAAAACGCGGTGAAGATTCGCACAGGCGAAGACGGCGTTGCCGCTTTGCAGGATGTTTCTAAAGACGCTTAATTGTACATGTTGGATGTTCCGTGAATTCGTTGTGTTTTCACAGAATTGTTGTTCGCACCGGGAATTCCTGAAGCTTTGAGATTTATGATACTTTTCTCAGCGGTCAGCAACATGCCTGATCAATTTGCCTGATACTTTCCACATAAAGGCCCCTGTTTCGGCTTTGCTTGCATTGCCGAAATAGGGGCCGCCTTCTTTTTCTTGTTTGCAATCCGATTCTTCAATCAGCATTTTCAGCGTTTGAGAAAATTTTTCATTTTTGCATTGCTATGATACAATGAATGTAAAATGATCCGTTTGGGAGGCAGTTTTTATGAGAAGAAGCGACCGTCAAATTGTGAATCCGCAAGAGATAGAAAATATCATTCGTTCCTGCCACTGCTGCCGTATCGGTTTTTATGACAACGGAAAGATCTATATTGTGCCCCTGAATTTTGGATATGAAAAAAGAGGCGAAAAAAGATACTTTTACTTTCACGGTGCGGCAGAAGGAAGAAAAATTGATTTAATTAAAACAGGTCTTCCGGTAGGGTTTGAAATGGATACAAGCTATCAGCTGACCGAAGCTGAAACTGCCTGCGGATTTTCCGCAAAATTTCAAAGCATCATCGGAACCGGAAATATATCCTTGATCGAAACAGCCGACGAAAAAATCCACGCATTACAGCAAATTATGTTCCACAATACCGGAAACGGCAACTGGAAATTCTCTGAAAAACTTTTGAGCCGGATGTCCGTTTTTATGCTTGAAGTCGTTGAGATTTCCTGCAAACAGCATCAATAATTGCCAAAAAACAGCTTTTATGACCAACAAGTTTCCTTGTTGGTCATTTTTTATATTGGTCCGCACGCGATACCTCTTGACATGTCGCTTTTAGTATGCAACAACAGTTATGTAAGATATGTTGTATATAAAGTTTTAAAAAGAGGGATCTGTTATGGCGCCAAAAACAAAAGTGGCAAAAGAAATGATTTTAAAGAGAATGGAGTCCTAACAAGGGCTCTTTCTTTTTGCCATTTTGCCACCGAGGTTGTTTTAACAAATTGCGGTTCCTATCCCAGAATAGCCGTTGAAAGGAGGTAGCAGCCAATGGAAGAAATGATATTTGCACCAGGCTCCGTTCCGGTAGCGGTTGTCGCCAGAGTATATGGGAAAGATGCTTCCTGGGTTCGAGCCGGCATTATATCCGGATGGCTTCTCATTGGAAAAGCTACTGGAAACGGAAAGTTGATTACCAATATCGAAGAGATGAATTCGAAGTACGGACGCATTAACTTTTATATTTCTCCAAAGCGGCTCTGGGAAGAAACCGGATATTTATGGAAAGGAGAGAAGCGTTAATATGGGAACGACGATTCGTCCAGAATTATCCGAGAAAAATCCATATTGGATTGAGCGCCACCGCTACTATGAATTGAAGCATTTCTGTTTACAGTATCCGATATGGAAGAAAGCATACGCAGCTCTTGATGGGCTTACTTTGAGCATAAGTCTGCAGCGTTTGTACGGATGCCAAAGGATTTACTGACGCTCCCCTTTCAGCATATCAAGCGACAACAACGTGAAAGAGAAGGATGCCCGCGCAGAAAACACTTTTCTCTTCGAGCAAGAATTTCTTGTTCTCCTTTGAAATGAGAATCACACTTATTCAAACAAAAAAACAACCACAGTCGCTTCATCTTTTGATGAAGGGCCTGTGGTCGTTCCAAGGTAAACAGGTAGATGTCGGCAATCTTCTTCCCACAAATGTGAAGCACTCACCCTTCATCTGGAAAGCAAAAATTACCGGCCTACAGTCAGGCGACGGGCCAGGGCAATCAGGCGGCCTGCGCAGGCGCGCACGTCGGTTTCAGCCAGGCGGCCGTCGGCCA
>ERZ1090868.70-NODE-70-length-54139-cov-21.292489_pt1 | contig 54139 bp, 61 predicted proteins | sample MGYA00478475_ERZ1090868 | MGnify/ENA primary metagenome ERZ1090868 (study PRJEB33644, sample SAMEA5815747) | chicken gut metagenome | biome: Chicken; feature: Gastrointestinal Tract; material: Caecum | place: Ireland | collected 2019-01-01 | study: A study of the...
GTCAGATGTGTATAAGAGACAGGTATAAACGATTCTATTGATGCTATTTTAGTTTCATTAAATGATTTATTAGCTAGAAAAGCAATAACGCAAGAGGATATTTTTGATAATGTTAAGTTGATTTTAGAATTAAATCCAAACGAATATAAATCTATAGATGATTTAATTAATAGACTTAATTTTATTAAAGGAATGAATATGGAACATCCTAATATGTCTTTGACGGAAAATCACGAGTTAGTTGTGACAATTTTTGATAAATTTAATGAACTTATTTTAGATAAATTTGATTGTTATTATACTGGCGGGCTTATGGGATATTTGGTGACTAACCATAAGTTAGAAAGGTATCATAGCGATTTAGATTTATTTATAAATGAGAAACAACTTATTATGTTAAAGAAGCTCGTTGGTTATAGTGATGATTTTAATTTTGTCAGTAATATGGATAGTAAAGGAATAAATGGTCACGAATATAAAATTGTATATAAAGATACTGAAATGAGTGTTGGTTTATTTTTATTTGAAAGAAGATTTGATAAAGGTATAACTTTAAAGGAATATTACTATGAAGGTCAAAAAGACGAGAAGCAGTTGTTTGTAAACGAACATCATTTTTCTAAAGATTATACTGATATGACATTTTCTGACGAAGTTAGGTATCATAATGGGATTCCATATAAAATGGTGAGTTTAGAGAGTATTTATTATTCAAAGAAAGGTTCACGACCTAAAGATAGGTATGATGCAAATATCATAAAAAATTATATAGATATGAATATTGTTAATAAGTTCGATATTGAGGGAAAGAATAATTTTGATATAAAGCACAAACCGGTATCTGATTCAATTGTAAATATTACTGAGCAGATGATTCAATGTGAATATAAAAAGGATTTTAAAATAAAGTAAATTATATATTTTTTTGATATACTGTTGATAGGATGTGATTAAGATGAATTTAAAAGGAAAATATGTGTTTTTTGATATAGATGGGACTTTATCAGAGTTTAGATATAACGACAAGTTATTTTCTGGTGATCAAATTGGATGTCAATCTTTAGATGATTTGTTATTTGGTGATTTATTTTATAAAGCGAGGCCGCTTAAGGTTATGCAGGATGTAATAAGTGGTTTAGATGGAGAAAATGTTTTTATTTTAGGGACGGTGTTTACAAATAACGAGGCCCGGCAAAAGTATAGATGGATTGCTTCTAATTTTCCAAATATAAAAGAAGAGAACATTATTTTTATAAATAGGGCTGAGATAAAACCTTTAGTTATTTTAGAATACGTAAAACATTTTAATTGGAATATTTCGGATGTTATATTTGTGGATGATAGGTTAGATGTTTTAAGGGAAGCAGAGGTACTTGGAATTAAGTCTTATCATCCTAGTTCTTTTGTAGAATAAAGTGTTTTTGTGGTATACTTATTTTGCGATTATTTTAAAGGTGGATGATTTAGATGAAGAACGACAATAATTTTTATTTTGAGATAACGAAAAGAATTCCTGGAAAGCTTGGAAGAGCGGGAATTATTCATACGCCGCATGGGGATATAAAAACCCCAGCTTTTATTGCGGTAGGGACTAAAGGTCATGTTAAGTTTGTATCAAATGAAGATTTAAAAAGTATTTATGCACAGGCGATGCTTAGTAATGGATATCATTTAAGAAATACTTCTTATGAGATTGCTGAAAAAGGTGGGCTTAGTATGTGGTCTGGGTTTGACGGGCCAACGATAACTGATTCAGGTGGTTTTCAAGTTATGTCATTAGGTTCTGGGCTTGGTAAGGTTGTCAGTATGGATAGAGAAGATGAGATAGTAAATACCGATCCTAAGGATAGACTTGCTCATGTCAGTGAAGAAGGAGTTAGTTTTTACGATCCGATTTTAAATAAAGAGGATTTTATCGGACCTGAAGAGTCTATGCAGATACAATGCAGAATTGGGGCAGATATTCATATGGCTTTTGATGAGCTTACTTCACTTGCCGATAGTTATGAATATAATGTCGAGGCTTTAGGTAGGACTGAGAGATGGGCGGTTAGAAGTTTAGATGAGCATAAGAAGCATTGTATGGATTTAGGTTATTATCAGGCTTTATATGGTGTTCTGCAAGGTGGAAGATGGGAAGATTTAAGAAGGTCGACGGCAAAGAAGCTTGCTAAAATGGATTTCGATGGTTATGGTTTAGGTGGAGCTTTCTTGAAAGAAGATTTAGGAAAGATTTTGAGCTGGTGCTGTGAAGAGTTACCTGAGGATAGGCCAAGACATTTACTCGGTCTTTCACATCCTGATGATATTTTAATCGGAGCTGAAACCGGAGCTGATACTTTTGATTGTGTGGCGCCAACTAGAGAGGCAAGACATGGAAGGATTTATACTAGACATGGAAATATAAAACTTTCTAAGTTTAAGGATAGTACAGATTTACTAGATGATGATTGTGACTGTCCTGTATGCACGAATGGACATACAAGAGGTGAACTTCGTGATTTAATGAAGTCACAAAATAATGAGGATAGAGTAAAATATTATAATTTGGCTTCTATTCACAATTTAAGATTTATTATTAGACTTACGGAAGAGATTAGAGAGGCAATTATCAATGGTAATTTTAAGGAGTATAAGGATAATTTTTTGAAGGATTATTACAACTGATTTTTATCAGTTTTTTTAATTGACGATTTATATCAATTTTCGTATAATTGAAATAGAATAGGGTGGTCAATATATGAAGTATAAAGGTTTATCTAGTAAGAAGGTAGAAGAGTTACAAGAGAAGTATGGGAAAAATGTTTTAACGGAGGTTAAAAAGGATTCTTTAATAATTAAAATTATAAAGATAATTTGTGAACCGATGTTTTTACTTTTGATTATGACTTCGATGGTATATTTTATTTTAGGAGAGTATCGTGATGGAATAATTATGTTTTCATTTTTATTTATAATTATTATCATCGATATTGTTCAAGAGGTTAAAACGGATAGAACGCTTCAAGTTTTGAAGGATTTGTCTGAGCCCAAAATTACGGCATTACGAGATGGTGAGAGAGTAGAAATATCAAGTACGGAATTAGTTCCCGGTGATGTTATTTTTATTCACGAAGGAGTTAAAGTTCCAGCAGATGGGCAGGTTTTAGAGTGCAGCGGTCTTCGAGTAGATGAGTCCAGTTTAACTGGTGAGTCTGTAAGTATTTGGAAGACTAGTAATAAAGATGATAGTTCAGATTACTGGAAGAAGAATATGTGCTACCAAGGGACACTGGTTATTAAGGGAACAGGTGTTTTAAAAGTTTTAAAAACCGGATTAGAAACTGAGTATGGAAAGACTTATGATAATATCAGTAAGCTTAAAGAAGAGAGAACACCGCTGCAAAAACAGACTGATAAGCTTGTTAAGTGGTGTGCGATTATCGCTTTGGTTTTATTTATAAGTGTGGTTTTATTTACTTTTATCGATTTAGATTATTATAATTTAAAGGAGAGAATTATAAATAGTATTTTATCCGGAGTGACGCTTGCAATGGCGATGATTCCGGAAGAGTATCCAGTTGTTTTAACCGTATTTTTATCTATGGGAGCATGGAGGCTTGCCAAAAGGCATTCTCTTTTGAAAAATTTAAATTCGGTTGAGACTTTGGGAGCAGTAACGGCTCTTTGTGTGGATAAAACTGGAACAATTACGAAAAACGAGATGACAGTTAAGGAAGTTGTTTCAGATGATAAAGATTTTGCTTTAACGATGGGAATGGGGTGTGAGGTTCAGACCTTTGACCCAATGGAGAGGGCAATGCTTAAATATGCAAGTAGTCAAGGATTTAGTGAAAAAGATATTTTTGGCGGAAGACTCGTTAAAAATTATCCGTTTACCGATGAGGATAAAATGATGGGTAAGGCCTGGGAAGTTAATGGTAAGATTACTTTAGCGGCTAAAGGTTCGGCCGAGAGTATTATGAGTATTTGCGATATGGCAGATGATTTAAAGAAGGATGTTACTTCGCAGATAGATGAGATGCAGCGCAAAGGTCTTAGGGTTATTGCTGTTGCTAAGGGTGATTATTTAGAAAATGAATTACCTTTGAAGTTAACTGATGCAAAGTTAAAATATGTCGGAATAGCTGCGCTTCAAGATCCACCTAAAGATACGGTTGCCGAAGATATTAGAAAGTGCCGTGAGGCTGGAGTTAGAGTTATTATGATAACTGGAGACAATGGTGTTACAGCTAAGGCGATTGCCGAAGAAATTCAAATGGGAAAAGATTTAGATGTCATGACAGGAAGAGAAATCGATGCGATGAGTGATGACGAGCTTAGAGAAAGAGTAAAAACGATTTCGATTTTTTCGAGAGTTATTCCAGAACACAAAATGCGAATAGTGAGGGCGCTTCAAGCTAATGGCGAAGTAGTGGCGATGACAGGTGATGGGGTTAATGATGCACCTGCGCTTAAAAAGGCCGATATCGGAATTGCAATGGGTAAGCGTGGCAGCGAGGTTTCAAGAGAAGCAGCCGATATGGTTTTAATGGATGATAATTTTAGAACAATTGTTTTAACAATCAAGGATGGAAGAAGAATTTATGATAATATAAAAAAAGCAATCGGTTATATCTTGGTCGTTCATATACCAATCGCTTTATCATCTTTGGCCGCACCGCTTTTAAGGTTAGATCCTTCGTCATTTTTACTTTTACCACTTCACGTTGTTTTATTAGAACTAGTTATCGATCCAACGTGTTCAATTGTTTTGGAAAGACAGCCGGCAGAGAGTAATATAATGAATAGGCGTCCACGAGATGTTAGTGAATCAATCGTCAGTAAGGGATTGCTTATTAAGAGTATAATTCAAGGTTTGGTTATATTTTTAATGGCGTTTATAACTTATTATTCTTTATATAAGGCTACAGGTGATGCACAAACAGCTAGAACGCAAGGTGTTTTGATTATTATTTTAGCTAATTTATTCTTAGTTATGGTTAATTCTTCAGATTACGATTATGCTTATGAAACGGTTAAAAAGTTAATGAGGGATAAGGTTATGATTATCGCTTTATGTTTGATGATAATTTTCGTTTTAGTAATTACTTATAGTCCACTTCATTCAATACTTAAATTTACTCCTTTGAGTTTTGGTCAGATGATGTTAGTTATATTTATTTCATTTGTTTCAGTATTTTGGTACGAGTTTGTCAAATATTTTAAAAGACATAGGAGGAGTGTATGACAGCTGGTCAAAATGAGCTTAGATATTTGAGATATTATTATGGAGATGACTTGAGAGACGAGGGTATTTTAAGTAAAGCTTTAGATAAAGTAAGCGATGTTTTAGATAAGATAACTTTGCTTGAGTGGACGGGACATTTCGATGAAGCTTGGAAGTTGATTAAAGAATTAGATTTCGACGAGGATAAGTTTTGGTCTTTAAAAAAATTTAACTTCGAACTTGAGAAAACGATAGATATTAGAGTTTTAAATAAAAAGTATAGTTTCTTGGATAAAGTTTTAAATGTGATTACAGCAGATATCGATTTCCAGCAGAAGTTAATTTCTTTGGATGATAGAGAACTTAATTTGTTTAAAAAGTTGATGAATGATGTTCCAGATAAATATTTTCTTTCTTTTGCTGAATTTTTTTTGGATAATATGGGTGAGAGTCCATTTAAGGATAGTATGGTTAGATATGATTTATTGAATCAGAGTTTGCCAGATAACCTTAGTGACGCGGAGAGAGAAGCGCTTATATTTTTATATAATTCAAGGGTTTCGTTTGATGTTCAAAGTTATGAAGAACTTGGATTTCTAAATTTGCCTGAATTTTGGATGGAAAAATTGAATCAGGCAAATGATTTAGATGAGATAAAGGAAGTTTTACTTTCAAGGTGCGGGTTTGATTTAAAGTCAGCTTGTTTACTTATTAAAACTTACGATATTAAAGATGTGAATGTTTCTACTTCAGTTTTAGAGACTTATAATTATATTTTAAAGGTGATAGAGAGCGAGAGTGTTTTAGAGCTTAAGGAGTTAGGGTTTGAAGAGAAAAGCTTTAAAAATTATTATTTATTCGAAAGAAGATTAAAAGAAGCTTTTTTAGAAAATATAAATCAAAGTTTAGAATTTAACGGAGATAGTTTTAAGCTTTTAGTTACGGTTTTGGGAGCTTACGGAAAGGACAGAGAGATAGACGATTATAAGGATTTGTGGACTAGAGCGAAGATAAGTCCTTTAATGTCGTGCTCGCTTGTAAGTGACGATAATTTAGCTTTGGCACCGGTTAAGACAGTGATTTTAGGTTTTAAAGAAATGAACCGCAATTTGCTCAATATGAAAGAGCAGGATCTAAATTCAGGTGTTTCGGAAAATGATTTGAACCAAGCATCGAGAATTCCCGGTAATTTTCAGAGTAGTTCATCTTTAATAGATGAGACGAGAAGTGATTATAATGAGCTCGTGTTTGAACGTTATGATGATTTTAAGGTAGTAATGCCTGATTATGTTTTATGGTTTAGGGACAATAAGAAGGGATATGAGATGGCTTTAAAGGCGGCTTCTGATTTTGATATTCCTTTAATCGAGATCGATCCTTATAAACTGGGAGAGAAGTGGTCTTTAGAAATTTCTCGGATGGTAGAGAGACTGAATGATAGTAATTTTGAGAGTTTGGCTTTAGAAATTATTACGAAATTTTTAAACAACCGTAATGGGCTTTCACTTCATAGAGAAGTTTTAGATGAGTTTTTTTCAGATGAGAGGTTTGAAGAGATAGTCAGAGATTTATATGAGGTTTGTCCTGATTATTTGATGGAAATTTTAAATAAGGAGATTTCAAAAATGAAGAAATGCTTTATTAATCAAAACAGTTTAGATGATGCAGGTCTTTTGAATAAGGTTATGAATTATCAAGGTTTAAAAAAATAAGTTATTTACGATAGCTTATTTTTTGTTTAAAAGGTAATATTTTTGGTATAATATGAGTGAAGTGAGGTGAGTAGCCGTGAAAGCAGTTGTTTCCCGAAATGTGATGCAGAGAAGTGAAAAATATGCGATTGGTTATTTGGTTTCGTCTAAGGAACTTATGAATAGAGCCGGAATGGCAGTGATGCGAAGTTATAATTTTAAGGGTGAGGTTTTGGTTATTACGGGCTCTGGAAACAACGCTGGAGACGGTTATGCTTTGGCCATGCATTTGAAGGAACGCAATATTTCGGTGACGATTGCTCTTGTCAGTAATAAGTTTTCTTTAAATGGTAAAGTTTATTTCGAGATGTGCAAGAAAAATAAAATACCGATTTATATGGTGGAAAACGTAGATTTTTCAAAATACGATATTTTAGTCGATGCAATATATGGATGCGGATTTAAAGGAATTTTACCGAAAAAAGAGGCTGAAGTTATTAAAATGATCAATAACAGTCAGAAAAAGGTTATCAGTATCGATATAAATAGCGGTTTAGATGCGGATAGTGGGATTACTTTGGAGTGTGTGAAATCCGATCTTACTGTAGCAATCGGAAGTTATAAACTTGGTCATTTTTTAAATATGGCAAAGGATAATATTAAAGAGTTAAAGTGCGTCGACATCGGTATTCCGATTATCGGTGAAAAGATGAGTTTGATGGAAAAGGACGATTTTAAGGATATTTTGAAGGATAGACTTAATTATAGTCATAAGGGTAGCTATGGTCTTGTAGCGGTAATGGGAGGATGCCTTGAATATAGCGGTTCAGTGAAGCTTGCTAATATGAGTTTATCGGCTTTGCGAGCTGGGTCCGGAGTTTCAAGGTTAATTGTTCCAAGATCAATCGCACCTGGGGTTCTTCCTTATTTGCTTGAAAGTACGTTAATGCCGGTTTTCGATGAGGAAGGTAAGATGGTTTATAACAAGAAAAATCTCGAGATGGCGTTAGAGAAAGTTACGGCTTTACTTGCCGGAATTGGCTGGGGAGAGTCTAGAGAGTACCAACTTATTTTAAAATTTATTTTAGAAAATTACGCAATTCCACTTATTTTAGATGCGGATGGGATTAATACACTCAGTAAGATGAATTTGGATATTTTAAAGAATACTAAGTGCAAGGTCATATTGACGCCACATATTAAAGAATTTTCAAGGCTTAGTGGTTATACAGTCGATGAGATTTTGAATAATCCAGTAGAGCTTGCTCAAGTATTTGCCGACAAGTATAAAGTTATTTTATTACTTAAGGGAACGACAACGATTGTTACGGATGGATTTAAGACAGAGCTTGTCAATAGAGGATGCACTGGGATGGCAACGGCTGGAAGTGGCGATGTGCTTTCGGGAATTATTTTAGGTTTATGTGGTTTTAATGATGTTAGTATCGATGTTGTAAGTTGCGGAGCTTATATTAATGGTTTAGCTGGCGAAATGGCAAGTAGTGGCAACGATATAAGTATGCTTTCATCGGATACGATTAATTATATAGGAAGGGCGATTGCTTCAATGAAGTAATCTTTTTTCTTTTATTTTCATATACTTTTTTGGGTGATATAAATGAAAAAAATTATGAAGTGTGAAAATGTAAATTATCAATTTCCACCTCAGAGGCAAAATCAACCGGGACTTGAGTATTTGATGAACCCAAGGCCAGTTTTTGATAATTACAAGGGTAGTAATAAACTTAAAGGAAAGGTAGCTATTATTACTGGTGGGGATTCAGGGATAGGTAGAGCTGTGGCGGTTGCTTATGCTAAAGAAGGATCAAAGGTAGTAATTGTCTACTTTAATGAAGAGGTAGATGCTTTATATACAAAGAATTATATCAATAATTTCGGTGGCGAGGTTTTACTTATAGAAGGCGATTTAAAAGAGCCTAGTTTTAGTGATTTTATCGTCAAAAGAACTTGTGAAGTTTTTGGCAAACCTGATATTTTAGTCAATAATGCCGGAGTTCAGATAGAACAAGAGAAGCTTGAGAATATAAGCGATGAACAGTTCGATTATACTTTGAAGTCTAATATGTATTCGATGTTTTATTTGACTAAGCGAGTTTTAGGAGTAATGAACGAGGGTTCGATTATCAACGTAAGTTCAGTTACTACTTTTGTTGGAGAGCCTAATTTGATCGATTATGTGACGAGTAAAGGGGCAATAATTGGTTTTACAAGATCTTTAAGTACCAATTTAGCACAAAAAAATATAAGGGTTAATGCTGTGGCTCCAGGGACTTTTTGGACTCCTTTACAGCCTTCGACTTGGAAGGCAGAGAAGATGCCGATTTTAGGAACTGATAATCCGATGAAAAGGGCAGCCCAACCAGCAGAGATAGCTGCTATTTTCGTCTATTTAGCTAGCGATGAAGCATCTTATACGACTGGTCAGGTGTTTCATATAAACGGTGGACAATATAAGGGATAATGTGAAATTTTTTACTTTTTCAGATAAATTTTTTGTTTTATCTTTTTTTTTGTTCTAATTATGTGTTATAATTAACGCAGAATAGGGGAGGGCTAGAAATGATTCTAAGGAAGCCATATGCACTTTTTATAAAGTATTTTAAGCTATTACATGTTATAATGGCGGCTTTAATATTGATTTTACTTTTTAGAACGTTTACGCTCTATCGTTTTTTTAATGATTATTTAAGCGATTATCAAACAGCTATCGCCAATTTTGTACCTGGTGATGTTTTAAATGTATACAGTTTTTTGCTTTCAATGTTTATCATTATCGTAACAATAGCTCTTCTTTCAGTAATGATTTACAAAAAAAAGCCGAAGTTTTTGTATATATATAATATCGTTGTCTATGTTTTGGTTACGGTTTTATATGGCTTTTGTTATTCTAGTTTGGTTAATATAGATAATGTCGTTTTGGATATTAGAGTTACTAGAGCTTTTTCTGATTTATCTTTTTTGGCAATGATTCTCCAAGGCATTAGTTTTATTTTAGCAGTTGTTAGAGCAACTGGTTTTGACATTAAGCAATTTGATTTTGCTTCTGATTTGCAAAAGTTAGATATTAGTGAGAAAGATAGTGAAGAAATTGAAGTTTCTTTAGAGTTTGACAAAAATCAAGCAGTTCGAAGTGTTCGTAAGAGATTTAGAAATGCAAAGTATGTTTATTTTGAAAATAAGTTTATTATTAATACAATTTTGATTATAGTTTTGGTTATAGTTGCTTTCTTGATTTATTTTAATATCGGAATTTATACAGCTAATTATAATCAAGGGACAACTTTTTCAGCAAGTGGGGTCGATTTAAACGTTAAAAATGTTTATATAACTAATACGGATATAGATGGTAATAGGATTGTTTCTGATAATAATACGCTTGTTGTTGTAAAGTTTGATGTAAAGGCTTTTGGAACTGATGTGCTTAATACAGGATTAATTACACTGAGAATTGGTAATGATTCTTTTGGTCAGAATAAGAGTCTTGCAAAAGAGTTATATGATATTGGAACGCCTTATAATAACCAAAAGCTAAATTCAGAGTTTGATTCTTATATAATGGTTTTTGAAATTCCTAAGAATTTATCTTCTAGAAGTATGAAATTAAAGATGAATGATAATTTAAGTTATGTAAAGGGTCAGATAGGTGCGAAAAATAATTTTGTACAACTACGTCCTGAAAGTTTTGGAAATGGGAAAACGGTTAGAGAAGTTAATTTAAACGAGAATCTAGATTTTTATGATAGTGTTTTAGGCGGGACTAGTTTAAATATAAGTAGTTTTGAGGTTTCTGATAAGTTTAGAGTTGATTATGTGTATTGCTATGGAACTAACAAGTGCAACAACTCATACGAGTATGTAACACCAACGGCTACAGGTAATTATGGTAAAACACTTATGAAGCTTAAAGCTACACTTAATGTCGATGAGACAATTAACATGCCTGATTTAAATGATTTTAGATATTTTATAAATTTATATGGAACTATCAATTATAAGGTTGGCGATGCTTGGAAGAGTGCGGATATAGCTTCACAAAGTGTCAAGTCAACGGCTGTAAATGAAGCAAATACTTATTATATCGAGGTTCCGATAGATGTTAAAGATGCTAGCTCAGTTTATTTGACATTTAATGTGCGCGGGGCAATTTATAGGTATAATTTGAAATAGACAGATGATTTACGTAAAAAAAATAAAAAATATGAAGAATATATGTTATAATAATAAAGGAGGATACGGTAATGAAGGGTAAGAAGATATTTTACATTGTGCTGACACTTATTTGTATGTCTCCTTTTATGGTAAAAGCAGACTGTGATTATCAGAGGTTAGCTGAGCTTTCAAAGCTTGCTAGTAATGTAAAACTTAGTTATAATTATCAGTTTATCGATTATTACCCACAATTTACAATTACAGCTACTAATTTAACGAATGATATATATATGATAGATAATTATGGAACAAGATTTTCAGCGGTAGGTGAAGTGAGTTCAGTATATAAAGATGGAAATAAGTTAAGATTTACTTTTTATTCTAATGACCCTAGTTGTCCGGGGAGAGAAATAAGTACTAAATATGTTAATTTACCAGAGTTTAATCCACGTTATAATTCTGATGAATGTAAGGCTTATCCAAATTTTTCTTTGTGTCAGATGTGGACTGATACATCATTTTCTAATAAGCAATTTGAAAATGAGCTTGCTAATTATGAAGAAGAGTTGGAAGAGGAAGATAACGTTCATAAGCAAGAGGTTTCAGTTTGGAGTGTTATTTTAGAGTTCTTATCAAATAACGCTTTTGGATTTGCAATATTTGGTGTTATTGTTTTGATTTTAGTAGGAATGCTTATTTACAATAGGTTTAAAGGTAGAAGGTGATAAGAATGAAGTTTTTGAAATATTTATTTGTTGTTATGATGATTTCTTGTATATGTTTAACATCAGTGCGCGCTGATGTTACAATCGGTTCAGGACCTGGCGGTGGATATAATGCCGGAGGTAATTGGACTTCCTTTTATAATAACCCTTACGGAATTAGTTACCCTTACAGGGGTTATAAAATTCGTTTGGTATATTATGATGGTTCTGATCCGTCTGGAGTCCGCGGAGAAAGTGCATGGCAAGAGATAACTAGTTTTGATGTTGTTGTAAATGATGTTGGTGTTCCGGGGTCTAGTTACCGGGAACTTGTTAGACTACATGGTAATAATAATACAAGACTTGGTTTGATTGACAACAATGCTAAGCCTAATTTGTACTGGCTTGGTCAACAGGTTGCTGGAGTTGAAAATGGAACTACTAATGAGGACCGAATAAGAAGTGAGCTTGAAGCTAATGATTCAGCTAGGTTAAAATCCATAATTAATGAACTTGGGGTTAACGAGTCACAGATGAGTAAAGAGAGCTTGGAAGAGATGGGCTGGAATCATAAAGGTTATAGATTTATCGCAGAAAAATTAATTATCATGACTAATGTTGGTTGGTTTTTTGCTAATTCTAGAAAAGAGCTTGCTCAAGTAATCCCGAATGATAGGTCAACGTGGACTACAAGTTTTTACGAAGGTCTTTGGGAACTTAGAACTTTAGCAAATGGATCTGGGGTATATCCAGGTGATATTAGAACAACAAAGGATGATATCAATGTAAGATATATGGGTTCTAATTGGAATTATGATAATTTTAGAAATTATAATAGTGGTATTGGTCTTGGTATTATAAGTATTGGGCACAATCCTTATTATCCGGCATATGATTATTCAATCGATGCAGCTTGTGTTAATTGTAATTCTCAGGATGCTGAAAATAAGGCTTATATAATTCAAGATACTACTGATTGGGAAGCTATTATGAATAGTCCAAAGATGACTGGAAATGCAAAAACATATTTTGATAGAGGAAATGGTGTTTATTGTAGGGAAGAGTATAGGGTGTTTTTACCAAATGTTAATAATACAATAAATGTTGGTACAGGAAGGTATTTTTATGTAAATCCTTCAGCGACAGAAATGGAAAATATTTCTTCACCTGGAATTCCAAACTTTAAACCTATTAGAGTAACTAAGATTAGACAGTGCCGCGGCGGAGATTTAAATGCTTATGCTCGCGGGGCGGAAAATGAATTTAAACAGGACACAGGAACGGTAACATTTAAATATAAAGAGACTAACAGTAATAGTCCTTATAACATGAGTTCAGCTGAAGAGATGAGAAGGTATGATGATCCTGATAGTTATTCAGCTACGATAAATGGTAATACTTTAACAATGTCAGTTACTTATTCTTATACCCTTCCACAAAACTATTATCAATATATTAGAATGCAAGATGGACTTTCAATGAAGAGAAAGCCTACTAATGATAGTAATGAGCTTCAAAAATATATAAATATCGGTTTACCTAATTTGCCTATATCATTTAATAATACTTATGAAAATACGGGAACTAGTAAAGCTGGCGATATTCAATTTTCATATACACTTCCTAAAAATTCAAGAATTGCAAAAGCTTATACTCAAAGTAATGATTATTTTATTACTGGTAATAATAAAGCAGATAATATTTATAAGAAATATAAAAATGGAAAAATGGAAAGTGGAGATCAAGATATTTTAAATAATAGTGCGTGTGCGAAAATGTATGGCACTTCAGGTAGTGGTTTTGAAAGCTGTGTAAATGAAAGAACGGAAAATAAGATTGGTAATTGTATTTCACTGAACAAGATTGATAATAATAATGGTTACATTTGTCTTATTTTAAGAGATGAGAATGACAAAAATAAATGTGAGATAAGAAATGGCAAGTATTATTATAACGGAGCGGAAATAACGAAGGAAGATTACGATAGAATTTGTGATCCTGGAACTGATAATCCTCCGGGAACTCCACCAGGAGATGATGACTGTTCAAGCGAAGCTGATGCAAATAGGCTTGGACGTGATTGGAATTTTAAAACTAATACTTGTTGTCCGGTAGGAACTTCTTATAATCCGTCAACAGGAACTTGTGAAAATGGTAATGATAAGTATACTTGTAGAATAGAGAACGGTAAGTATTACGATTTTAGTGGTAATGAAATTACTAAGGAGAAATTTTATGAGATTTGTCCAAATGGTGGAAATTGTTATGTTTCTGATGGCAAGTATTATGATTTTAATGGTAATGAGATAAGTAAAGAAGAGTATGATAGAATTTGTCCTGGTAGTACGACGTTTAAGTGTCCAGAGAGCGAATGTCCTTATGGTTGCTGCCCAAGTGGTGAATGTGCGCCGATGCCTGATGGAACTTGTCCAGGTACGGGTGGTATAAATGTTATTTATAGACCTATTGATTTAAAATTCCCATTCCCTGGTCAAGAGGGTAGTGAAACGAATGCAAGAAGTACGGGTACGAACTGGTGTGCTTATGAAATTGCAAAAGGAAGACTTGATTGTAGTTATGATAATAAAATTTCAAGTTATTATGCAATAAATAAGCGTAGTGAGGTTTATACTGGCGATGCACTTTATGAGGTAGTTTTAGATAAAGAATCAATTTCAGCGGTTAGAAGTTATAACGATGACACTAATTACGATGATTGGGATTTGAAGTGTAAGGACAATGGTAAAGCATGCGTAAGCGATTTCTTGAATGATGTCGTTGAGGTATCAGGTTTATGTGCAAATAGTAATAAGAGTAATTTCTATAGCTGTGATAGTAGTAAGAAAGGTAGTGATTAAAGGATGAAAGAGTCATTTTGGGGCGTATTTGTCGTAATGCTCGGTGTGGCTGGAATTATCTTTATATTCTTATTTCAAAATTTAACAAATACCGACGAACATAATTCACAGCTTCTTAAAGAAGTTACAGAAGCAGCGATGTGGGATTCATTTGATTATGCTTCTTATAGGTCAACTGGCGAGATTCGAATAAACCGAGAGAAGTTTGTGGAAAACTTTATTAGAAGATATGCGGAAAGTGCGAGCATGTCTAGAGAATACAATATTAAATTTTACGATATAAACGAGAAACCACCAAAGGTAAGTATTAGAGTTTCAAGTGGGGTAATCGGGTCTAATGGTATGAGCGGTGAGACGATGAATTTTGATTTATCTGATCGGATTAACGCTATACTTGAGGTCCCTTATTAAAATAGAGAATAGAAAGAAGGAATAAATATGGAAAATGTAATGGCTTCATTTAAAAGATTTTTTAAGAACAAAAATACTGTAACTATTATCGGTGTAATTATCATTTTGGTATTACTTTATATCGGTTATAGTAGTCAAATTAATAAAGCTGTAGAACCGGTTTCAATTCCAGTTGCTACAGAAACAATTCAACCTAGAACTGAGATAACGAGTGATATGGTTCAGGAAATTGATATGCCTAATATTTCAATTTCAGATAATGTAATTAGGTCGACTTCACAAATTGTCGGTAAGTATTCTAATATCAATACAGTTATTCCTGAGGGTAGTATGTTTTATACTGATACTGTTATTGATGAAGATGAACTTCCTGATGCAGCATTTACTAAGGTAAAAGCTGGCGAGGTTGTATATAATTTCCCAGTTGATATGGAAAGTACTTATGGTAATTCAATTTTCCCTGGTAATAAGATTGATATTTATATGAAGGTTGGTAATGGTGAAGATGAACTTATCATGATTGGTAAGCTTATTGAAAATATCGAAGTTTTAGCTGTTAAGGATTCTTCTGGTAGAGCAGTATTTGAAAATACTTCAGAAGAGAGAAGTCCATCTATGTTAATCTTTGGTTTACCAGCTGATATGTATAGCTTACTTAAGAAAGCTTCTTATATGGATGATTTAGGTGTTGAACTTTATCCAGTACCACACGGTGGTGAGGCACCAGATGAAGGTGCGACTCAAGTTTCAACTCAACAACTTGTAGATTATATTAATGCACACTCAGTAGATATTCCAATTGTTCAAGATACTATTGATGCTAGTGAGCTTGTTCCAACGTTCTCAGCTAACAAGAATAACAATATGCGTGTAACAGTTAGATTCCCTGAAGGATGTGGAAGTGAATATACTTGTTCTTATACTGTAAATAATGAAGATCCAGTTGTTGTAAATGACAGAAGAGTAACAGTTACTTTCGATGAAGAAGGAACTCTTACAGCTTCAGTTACTGAGCAATCAGGTGAAGTTCATACTGCCACAACTAATGTGCCAATGGCAAATGACGAGGAGTAATATTTTATGAATAATATGTTCGACCAAATTGACTTTGGACCGCTAAAGCCATATTTGGAAGATGATGATATTACTGATATTTCTTATGACAATGGTGGACAGGTATGGTTAAAAACTTTATCTAAGGGTATATTTAGAGTTGAGAATAAAGAAGTAAATAATACTTTTATGGAGAAATTAGCCTTTCAGTGTTCCAATGTAATGGGTAAGACATTCAACATGGCTCATCCGTTCTTGGATGCTGAAAGTGCTGAACTTCGTTTAGCATTTGTACATGATTCAATTGCACAAAATGGTATTGCTTGTGTTGTTCGTAAGACACCGGCAAAGATTAGACTTCAAAAGGAAAAGATTGTTGCTGAAAAGTATGTCGAACTCGACATTATCGATTTTCTAGAACAATGTGTTTTAGGCCACTGTAATATCATCGCTTGTGGGGAGACTGGTTCTGGAAAGACGGAGCTTATTAAGTATTTAGCTTCTAAGATTGCTGAAAATGAAAAGATTATTACAATCGAAGATACTTTAGAGCTTCACTTAGATAAGATTTTTCCGACGCGAGATATCGTGTCAATGAAAACTAACAATATTGCAACATATACAGATATTTTGGAAGCTTGTATGCGTCAGAATCCCAAATGGATTTTACTTTCCGAGGTTCGTAGTGCAGAAGCGGTTATGGCTGTTAGAAATTCTATTTCTTCTGGTCATTATATTTTGTCAACTATTCATGCTGATAAAGCTTCTTCTATTCCTAGCCGTATGTATAGTTTGCTTGAAACCAGTCAGGATATGGATCAGTTTTTAAAATCTATTTGTAGATATATTCAGATTGGTATTTATGTTCGAGGATTTACTGATAAGGCTACTCATAAATTCAAACGTGAGATAGCTGAGGTTACGGAATTTTATGTAACTGAGGATACAAACGAGGCTAAACATAATGTTATATATCGAAAGGGTGCGGATGGTAAGGTTATTAGAAATAATCCAAGTCCATATTTGATCGATTATTTGGAAGTTCAAGGTGTATTTTTACCAAAAGAACTTCAAAATTTGGCTGGAGAGCCTGAAGAAGAGACCCCAGAGAATAGTATGTTTATCAAAGACGGTTCTAATAATCAAGGTGTTATTCCTGAAGTGAAAGATGAACCTGTGGTGACTGATAGTTCTAGTACACAAAATATGATGTTTTCAAGTAGTTTTGCACCAGCAGAAAGTGCGATTAATCCAAGTTTTAGTCAAGGTGTGGTTAATTCAAATAATGTGGTTAATCAAAGTGTAAATAATGCTAGTCAAATTAATCCAAGTGTTTCTAATGGTGCTAGCCAGAGTGTGTTTAGTAATGCTTTTGACTCAGCTGTAAATGCGCAGCAAGGTCAAGCGGTTAATCAAAATATTAATCAATCACAAAGTCAGGCTCCTTTAACTGGTAGTCAAACTAGTGAAAGTTTATTTGAATAAAGGAGGTACGTGAAATATGACAATTTTAATTTTCTTAATTGTTTTAGCGATTGCTGTGTTTATAATTTTATATCGTAACAACAGCAATTCAAATAATGTTTATAAGTTTATAAACAAAAAAGTTGGTGCGTTATATGACCGTTATGCTCCTTATTCATTTAAAGTTGTTAGAGAGAAAGTTAAAGAGCTTGGTCAAGAGTATACACCAAGGCAGTATGCGATTCAGGTAATTGTATTTGCGGTTGGGGCGGCAGTTGTGACATATTTGTATTTTTATAATATTATCGTATCAATTATATATGCAATTGCGGCAGTAGCTGTTATTCCTTATTTAACTTATTTAAGGTGTAAGAGACTTTATAGTGAGTTTATATTTGAACAGATTCAAGTATATACGACAAATACGATTATGGAATTTGCAACGACGCAATCTTTTGTTAAGGCTTTGGAAGGTGTTTATAGTTCTAATGTTTTGGAAGATCCGGTTAAGTCAGATGTCAAGATGATGATCGATTTAGCTTATGAAAACGGAACCATCGAACAGTCAATAGAATATATGAATTCTAAATATGATTATTTCATCGTTAGAAATATGCATCAATTATTTTTACAGATTACTAATGAAGGTGCTAAGGATTCTGGTGAATCCTTGGAAAACATGAGTCAGGATATCGATATGTTAGTTGAATCTGTTTACCGAGATAGAATTGATAGGGCAACTTTCCATAAAAAGTTTTTACAATTTGGTATATTACTTTACTTGATGGTTATGCTTGTTCAGTTTATGCTTGGAATCGAGACTTATAACCAGATGCTTGAGGACTGGTGGGTAGTACTTTTACTACATGGTATTATTTGGCTTAATACATATTTTATCCTGTCTGGTGAAAAATATTATAACGAAGATGTGGGGGCGGAATAATGAATTTAGGATTAATGTTTATTTTAATTGGTATTATTATAGTTATTATTTTGTCCTTTAATAATCATTTTAGTTCTCATAAATTTATTAAAGAGACAGAGCCTTATTTCATGTTTTTGATGGAAGATGATTATAAGTTTTTGCTAAGTGTTAGATATGGCGGAGATATCGATGTCGAAAAGTTATTTGGACAGAGAGTAAGAAATGGAATTTTGGCAATTATTGTTATGTTTTTCATTTTCTTAAATCAATTATCTTTTGCTTATGTTTTACTTTCATTACTTATTGGTTTCTTAGTATTTAAGCTTCCTTATATGAATTTAAAAAATTATTATAAGGCAAACTTACATAGAATTAACTTAATGCTTCCATACTATTTAAAGGGACTTGAAATTTTGATTCAACATTATACAGTTCCAGTAGCACTCGCAAAATCAATTGATACGGCACCTGAGATTTTTAAGCCAGGTCTTAGAACTTTGGTTGCGAAAATCGATGCTGGTGATTCAAGTGTTCAACCTTATATGGATTTTGCGAATGAGTATCCAGTTCGTGATTCAATGCGAATGATGAGACTACTTTATCGTTTAGGTTTGGGTAGTCAGGAGAATAAACAAGAACAATTGCTTGTTTTTTCAAGAACTATTTCAACACTTCAAAATAAGGCTCGTGAGCAAAAATATAAAGAGCGTCTTGAGAAGATGGAAAACAAGACGATGATCATGTTATTCGGTACAGGTGGTGGAATTTTAGGTTTCCTACTTTTATCAATGATGATGATGATGAATTATTAGTAAAGTAAAAGTTAAGTTTTAGATATTTTATAGAAATAGTGATATAAATGTGCTATAATCTAAGATAGAGGATAAAGTAAGGTGGTGATATTAGATGAAAGAAGCTGCAGGTGAAGCAAACTTAACAGTTGTTGCGATTATCTTAATCGGTGTTATCGTTGCGGTTGTTACTCCATTAATCACTAGTTTGATGAGTAATACAGCTGAACGTGCTTGTTGTACAGATGCTGGTGGTGTATGGAAAAGTGGTCAATGTACTCGTGGTAACAGTAATACTTATGATGCTGCTGGTTATAGAGAGTGCGTTAACAACTCTAATACTAAATAAGATGTTAAAAAATTCTTGCTTTATGGCAAGATTTTCTTAGTAAAAAGATGGGCGGTGTCTTAAAATGCGTGAAGGTATTGGTAGTGTTTTTCTATATAACATGATTATACTTTTTATAATAATTGTATTTGGTCTTATTTCGGCAACTATTAGTTATTATAAGGCTTTCAAGGTCAACGAGAGGATACTGGCAACTATCGAGAAGTTTGAGGGTCATAATGATTTAGCTAAAGCAGAAATAGATGATTATTTGATTAGTATCGGATACACTAGTTTAAATAGTGGTATTCAACGTACTGATTGTCCTTCTTCACCAAATAGTACTGATGAGGGAACTTTGGATATTAACGAGGATTCGACTCATCTATATTGTGTTTATTTCCATCCGGATGATCGGGGTGATAAGGAAGTAAACAAAGAGAATGGTGATAATCAGCCGATTTATTATAACTATAGTGTGGTTAGTTATATATTTGTCAATTTGCCAATAGTAGGCGAGTTTAAGATTCCAGTTTATACGAAAGGTGAGAGAACTTATAATTTTAGTGAAGGGGATACGGCAATGTATTCAGGTGATAGATAATGAAAGAAGCAATTAGTAATGCGATGATTTTCAATTTAATTATTATTTTTGTTGTTGTTTTGATAATGTTATTTATAGGTTCTCTCAGTTATTCTAAAGCTTTTAAGGTTAAAAATAGAATTGTCGAAGAAATTGAGAAAGATGAGGATTACACAGAAAAAACAGTAGAGGATATTAACAATTGGATAAGTAGTGAAGGAGTTGGCTATAGACTTAAGAGTACGACTGTTTCACATAATTGTCCTAGCCAAGATGATGGTGTTTTGGTTAGTGATGGTACAGGTAGTAATCCTTATGATTATTGTGTATATGAATATAATACTTGTAGTAGACATTCGGATACTTATAAATGCGGTAAATATTACAGGGTTATTGCGTATATGTATTTTGATTTCCCAATTATTGGTGATTTGATTAGGATTCCAGTTAGAGGAGAAACGGTAACGTTTAATGCGGTTGATACTTCTTCTGATTTGGGTCATGTTGTTCCTAATTCATAGTTTTATAAGGAGGGGTAATTCATGAATGTAATTGTTGCTAATAAATATCGTGATGCCTTGGCTAGTTTGGATATAGAGATTATTAAAAAACTAGAAGGAGAGTTTAGTGTTGATGAGATAATAGAAACTTTTAAAAATTTCTATTTTCAAAAGATGATTTTAGATATAACAGCACTTAAAAATTATAAGGATATTAAAACTTTACAGAAGTTATCACTTTCTTTAGATATGGATAGGGTAATTTTACTTTTAGATGGTTCGCCTGAAACTTCCGCTCCGGAGTATTTATCAGATTTGATTTCAATGAGGATTTATAATTTTACGATGAATGTCGAGGGCGTGAAGTATTTGTATAGTCATCCTAATAGTTACCGCGATGTGGCACAGTATCATCAACTTGATACGGTTCATACGGGAGAGATGGGTGCTAGTTATCAAGCGCCGACACCACTTCAGGATGTTAAGAGCCGGGTGGTAATTAGTTTTAAAGATGTAACGCAAAATGCAGGTTCGACAACTTTGGTTTATATTGCTAAAAGACAACTTTCTCATAATTATAATGTAGTGGCTATCGAGGTCGATAAGCATGATTTTATGTATTTCGATGAGGATAAGATGTATAGTGTTTCTAATAGTGAACTTGGTAATGCGATTACGAAGTATGGGAATGCGGATATTATTTTAATCGATGCGAATAATAGTCCAGCAGCAGAGACACTAGCTAATGAGAATATTTATTTACTTGAGCCTTCTAAGATTCAAATAAATAAATTGCTTTCACGTAGTCCAAGAGCTTTAGAAAATTATAAGAATAAAAAGGTAGTTTTAAACAAGTGTTTACTTAGTGAGCAAGATGTTTCTGATTTTAGTTATGAAACTAAGCTCGATATTTTTGGAACAATCCCACCACTTAACGATCAATTAGACGATAGTGCGGAGCTTAATAATTTTTTAGTTAAGCTTGGTTTCTATAAGCAAAATGGTGATACTGGTAGTAAACAAGGTAAAAAAGGTTTATTCGGGATGTTTAAATAATATGTAAATAAATAGATAATATTTTAATAAGATTGACATTTTATAACATTTAAGGTATATTTATGTTATAAAGAGGAGGTAAATTATGGATTTATTTAACGTTTTAGATTATTGTACTGCTCAAGGTTTTAATATTCCACTACCAATTGGTAATCTTATTCACATGGCTGTTTTAGCTTTTCAAATCGTAGTACCAATTTTACTTATCATTTGGGGTATGCTTGATTTTGCAAAAGCAGTTATTGCTCAAAAAGAGGATGATATTAAAGCTGGTCAAGCTAAATTTATGAAGAGACTTATTGCAGCTTTAATCGTGTTCTTAATTGTAACAGTCGTTCAACTTGCAATTAATATTGTAGGTAACTTGGGCGGTGAAGGTAACGATTCTTCTAATGCTTGGACATGTGCAAAAAGTTTAATTAATGGTCAACCTTAATGAGAGGTGCATAATATGGATTTATTTTATGTATTGGAAGGTGATTCTACATTATGTGGAAACATCTTGGTTCCGAATGAACTTTTTAATTTAGTATCAACCATTATTCAAATGATAAAAATAGTTGTACCTATTTTGCTTATCATTTGGGGTATGCTTGATTTTGCAAAATCAGTTGTAGCTAAGAAGGAAGAAGATATCAAAAAATATCAGAAGGCTTTTGTTTCAAGACTTATATCTGCTTTGGTAGTGTTCTTGATAGTTGTAATTGTTCAATTTGCAGTTAATTTAGTATCAAGCGTCGAAGAACAATCAAATGAGGATGGTCAGACTATTACAGATGTTTGGGGTTGTACGAAGAAATTTATCAATGGAGTTGATAGTTCTAATGATACTCAAGTTGATGATAATACTGACTCATCAAATGATGAATAAAAATATAAGTTAAATTCTTATATTTTTTTGTTCGTTATATATTATTTTTAAATTGTATGATATAATAAGATAAGATAGTTGAGGTGATTCTCTGGTGCGAAAAATTTTATTGATTCTAATTTGCTTTATGAGCTTTGTTATGTTTAAAAGCAATATTTCGGCTGCCGTGCCTACAAATAGGATTGAAACAAAAAATGGATATGCATTTTGTAGATATACCGCAAATGTTTCAGGAGAAACTTTAGTTGTTAGAACTTGGGCATATTATGATAAGAATAATAATCCAAAAACTGGAGCTGATGTCGATTTTATTTCAAGTGGTAATAATAATTCATATAATGTATCGATAAATAATTATGATGGAGCAATTAGAGATAATAAGAATATGATGCGTTATTTTTATGTTAATGATGCAACAGATAAATCTGGAAAAAGGAAAGTGTTTGTTTGCCAGCCAAGTAATGTTAATTTTACTTTTACTAATTTAGATGATTTAAGTAAAGGTGGTAATATTGTTTTTGGAATTAGTTGTGATAATAATAATGCTAAAAATATGGGATGTTTTACTTTGGCTCTTGATAATTCATCTATAGATAGAAGTAATGAAGAAGGGGCAGTTATCAATGATGGTAAACAAACGGGAGCTGGCGTGTCCGGTGGTGACACTACTAAAAATGAAGAAAAAAACGAGACCAATAAGGATAATACGCAGACTCAAGATGATTTAAAACATTATTTGGATGGAGTACCTTCTCTTCAAGAAATAAAAGATTATTATGGAAAGGATCCGACATCTAATTATAGTAATGATTCAGGTAATTGTAATTTAATAGATGATGATCTTAAAAACTTGTTAAATACTATTTTTACTTGGGTAAGTATAGGTGGTATTATACTGGTTATTGTAATGACTTGTGTTTCAGGTATTAAGGTGATAACTGGAACGGAAGATGCAATTAAAGATTTTGCTAAAGGGCTTAAGGTGAGAATTATATGTTTAGTTGTTTTATTACTTGCACCAGTGATAGTTAATTTTGCAATTCAAACAGTTAATGGAATTGGTAATATAGCCGGAGTTAATCAAGATGATCCACTTTGCGGGGTTGGTAAATGATTTTATTAATTAGGTGATATAAATATGAAACTAAAACTTTTAATTTTGATTTTGTTTTTTACGTTTGTCCCACATACTTTGGCAGCCGATATAAAAACAATGAATGGCTATGCTTTATGTGACTATGGCCAATTTCAATCATCAACTAGTGATAATGCGGCTTCATATCGGATAGAAGCGAACGTTTATACTAACTCTGAGGGATTGTTTGTAAGTAATATTCTTATTTATAATAATAAAAATACTTTTGATCAGGGTAGTGCGCCGACAAATATGAAATTTTTGGGCGCGGATACGATAAAAGAGAGATTTCAAGATGATGATGGTAAGTGGAAATGTCCTAATTATTTGTTTTTAGCTTCTTCTACTGGTTTTTCAATGAATGAGGTTTATCTTACCCAAAAATCTGCGGAAGAGGCTGGAGCTAAAAATATTACAACTATGACTTTGAGTAAAAGTGATGTTAATAATGATAATAATAGTAGTTTTTCTGTGGATGATGATAAAGTTTTTCATGAAGGAACTACTAATACGACTGTACCTAGTGATGATAGTGCGGATACGCCAATTGTAGATGATAGCTTGGCTTCAGTCGATGATATAAAAAATTATTACGGAAAGGATCAAACATCTAATTATAGTAATGATTCAGGTAATTGTAATTTAATAGATGATGATCTTAAAAACTTGTTAAATACTATTTTTACTTGGGTAAGTATAGGTGGTATTATACTGGTTATTGTAATGACTTGTGTTTCAGGTATTAAGGTGATAACTGGAACGGAAGATGCAATTAAAGATTTTGCTAAAGGGCTTAAGGTGAGAATTATATGTTTAGTTGTTTTATTACTTGCACCAGTGATAGTTAATTTTGCAATTCAAACAGTTAATGGAATTGGTAATATAGCCGGAGTTAATCAAGACGATCCACTTTGCGGGGTTGGTAAATAAAGGAGTGATTTACAATGATGTCATGGCTTACAGATATAATTAGATGGATCTTTTTTCAAATAGATAATATAGTTTATGGGTTAATTAGTATTTTATACGAATTACTTATGTATTTAGCCAACCTTGATTTATTTGGAATAAGTAGCATGTATACTGGTTCTGGCTTTGTTTTGGATGATAATAATTTGATATTCAAGTTTGCCAGTAGAATATATGTTTTTCTTGGCGTTATAATGTTATTTCAAATTGCATTTGCAATACTTCAGTATATGGTAAATCCCGATGCTTTTTCCGACAAGGGAAAGGGTTTCGGTAAACTTATAACAAATTGTTTAGTTTCACTTGTTTTGATAGTTACAGTTCCTTTTATATTTGCATTTGCTTATAATATTCAATCAAAAATTTTATCAAATAATGTTATCGGAAAAATTGTTTTGGGAAATTCTGTAGGTGATAGTACTTCTATTAATGCCGCTAATAAAACAATGTCAATTGATATGCAATTTTTGGTTTTTGGAACGTTTGCTTCAATCGATGATGATGTTTTCTATGGAATTTGTAAAGATGGTCCGGTTTTAGGTACTAAAGCGATGGTTCAAGCAACAGGGACGTATGATCCAAATAATGATTATGGTGAAAAGGAAGAGAATGCATCTTGTTTAGATAGAGTTCAAAAAGAACTTATGATGGATGGTGATGAAGAGAGAAGTAATATAGGCTATTTCTTTAGAACCGCTGATAAAGATGGACGTGATTTTAGTAAATATTCGGATATAATTAATGTAAAGGATTCTCAAGGTACTTATATTATTGATTATATGTTTATTATTTCAACAATAGTTGGAGTCGTTGTGGTATTATTACTTATTTCTTCTTGTATTGAGGTTGCAGTAAGAGCAATAAAGCTTGCATTTTTAGAAATAATCGCGCCTATTCCAATTGTGTCTTATATGGATCCAAGAAAATCTTATAGTGACAGTATGCTGCATAAATGGATTAAGGAATGTCTTAGTACGTTTGCTTCGCTGTTTATTAGACTTGCAATAATATATTTTGTCTTCTTTATGGTGGATGCAATAACATCTACAATACTTGCAACAAATACATCGGCAACATATGCGAATGGTGATGTTCCAAGCGGATGGATGGCGATATTAGTTCAAGTTATGATAATTATTGGATTACTTATATTTGCTAATCAAATTCCAAAACTTATCGAAGGTATTACGGGTATTAAGGCTTCTGGTACGTTTAATCTTAATCCACTTAAAACAATTTCACAAAGTCCACTTGCAGCTGGTGTACTTGGCGGTGCTGTTGGAGGTGCTGTTGCCGGTCTTGGTGGATTTGCAGCGAATGCTTGGGCTTTAGGACGTAATTTGCAGAATAATTGGGGTCATAATATAAGCGATTTTAAAGAAAATTGGTCAAATTCGAAAGGAATCGTAGCAAAAACTAGAACTTTAGGACATACATTTTCACCTGTTGCTGGAGTATTTGGAGGAGCAGTATCTGGTGTTGCTAGGGGTGGCTTTTCTGGAGCAAGAGGTAAAAATGCCATTACCGGGGTTAAGTCTGGTATTGAAGGTTCAACACAGGCTCGCGTAAATAGAGATATAAGGCAGCAATTAACCGCACAAGGTTTTGGGCCTGCTAAGCGAGCTGTAGATAAGATGGACGAATTTGCAAAGGTAAGAAACGAATTTGGTGGATATGGCGGCCTGGATGCTAAAAGACAAAATCTCAAAAAAGAACTCGATAATCTTCGTCAACAAGAGGATGCAGCTAGGCAGGCTAAGGCTCAATTAGAAGCTTCAGGTGCTGGACAGGCTAGTAGAGAAAACTTAGATCGTGCTAATTATGATCTTTCTAAACTTAGAAGTTCTATGGGAAATAAAGATTTTGAACTTGCTAATAGTTCTATTTCTTGGGATGATTATAATAACAAATTAAATGAAGCTTATACTTCTGCTGCCGGAGATGTGGCAAAACAAAATGAGATTATTGAGCGATCTTTAGATAAGACTCAATATGAACAATATATGCAAGCTGTTGACTTTGTAGATGCTCAAAATAAAGAATATCTTAATGAACAAGCTAGGCTTGATTCTGAATATAAAACTGAGATGGATGACTTACAAGCTCAGATTGATGCTTATGATAAAGCATTTAAAGATAAAAAAGCAGAACTTTCTGATTATGATAGAGTTGATGAAATTAAGCCAAGTGGTCCTGGTGGTGGATCTGCTGGAAAGAAATAAAGGAGGCTTTATAAATGAACTATTTAATACCGACAAATACAAAGAAATCAATGCTCATATTTGGAGTGTTTACAACAGGGGATTTGATACTTTTTGGAACGGGACTTGGAATCACAATATTAATGCTTATGATTCTGTCTCCTTCCAGTTTACTTATGGCGGCTATTGATTTGGCTCCGGGAGTAATAACAGGATTTTTGGTTTTACCAATTCCTAATTATCATAATACTTTGGTTATTATAAGAGAGTTATACACTTTTTATACAACTAGGCAAAGATTTATTTGGAAAGGTTGGTGTGCAAAAGATGAGTACGACGAGTCGAAGCAAATACACAAATGATTTTGTACCTATTAAATCAATAACAAATGGTGTTATTATATGTGAAAACAATGATAAGGTAACGGGTGTAAAAATATCCCCTAGAAATATTTTTATTCTCGATCCTAGTGAACAAAATTTAATAATCAATAATTTGCGTAATGTTTATAACATGATTGATTATGAATTCTGGATTATTGCAGCTGATAGGCCAGTTGATATAACGGCTTATTTATCAAGGCTTCAACTTTTATATAATTCAGAAATTAACCCTGTTAGAAGAAAATTAATTATGGAAGACATTAATAAGGCAAATATGTTTACGACAAATAATGTTGTCGATACGGAGTTTTATTTACTTTTTAAAGAAAAAGATATGGATAAAATTCAGAAGAAAATAAGAAGTTTAATTCAAAATTTTGCGAGTGCTCAATTAGTTGCAACTCAGACTTCTAATGATGATTTGCGAATAATTTTAGATAATTTCTTAAATGGTGGTTCAACCACAACGTTTGGGGCGGTGATGAGTTAATGGATATAAAGACACAAATTGCGCCGAAAGGGCTTGAGTTTAGACCTAGTAGTTTTGTGGCTAGTGATAAGTATTCAACTATTATGACAGTTATATCTTATCCAAAAGTCATCGCACCTGGGTTTTTAGCTAATTTAACTAGTATGTCTGGTATTAAAATGGTTATTAAACATATTCCTTTACCATTTAGTGTTATTACGAAGATGGTTAATAAAGAGATTGCCGATTTAAAGGTTCGTTATCAGGAAGAGCATGATGTAACTATTCAGGAAAGACTTAGACAGGATTATGAGTCTTTGGAGGAGTTTATTAAACAACTTGCGGCTAGTCAATCAAGAATATTTGATTTTCAACTACATTTGATGATTACGGCTGATTCTGATGAGGAACTTACTTCTAAGAAATTACAACTTAGAGGGTATCTAGAAGCAATGAATATGCGAGCTGTTCCTTTAAGATTTGAACAGGAAAAGGTTTTAAAGTCAATGCTTCCAATTTTTCCTAAGCAAGATATTGAGGATAGGATAGGAACTCCTATTCCATCTCCAACTATTGCAGCAATGTATCCTTTCGTATTTGATAGTATTAAAGATCCTGGTTTATCGACTTTACTTGGTGTCGATTTCTCAGGTGGTGTTGTTTTATTCAATCAGTTTTTATATCAAGTTCAAAAGGAACACAATAGAAATAATGCTAATATGATTATTCTTGGTACGTCTGGTAGTGGTAAGTCTACGGCAGCTAAATTACTTCTTCGTAATCATATTAGAAATGGATATAAACTTGTGGTAATCGATCCTGAGGGTGAACTTGAGGATATGACAAGACTTTATGGCGGAGACTTTATCGATTTAGGTAAAGGTGGAGAGTTTGGTATGATCAATCCACTTGAAGTCGTAATCGATGCCGATGAGGATGAAATTAAACAAGGTCTTGGATATGCTGTTTTAACTAGAACTTTACAGACTATAAAAGCGTTTATTAAATATTATGATCCGTCTATTACTGATGATGTGGTAAATGTATTTAGTGAAATGGTTCAAGAGACTTATAAACGTTTTGGTATTGATTTTAATACAGATTTTACACATTTTACTTCAGCAGATTATCCTACATTAAAGGATGTTTATGCGACTGTAAGAGGTAAGATTACTTCAATGCCTGAACAGAGTAGAGAAAGAGATATTTTGGAACATTTGGAGCTTAAAATGAGGCCTTTAATTGGCGAGCTTCGTTTCTATTTTGATGGGACAACGACAATTACCCCAAGAAGTGATTTTATAGTGTTTAATATTAGAGAGCTTATGAATACTGATTCTAATATTAGAAATGCATTATTCTTCAATGTTCTTAAATATGCGTGGAGTTTAACTTTAGATGTTAATCAAAATACAGTACTTATGGTAGATGAAGCTCATGTTCTTTTATCTGGTAGTAATACTTTAGGTGCGGATTTCTTAGCTCAAATTCAAAGACGTGCGCGTAAGTATAATACAGGAACAATTATTATTACGCAGCAGCCAACTGATTTCAGTGATCCGTCAGTTATTACTCAAGGTAAAGCGATATTTGATAATGCTTCTTATTACTTGGTAATGGGTCTGAAAAAACAAGCGGTTGAAGATTTGTCTAAGTTAATAGATTTAAATGATAACGAAAAAGAAAATATTAAAGGATACAATCAAGGTGAAGCCTTGTTTGTATGTGGTAGTAAACGAATGAGAATAAATGTTGTAGTTACTGATCAAGAACTTGATTCATTTGGTTCTGGTGGTGGATTATAAAATATAGATAGTATGGTGGTGATAAGATGCTTCCTAAATTAGCCTTAAATTTTATAAAGAATAAAGCAACAAAATCTGTGGGATTTGATCCAACGAAGATGGTTGGCGGCTTTTTTAAGTCACATTTTAAATTTATGATTTTAGGGATAGTTTTAGGGGCATCTATTTTCTTATTTTCTATACTTATAATTGTCGCTATTGTTTCTTATTTTTTAGGTTTTGTACAGCAAGCCGACGAGCGAATTAATAATACGCTTAGAGGTTCATGTATTTTTTGCTCGACAGAGGAACTTGAGGATACTAAACTTGAGCAATTTAAAAACAAGATAGATATTATTGCGGCTGTTAATGGCGATAAAATTGATAAAATTGTTTTAGCATCGACAGTATTATTTCAAGGTGATTATTATAGTATGCTTGACTCTGTGTACGATGAAGATTACAACGAAGAAGAGTATAGAGAGTGGTATGAGACTTTAGGTGATTGGATCATCGGAAAAGAGGGTGGTTCAACTGATATCGAAGAGTATACAGGAATTGATCAAAGTGAGATTGATGCGCTTGATGCAGCAGCAATTATAATGATTAATTCTTCTGTCGATGGACAATATAATGAAGAAAATTACAAAGAAGCTCTTACTAAGAATGGTTTTGGATCGGATAATTTCTTAGTAAATGGAGTTGCTTGTACTGGGCAGTTTGTGGGTCAGACGATTGATGCAGCGATAAGGTCACTGCCTATAATAGGATGGTTTGTTTCTTTAATTGATCCTTCTTCAGGAAATGGTTCTGATTCTAGATATGCGGTTTATCAAACTGTACAAATTTGTCAGCACGGTTTTATTGGTGGTACTTTTGAAAATATTAGACAAATGGATGAAGGGCCGGAAAAAGAGATTGCTAAAAGAGAGATTGCTCAAAATATAATTGATTTTGCCGAATTTTATAAAACGCTTTTCCCAGAAGAAGATGAATGTGTATATGATGCTGGAAGTGTTGGGACAGGCGATATTACTAACTGGAGACAATGTGATAAACCTTGGAGTAATTTATCTTTAGGTGGTACAAGTAATGTTTGTCAAATAGGATGTACGGCAACATCAGTTTCTTATTTGATTGCTAAATCTGGTACTAAGCTTACTGTTCCTTCATTTGATCCAGGAGTGTTTGTTCAAAATGCAGGTTTCACAGGCGGGGCTTTATATTGGGATAGTTGGCAAAAAATTGCGCCTAATTTTGTCACTATAGCAAGAGATGTTCCTGTAAATGTTTCGAATGCGGCGTCAGTTTTAAGTCAAGCAATAAATGAACCTTGTAATGGAAATCATCAACCGTTTATAGTTTTATTTTTATCGCTTGGACATTGGATTGCGTTTGATCATGTCGAAAATGGTACAGTTTATGTCCTGGATCCTTCACCACCTAAAGGTCAACAAGGTTTAGTAACGCTTCAAGAAGCTTATAAAGGTAGTTCTCTTGTTTCTTATAATAAATTTTGTGCGAACGATGTTGAATTTGGTTCTACAGGAAGTTCAAGTTCGACGGGGACTGTTGTTAATGCTTCTTTCAACAGTAGTAGTTCAGAATATCAATCAAGACTTGATGGACTTTCTAATTATTTCCAATGTGGTAGTAATTTAAAAAATGTTGCTTTAGGTAATACTAATATTTGTAGTGCTGGATGTGCGGTTGCATCTTTAATGGCTATTCAGTATATGTTTACAGGTCAAGCTGTGGATGTCAACAGATTTGTTCAAGATGTCCAAACAGAAGGAATTTGGACACCTTCTAAGGCAGGAATGGCTACACCGTATTTTGATACTCCAGATGGTTCACCAACGATGACGAAGAATTGGGGACTTTCTGGCGAAAAACTTAATAAAAATATTGATGATGTAATTAATGCACTTAAGCAAGGAAAGAAAGTTTTAGTAAATGTCGCACCGAACAATAGGGTTTATAGTACATCTAGCGGTCACTTTATGATGCTTGATCATTATGACGAGAAAACAAATAAAATTTATGTATTCAATCCAAATGGAAGTAATACAGAAGGATATGGATATCAATCTCCAGAATATATAACAACAAATATATTAGAGGTTGAAAATTATGGACCATGGGCGATAAGCAGTTCAAAGGCAACAACTGAAAATATATGTGATCCGGTTGATTCTGGTTCTGGTGATATTAAAATACCAGAAGAATATGGTAATGGTGGTTATACTGTTACTTTCTATAGTAATAGTGATAATAGCTGGCAATGGGCCGAAAATTCTAATCAAGGAAAACTTTACTATAATTACTGGCTTAAGAGTGGAGCGAAGTTTGACAATGGTATAGCTACATATGATGGAAGATATTTGATTGCTTGTACGACTACTTATGGTAATGTTGGTGATAAAGTTGACTTTTATTTAGAAGATGGTACAAAAATACCATGTATTATAGCCGATATTAAAAATCCGAATGATCCTGGATGTAACGAATGGGGTCATAATAATGGTCAAAATGTTATAGAATTTGAGGTAGCTAGAGCTTATTATAATCAATATGGTAATCCTGGTAATAATGGCTGGTTTAGTGAATGGGGTGGCAAAAGGGTTGCTAGTGCTAGTAACTTAGGTTCTATATGGTAAAAAAAATCAAAGGTTATGTATGCCTTTGGTTTTTTCTTAAATTTTAGAGCTTTTTTTAGTCTGAAATTTAATGTGGTCTGGATTTATTTTTTGCGAATTTAGAATATCATTTATTTCTTCTTCATAGTTTTGAGCTGCTTTTTTCATAGTATCACATTTCGTTTCAAAGTCGATATTTGTAACTATTTCACATTTGAATTTTTTATTTTTATATGTTCCCTTTTGAAAGAGAATTCCATAATTATTATTTTTATCAAAGCCTTCGACTTGATATGTTACTTCTATTGTTTTGTCTTTTTTATATTCAACTGACATTGTTATATAATTATCATTTTCATCTAGAGTGTCCCTAGAAAATAAATATTCATTTGATATAGCTTTATCAGTTGTGGTTGTATTTCCTTCCTTTTTTGTTTTATAATATATTCCATCTTCATTTTGATTATAGTTGTTTTCTTTTAAATAGGTGAGTAATCTTTCATTGTTTTGTTTGTTTTGCCAGTTATTATATATAACTACACCAGCTACTATCACTCCTATGATTATTAATATTATTATAATGGTTTTAAATATTGTTCTGAGTTTATTTTCGTCTTCCATTTTTATCCTCCATTCTAGTAAAATTATATCAGTTTAAATAAATATTATCAACTAAAATGTTGATTGACAGGCTTTAAATTAAAATATATAATTATTGTAATAAGGGTAGGTGCTTGCGATGGATAAAAAGAGAGAACTTAAAAGAAATCTTATTTTGTTTTTTGTTCTTGTTTTGATTGGAATTTGTTATATAATTTTCGCTCAGTTTGTTAATCAGAGTGAAAATAATGAGGGTGTTTTTAAAAGCAAATCGTATATTTTTGTAAAAGATTTTTTGCTTTGGCATGTAGATGATGGGGAATATAAACAGCTTTCAGAGATTCCTAGTGATATTGAAAATCAAAGTTTTGTAATTTTCAATGGAGATAATAAAATAGAGGTTTCACGTTCGCAATTTTTAAATGGAAAATGGTATTTTTTTGATGATGATTATAAGGAAGTAGATGTGAATGATTTTAGGCTTGCTTATACTGGAATTAATAAAGATATAGAAGTTGCAAATTATAATAGTGAGACTTATGATGTGGATGATGATGAGATAATTAATTTGGCTGTTAATGATGTGGATTATATGAGGCTTCAAGTGATGAGGTCATCTTTACAAAAGATATATATCGATATTGATAATGATGGGCAGGATGAGGTAATTTATACTTTTACAGATAATAAATTGGATGTTTTAGATTATACTCCGGTATCATATTTGGTTTTATCTAAAAATGGCCGAGTTTTAGATACAATAAATTTAACTGGTAAAGAATATGGATTTGATGTTCAGGAAATTGCGGATATAGATGGTAATGGAGATTATGAGCTTATAGTTTCAAACAATGCAATTAATGTTCCAACGACTGATTCGTGTTATCAAATATATAATGTAAAGGATGGTGAGTTGGTTCTTAAACAGGACTGTTTATATGAATCTCAAACGTAAAGACTTGAAAATAATAATGTTAATCATTGGTATATTTATTATTTATTTGTTAGCTGTTACATTTGTTTTTAAAAGAAATCCTTTAGATGTAATTTCACCAAGTTATATTGTGAATTCTGATGGTCTTTTTTGGAATTATAGTAATGGAAAAATATCAGATATGGGGACATCTTTTAATAAAATAGATGGAAATTATAGAATTTTTTTGAACAATGGTGATGAGTTAAAAGGAGATGCTTATAATAAAGCTGGAACTATATCAGTTGTTAAATCTGGTTCAAGCGAATTAATGACATCAGGTTATGTTCTTGCGACTAATATTGGCGGTTTGGATTTTATAAAATATGAAGTCGATAATATTTCACCAAGCAGTAATAGAATGATTAGAAATTATCTAAATGATTTTTCTGGGTCTTCTTTAGAGGAGTTTGATGTAGAAGAGGTTAGATTAGATTTAGATGGTGATAACGAGGAAGATGTTTTATATTTTTTGAGTAATTTGAAAAATAGAGATAATGGAATAAAAAAATCAGCAATATTGATAAGTGATGGAAGTGGTATAAAACAAACTGTTGTTGATAGTGCTTTAGAAAGATATGATCTGTATGCGATTGTTGATATTAATGGGGATGGAAAAAAAGAATTAATTGTTAAAAAAAGAGCATTAGCTGAAGTGGGTTATGATGAATGCTATCAACTTTACGGAATTGAAGATGGAAAGTATAAAGTTATTCATGATTGTGAATTATAAAGTAATATTTAACAAATGTTACTTTTTTTGTGATATAATATTGTTACTGTTAGAAATTTGTTTTAGGAGGGCTTGAGATGAAATTAAAATTAAATGCAGAACCTAAAGATTGGGCAATGTTTGGTGGATTTTGCGTTATTCTTTTATATGTGGTATGTGTAGCTGTACTTAATATAATTCAATTTGCAAAAGGTGATTTAGATCATCTATTTTACGGTTTAAATCCTTTTCCAGCTTTGGGCCCAGATTATATTGGAATAACTCTTCCTTGTTATATAATCGCTTTGGGAGCTAGTATATTTAGTGTCAAGGATAGATTCTTCGATAGAGATAAAGGTATCGGTTTTGGAACTGATGTTAAGAAAGAATCTAAAGGTTATTCAAGATGGATGAAAGATTCTGAACTTAAAAAGGAATTAGCTAAGGTTGATGTTAAAGCAGAGAAAGCTGATGCAGGTGGTCTTCCTTTAATTAACGATGGAAAGTTTATGTGGGTTGATAATAGTGAAGCTCATACACTTATTATCGGTTCTACTGGTGCAGGTAAGACTCAGGTTGCTATTTTCCCTCTTGTTCATTCATTAGCTAAACACGATGAATCAATGATTATTACTGACCCTAAGGGTGAAATTTATGAGACGACAGCTAATATGTTAAAGGCTAGGGGTTATAATGTAATTTTGCTTAATTTCCGTAACCCACAACAGGGTAGTGGTTGGAATCCTCTGCACTTACCTTATAAGTATTATAAGGAAGGTAATATCGATAAGGCGAACGAGCTTACTGATGACCTTGCTGCTAATATTTTGTATGATGAGGCGGGACAAAATAACGATCCATTTTGGCAAAATACATCTGCTAACTACTTTTCTGGTATTTGTTTAGGTTTGTTCGAAGATGCTAAACCAGAGGAAATCAACTTAAATAGTATTAATTTATTTACAACTGTTGGTGAGGAAAAATGTGGTGCGAGATCAGTTTATGCGAATGAATATTTTAAACTTACTAAGGATCCAGCTTCTTCAGCTTATGTAAGTGCGTCTTCAACTATTTCGGCGCCTTCAGAAACGAGAGGAAGTATTATTTCAGTTTTCCAACAAAAGATTAGACTTTTTGCAGCTAGAGATAATTTATCAGAGATGCTTTCACATAGTGATTTTGAGTTTGAAGATATTGGTAGAAAAAAGACAGCGGTATTTATCGTTATTCAGGATGAGAAAAAGACTTATCATTCTTTGGTAACTATTTTCTTAAAACAGTGTTATGAAACACTTGTAGATTATGCTCAGAAATGCGGTGGGAAACTTCCTTATAGAACAAATTTCTTACTTGATGAGTTTGCAAATATGCCACCACTTAAAGATGTCGATGCGATGGTATCGGCTGCTCGTAGTAGAAAGATGAGGTTCTTCTTTGTTATCCAGAACTTTGCTCAGCTTTCTGAAGTTTATGGTAAAGAAAAAGGAGATACTATTAAGGGTAACTGTACAAATATAGTTTATTTGATTAGTACAGAGCTTGCCGCCTTAGAAGAGATTAGTAAGATGTGCGGTGAGGTTAAAGTTAAAACAGATAAAAAAGATAAGGATGGTAAAGCAATAGAAGAGACAAGACCTTTAATTACAATTAGTGATTTACAGAAGTTAAAGGTTGGAGAAATTATCTTGCTTAGAACAAGATGTGATCCTTTCAGAACTAAATTAAAGCTTGATTATCAAATCGATTGGGGTGAATCTTACGAAAATGCGGCATATCCAACAAGAGAAAAACAAAAGGTTCAAGTATTCGATTTGAAGAAGTTTGTCGATGAAAAGAAGAAAGAACACGATCAAGAACAAATAAATCAAATGATTAGTAGAATGACTCAAGAGAGTGGAAAAACTTTTGATCCGACACCACAACAACCAAAGGCTTCACTTGATTTTGGCGCGATACTGAAGAGTATGGATGAAAAAATTGCGCAAGCTGAAGCTCAGAAGAAGGCTAAAGAAGGAAGTAGTGTTGGTAAAATTGAACCAGTTAAAATGCCGGTTTCTAAACCTGCTTACGAGATAAAAGAAGTAATTAAACCTGGAGCAGTAAAACAACCTACTGAAAATACAAAAAAAGAGAATATTGCGGTTAAACCAGTTGAAGTTGTCCCTTCAAGAGATAAAAAAGTCCAAGATTTTGCGGCTAGAATTACAAATAATGTAAATAAAGAAATTAAACATGAAATTGTAAATAATAAGTCAAAGAATGATGAAGTTAATGTCTTGAAGAGTGATGATATTTCAAAGGCAGAAGTTAAAGATATTTCTAAGAATAACAAGGATGAAAATAAAATTTCAAATGTTAATTCAGTTGTTCAAAATATAAAAGAGAACGAAGATAAGAAGTCAGTGGCCAATAATAGAAGAGATTATGTTACTGATGATCAATTCTTTGACGATTTCTTTGCGGATGAAGATGAATAAAATTCCTTTAAAAGAGGAATTTTTTGTTTAAATATATTAGTCCTTTACCTTCATTACATTTTTTTACTTAACATATAATATGTTAGAGGAGGTAATAGTTTGGAAATATCAGTAGAGGATTTATTAAAATTACCAAATCCTAATATTATAGATATTAGACCAGGACAGAAGTATAATGATAATCATATTCCTGGAGCGATTAATATTAGATTTGCTACGCTTATGAACGTGCCAGAAAGGTATTTAAACAAGAATGAGACTTATTATATATATTGTCAAGTGGGTATGACTTCGCTACATGCTTCACAGGTTTTGAGGGTAAAAGGTTATAAGGTTATCAGTATAAAAGGAGGATATGAAGCATATATATTAGGTAAGTAGAAACTATTTAAGTTTTGGATAGTTTCTATTTTTTGTAAATGAAAACAAATGTTTTGATTTTTACTTGAAGAAAGGATGGTTTTTAAGTTATAATGAAGTAGAGATGGATAGGTGAGAGGAAATGGAGTATATTATTATTGGATTACTTGTAATTATTTTAATTGTCAGTGTAATTGCTTTGACAAAAAATGTTAATGAATCAAATATTACGGAAAGGCTTGGAAAGTTAGAAACAGAAATGATTAAAGAAATGGGAACTTTTAAAAGTGATTTAAGTAAGAGTTTGAATGACGATTTTGAAAGGTTAAATAATAAAATAGACGAGAGACTTAATTTAATTAACGATAAGGTTAATGAAAGGCTAGATCAGAATTTTGAAAAGTCAAATAAAACTTTTATTTCCGTTTTGGAAAGACTTTCGAAAATCGATGAGGCTCAAAAGAAAATCGATAGTTTGTCAAACGATATCGTGTCATTACAGTCTGTTTTAACGGATAAAAAGACAAGAGGAATTTTCGGTGAGGTTAATTTAAAACATATTTTGTCAAATGTTTTTGGTGAAGGTAGTAATATTTACAAATTACAGTACACACTAAGTAATGGAACAATTGCCGATAGCGTTTTATTTGCTCCTGAACCACTTGGAATGGTGGCAATCGATTCAAAGTTTCCACTTGAGGATTATCAAGCAATGGTCGACAAGAACAATCAAAATCGAAGTTTAGCTGAAAGAAAATTTAAGAGTGATATGAAGAAGCATATAGATGCGATTGCTTCTAAGTATATTATTCCTGGAGAAACTTCTGATCAGGCAATTTTGTTTTTACCAGCTGAAGCTATTTTTGCGGAGGTTAATGCTTATCATCAAGATATAATAGATTATGCTTATAGTAAAAGAGTTTGGATTTGCGGACCAACTACGTTGGTTAGTACTTTGACAACTTTACAAATTATTATTAAAAATATCGAGAGAGATAAGTATACTAAAGTTATTCATAAAGAATTAAAACTTTTGGATGTCGAATTTAAAAGATACAAAGAAAGATGGGATAAGCTTTATAGGAGTATCGAGACGGTTAGTAAGGATGTAAAAGATATTTATACGACAACTGATAAAATTACGAAGAGATTTAATTCTATTAATCAAGTAGAGGTGGATAAGATAGAACATGAAGAAGATTAATTTATTACTTACTTTAGCAACCATTATATGTGCGATAGTGACAATTTTTATGCAGCCATATCAGGGAGTAGTTGTATTTCTAAAAAATGCGAGTATTATTTTAACGGTAACTTTACCTTATATTTTACAAAAGTTGTTTAAGGTTCGAATAAACGATGGACTTACTTTTATTTGGATTATATTTATCTTTATGGCGCATTATTTAGGAGTGGTTTTAGAGTGGCACTATAGTCTTCCAGGTTTTGACAAAGTGACGCATACTGTTTCTGGAGTACTTAGTGGTTATGTGGCTACTTTAATTTTAAAACATATGAAGATAACCAATTTAATGTTTAGTATTTTGTTTATTATTTCATTTAGTTTTATGTGTGCTGGATTATGGGAGATTTTCGAGTTTACATGTAATGCTTTATTTGGTGGGGATGCACAAAGAGTGGCCGAAACGGGTGTTACAGATACGATGCTTGATATTATAGTGGCATTTGGTGGTTCTGTTTTTGTAAGTATTGTTTATTTTATAAAGAACAAAAAATAATTTTAAAAGGATGAAGCAAAAAATGATTTTGCTTTGTTTTTTATAAATAAATTTTGTAAAATGAGGAAGTTATAGGCAAAAAGACTATATTTTTTGTAGGTTTTGCTTTATAATTTAAGAAGAGGTGCAATATGGAAGAAAAAATACTTGAAATAATTAATAATCATAATAAAGCTTTAACTTATGAAGAAATTATGAATGAACTTGAAGAAAAGGATGCTTCAGCATTAAGCAAATCATTAATTAATTTACAAAACAATTTAAAGATTAGAGTAACTAATAAAGGAAAGTATGAACCATTTAACGAAAAATCCAAGAAGAAGGGTGTTTTTGTGGCTAATCCTAAAGGATTTGGTTTTGTCGTAGTTGAAGGCTCAGATAAAGATTATTATGTTTCAGCTAGTCATGTTAAAGGGGCAATAAATGGCGATGAAGTTGTAATTAATATAATCAATGAAGTTAATCACGAAGCTACAGTTGAAAGAATACTGCAAAGAAATTTACAAAATTTACAGGTTGGTGAGTTTTATTGTCGTGACAGTAAAAATTTTGTAAAATTAGATGACGACAAGGTCAATATTATTATCGAGATACCTAGTGATAAATCAATGGGAGCGGTAACTGGTCATAAGGTAATTGTAAAGCTTTTAGAAAACAGAAAAAATACAAATTATTATACGGGAGAAATTATTAGAATTTTAGGACATAAGGACGATCCTGGTGTCGATATTTTGTCAATTGCGGCGAGATATCAAATTAGCGATATTTTCCCAGATGAGGTTATTTCAGAGTTAAAAGATTTACCGACTGAAGTAAGTGACGAGGATAAGCAAGGACGAAGAGATTTAACAGGAGAAGTTATATTTACAATCGATGGCGATGATACTAAAGATATCGATGATGCGATTAGTATTAAAAAACTTCCTAATAATCATTATATTTTAGGGGTCCATATTGCTGATGTTAGTTATTATGTTAAAGAAGGTAGTGCGATTTACGAAGAGGCTTATGCGCGCGGAACTAGTTCATATTTAGCTAATACGGTAATTCCGATGCTTCCGCATCAACTTTCAAATGGAATTTGTTCACTTAATCCTAATGTAGAGAGACTAGCTATTTCGTGTGTAATGGAAGTCGATGAAAAGGGTAATACAGTTTCTAGCGATATTTTTGAGAGTGTGATTAAATCACGTAAACAGATGACTTATAAGTGTGTAAATAAGATACTCGAAGAAAATACGGTACCTGAGGGTTACGAGGAGTTTGCTGATGATTTACGTTTGATGTATGAACTTTCAAAAATTATTAGAAAAAATAAGATCGAACGAGGTTATATAGATTTCGATGTCGACGAAGCAAAGATTATAACTGATGAAAATGGAAAGGCCATCGATATTACGAGAAGAGTTCAAAGGTCTGGTGAAAATTTAATCGAGGACTTTATGATTATGGCAAACGAAGCTGTGGCTGAAACAATTTATAATATGGATCTTCCATTTATTTACCGAGTTCATGGTTTACCTGATGAAGATAAGGTTAAGAATTTCTTGAGTTTTGTTTCTGTTTTAGGTTATAAGGTGAATGCGAATTTAAAGAAGCTTACTCCAAAAACGGTTCAGGATATATTAAGACAACTTTCTTCAAAGAAAGAATACCAGATTTTGTCATCAATGCTTCTTAGAAGTATGCAGAAGGCAATTTACGATAGTGTAAATATTGGACACTTTGGTTTAGCTAGCAAGTGCTATACACACTTTACATCGCCAATTAGAAGATTTCCAGATTTAACTGTTCATAGATTACTTAGAACATATTTGTTTAAACATGAAATTAATAATTCAGTTATCGATTATAATAATCAACATCTACCAGAGATTGCAAAACATTCGTCAGAAAGAGAAAGAGCAGCTGTACAGTGTGAACGTGATGTTACCGATATGAAAATGGCCGAATATATGGAAGGACATATCGGTGAAGTTTACAAAGGAGTTGTCGATACGGTCACTAATTATGGGGTGTATATTGAACTTGATAATTTAGTGGAAGGTATGGTTAGAGTTGACGATTTACCTAATGATTATTACTATTATGATGAGAGATCATTTAGTATAATCGGACGCAGAACGAAGAAGAGATATCGTTTAGGTGATGAAGTTATGGTTATTGTCGATAGTGTTTTAAAGGATAAAGGACTTATTAATTTTAAGATTTACGAGGAGAAGAAACATGGAGATAAAAAACCGGAAAGCAAGATTTAATTATCAAATTTTAGAGGTTATAGAAGCAGGTATTGTTTTAACGGGAACTGAAATTAAGTCTTTAAAACAAGGTAAGGCAAATATTAAGGATGCATATGCCACTTATAAGAATGGCGAAATATTTTTAATCAATATGCATATAAGTAGTTATGATAATGGAAATAGATTTAACCACGATGAAACAAGAACGAGAAAACTTTTACTTCATAAGGGAGAAATTTTAAAACTTCGAGATAAAATAAACATTCAAGGCCTTACTTTGGTACCCCTTGAGGTTTATTTGAAACAGGGTTTAGCTAAAGTATCACTTGGAGTAGCTAAGGGTAAAAAAGTATACGACAAGCGAGAGGATATTAAAAAAAGAGATATCGAGAGAAGTATTAGAGCTAAACTTAAATATTAATTTTGTTTTTAAGCTTTTATGTGTTATAATGTAAGAGCTTAATGGGCCCGTCTTTGGTTTCGACAGGGATAGGGAAGGTAGAACTGCAAGTCGGAGGGACACGTCAAGTCCAAACTTAAATATAACTGGAAACAGAAATTCTAATTTAGTACCTTCATTTGCCTAAGGCTATAGGTACACTCTTTTAACTTCTTTGCTCACGGGGAGTTTTAAGGGTTCGCTTTTAGTGAGATTAGTTATTACTTAGCCTAGAAGTAATAATGAATTAGATAGGCTTGCTAAAAGATTAGGTTGTTAGTTACCGTTCTTTTAGGACTTCTAATAATTAACTAAACTTGTAGAGGTTTTATTGGAACTTTCTTTGGACAGGAGTTCGACTCTCCTCGGGTCCACCAATTATGAAATTAATGGTCTTGTAAATCAAGACTTTTTATTATTTTATAAGGTAAAAGTCAATAATTTTTGGCTTATTTGTCAAGGACATTTTCTCGAAATTTAATGTTATTCTTGCTTAAAACAAGACCAAAATAAGACCAAAATTAAAAGAATAAATATGGGCATAAAAAAATAAATACTAATTTGTCAGTTTTTTCTTACAAAAAAATAAAACAACACGCAATCAACGAACATATGTTTACAAAAATAAAGTTTCATTGTATAATGGTTTGTAGATAAGAAGTGTGTTGTATTTAGAAAAGATTAGAAAGGGTTTATGGCAATGGAAGAAATAAAAAAAATTTTATTGAACAATAAAATAGACATCAATGACTTTTTAAACTTTATCGATAAAGTATATAAAAAAGACAACAATAAGTTGCCTAACGAGAAGTACTATCGCTAGTACTTTTTTTTATTATGTCTTTGTATTCTTTATAAAGTTGAATCGCATTTTTTAATTCAGAATATGAAACGTTGTCGTCATAGTCTAATATTCCTGCTTCTATTAATGATTTTCTCCATTTTTCTGGTGTTTCAATTCCCAAAAGATAATCGGTTGACACATTAAAATAATTGGCTATTTTTACCAATGTTTCATATGTTGGTGTTGCTTTTCCTAATTCCCAATTAGAAATTGTGCTTTTTCTAATCGAGAAAAGTTTTCCAAAATCGTCCTGGCTTAAATTATTATCTATACGAATTTTTTTGATTACTTCTTTAAACAAGGCTACACCTTCTTCCAAAATAAGTATATCATAACTTATTGCAAAAAACCACTTTTTATTTATGAAATCGTAAAAAAATGGACAAATAAAAACAACAAAATAAAAAAATGAACAAATTTTATTTACAAGTACATTTTTATATGATATATTTAGATTGTAGCAAAGAGAATGAAAAAGATGTTAAGTCGGTCTGCAAACTAAACTTAACATCCTAGCAAATCAACAATTATTAATGGTTTTATTATACCTTCTTTTAATAATCGTTTCTTTTTGTTACATATGGCAATTTGCATTTGTAACATATTAAATTTTACACAAATGCACTAAATTTGTCAAATCTATTGACAGAAAGGTGTGATCAAAAATGAAAATTAAAACTATTGACAGTAAATTTTATTCAATTTTGGGCGATAAACTTAGAGATATTCGTAAACAACGTGGTTTTTCCATTAATTACATGGCAAAACAAATTGGTATTAGTAGACAATGCTATGACATGTATGAACTTGGAATTTTAAAAATTAAGCCACATACATGGAATAGAATTTGTGATGTTTTACAAATATATCCAGATATTGATATAAGTTTGAAAGTGGGGCTTTAGAATGGAAAGTATAAGGATTGATGACAGTCCAAGTTATTATGCAGTTATACCTGCGGAAGTTAGATATGATAAGAATCTTAAGGATAAAGCTAAACTTCTTTATGGAGAAATATCCGCGTTGTGCAATAAAAATGGGATATGTTGGGCGAGTAATAGTTATTTTGCCAATTTATATGGTGTCAGTAATACAACAATATCTACTTTGATAAAAAATCTAGTTGATAGAGGATACATCGAAACTGAGATTATTTACAGAGAGGGTACTAAAGAAATTTTAAATAGGTATTTAAAAATATTTAAAGACCCCTATTTAAAAAATTTTAAATACCCTATGCAAAAAAATTTAAAAGATAATAATACAAGTATTAATAATACAAGTATTAATAATAACCCCTATAATCCCCCTAAGGAATTTGAAACGTTTTGGAAAGCTTATCCGAGACATGATAACAAACAAAAAACAATCAAGTGGTTTGAAAAAAACAAACCCAGTGAAGGATTATTAAAAATCATGTTAGATAAAATTGAATTGTTAAAGAAAACCAAACAATGGCAAAACAAACAGTTTATCCCTATGCCAACAACATGGCTTAATGGTAAAAGATGGGAAGATGAGATTTTAGAAAGTGATCTTATCAAGGAAGAAGAAATTCCAATATCAGAAGATGAACTATTGAAATTGGCTCAAAAAGAAATAGAAGAAGAAAAGAGGAATGGTACATGGTAGTTGATGAAACTCAAAAAATAATTAACAGCATAAAAAACTTTAGGCCATTCTTTCAAAATGGTAATAGTAAAAAAGAAGAACTTGAATTTTTGAAAAGTTGGCAAAAAGTATTTGAACCATATACCTACGAAGATGTAAGCAAAAATTTAAACAACTGGTTTAAAACATCAAGTCATTTTGGAAGAACTCCAGACCCATACGAATTGATACAGGGACTTTTAACCGAAATGGAAAAAAACAAATTAAAAGCAAAAAATCAAATAATTATAAAATGCCCTTTGTGTAATGTTTCAATAGGTTTGGCTTCATTTGATAAACATTATAGCAGATGTTCGAGTTTAAACTATATTTTAATTAATAGAAAAAAATATTTTAAAAAAGAAACTACATATCAAGAGAAGGAAAAATTAAAAAGATACACTGATGAAGAATTTAACGAGGTATATGTTTTGTTTTTAAAACAAATAAAGAAATATGTTTCGTCTGCAGATGAACTTAAATGTATAAATAAAATTTTATCATTTGATGAAAATAAAAAAATTATTATGAATTTGTAAAGGAGTGATAAAAATGAAACAAGATTTAATTTATGAATATTTAATAAAAAATTGTGTAGGAAAAGAAAACAGAAAAAAATCAACATTTTTCATGAAAATGTTTGATATAGCAGACAATAAAACATTTAGATATTATATTGAAAAAATTAGGTATAACACGGATAAATATCCAATTAGAGTTGAAAGCGTATCTGGTAAAAATGGTGGTTATTATATAGCAAAAAGAAATGAGAAAACAGATACTGTTGAAAAATTTAAACAAAGGACGAGGAAAACTGCACTTACTGCAAGTAAACTTAAAAAAACGCCAATATTAGGACAAATAAAAATGAAATTTAAGGAAATATTTAAAGGGGGTAAATAAATAAAATGTTCGTTTCTAAAAAAAGATTTAATAAAATAGTTGAACAAAATAATAACAATTTAAAAAAACTTGATAGAGTTAGAGAAATAGTATTTGAAAATAAAAATTTAAAGAAAAAGATTACTGAATTAAATAAATCAGTTGATGAATTAAATTGTGAACTTTTAAAATTGAGAAAAATTAAGAAAGGTAATTAATGGATTTAAAATTTAGAACGTTAAAAGCTGATGAAATTGAGGTAAGAGTAGGGGCAACAGATAAAAATAAAAAAAAGTGGGTTAGTTTACTTCTATATAAAAATGCGCGAGTTGATATGGATATATTAGATGAGACTGTTGGTAAAACATATTGGAAGCGTCGCCATGTTAGAGATAACGCTAACTGCATAGTTAGTATTTATGATAAAGATAAAAAAGAATGGATAGAAAAAGAAGATACGGGGAGTGAGAGCAACACAGAAGCCAATAAGGGACAGGCATCAGATTCTTTTAAAAGAGCTTGTGTTAATTGGGGTATTGGTAGAGAATTATACTCTGCTCCGAAAATATTTGTTTACGCAAAAGACGACGACGAATTTAATAAACTGAAAAATAATACTTATTCAGTAAAATCAATAACTTATAGCATCGATAATAAAATTTTGGGATTAGTTATTGTTGATAAAAGTGGTAATGTCGTTTATCAAAAAAAGTCTGATACTGTTACAAAAGCTCAGATTATAAAAATACAAGAATTGTTGAAAGTTCTTGGTAGTGAGTTTAAAACACATTTATATGAAAAATTGGATATTACGACAAGTAAAGAACTGTCTTTTGCTAAAGCTAAAGACCTTATTGGAAAGCTTGAAGAAAAAGTTAAAGAAAAGGAAAACAAAGAAAAATCAAAGAAAGTCATAAATGAAAATAACGAATAAACTGAATTTACCTCAACCGTTTGTTGATGCGGTACAAAATGATTACAAGCCAAAACCACATCAATATAGTGTAACTACTATATTAAATCCGATTAGACAAGTAATTTTATCTAGAAGATATTCTGATAAGATAACACAAGATGTGTCTGATATGATTTGGTCGTTGTTTGGAACCGCATTACATTCAGTACTAGAAAATTCAAAAGAAACAAATACACAGTTTAAAGAAGAGTATTTAAAACAAGAACTCGATATAATTGATGAATCTTTAAAAGGTTATTTCTTAAGTGGTAGAGCAGATTTACTTGATGCCGCTTTAAAAAAGATGGTTGATTATAAATCTACATCTGTTTATAAAGTAAAAAGCAAAGAATACGATGATTGGTATAAACAGTTATTAATTTATGCTTGGCTTTTTGTAAAGATAGGTTTTGAAGTCGATAATGCAGAAATAATCGCTTTATTAAAAGATTGGTCAAAAACAAAAGCAAAATTCGATAGTTCATATCCTCAATTTCCGGTACAAGTTATACCATTTAAATTTACTGATAAAGATTTTAAGTTTATTGAAAATTATATCAAAGAAAGATTTACTTTATTAAAAAAATATGAAAATGTTCCTGATGAAGAATTACCTATGTGTACTGAAGAAGAAAGATGGAACAAAGGGAAAAAATATGCCATTAAAAAGAATAAAAACAAGACGGCAGTACGAGTTATAGATTCCAAAGAAGAAGCGGAAAAATATATGGAAAATCTTCAAAAGAACAACAATAAAGATAAATTTTGGATAGAAGAAAGAGAGGGCGAAGATACAAGATGTTTGAATTATTGCTCTGTCTGTAATTTTTGCCCTTATTTTAAAGAAAAATACGGAAAGGTACAAAGCGATGATAAATAGAATTATTTACATTAAAAAGAAGAAATATAAGTTAGAAGAAGACGATAAAGGAAATAAAATAAAAAGAGAAGAAACTGGACAAGATATAGCAAATAGAATAATTTCTTATCTTGAAATGTTTATGGAAAATAATAGCTCTTCAAAGGATTTAGATAAATTTGTTAATTTTTCTAAAGAACAAGAGCTTAACGAAATAAATAAAGACATTGACGAATATCGTGATAAATTAATCAAAAAAATAGAAGATGAAGATTTTGATTATGTTAAAGAAATGATTATGAGAAGAAAATGTATGTATTCAATTAGTCATAAGCCAGAAAAAATATATGATTCAGATTATCCGCAAATTTTAAGAATTACTAAAAGCGACTTTGATAAATTAATGAATTATAACTCTGGTTTAATTGACGACGGTAAAATATTAGGAATGATAGTTGAAATAATTAATGATAAGAAAGGAAATGATTAAATGAATATTAATTTTAATTATCCAGTAATGATTTTTAGACATGACTATAACAATAATTCTTATTATAAATTTGGAATGTCAAAAAAAGGAAATGATGGAAGTTATATTAATGGATATATGACTTGTCAGTTTCCTAAAGATGTTGAAATGCAAAATAAAACAAAAATTATAGTAAAAGAGGCTTGGCTAAGTTTTTATTTAAAGCATACTTCTTCACAAAATGGAGAATACAATGAGACTATACCTTATGTGTTTATTAATAAGTTTGATTATGAGAATCAAGACAACGACTTTACCGAGGAAGTTTCCCTTGAGGAAATTGTTCCACCAACCGAAGAACAAAGTCAAATAGACATTGATGATTTGGATGATTATTTAGAATGATTATCAGTTGTATAAAGTCTGCAGAGTTAACTTTAAATGTTCTTCGTGCAGAATATGAAAGAGTAAAGTCTGATGAATTATTAAAAGATATAAAGTATTTAGAAGACAAAATAAATTACTATAAAGAATCGTTTAAAAAAATGCCTGAAATTGAAAATAGATTATATTATAAAATCGAATATGAAGGAAAAAATACAATGAAAGCAATCGAAGAAGTTGCTAATGAAAACAGTGTTAATGGTGTTAAACCAACTGATACCACATATATTTATAAAAAATATTTTAAGAAAATAAAAAAATATTTAAAAAGACAATGAAAAGACAATAAAATAAAAGATACAATTTAATTGTCAAAGTAATTGGTTTATACTTTGACAACTTAGCCTCCTTTCTTATGCTCGTGGTAACATTATTGTTACCACAAAATCCTGGGATAGAGCAGTTCGGTAGCTCGTTGGACTCATTATCCAAAGGTCACAGGTTCAAATCCTGTTCCCGGAACCATGCCGGATTAGTATAAGAGTATTACACTATCAATCTATTTTGCATATTAACAAAATACAGATAGAGATATCAGTGCAAGTCTGATATTTGGCACATTTTAATTTTTATTGCTCTTTGAAAATATATATAAATAAACCGTATGAAAGACTACAAAGCAATGTGGTACGGATAATAGCCTAGCAATCGTTCTAGCTAGACGGATACGTTTGGCATATAACGTTATCTCTCGTAGTAATACGTGCAAATGAGATGAAAGTAGGAAACCTACGAAAAAAGGTTATTAGTGGCTTATTATATGAGTATATAAGGTATAAAACTAATCGACATCGTAATTCGACACTTGCGTTGTGCAAGGTGTAGGGCGGCGAAGTTATTATATGTGGCAATATAAAGACCGGAACGTAAGGCTAAAACAAGATGTAGTGTTGTTGATGCATAGAAATATGCATATAAGATTAGTAGTTAGTACAAGTAGCACAAATCAACATGACAATATTAACAATGGATATAGATGGTATATCGGTTTAGGAAAATCGCTATCAATTTTACTTACCTAATGTGTGTGAAAGTTGGGAGCATCAATCTCTTATAGACTAGGACTTTTGTTGAGTAAAAGAGGACATAGGCTCGCTACCTATCAGGACTTTTACTCTCTATTGACTGAATAATATATGTGTATAGTAAGTTACTTTGAGAAGGAGTATTTATATATATTTTCAGAGAGCGATAAAAATAGTTTTTATATTTGTTTCTCTTCTCATTTTATCACCTGCCTATTTATAGGTAGTGTACTGATAACGAAAAGGCATGATAACGTTATTGGTACAGTGCTTATAAAAATAGTATAATAAAATATGCAATCAAAAATCAGAAAACAAAATAAGCACTATTTGCCTGCCAGTTGGCAAATTTTAGAACAAAATTGAAACCGTGGGGCTATAAATTATTATAGTCCTTTTTTGTTAATGAACTATGGAAAAAGATTCGAAAACAATTTTAAATCAAGTATACCTTCAAGTGTTTATTTATATCGGTTAAAAGATGGAAGCTCATCATGGGGCGGAAATGAAAAAGTTAGATTTCAACCGAAAAATGTTTGTGATTTTATAATGTATAGTTATCCTTTTTTGTTTATGCTCGAACTTAAATCTACAAAAAGTAAAAGTTTACCATTATCAAATATAAAAGAAAATCAAATTAAAGGATTAAATGAAACAGTAAAATATAATGGAAATATATCTGGATTACTTATTGAATTTAGAGAACCTGAAAAAGTTTATTTTCTAGATATAAATACACTTATAAATTTTTTAAACAGATCACAAAGAAAAAGCATACCAATATCTTTTTTAGAAAAAGAAGGTATAGAAATTGAAACCATGAAAAAGAAAATAAATTATAAATTTAATGTAGAAAAGATGATTAAGGATGTAATAAATGGAAGAAAGTAGAATTTATTATTTTCAATTAGATAATACACACACATATTTAGGAACAGTAAAAGCGACAAGCAGAGAAGATGCAATCAGAAAAATTAAAGAAAATATAGATGTAGAATATTATGATGATTATTATGATGATCGACCAGGTATTTGGATTAATAGAATAGAAGACATAGAGGAAGAACCTAATGTCGAAGAGTAAAAGAAATATGAAATTTATGCATTTTATTAATTCAAAATATAAAAAGGAATTAAACATGCCAAAAAAATCTACATTGTTTTACGATTTTGATGATTATGCTTTATATCTCTTTTATGAAGTCTACCATATGGATACAGAAACATATTATTATCATTTAGAAGAAGATTTAAGAGAATATGTTAATTTACAGATGAAAATAAAACCTAGAAAAAGAAAGATGGTAATAAATGGGAGTTGAGCATATAAGAAATAAACGCGAAAAAGATTTTGAAACAAAACAAATGATCATAAATAAATTTAAGGAAAACGTTTCATTTTTGCCAGAAGTAAAAGAAAAAGCGGAAGAAGTGTCTAAATATATAGCAAAAGTTATTGATAAGGATTATAAGGGATTAACAACAACCCAGATAATGCCTTTAATCGCTAAAAGAAGCATTGCAGATATTGCAGTAGCTGGCAAAATTTCTTTTACACCCGAAGAATTATCCATAGCGTTTAATTTATATATTGAGATGTTGCAAAAGATTAATCAATATACTCGTTTTCCGCCATCTAAGCAAACGTTTTGTTTGTTCATAGGTATTTCATCTAAGACATATGATAATTACCTTGAGGACCCGGAAAAATGCGAAATAATGAGGATAATTGACGACTATATAACATCAAATAAGTTAACATCAGCACAACTCGGAGAAACAAAAGAAATATCAACTATGTTTGAATTAAAAGCACAACATGGCTGGGTTGAAGCTCAAGCACCGGTGGTAGTTAAACATGAAAGCCATGAGAGTATGGACGAGATAAAAGCTAAAATTGCGTCAATAAAAGGAAGGGTAATAGATGCCAAATTCGAAGAAAAAGAAGATAGATAATATAAATACATTATCAAGTAAAAAAACGTCTCGCAGAATGTCTGCAAACGATTTTAGAGGGTCTGAAAAAGTTGTAGGCATAAAGATAGGAACAAAATCTAAAGAATACCAGGACAAAATTTATTACTACAAGACTGCAAAAGATTTGAAAGTTGGCGACAAAATTAACGCAGTTATGGAGACAGGCGGTACACCTGATTGTGTTGTTGTATCTGTAAACGATTTTGAAAACTCGCCACGCAAAAGTTTGAAAGATTTGGAGATTGATTAATGAAGTTAAAAAACAAAAATGAAGTAGGTAAGGGTGTTAAGTTTGAACGTATTAGACGCATAACAGGTTATTTAGTCGGAACGCTTGACAGATTTAATAATGGCAAGAAAGCCGAAGAACACGACCGAGTTAAACACTCAACAAAAGGAATATTGAAAAAGTAAAAGAAACACAAAATTATTAATCGTGTTTCTTTTTTTTAGCGTAGAAACCTGCAAACGATTTTTGATCTCCCAAACCTGCAAACGATTTTTAACATTTCGTTAGCAGCACAACTGCAGAAATTAAGCTGTAGAACTGCAGAAGAGCTGCTAAACAACTGTAAATGATTTGTTTATAACTCTTTTTTTAGTATTTCATATAATTTTTTAGTGTCATTAATGTTATATTTTTCTTTATATTTTCTAAGCCATACAAAATAGGTAGGCCTTGTCATTTTTGACTTTTCTAACGCTTCGGATGAAGTCAAGTTGTCTTCAAACTGATATTTTAAAGTTTTAACAAAGTTCTTATAATTAGAGTTATCTGCTGCAGGTCTTCCAATTCTTTTACCTTTCGACCTTGCTTTTTTCATTCCGTCTTTTGTACTATCTGATACCTCTTGTATTTTTTGACAAGCAGAATATAAAACAGCTGAAAAACTGATGTCTTGTATAAATTTTCTATTAATTGTCATTTCTTCGTGTTTTTCGTTAGGTAGTTCGACGCTTAAATTATCATTATCTAATATAATTCTGTTTATTCTGTTAATTTCAAATTCGTACCATTCGCGCTTGATATCGTCCCAGTTTCTACCTAGACGGTTAAGGTTTGTTGTGGCTATATAATCGCCACTTTTTATATTGCTTTTTAACTCTTGATAACCATCACGTGTTATCTTTTTGCCTGTAAATTTATCAAAATATATATTATTTAAATATATTGTTATATTTTTCTTAATTGCCCAGTTATAAACTTCTATTAATTGACGTCCAAAATCTTGCTCTTCTGTTGATACTCTTAGATATATATATAAATTACAATTATATTTGTTATAAAATTCGTTATCCATTTTAAAAATATCTTGCATGTTTGTTGTTTTTATGAATTCTTTAATTTCGTTTTGCCATTTTATGCGTTTTTCTATGTTTGTTAATGCCATCTTTATCATCCTTTCTATTGTATAAAAAAGGGGTAAGCCCCTTATTTTTTACTGTATTTGTCGGCTAGTGACATTAAAGCCACAATCAAGCCTAGAAATATCCCTAAATAGACCATTTATAACATCCTTTCAGTTGTAAACTCATCTAAACAGTTCCAAACTCCGTCGGCATTTTCTAAAGGTTCGCCGTCTTCGTCGACCTCAACGGTCCAAGATAATAAACTGTAAAGTTTTCTATCATTGCCGCTTTTTGCGTGCTTTTCAACTGATTTTAACCAATTAAAATGCCTTTCCGCTTCTTCTTTACTTGAATACTCTTCTGAGTTTATAAAATCGCTTTTAACTTTCTTTTCATCTATATAATAAAATGTTTTTTTCATAATATCAACCCTTTCTTAATCAACACCTAATATATAATATATAATTTTTTGTGATACTACTGTCTTGTGACCATCACACGTATAACTTGTATATTTGTAATCTGTATTTAAAACCAATAATAATATAATCGCTAAAATTGAAATTACCATGTAAGGTAAAATTATATATAATTTTTTAGTCATTTAAAGTCATCCTTTCTTATAAATAATATTTAAAATCATCGTCTATTTTGTTGTATTCAATTGTAAAATATTCATTTATTAATTTATTAAATAATCTTACTTCAATATAAGCATTATAACTAATCTTGTTATCATCTTCACTTATAATGTCCGCGTTGTTTAAAGCTGTGTTAAGTTCATCGCTCCAGTCTTTAATGTCGTCGCTAATATATTCTTTTATGTTGTATCTTTCTTTTATAGTTTTAACTAATTTTTCAATAAATGTTTTTTCTGTCATTTTAAATATTTCCCCTTTCAATATTTTCATAAAATCTTTTTTTAACCATTTCTAAAATTGTTTTAATATCTAAATCGAAATAATTTTTTACATAATAAGCTGCGTCGCTGTATTCATAAGTATAATAACATTCGTGGTTTGAAAGTTCATAATCAATAAGATCATTAATATCAATACTATCGGCGAACTCCTTTTTTAATTGTGGAGCTATAACATTATTAAAATTGTCTAGCTTTTCTTTATTTGATTTGTGAATATATCCACCGCATCCAATGCTTAAATATTCACTATCTGGCGCGTCTTTATGTGTTTTGTTTTCGTCAAATTGTGCATTGGTAAACGCCCAAAATACACCGGTTTTGTTAAATTCATCATGATATTTTTGATCATACTCTTTTTTTACTTCGTTAAAATTCTTTTTCATTTTTCATTATCTCCATTTCTTTTTTTATTTTGTCTATTGACAATTTTTTTAAAATAATATAAAATGGAAATTGCAAAAGGGAATTATGCTAGTTTAGGTAATTGCTTTTTGTTTATTCGTTAAGAGTTAGTTTAAAAGTTTTTCGACGAACTGGGCTAACTCTTTTTTTCTTATTAAAAGTATTAAATTATATATAAATGATATTAACAAACAACTTATTATAAATGATATTACTTCAAAATTGCTTTTATAAGTCCAGATAATTAATTCAATCATAACGGGTATTATAAGAACATTTTCCCATTTGATAACCGTTTTTTTATTGGTCGCCTTTCTCACTTTTCATCACTCCTTTAGAATTATCTAAACAAGCGACCCTTTCACATTTCCATGTAGTAAGTTTTTTAACCTTTCCTTACTACATCTTAATTATATCATAATCGGTATAAAATTACAATACTTTTTATTAAATTTATTAAAATATTTTTAATTTATTTTACCTAATAAAATCAAGGCATTTTCGTTATTTGTCCAGTATAAAAATGTGTCTATTTTATGCCTATATAAGGCACTATATAAGCCACTTTATATCTGTCTCTTATACACATCTCCGAGCCCACGAGACTCGACGTCCTGGCGGATGCC
>ERZ1090868.71-NODE-71-length-53786-cov-15.057546_pt1 | contig 53786 bp, 43 predicted proteins | sample MGYA00478475_ERZ1090868 | MGnify/ENA primary metagenome ERZ1090868 (study PRJEB33644, sample SAMEA5815747) | chicken gut metagenome | biome: Chicken; feature: Gastrointestinal Tract; material: Caecum | place: Ireland | collected 2019-01-01 | study: A study of the...
AGAGAAAACAGTAAAAATTATTATTATTAATTTTAATTTTTGATAAAAGAAAGGTGGAAATACAAATGAAAAAGTATGTTTGTGAGCCATGTGGTTATGTTTATGATCCGGAGGTAGGTGATCCGGATAGCGGGATCGCACCGGGAACCGCTTTTGAGGATCTTCCGGAAGATTGGGTCTGCCCGGTTTGCGGAGTAGGAAAAGATATGTTTGTTCCGGAGGAAGACTGATCCGGAAGCATTGGTTCGCGAGAAAGAGATCTGAACGGTGGAAGAATTTCGCGGAATGTAAATTTCGCCTGCATCGGACAGAAAAGCGGCAGGATATAAAATCTGAGGTTTTCAGATTTTATATCCTGCCTTTCTCTGTTATGGATCGAAACAGAACTATGCCGCGACTGCCAAAGTCTTCAGGCTATAAAAATTATTCACTTGTAAAAATGCCGTTGCTTCGCTGCGCAACAGGATTGCTGCTGCACAGTTTTGCTGCGAATAATCTGAAGTTTTATCACTTAGCTGGCGTGAGGATATCTGTGTTTTTTCGTTTCTCTTTTTAATATCGAAATCAGTTTAACGAGAAACAGGATCAGGATGGCCACAAAGAGAACTTGCGCTACCTGTCTACCTCTTCTGACGACGTCGGAGGTATGAAGACCGGTGTTTTCCTCTGTCGTCCGTGCGGAGGAGGAGAGGATGGGGTCTGCCGCGGACTCAGGGTCAGCGGTAACCGGCGGGGTATCCGCCTGGGCAACGGTGGAGCCGACGTCTGTAGCTGGTGCATCCTCTGTGATCGGTGTCGTCGTCAGTACTTCAGGGACAGCGTTTTCCACAGGTTCGGTCTGAAGAACCGCAGTGTCTGCCGCTGTGCGTGTTCCGGCGGAAGTGCTTTCTGACGGTGTAGATGTCTGTGCATCTTCGGAAGGAGCCGCCTGTGCAGAAACTTCAGACTGCGCAAGGGTACCTGTCTCAGCGGATGTCTGCGGCTCCGCTGCGGGGTCTGGCTGTACGGAAGTCTCTCCGGAAGTTTCCGCATCCTGCGGCTGCGCAGGAGTTTCTGTTCCGTCCGTAGTTCCGGAGGTTTCCGGGTCCTGCGGCTGTGCCGGGGATTCCGTTTCACCGGACGTCTCCGGACTTGCCGCTTCCTGTTCCCGGCAGGAAACGGAGGAGTTCACGGAAGTGCTTGGGGTGTGGATGGTGACGACAGATCCGTTGCCGTAGGTCTGGCCATTGACTGTAAAGAAAGTGTTATCGGGATCCAGCTGATATCCCGGTTCTGTGATCATCGAGATATTCAGGGTACCTGTCAGCTCTTCCACAGGTGTTTCCAGATCATACAGTGTATATTCGGAAGTGCCGGGAGAGGCGAGCAGGGAGATGGTGATCGGTTTTCCTGTCGCCGGATCCTCACAGTTAAGGGTCACATCCTGGTAAGACAGATGATCACTGTTCAGCTGAAGCGTCAAAGACTGTGCCTGGTAATGTATAATGTCCAGTGAAATACTGCCGCCGTCCGTGTTGTCTCCGGAGGGAGTTTCTTCTGCATAAGCAGACCGCGGAGCAGCGGTGGATACACATACGGAAAAGATCAACAAAAATAGAAAGAAAAATTGACGACTGCGTTTCATAAAACTTCCCTCCTTTAGCGTAAAGAATTTTAAATATTCAGTTAATTATAAAATAATAAAGTGATTATTTGTATATTTATAGTATAACACTCAGAATTGACAAAATCTACAAGGAGGGAGAAATGTTAATAGAAATGTAACACATAGCCGTTTGATCGATTGAACTGTTACATCATCCAGACATGAAAAAACGCTGCAGCGGCATTTGGAACCCGGTGGTTTTAAGATGCTGTGCAGCGTTTCCGGAAATACAGAGTAATCCGTGTCTTATGCCCATGATCGGGCAATTCATCATTTAAATGAGCAGAAAAATTCTCTTAGATTCATCAGCGCTTTGACAAGAACCTGTACCTGATCGTCATTCAGTTCTTTCAGAACGGCTTTCACCATTTTTTTGTGAAATTCTTCGTGATGGAAGTAGGCTCTGCGCCCTTTTTCTGTCAGGGAGATCAGGACGACTCTGCGGTCTTCCACACTTCTGGCACGGGTGACGTACCCTTTTTTGACAAGATTGTTGACCGCAATCGTGAGCGTACCTACGGTCACGGACAGAGTCTTTGCCACGGCGGTCATATTGCGGGGGAGATCGATCCCGATCGCGGCGATGATGTGCATATCGTTGTTGGTGATATCCTGAAATTCCTCCGTGATAATTGCTTTTTCTTCGATATCCATGATCTCGTTGAAAAGGTTTACCAGAAGGTCGGAAATGGTATCGTAACTGTCCATTTTAGACGCTCCTATTCTATCGTTCCATTGACTCTGGTGTAAGACTGCTCCATTTCGGAACAGCCGCTGTGTATATTTTTCGATCGTTTCGCAACAGTTTTTTCGGCGAACGATTCCATGAATAGTATACACGATTCCCTGCTTTTCCACAATGAAATTTTTTGAATATCAAAGTAAATCGGAAAATCAGGAGAACAGATATTTCCGCACAACAGAAAACGGGGCGGGACCGATCTCCAGGAGCTTCTCATGAAATTCCTTCAGCGAGAAGTCTTCCTGTTCTTTCTGCTGCATTTCCTGTTTCAGATCCTCGAAGTTCAGATAACCCACATAGTATTTCAGATAGTTGGCTGGCGTTTCGACGATATACTGGAAAATTTCATCGGCCAGCGCGGTATCTGTGATCCCGAATGCGGAAAGGAAATGTTCCGTCTGCGCCTGGTTCCATCCGTGATAATGAATACCGATGTCCATCAGAGAGTACAGGCACAGATTGATCGAGCGGTTCAGCCACATCAGCCGGGCGGAATCCGTCTGTTCCGGATTGCTGCGGACCGCATATTCATAAGCATAGGATTCCACATAGGTCGCCCAGCCTTCTATGTAACCGCCGGGAGCGTAGAGATGGCGGATATACGGCGCATCTGTGAGAGAAAAGAAGACGGTCTGGTACAGATGCCCCGGGAATCCTTCGTGTGCCAGGGTGGTGTACAGTTCCAGGGAGGACATCCGGGAACTGTTGTTGATGTAGATCGAATTGGGAGAATTGGTGTCTACCGGAGGCGTCAGATAGAAAGCGGGACTGAGAAAATCCTCCAGCGCTTCGTCCACATATTTGATCTCCCAGGTAACCTGTTCCAGAGGCGGAAAGTCGTCGGTGATCGCTGTTGTCAGATCCTCCAGCATGCTCTCCGGTGAGGAAAAATTCAGCTCAGGGGCGGAAACCGACAGAAGAAAGGAAGGATCTGCAGATACGATCTCGCTGACCTCCTTGGTGTCCTCGTTTAACTGCCGGTAAAGACGCTGTTCGATCTCCTCCGGTGTTGCGTCGGTTCCCACCTGGCTGCGGAGCAGATACAGGTAGTAATCGGTTCCGTGCTCAAATCCTGCCAGTCCGGTCTGGTTGGTCCCGCTGCCCCGGAGCGCCAGGAGACCGTCGGAAAGCTGCCGGTAGGCGGGAAGAACGCAGGATTCCATCAGTTTCGCATGGGCGTCCAGACATGCGTCCCGTTCTTCCGGGGTCAGATCTTCAAAGGAGGAGAGTTTTTCCTCAAAGACCGTCTGAAGATAATGGGGGTCGGAGGCGTTGACGAAAGAATTGCACTGTTCGACGATCCTGTCCACACAGGCGTCGTTCATAAATACGCCCAGACTTGCCTTCTCCTGTTCGAACGCAAGGATCTCCTGAAAATAGCGGGGGAGATCGCTGAGCAGTTTCAGATAATCTGTGATATCCTGGGAGGTCCGGAAGGTATATTCGGCGAGAAGAACAGGAAGTTGGGCCTGTGTACCCAGGGAGGGTCCGAGGACTTCCTGGAGCGCAAAGCAGGAACAGAGAAGTTTCTGATCTTCCAGATCCTGGCGCAGAATGTCCAGGGTGATCCGGTTTTCTTCGCTGAGGGCGTTCTCGTCAAACTGTTCAAGCGCCGCCTCTTCTTCCTGAAGTGCGGCTTCCTGTTCTTCCGGATCCGGGAGACAGACAGAGCCGAACGTCGCCTGATAGTCGTTGATTCCGGCCAGAGAAGGGTCAGACAGTGTGTAGTGGAGGTTGATGACAGAGGAGCAGGCTTCCTGGCAAAAGCGTTTCTCTGCATATTTCTGAAATCTGCTGTTTTCAAAGATCCCGCCTGCCGGCGTCAGCCAGAGAGTCAGAAAGGTTGCCAGCGGAATGGACAGGAACAGGAGTGAGAGAAGAAGTCGTTTCTTTCTTTTCGGGTTAGGCATTGTGCCGTGATCCCTTTCGGTCTTTTTTCTAGTTTATGAACCAACCGCCGTTCCTATGAAATGAAGCTGAGACGTAACTGTTTAGCCAGGTCTGCGCATCTGCCGCGCAGACCGTATGAAAACGCAGTGCCCGCAGGCATCCAGTTCATCGCAAAACGATTTTTAATGGCTGGATAATTTAGCTGGCTGAAACTGTTGCCAGCCGGCTGAATGGTTCTAAAGATTCACCTGGCTCATGGGAAGGGTTTGTGGTATAATATCGGCAGCAGCAGTGAGAGTGTGTCGGTGCAGAGAATGTCCGGAGATCGCGAAAGTGATTTTCAGATATGTTTCAGGGAGGGCATGCGATGAGAAAATATGGAACAGGCCTTGCGGTTTTGATGGCTGTGAGCATCGTGGGGATCATTTTCGGATGTGGAAACAAAAAGCAGGAAATTCCTATTACGACAGTCAGCCAGAGTACGGAAGACGAGGACCCTGAAGATACGATGAACGGAAATCTGCCGGGAGAGGGAATCCCGGTTTATGATGTGGAACTTCCGGAGGAATTGAGCAGCTTCGACTTTGCCGTGTGGGGCGTGAATTATCAGATCCCAATGACTTACGGAGAGTTTGTGGAATGCGGCTGGACGTATGACGGCGATGACCAGGAGATGGTCAGCGGGCAGTCCTATCTGCAGGGCGAGACGTTTGCGATGGAAGACAGTTCTGTGACGGTGGATATCATGAATCCGGAGGCGTCGGAACAGCCGGTCAGCCAGTGTTATATCGCCGGTTTCCATGTGGATGCAGAGACTAGGGAAGGGCAGGGTGTCTATGTGAATCTCCCGGGAAATATTGTGCTTCAGAATTCCGTGGAGGATGATGTGATCGCGGCCTACGGCGCACCCAAAGACAGATATGAGCAGGAGCAGCAGCTGGTTCTGACTTATGAATTCGGTCTGAACCGGACGGTGCAGTTGGGATTTGACAGGGAGACCGGCCTGTTGATGCAGCTGAATCTGCAGAATCTGAAAAATCCTGCCGGGGATGAGACGCTGGAACATGCGGTGAGTCAGAAGACGCCGGAGGTGGAGGCCTATCAGGCGCCGGAGACTTTGGGCACAGATCTCAGCGAATTTGTCGTCTCCTACGACGGGGTGCTCTACCGACTTCCGGTACCGGTGTCCGTATTGACGGAGCACGGCTGGGAGATCAATAAAAAAGAGTCCGACGAGGCGGTCAAAGGTTTTCAGTACGGATACGTAACGCTGGAGAAGGACGGGAAAAGAGTGTTTGGAAATGTCCGCAACGATTCGGAGGCTGCTGTGAAGATAAAAAACTGTTTTGTCACGACACTGTACGGAGATATGGATACCACAAAAGTTCCGATCACAGTGGCGGGAAATATTACTCTCGGAACGCCGGAGGAAGAATTTCTGGCTGCGGATCTGGGAGAATATAAAAAGATGGAAGATACTGAGAAACAGACGGCGACCTATACGTTTTATGCCGGCGGATCGGAGGAAAATTATACCGAGATCACGGTCGACATGGCGCTGCATCTGGTGCGAAGTATCCGAGTTGTAAATCAGGCGGGAGAATAGTTCGGATTCATGGCAACCGTTCCGCCAGTCGGACAGTTCCCCTGCCTGAGCGACAGAAGAAATCATAGTTTTGAAAACGGAAAGGAAATGAGGTAAAAGATATGGAAAAGCAGTATGACCTGATCATCATAGGTTCCGGCCCGGCAGGGCTTGCGGCGGCAATTTATGCACAGAGGGCAAAACTGGATACGATCATTATCGAAGAAAATTTTGTCAGCGGCGGGCAGGTTGTTACGACCTATGAGGTGGACAATTATCCGGGACTGCCGGGGATCAGCGGTATGGATCTCGGAACGACGCTGAGAGATCACGCGGAGAAAATGGGCGCGGTGTTTGTCCGTGATAAAGTGCTGGAACTGAAGCTCGACGGGGACGACAAAGTCGTTGTGGCGAAAAAAGCGGAATATCACACGAAGACGATCCTTGTGGCAACCGGAGCGAAACACAGAATGCTGGAGGTTCCGGGAGAAAAGGAACTGGCCGGCATGGGCGTGTCCTACTGTGCGACTTGCGACGGTGCATTCTTCCGCGGGAAGACAGTTGCAGTAGTCGGCGGCGGCGATGTGGCAGTGGAGGATGCTATTTTCCTGGCGAGAGCCTGCGAGAAAGTGTATGTCATTCACCGAAGAGACGAACTGCGTGCGGCAAAAAGTCTTCAGGAACGTCTGCTGGCGCTGGAGAATGTAGAGATGGTCTGGGATACCGTTGTCGATGAGATCAAAGGGGAAAATAAAGTGGAAGCTCTGGCAGTTACGAACAAGAAAACCGGAGAAAAGAAAGAGCTTACGGTAGACGGCGTCTTTATCGCAGTGGGGATCACCCCGAATTCCGAGTTGGTAAAAGGAAAACTGGATCTGGATGAGCAGGGATATATCAAGGCACAGGAGGATGGAGTGACAAGCGTGAAAGGCGTTTATGCAGCCGGCGACGTGAGGACGAAACAGCTCCGCCAGATCCTGACCGCAGCGTCCGACGGCGCGAACTGCGTGACCTCCGTTCAGAATTATCTGCTGTACGCGTAAGGAAGATCATCATATGAAAGCGCTGAGCCGTTACAAAACGGTGTGAAATGCCCGGAAAGCAGGGGATTAACGCTCCGGACGTCATTCTGGAAATGACAGAGAGCAGATCCCCGGCGTTTCCGGGCATTTTGTCGTGTGCCACATATTCGGAAAGAGCAATTTTCAAACACGTTCCAGGGAGGTCCGCCGGAACAGAGTCTCTGTTTCGCGGGTCTGAGGGTCCTGAGCGCACCGGGAGCGTATTTCGAGGGATGCCACTGGTAAAAATGCACAAAGAAAAATGAAAAAAACCGGCAGGTCGAATGCCGTCGAAATTTCCCCACAATTTGCCCACATTCCACCGACGAGTTATCCACAATCAGAACCCCGTAAAATCATTGAAAAGTAAAGTTATACACGAAGTTATCCACATTGTCCACCAAAAACCACAGGTTTTTTCCAGATTTACATAACAAAAAGAAGAACAGGCGTTTTGTTCAGAATGGAGAAATGAAGATTTTGGAAAAATAAATGTGGAAAAGTCTTGACATTTTTGAAGTCAATAAGTGACAAGAATTGACAACAAAAATCAGAAAATTACATACAATTTAAGGACACAAGATATAGAAAAATGTACTCTAAATATAGAAAGATGTTGAAGGCAACAGCTATTTTGTTTGCATCCAATGAAGCTATGGATCACTCCGCGTTTCATGCTCCTGTAATACTGAAAACATTGGGAATCCGCCTGGTTGGACTGCTTTCTCATGTTTTACAGGCTCAAAAATCATGCTTCTTATTTTTGTATAGAAAGCATGACTTTGGAGCCCGATATTTATAGAAAGCGGACAGTTATCGTTCAACTGGCTGAATTGTAACAGCGGACGGGAAGAAATGTCTTTGGTACTTGTAATTTTTGTATACATAGAGTAGAATAAAATCAGTAGTTTTAGAAAATTTAACCAAAAGGAGAGTGATATTTTGAAGTTTGGAGTATTTTCAGTAAGTATGCCGGAGTACAGCCCGGAGAAATCCATTGAACTTTTGAAAGAACTGGGGTATACAGGCATTGAATGGCGTGTAGCCGAGATCAAGAAACCTTATGAGCGCTGGGATACCTGTTTCCAGGAAGAGATTCCGGCTCCGTCCGAGGATGATCCGAAAATTCCATATGAGATGCGTTACTGGGGAAATAATAAAAGTACCCTCTCTCTCGCCAATATCAAGGCGGAGGCTCAGAAAGCAAAAGAGTTGTGCGACGCTGCCGGCATCGAGATTTTCGGTCTGACGACGTATCTGGCAGTGGGAGATACAGAGCAGCTGATCAGTGTCATGGAAGCTGCAAATTCCATCGGATGCAAACAGGTACGTGCAGGACTTGTTCCGTATGATCCGGAAAAAGCGGAAGCGCCGTATCCGGTACTGTTTGACCGCATGCGCGAAGACCTGAAGAAACTGGATCCGTATGCACGGCAGTACGGCGTAAAGGTAGTCCTGGAGATCCATATGGACACAATGATCGCCAGTCCGAGCGCTGCATACCGCGCGCTGGAAGGATTTGATCCGAACTATTTCGGACTGATCTTCGATCCCGGAAATATGGTAAACGAAGGATTTGAGGAATATCAGAAGAGCTTCGAGCTTCTGGGCGATTACATCGCGCATATCCACGTAAAAAACGGTCTGCTTGTTCCGGACGGCGAGGACGAGTTGGGCGCAACGAAGTGGAAACGTCAGTGGTGCCCGCTGAAAAAAGGCATGGCGGATCTGAAACGTCTGTTCTCCGTGATGAACAAGTTCGGATATGACGGAACGGTTTCCATCGAGGACTTCTCGAACGAAGAGGAGACGAAGGTGAAACTGGAGAACAATCTTGCCTATATGAAAAATATGGCGGAGGCAGTCAAGAAAGAGGCGGAAGCGTCCAAGTAATTCCGGCAGCTGTCCAGACGGCTGAACGGATACGGGATCTGTCGGCGTCCGATAAAGCGCCGGTTCCGGCGGCAGAGATTGTCCCGGGAAAGAAAACAACTGAATAAACGTTGGAAAAGTCCGGACAGTCCTGCGCACCCGTCGCCTGGCTGTCCGGACACTGACCGACTGTTTGAAAAAACGAAAGGATGTCTCAGAAGACATGTTTCTTTTGTGCGTATATGGTAACTGTTCAGATCACTGAATTGTTACCATATTTTGTGCGATACACCCGGCAAGCATCTGCCGTGCTTGCACGGGCAGATATTTGCCGGGTAACGGACAGCGAACAGCGCATGCTGTGAGCTGGTGCGATACACCCGGCAAGCATCTGCCGTGCTCGCACGAGCAGCAAACAGCGCATGCTGTAAGCTGGTTGTGAGTATCGCAGCGGATCGTAGTGCGCAAAGAGGAATAGACGGCTTTTGAGACATTTTTTTTTGTACAGATCCGGAAGCGCCATTGTTGGCAAATTTTTTTTCAATGTCTAAAATGGATAAAAGTGCAATGTTTGTAACCGTTTTGTTGGTTGGACGGTTGCTCATGTTTGTGAATTGTCTGTGGGGCACCTGAGAATAATAAGGAAGGGCAGGACTTCGGACAGTGTTTGGAGATATCCATAAGGAGAGAAGGATATGGAAAAGGAATTACCTGAATTAAAAATAGACATGCTGGGAAGGTTTTCCATGTTTTATGGGGACCAGGCAATCTCTTTTAAGCGGAACACAGCAACAAAGGCGCTTAAACTTCTGCAGATTCTGCTGCACGAAACCTTCTGTGGAAAAAATCAGGCGGGAATCCCCCGGACAGAATTGCTGGAGGACCTGTTTGGGAGAGAAGAACTTTCCAATGTGGCGAATAATCTGAGGGTGACGGTGCACCGGTTGAAAAAGATGCTGGCGGAGGCAGGCCTGCCGGAATACGATTACGTGAAGATCGAGAACGGCTATTACCGGTGGGACAGTCCGATGAAAGTTTCCATGGATGTGGCGGAATTCCTTGAATTGCTGCAGCAGGCGGAGAAGGAGGAGAAAGAGCAGCCGAAAATGGAGCTCCTCTATCGGGCCTGCCGTCTGTACCGCGGAGAATTTCTTCCCGCATTGTCCGGGGAGGACTGGGTGATCATCAACAGCGTCCGCTATAAGGAACTGTACTCGGAGGCTCTGGCCAAGGTATGTGAATACCTGAAACGTCAGAGAGACTATGAAACGATATTGGAACTGACCACTGTGGCGTCGGAAATTTATCCTTTTGACGAGTGGCAGTCTCAGAAAATCGATGCACTGATGTCCCTGAACCGGTACAAGGAAGCGTATCAGTTTTATGAGGAAACTTCACGGATGTTTTTTGAGGAACTAGGCATCAGTCCTTCGGAAAAGATGATGAACCAGTTTAAGGAAATGAGCGCCAAGATGAGCCGGAAATACCAGGCGGCGGGCGAGATCAAGGAAGGCCTGAAGGAGCCGGAGTATGAGGACGGAGCCTTTTACTGTACACTGCCCAGCTTCCGGGACGGATACCGCCTGATTCGGAGGATCATCGAGAGAAACGGTCAGTCTGTCTTTCTGATGGTCTGTTCTCTGACCGACGGGAAGGGACGGCCGCTGGAGAGCAGAGAAAAGCTGGAGGTCATGTCGGAACAGCTGCACCTGGCGATCAAGGGAAGCCTGCGGAGAGGAGATTCCTTTACCAAATACAGTCCGTCGCAGTTTCTGATCCTGCTGGTAGGGACCAACCAGGAAAACTGTGAAAGGATCTTCAAGAGGATTCTCGACAAATTTTCAGCAAAGCACAGGTCGTGGAGACAGAACCTGGAATACTATGTGTCTTCCGTTGCCGATGTGGAGAGTGACAATTCAAGGCTGCATTTCCGCAGGAACGAATTTCACTGGAGTTGAAGCTAAGATTCTATACTGACGGAGCGTGAGAGAATGGGTGGTATTCGAATGCAATCAGGGACGGCAATCTCGAATCTGATCGGGGATAAGAAGAAAATGTTGGAGCAGAGAGGACAGTGCGCCACTTTTTTTGTCTGCGTCCGGTATCGCCAGAATGCGACCTGGCAGGGAACGCTTGTGTGGAAAGAAAAAGAGCGGGAGGTAGAGTTCCGCAGCGCATTGGAGCTGATCATGCTGGTGGATAATGCGCTGGAAGGCTGAAAGAACGTTTGCATTTAAGACGAACGGTGTGGTAAAATGGGGAAAGACCGGAGAATCGGGCGGGAAGTTTCTCCTTCCTTTTTCCGACATATTTTTGCAAGTCCATGGGATTTTGCAGCAGTTCATTCAGCGGAACTGTTGCTGTTTATCATCAGATCTTTTTGTATTTTATCTTGATCATAAGACTTATTAAGACTTATGCATGGGATCCGTGTAGGATAAAACGGATGATTCATGTTCTGAAGACTTTCATCTGGCCGGCATACGGGCCGGATGAGAGATCCTGGTTCTTATCGGGCCAATATTTCCAAAAATCAAAAATAATAAAGGCAACACTGTTGTCCGGTCGTAAAAAAGGATTTATAATTCGGGAAAACCGCTTATGTATGGAGGAAAGGTTACAGAAAACCGCTCGATTATTCAGATTTTTGTCTTTGGAAAGTCGGACTTTTATGCGGCAGCGAAATTGCTGCCGCGTAAAAGTTCCGGCTTCTTTTTTTACGATTTTTTCCAAGGAAAAACTTACCATTACAAAAATTAAAAAATATTAAAGAAAATAAAAAGTTGTTAATAATTGTAATGCTTTTTGTAACGCCCGGTCTTTTAAACTATAACTATCATGTGAATACAAATGAAGGAGGCACGAAGGATTGTGAGGAATTCCATTACGAAGAAGCGTGGAACGTTCCTGATGACAGTGTACAACCGGCAAAATGCAACCTGGCAGGGAACCGTGACATGGGTAGACAGAAATGAAAAGCAGCAATTCCGTAGTGCTCTAGAATTGATCAAACTAATAGAAAGCGCTTTGGACGAAGCAGAAGGAGGAAGCCATGAAAAGTAAAATGAAAAGGAGATTGTTGGCAGTCGTGCTTTGCATGGTGATTATGTTGAGCAACAGCAGCTTTATCTTCGCGTCGGGAGGAACGGACGAAGCTGTGACTGCTTCTCAGGAAAACAGCCAGCAGGACGTACAGGATACGCAGACAGAGACTTCCGGTACGTCGACAGAGACGGGGGTTTCCGCGCAGAGTGAAACAGCAACATTGTCGGAAACGCAGGAAACCGAAGCGACACCGAATCCGGAAACAACGCCAGAGCCAACGGCGGAACCGACTGCTACGCCGACGCCGGAAGTTACGGCAGAGCCGACCGCTACGCCGACACCGGAAGCGACGGCCGTGCCTGAGGTTACGGGATCCGGTGAGACAGAGGAGCAGACACAGAGTGCTGAGACGATAACTACGGATGAAACTCAGACGGAAGTAACAACTACTTCCAAAGAAACAGATCAGCAGATGGAACAGTCGTTTCAGGGTGTCTATGAGGACGACACTGTAATAATCAGTGTAAGCGCAGAAATGGGTATTGTGCCGGAAGATGCAGTGTTATCTGTGATTCCGATTGAAAAAACAGAGATTACAGATGATATGACGGAGGAGGAAAAAACTGAGGCGGAGAAAGTCAATGCACAGTATGATCTGACGGAAAAGAAACTCACGGAAAACAGTGAAGAAAATGAAGAAACCATGGAAGGTTTCCTGGCTTATGACATCAGTTTCCTGGTAAACGGTGAGGAAGTAGAGCCGACCGGTGATGTGAATGTGACCATGGAGTTTAAAGAAGCTGCTGTTCCGGAAGGGGTATCCGGGGATGCGGAAGTATCAGTAAAGCATCTGAGGGAAGAAGTGTCGGCTGAGGATGGCGTCGTGGTAGAGGACATGACTGACAAATCAAGTGTGCAAACAACCGAAAAGGCAGAAGTTCAAAAAATAGAATTGACCAGTGATAGTTTTTCTACATATGCATTAAGTTGGTCAGTAAGTACATATGTAGATGATACTCCGACAATTTTGGCGGATACTACCATTGATGCTTCGGTGACGGTTGGTGATTCTGTTACTCTTTATGGATTAGGGACGGATGGATATGGACACCAGTGGATTTCGAGTAATACAAATATATTAAGGGTCACTGAAGATAATCAAGTAGATGTAACCATCAATGGTCGATCTATCGGTACAGTCACATTAACACATAAGTATCGTAATAGACCAAACGGAGCGTTGAATGAAGAAACTTTTACGGTCGAGGTCATTGATTACATCAAAGTTTATGTATATGTGGCGGGTTCAGGTATATCAGATGAATGTTTGGAACTATTGGGAATAGATAGAAGCACGTTGGATGGAAATGGTTATTTTCCGGCAGGTGAAATTCATCTGGATCCTGAATTTCTAGAAAACAAAAGTGGTGCTGAGACACCTGGTGAAGCGTTAATTATAAGCCAAGCGGATTGGACAGAACTTTTGGCTGCGTTAAGTCAAATGGATACTTCAACACTAATTGATCAGACTGATTCGGTTTTCTCGGGACTTGCGCCACGCTATAGATTAGATTATAGCCAAAATGCAGAGAATAGCCTTCCGGAATATTACGAGCAGGCCGTGACAGATGTGGGGTATACGTGGGGTTCGCAGCATACAGCACTTTTCCGCTGGCATGATGATCCAAGCTTCGGTAATGCACAGTCCAATGATTATCGTGGACATTATGGTTTTGCAGATCAAAGTGTCAAGTACCATCTGGATTTGCGATTCAGGACTAATACTATAAGATTTATTTTGGGTAATAATAATATAACCTACGCAGATAACCCAAATGCCTATGATGGTTTACAGGTGGATACTCGTACATATATTACAGGATCAGAAATCCAGGATCCACGCAATCTGAAAATACCTGACGGGTATTACTTTGATGGATTTTACGAAGATCCGGATTTTGACACTCCATGGGATGGGATCGGTACTCCAATCACAGAAGATGAAACAGTTTATATCAAACTTAGTAGATATCCTGTCTTAACCCTAACAAAAATTTTTGATGGGTTAAGTGATGCAGAAGTTAATTATCTGATGTTTGAAATGAGTGATGGCTTTGGTTGGGATATTAACTACTGTAATGAAAATACTCATCAGTCAACGACAGGGAGCAGTAATGGAGAAACCTATATGGAAACTGACATTCCAGCCAATTTCACTTTACCGGATGGGACAAAGGTTTCAGGGGGAGGCGATTTCCGAATAACGGCAGACCAATTTCTTCGTGCAGGAACTAATGGGATCACTAGTATTTCAGGGGTGGAAGATATTTATGTGAATAGCATGACTGGAGCAACCCTCTATAAAAATGACGATGGTAATTGGGTATACAGTATCTCATTGGAAGTACCGTCAACGGAAAATGATCAGTTCTATACAGTGTTTGAACAACACCAGGAAGTGCCAGGATATGCGAAGATCAATGATTCGAGTGCGGAATGGGAGATCAGGCAGAGCGGCAGGGTAGTTGACAGTGGCACTGGTAAGTTTATTGATAATTATAATAACAATATTTATGAGAGTATGTCGGAAATTAACAACAATTTTACAACTTACCAGGGCACTACCTATAATGAAATGGAAGATGTCTGTATAGCAGTTGGAGCATTCAAGAGGATAAAGATTACAGAGTCCACAACGATTACATTCACGAACCACTATAAAGGCGATCTGAAGGTAACCAAGGATATCGGCAACAGTAACCAATATAGCCAAGCGGGTATGAAAGAATATAGGATAACGATCCAACCGGCTGATATGAGTAAGCTGAGGTTAAGTTCCTCCACATCTCATGGATTGAATGAAAAGGTTTTTGCTTATGAGATCATAAATGCAGATGGTTCAATTGAACCACAGGATCCAATTAGATTGGATGAAAATGGTACCTTTGAGATTTTGATTCAGCCGGGTCAGATAGCACACTTCATAGACATGCCGGCGATTCAGTGGCAGGCAGTAGAGGATGCCACAGACAATGCAGTTGAAGGTTATACACTGAGTATCACGTATGCAGATGATAATAACAGTGTAGTGAACAATAACGCACACTGGAACGAATATGAAGAAAGCGGAACCATAGGAGGTGCCTCTGATACAGATGGAATTGCATCTGTAGATAATGCAGTCAGAGATAATACAAATAATCCTGTTGTAAACGCTGATGCAGTCGCAGAGATAACTGTTACTAATTCCTACACGCCGGTAACCGGTAATTTAACGATCACAAAAGAAGTTACAGGTGTAGATGTAACAAATAAAGCTTATACGTTTACTATATCAACGAATAATGCCCTGGTGGCTGGACAGTCGTATGAAATTGGTGATACGGAGACTGTAATAAACTTTTCCACTACGGCGGTCGAAGAACTATATACTGCAACTGTAACGGTTATTACAACAACAAATAACGGAGAAGTAGATGGATCCATTATAATTAATGGTTTGCCCGCTGGCAGCTATACCGTGACGGAAAATGAAATAAGCACAGGTATTGATGGTTATCAGCTTGTATCAATTGTTTATAAACAAGGTGAAGATGATACATCTGGCATAACGATAACAGGCGGTGAAACCAGCCAACTCGATGTGATAAATACATACGTAAAGCAATGGCAGCTGGTTAAAATAAGCTCCAGTACCGGCGATAATGGACAGAAACTGTATTTGGGAGGAGCAGAGTTTACAGCAAGCAACAGTGACCAATCTCAAACACCAACAACCTATTATGGACGGTCTGAAGATGAAACAGGGATTATTTACTGGTATGGAAATAATAGTTTTAGTGAGGAATCTCTGATTGGTACGATGCTTCCAGATGGAATATATTCTATTACTGAAACGAAAACTCCTACGGGTTATATGATTCCGGCAGATGGATGGACACTCGAAGTCACAAATGGTGAGCCAACTGTACAAATAGGCGGAATCAAGGTGGATGTTGAGCAGACAGGAAGTCTTGATATTTATTATCTGGAGAATGAAGCACTCTATGAACTTCCATCCGCCGGAGGTCCCGGAGTTTACATGTATATAATCAGCGGCATACTGCTGATGTCGGCAGGCGTGCTGATGATATATAAAAACAAACGCAAGGAGGTGCTGGGTAGTTAGGAAATGAAACATTTTTTAGCGGTCCTTGCACCGCAAATATGACAGCTGAGACGGACATAAAACTAAAAATGGGGGAACCCGAAAAAGAAAAGGAGAAAAAGTATGAAGATGATGAAAAAAATCTTGGCCCTTTCAACGGCTTCAGCGATGGTATTTGGAATGGCAATGACGACATGGGCAGTGCCAGAAGATGTGCCAGATATTGTCAGTGACATTACAGTAACAGGTTTGTCGTCTGACGTTGACACGACACTTAATGGTTACAAATTTGCAACGTTGCAATATGATGCAGATACAAATGAGTACAGCTGGAAGATTGAGACATGGGCAGCGCCTTATGTTGAACTGAATGATGCGGGTACGGCATATGAAATTGTAGAAGATCATGATGGCATAGATGTTGAAGCAAGATTTAAAGCAGCTGCACAGAGCCAGCAGTATACAATGACTGCGACAGTTAGCGGAACATCACATACTTTCGAAAATGTTTTGATTGGTGGTTATGTAATTATACCAAGTGATACTTCCGCAGAATATGAACCTTTATTTGTAGTAAATACATATGACAGAACCCTTTCTCCTAATGAAGATGGAAAACCAGTTGCAGAGGATATCACGGCAGCAGCAAAATCTGAGGATCATACTCTTGTAAAAGAACAGTCAGATAAATTTCAGCAGATTGGCGATGAAGTAGAGTACGAAATCAAAGCAACATTCCCAATGAGCCAGAAGAGCGATGGCACAGAATTGACAGAGTTTATCATTACTGATACTCCTCAAGGATTGAGCATTGATGTAAATACAGTACAGGTTATGCTTGGTAATGAGAATGTTACGGAGAATGTCATTTGCTCTGTAAATGCAGATACCGGTGCTTTAACAGTGAATTTTGAAAATCTTGTACAAGGTGGACATGATGGTAAGGACATTGTCATTACTTATACAGCAGTTGTGACTGATACAGAGTATAATAACACTGTTTCAGCGAATAGCAGCACCACGGAGTATGGTTCGGATTCTACTGAAGGTGAAAACGGAAGTGTTGAAATTACAAAAGTAGATGCAGAAAATACCAGTACTATATTAAAGGGAGTTGAATTCCAGCTTTATGATCTTGGTGTAGGTGGTACATGGAATGCCCAGGAGCCTGGAACGCCAATGTCTCTGATTTACGACAGTGAATTGGGGGCTTACAGACCTGCACTGGAAGATGAAACTGGTACTATTACAATCATCGATGGAACAAATGGTGACGGAAATGCAGATGGTATTATTAAAGTCGTCGGACTTGATGAAGGAAATTACCACTTTGTAGAGACCAAGGCCCCGAATGGATATTCTATCAATGATCAGGGATTAACTGTTACAATTGATCCGGATGCGGAGACACCAGTTATTGATATTGAAGCTAACTTCTTAGATACAAAACTTTCCTCTCTTCCGTCCACTGGTGGAATCGGTACCACAATCTTCACCATCGGCGGCTGTGTAATCATGGTAACAGCAGCAGGTCTGTACTTCGCAACCCGCAAAAAAGAGCAGAAATAATCAAAAGTTTCTGACACCAGCATAAGATTTCCGATAGCCGGAAAAACAAAATAACAAACAAGCAACAAACCAAAAAGCGGGGCGGTTCGCCCGCCCCGCTAAAAAAATACAACACCAAGGAGAGACCGGATGAAAAAAAAGATACTCACAACAATTCTCATAGCCCTGTTTTTTTTAGCCGGTTTGTCCTTGCTGCTGTATCCATTTGTTTCCAACCAGTGGAACAATTACCGGCAGTCCAGGCTGATCTCAAATTATGACACAGCCTTATCGGAGCAGGAAGCCGCGGGCGGGATAGACTACACCGCCGAATGGGAAAAGGCCAACGCTTACAATGAAGCCCTTCTCCCCAGCATTCTTCCCGACTCTTTCGCGGTGGCCGCGGCCGCCGACGAGGACTCCGAGGAACACCAGGAATACATGTCCTGCCTGAACCTTCTCGGCGACGGCATGATGGGATATGTGGAGATCCCGAAAATCAACATCAAGCTTCCGATCCTCCACACGACGGACGCGGAAGTCCTGGAACAGGCAGCAGGTCATCTGGAGGGAAGTTCCCTTCCGGTGGGAGGCGAGAACACCCACGCAGTCATCTCCGCACACCGGGGATTGCCAAGTGCATCGCTGTTTACGGATCTTGACAAACTCGAAGAAGGAGACCATTTCCTTCTCTATATATTGGATGATATTCTCTGTTACGAGGTGGATCAGATCCTTGTGGTAGAACCGGATGAGACGGAAAGTCTCGCGGTGCAGGAAGGGCAGGATCTGGTGACATTACTGACCTGTACCCCTTACGGAGTCAACAGCCACCGCCTTCTGGTGCGCGGCCACCGGGTTCCATACGAACCGGAAGTGATTGAGGATGAAAACCGGACGCCGCTTGCAGGCGTCAGTCTCCATACCAATTATCTTCTCTGGGTATTTATTGGTTTGGCTGTCACCGCAGGATTCGTTTTCCTGCTGGCCTTTATGGACAGAAGACGTCAGAAGGCTGCAGCCGGTTCCGAAGAGGAAACTGGCAGAGGTACTCCGCCGGAAAATACGGAGAAACAGAGAATACAGGAAAAGGATCCAGGGGAAACTGACAGCAAATGATAGAGACATCCAAAGGAGCAGACATGAAACGAAAACTTTCAGGTATCCTGTTCGGCCTCCTGTTTCTTGTGGGGTTCGGCATTCTCGCCTACCCGACGGTCTCCGACCAGTGGAATACTTACCGGCAGAGCCGCCTGATCAGCAATTATGAGTCAGCGGTGCAGGAACTGACGCCGGAGGATTTCACGCAGGAATGGGAAGCCGCCCGGCAGTTTAACAGTACATTGACACAGAACAATATTTACGGCGACGTCTTTTCCACAGACGAGGAAAACCTGGAGGATACCGAGTACTGGCAGGTGTTGAATATCAGCGGGGACGGTGTGATGGGGTATCTCTCAATCCCGAAGATCAACGTCCGTATCTCCATTTACCATGGAACTTCCGATGAAGTGCTCCAGACCGGCGCCGGCCACCTGGACGGGACAGGCCTCCCGATCGGCGGAGAAAATACCCACAGTGTCCTGGCGGCGCACCGTGGCCTTCCGAGCGCCCGGCTGTTTACCGATATTGACCAGCTGAACAAGGGCGATATGTTTTATATCCATGTGCTGGATGAGACCCTGGCTTACCAGGTCGACCAGATCACGGATATGGTGGACAGGAACGATATGGAGACTTTGTCGGAAGCCTTGCAGGTTGTTCCGGGAGAAGATTATATGACACTGTTTACCTGTACCCCATACGGAGTGAATTCCCATCGTCTTCTGGTGCGCGGCACTCGCGTTCCCTATGAGGGCGAGGAAGAAATAAAAAGTACCCCGGTGGAGACCATGCTGCGGGCGGTACAGAATTATTATATGTTATATCTGATCCTGGGATTGTCGATCACTCTGTTGGTGATTCTGATCATGAAGTTCCTGTTCGGAAGACGCCGGAAAAAGAGCGGCGGGGACCGGGCGGACGAGACGGACCGGAGATCAGAATAAAAAGAAGAGATCCTGATCCGGAGAAATCCGGGCAGTTTCCACCCGGCGGCCGTACGGCCGAATGGTTCCGGGAACAGAGTTCAAAGGAGGGTAAGAAGTGAAGATGACAGGAAACATAAGAAAGAAAGGCGCGGCGGCGCTGGCCTTTGTGCTGGTACTCTCAGCGGCGGGGCTCTCCAGTGTCTACGGAGCGCTGGGCATCGAGACTGGAAGAAACTGCTCACTGTCCTTTGAACTGGACGGACAGTATGAGGAGTTGAGCAGCACTCCGATCCCGGTGAATCTGTACAAGATTGCTGATGTGGAGGAGACTGGAGAGTACGCGCCCCTGGCCGGCTACGAATCTCTGGATCTCGGGACGGTCAGCGACAGCACGACGGCGGAACAGTGGGAAGCATTCGCACAGGAAGCTGTTTCCCTGACGGATACGCTGGGAACAGAACCGACGGCAGCGCTTGAGATCGCGCCGGACGCGGAGGGAAAGCCTTCCGGTTATGTGGGAGATCTCCCCACAGGAATGTATCTGATCGAAGCGGAGACGGTACAGACCGCGGAGTATACGTATGAGTTCGCTCCGTATCTGGTATCTCTTCCGAACAATTATTATTATTCCACGGGAGACGACGCCTGGGTCTATGTTGTGACAACCGGTCTGAAGCCGGAGCAGGCGCTTCGTTACGGATCCCTGACGATTCAGAAGACTCTGACTTCCTATAATGCAACCCTCGGAAATGCGACCTTCGTATTTCAAGTGGAAGGGATCCGGGATCATGAGCAGGTGCTCAGCGATGTGGTGTCTCTGAATTTTGACAGCACGGGAACGAAAACCGTGGACATTACCGGAATTCCGGCGGGCACAGTGGTGACCGTGACTGAGATTTACGGCGGTTCCAACTATGACGTATCCTCCAGCGGAACGCAGACGGCAGTGATCGTGGCGGATGGGGAGGAAGGAGCTCCGGCGTCGGTATCTTTCACGAACGAATATAACGGCGGAATGAATCCCGGAAGCGGAATTGTGAACCATTTTGAGTATACCGACGGCGTCTGGGATTGGGAACAGCAGACAGACAGTTCGGAAGGACTGGATCTGCAGCCGCAGACGAGTGGAACTTCCGGACAGCAGGAAAGCGCCGGACAGGAGACGTCCGCGAATACTGAAATACAGCAGTAAGAGTAAGGGAGGAGGAGAGACATGATCAACAAAAAGATGATCAGGATGAAAAAGAAAAACCTCTGCCTGGCAGCCGCCGCCCTTACCCTTGCGATGGGAGTCAGCGTCGGAGGCGCGATGGCGTATTTTACCACGTATGCCGCTGCTTCCGGCGGGGCGAGCTTAAGCCTCGGCAATACGGTCACAGTCCCGGAAGAGCAGGTGGTGGACTGGACCAAGCATGTGACGATCCAAAACACCGGAGATGTGGACTGTTTCGTCCGGGTCCGCGCATTTGCGGGAGAGAAATATCAGGATGGCCTGACCTATGCCGATGACAACGGTAAGTGGTCGCCCGGGGAGGACGGTTATTACTATTACAGCGATGTTGTCCCGGCAGGCGGCGAGGCGGAAGAACTGAGAATCGGCGTCAACAATATGGACAGTGAGGAAAGTTTCAATGTCATTGTCGTCCAGGAGAGCACGCCGGCGCTTTACGATGAACAGGGCAATCCGTACGCAGACTGGAACCGGGTGATGGATTCCAGCGAGACGGTCTACACAGAGGAGGGTGAGGAAGGATGAAAAAGAAAAAAATTCCGTTCCGGCTGACTACAGCGGCCCTTCTGTCGGCATCCGCGGTATTATTGATCGGAAGTACTGTCGGAAGCGCACGGGCGGCGCTGACTTATTACAGTGAAAATTACGGCGCGCAGGTGACGGTCTCCAACATCGGCGTCAGCCTTCTGGAAAACGGAGAGACGGTCAGCCACAGGGATTATGAGGACAATGGCCGGTGGGATGAGGCCAGCGGCGAGCTGCTGGGCCATCTCCAGGACGAGCAGATCGTCCCGGGAAAGAGTTACGAGGAGGCGATCAGTGTTTCCAACAGCGGTTCCATCGACAGCTATGTACGGGTGATCCTGAACAAAAGCTGGACGGACGACAAAGGAAATACGGACACGAATCTGTCCCCGGCGCTGATCGACCTGAACTTCACGGAGGGAAGCGGATGGATCGTTGATGAAGACGCTTCCACAGCAGAGCGGACGATCCTGTATTATACGAATATCCTTCCCGTCGGTGAGACGACGCCGGCGCTGTCGGATATGATCCGGATCGATCCGGCGGTGGCGGACAAAGTGGAGGAGACGACGTCCACCGACGAGAATGGTTATAAGACGATCACATTTACTTATGCATATGATGGCTATACTTTTGAACTGGGAGCCGAAGTGCAGGCGGTACAGACCCACAATGCGCAGGATGCGATCAAGAGCGCCTGGGGTGTGGATGTGGATGTGGCCGCGGACGGAACCATAAGCTTACGATAGGAGGGTGCGGAAGATGAAAAGGAAAATGATGTGCCTTGTCATGGCCGCAGTGATGACCGTAGGCATGGGAACGACAGTATCTGCGGAAGAGTTCCAGGGAGAGAAAAGCTGGCTGGTGGAGTTTGACGGCGACGGGATGGAGAGCAACTTCCGTTCCTCGGAGTTGGCGGAGGAGATCTACCGGATCCAGCCGGGCGACACCATCGAACTCCAGGTGAATGTCGGGAATACCAGTGACAGCGAAACAGACTGGTACATGACCAATGAGGTTCTGCAGTCGTTGGAAGATACCCAGAGCGTGGCGGAAGGCGGCGCTTACGGATATGAACTGATTTATGTGGACCCGGACGGAGAGGAGACGGTGCTTTACAGCAGCGATATTGTCGGCGGTGAGGATACCACCGGAGGCGAAGGTCTCCATCAGGCGACCGGGGCGCTGGAAGATTATTTCTACCTGGGACGCCTGGAGAGCGGAGAGAACGGCCGGGTGCTCCTGACTGTGGAGCTGGAAGGCGAGACCCAGGGAAATGATTACCAGGATACACTGGCGAGACTGCAGATGAACTTCGCGGTAGAAGAAGTGGAGCCGAACACTGTGGTGGAACAGGGCGAGGACAACGTGATCAACCGTGTGGTGAAAAAGGTCGTGACGACGGCCCCGAAGACCGGGGACCCGACACAGATGCTCGGCCTGTGTGCGGCGGCGCTTGTGAGCGGCATTGTGCTGCTGATTCTGGCGGTGGTATCGATGAAGAAACGCCGCGATGACCGGAAAGGAGACCTGAGATCATGAGAAAGAAAAGGAATGGGAAAGGACCCGGGATGCTCCCGGCCTTTGCACTGACCCTCTGTCTGGCTCTCGGAGGCGCTCTGGCAGGATCTCCGGTAAAGGTATCGGCGGAGGAATATACGTACCAGGTGATGTTTTACAGCGGGAACCAGGGAAGCTTTGACGGGACGGAAGGACTCTCGGTGAACAACCAATCCAGCGGTTCTGAGTATACCGTGGAAGAGACCGCAGATGCGATCACAGTCAGCGGACTGATGCGAGGAGATATCGTTTCCTTCGATGTGCAGGCGGGAGCGGTGGAACTGGCCCAGGACAGCAAGTATTATCTGCGCGGCGTCCGTGAGAGCGGCAGGGACAACAACACGGTAGACAGTTCGGCTTTCCGTGTAGACGGGGACGCGGAGTATGTGGTGGCATACGGGATCCGAGGAAACCAGACGGAATATACGGTAAACTACCGGGATGCAGAAGGAAACGAACTGGCGCCGAGCCGCACCTACTACGGAAACGTGGGGGACAAGCCAGTGGTGGCGTATCTGTATCTTGAGAATTACAATCCGCAGACCCTGGCGCTGACGAAGACCCTGTCGGACAATGAGGCGGAGAATGTGTTTACGTTCGTATATACGCAGGTTCCGATGGAGGTGATCACGGAGCCGGGACAGACGATCACGAATACAACCACCGTAACGGAAACGGAGCCGGGAACGACGTCGGAGACCGGTAATGGAAGCAATGCAGGCGGAACTTCGGGCGCTGGAGCGGGAACAACGGGATCCACCGGAACGAATGGAACCGGTACAACCGGAGCAGGCACCGCCGGAACGGGTACGGCGGGCACAGGAACGGGACAGACCGCAAACGCCGGAACAGACACAACAGGCGCCGGAACAGCAGGCACGGGAACGACAGATTCCGCAACAGATGGTACGGGAACGGACGGAACCGCAGAGACCGGTACGGATGAGACTGGTGCGGATACAGAGGAAGATACGACACAGATCGAGGATGAGGATGTTCCGCAGGAGGATCAGGATCTGACGGATCTGGATGAAGAAGATGTTCCGCAGAGCAATCTGGATATTGACGGGGAAGAGGTACAGAAAGGCCTTCCGATGGTGGCCGGAGCAGCGATCGCAGTACTGGCTGTCGCAGCGCTTGGTGTGATCGTGTTTATTGTGAGAAAGAGAATGAAATGAGACAAGCGACAAAAGGTCATAAATTTCATGCTTGCATGAAAATTTATGACTTTGTGGAGCGCAAAACACCGAAAAGTAGCCATTTTTCGAAGAAAAATGAGCGGATTTGAGGTGTTTTCAGGATTGCGGGAGCACGAAGTGCGGAGCAATCCGTGTCTCATGCCCATTTGTCGGGCAACTCATGAAATGATGTCAGGGGCAAAAGGTCATGCTTTTCATGTTTTCATGAAAAAGCATGACATTAAGACCCGTAAAAATATGAGAAAGCAGGCCGATCGGCGGATTTCGAATGTTTTTAGGATTGCGGGAGCGCAAAGTACGGAGCGATCCATAGTATCATCATAAAATAAAAGCGTCGGAAAATGTGAAAAAGAAGAATGTTATAAAAAATGCCAGGGTTCGTTGGGAACACCTGGCATCTTTCAGTGCTCATATCATTTTTGATCATGCAGTTAGCTGACGGGAGAGGGTTGTTCGGAGAGCCACTTTTTTACGGTGTCAATATTGAAATCCACAAAGGAAGCAATTTTTTCAACAGAGATCCCTGCGTTTGCCATATTATAAGCAGTTTTCTTTGCCTGCTGGATGAACCCTTCTTCTTTTCCTTCTTGCCTTCCGGCTTTAAGCCCCTCTTCTCTTCCTTCTTGCCTTCCGGCTTTAAGCCCCTCTATTCTCCCTTCTTCTCTTCCGTCTTCCTTGCCCTCCAGAAACCACTTTTCACTGATATCACACATAATCTGATAACCTCCTTCCTCCTGTTTCAGAAAATGTACTCGTTTGGAGAGATCCCCCTGACTCATGTCGGCGGGATCTGATGTTTTAAAGTATTTCATCAGCTTTGCTGTGTCGCTTCCATCGTCAACGGCTGCGTTGACGTACAGAATATGTACTCCATCTTCATAGGGGATCTTTGTCCCTGCAAAAGATTTTTGCACCGGATAAACGGTTTTTCCGGCTTTCCAGAGATCTGTCTCACTGATATAGATGATGTAAACATCGGGCATCTCAGAATAGGTTTTTCCTTTTGCGAGAGATTCGCTGTCGATCATCGAACTGTAAAATCTGGTCCGTCTGGCGTGGTCAACGGTGTCTTTTCTTTGAATTTCGATGTTATACATTCTGCCCTTGCTGTCTTCCGCGAGAATATCAAGAATTGCGTCGTGGGATGTGATTTTTGAAATCCGGTATTGGATGCGGATCTCTTTTACGGTGAGATCCCTGATACCTGTCAGGATCCGGAGTACATGCTGGCAGGCCGCCGGATCCTTCAGGGCTACAGACATAAATGTGTCACTGAATAATGTCAGCGACCGTGCCTCGGCGATACGGCGTTCTCTGGCTTCCATGGTATTTTTGTACGGTTGTCTCAAGTGGTACGTATTCCTCCTTTGCTAAGTGGAATCCCGCACTTCTATGTCCCTGGTACATAAAACAGATTTTCATGATTGTCCAACCGGCTGGACAGTCATAAATCGACTTCTCTTTCATTCACTCTTTGAAATAATATTACCATTTGGCCGTATAAAAATCAAGAAAAGCAGAAAGGAATTTTCCCTGGTAACAGTTCAGCCAGCTTCCCGGTCCGATCTGCCAAGAAATCAGTATTTTTTTCTTCATATTTATGATAATATATAAGTATTGGACGATCGGGAAATTCCTGAGAGGAGAACGAGATCATGACAAATGATACGGAAAAAAATGAAAGAAAAGAGAAGAAAAAACGGAAGAATCCAGGTGCGGTATTCTGCCGTTTTCTGGGAACGGTTCTTCTGGTGGCGATGATCCTTATATGTCTGCCGTTGACGGCGCCGAGGCTGTTTGGATACCATATTTATACGGTTGTCAGCGGAAGTATGGAACCGGCGATACCGACGGGCAGCCTTGTATATATTCATGAGATGGCTCCGGAAGATGTGGAAGTGGATGATGTGATCGCGTTTTATGGTTCTGCGGATTCCGCAAGTATCATCACGCACAGGGTTGTGGAAAACCGTGTCCTGATGGGTGAGTTTGTCACCAAAGGGGATGCGAATGAGACGGAGGACATGAATCCTGTTCCTTACAGTAATTTTATCGGGAAGGTCGTCCGGTCGTTTCCGGAAATCGGAGTCTTCGCGCAGATCCTGACGGGACAGGAAGGTAAATTTATCGCAGTCGGTGTGATCCTGGCGGCGGTAATCCTGCAGGGACTGGGCTCTTTGCTGGACCGCAGACAGGAAAAGAAACGCTCGTAATGGTCCGGATGGAAAATCAAAAAGATACAATGAAAAAATAATCGAAGGAAACGTCAAATACATTTTGTTTCCTTCGATTTTCTATTTTCGCTGAGTATTTGTCTTTTGCGAAAGTCTTTTTCTGTTACCGCCGAAAGTGCTCCGGCAGCCGGATCTCTGCGCTTATGCCGTCCGGCAGATGGCATAAGCCGCGTGTGCCGTCGAGACACCATCCGAGAAGGTCTTCGATCAGAACGGAAATAGGACCGGTGGCCCAGGGATGGCACAGGCTGGTATTCCATTTCTGGTTTTTGCCCCATGCTTCGAAGCAGGTCGTCGCTCCTTCGCGGATCATATTGTACCAGGAGTTTTCTCCGGTGGAGGTGATCATATGATAGACGGCGTCATATTGTCCGAGACGGCACAGGGCTTTCATCTGAAACCAGGTCATATAAACGCCGGAACACATCCCTTTCTCCAGCAGGAAATCTGAGAGTGTCTCTGTACAGGAACGGTCGTAAAATCCAAAATATACAGGCAGTATATTGGAATGGAGCGACGCATGGCCGGGCGCCGGATCTTTTGAGACGCTGTCCGCCTGAGGCACCGGTGAAAGTTCGGCATCCACATAGATTCCTCTTTTCCGGTCAAGAAATGCATTCTGGAAGGCGTCGGTCAGCTGCCGGATTTCCTGTTTCCGCTGAGGCCGGGCACAGCCGAGGATCTGCTCGATCTCATCCATTTTGATCAGAAAACCGATGTAAAAAGCGTTGATGACATTGTGTACGCCGGGGCCGATGGCCGGGCGGGTCAGAGGGAAGCCGTATCCGTCTCTGAGGTTTTCCGGCCAGTCTACCATATTCCATTTTTCAGATACCTGTTCCAGAAGGCCGTCCGGTCTCCGATACCGCCGGAAGTAGGACCGGATGTTTCGGCATGCTTTCAGGCACAGCGCCAGAAAGTTCCGGTCTCCGGAAAATTCGTAGTAACGCAGGGCGATGATCGGAAACTGGAGGGAATAGTCGGCGATTTCCTGCATCAGGGAACCGGGGGCGACAGCGGTCATTCCGGGACAGAAAAAGACGGAAAGGCAGAAGTCCTCCAGCGCTTTGCGCAGCAGCCGTCCGTCGCCGGTCAGCCACAGGTGAGAAGCGCTGGTGATCGTCAGGTCTCCGAGATACTGGCCTTTTTCTCTGGTAGGACAGTCCACATAAGTCTCCTGGCAGCCATATTGTACCGTGCGTTTGCACAGGTCAAAAACCTGTGACAGAACAGGGTCGTTGGTCTCCAGCACACAGTCCTCTGCGTGAAAGGGATAATGTCTCACGACAGCGGAGATTTCCAGGATTTCCGCATGTTCCGGCACAAGCAGGGAACAGTAGCGGAACCCTTTGTAATCGAATTGCTCCAGAAGATTTTCCCCGTCTTTCAGCGTCCAGTATTCCTCATAACGGCAGTTGCATCGCATATCGAACCGGACCTTCCAGGGTTCCCGTCCGAGTTCTTCCCCGCAGAGGATCGTGATCGTCTGGCCGGCGGTTCCACGCGCTTTCAGTTTCAGAGTTCCTGTGATTTCTTCCCCGAAATCGCAGAAAAGAATGGTCTGTCCGGGGAACTGCCGCTTTTTGATCTCCGGTCTCCGCCCATAGAATTGAACGGAGGGGGAAGGCGATGATGCAAAAATGTAATCTGCATTCGGATTGATACAGGCCAGTTCCCAGACGGCGTCAGAGTCTGTGGGTTCCAGCCGGCTATCGTAGTCTTCCGGATATTGGGTATCATAACCCCAGATCCGTCCGGGCGCAACTTTCAGGCAGGAGTGGAGCTGTATCGTCTCGAAGGTATCGTCCGTTTTCAGGAGCAGCCTTTGTTCCCCTTCCGGCGATTCTTCCAGGAGATCCAGCACAAGGCCGCTGCGGAGGTTTCCGCTCTGGTATGCACGGTTGATCAGCCCCTGATAATAGACCTCCGCTTCGATCATGTTTTCTCCTGTGCGGAGCAGTTCTGTGACGTCCACCCGGTTCCACCGGTAATAAAAGTAGTATCCCTGTGCCGGGCCGAGAGCCGCGGTCCGCCCGTTGATCTTTATTCTGGCATAGTCGTCCGCACTGAAATCGATCCGGTATCTGCAGCGCTTGTCCGGAGTAACGGAAAACTTTTTCCGGAACAGAAAATGAAGGTTTTTCTTATCTTCCGGATGGGAATAGTCCAGAGGTTTGCTTTCCCGGTGGAAAACATTGAGCGGGGCCAGCCCGGAGAACATCGGGTGGGTGATCCATGTCCCGGAAAATCGGTGACGGGGGAAATTGGTAAACGGTTTGGGATTCATGATGATAATGCTCCTGTCCTATGATTTCGATCAGATTTTGTCTTTATAGTAAGCTACAGTCAGTTCCACCATACGGTCATAACTCTGTATCCCGTCGGCCTGTCCGTTAATTTTCAGGTAAGTGTCATTGACCTGATTGGATACTTCCGACAGTACGCCGTCATATTTTGCCCAGAATTCCCGGTTGGCGGTAAGATCCGGTTCCACATCGGGAGAAAGCTGGCTTCGGATGGAACTCCAGGTATCGTAGTCAGCAGTGTACAGAGCGTTCATGCAATAGATCCATCCGGACAGATAACCGCTGTACTGGAAATCCATCTGTTCGGATTGGACGCATGCGAGAAATGCGATGAAGTTCGCCTCTTCCTCCTGCATAAATCCGCGGAGATGGGAGAGTTCGTGACATACAGTGAAGGGGATATTGTAAGCTGTCATATCCCGGTTATAGTTGGCCTCAATGGTAAATGCGGAAAAGATTCCGGTCAGATCCAGGCGGGAGAGAATCTGCGAGAAGAAAACTTTCTTCGGCTGCGGATAGCTGCCGGAGAGATCCGGAAACATTGTGCCGAGGTTTTCCATCGCAGCCGCTGCGTCAGGGCCTTCCGGGCGGCTTAAGATCATCACACCGTTTTCATCCCGGGAGACCTGGGAACTTCTGGTGTTGACCTCTTCGGTCAGCCAGGAACAGATCCTGGAAAGATCTTCCACAGCACATGGTTCAGCGGCAATCCCGGATTTCTCGGAAAAGGAGACACGGTGATAATTGATCCCACCGCCCAGCATGAAAAAGAAAGCGAGCAGCGACGCTGCTAGACAGATCCCCGACAGCCAGGAGAGCAGCCGGCGTCCGGGAGAGCCGCTTTTTATGATGTTCCGGATCGTGTAGATGACGGAAAACAGAAATGCCAGAATCAACAGATAGAGGCCGAATTCCGCGAGAGAAAACGGTACCCGTCCTGTCACGCCGGAGATCGCGGCGGCAGCCGGGTGATAGACCCTGCTGGAGTACCACTCGGCAGTTCCGGGGATCAGGGTGGAAATCAGGAGAAGCGCTGCACTGATCAGAAAAAATATCAGGGCGGCAAGAAAACGATATTTACATAGGGAAGGCGCGGCCATCCTCTTTCTTGATTTTCTCATTTGTATACCTCCGGATGCGGATCGCAATTTTCCCTATTTTATCACAGCAGAGAGAGAACCGCAAATATAAGACGGACATTGAAAAAGAAGGGGGCGAAAGCTTCGTCGGCTGAACTGTTATGTTTTCCGGGCAGCTGAAGAAGGGAGATTCCTATGACAAGCTCCGGAAATGCATCCATGTCAGCATCCTGGATTTTTCCTGGTTTGACGATGACCTGTATTATCATACGGTTCATCTCTATGATGATCGCAAAAAGGAGCGTTATTCGGATCTTCTGGAATTACAGTTCTTCGTACAGCAAATAATAAATATCCAGCCATCTGACTTGTCTATTTTTCCGATAGCACATATCAAAAATACTCAGCGTAGCCCACTACGCCTGCGTTTTTTGATATGCACTCTCAGAAAAATATCCTGCGTCATCTGGCCAGATATTTATTTTTGCTGTACTAGAACTAAAGAAGCTGCCGCCGGAAGCGCAGTCCGAAAAAGGGATCCTGCGTTGGATGCGGTTCCTGCATGGCAAAAACCGAAAGGAGTTCGAGTATATGGCAGGGAAAGACGAATATATCCGGAAAGCTTATGGCACATTGGTGAAGATGAGCGCGGATGAGAAAAAGCAGATGGAATATGAGGCGCGGGAAAAAGCGCTGCGGGATTACCAGTCCCAGATGCAGAGTGCGGAGAACGCCGGCTTCAGAAAAGGAGAGCAGACCGGTTTAAAAAAAGCAAAACGTGTATTTCAATTATCAGCTCAGGGAAAAACTGTGACAGAAATTGCAGATATCTGTCAGTTGGCAGAGCAGGAAGTCAGGGATATTTTGGAATGATCCTGTAAAATATTCCGCCGATACTATTTCATTTATACGTCCTGCGCAGTAAATGCGCAGGCCTGACTGAACTGTACGAAAAGAAGTAGCAGTTCAGTCTTTTGTTTTGTTAGAGATCATTTATGTGAAAAGTATATAATGTTGACCTTTGTTCATTGACTTTGAGTCAATGAATGTGGTATGATGAACTTGCAGTAAATCTGTAACAGTTCAGTTGAGGGAACGGTTATGTAAATTTCAGTGGAAAGCGGGGATGGGATATGACAAAACGACAGCTTGCCGCGTTGGAGACGAGAAAGAAGCTGATGAATGCAGGAAAGGACATCATCTGCCGGAAAGGTCTGAGTAATACCTCCGTGGAGGAGATTACAGAAGCTGCGGGCGTTTCCAAGGGAACTTTTTACACTTATTTCAGACGCAAAGAAGACATTGTCTTTGAACTGAGCCGCAGCATGTTCGGGGAGATCCTGGAAAATGCCAAAGCGGCTGAGGGAGATTTCGTGGAGAAAATGAAGTGTTATATGGTAAATTTCTCCGGGTATATTGAGCAGAGCAGTGTAAAACTGGCGCAGGAATGGGTGAAAAATGTCGTGAAGCCGGAATCCTCCGGGGAACAGGCTGATGAGAGTAAACTGTCGTCGGATCTTTCGGATGTCAGTGAACTGCTTTCCTATGGAATCCGTCAGGGAATGCTGAGACAGGACACACCTGTATCGGAACTGACGCATGCGCTGGTGGATCTGTTGTATGGACAGATGCTCTGCTGGGGGATGAGCGACGGCGCTTACAGTCTGAGAGCGCGTACTCAGGAGTTCTGCGATACCTGTCTGGAGCAGATGTTGAGAGAGTATTGCCTGCGGGCGTTCAGCCCTTCGTGAAACGATTTTCAATGGCTGGATGCCGTAACAGTTCAGATGGCCGAACTGTTATAAGATATCCGGCAGTGCAGTCGGCGGAAGGATCATGAATGGTCATAATTCCTGATCTGTTTCGGTACAATACTCTTTGGTGTTGGTAACAGACTGTCTGTGTTCCTGTCTGGGAAGACAGACGGCAGTAACATGGAAAGAACAGAAAAATGGAGGTTATCACAATGGGTTATCTGGGTGAAGACATTAAGAAACTTGGTTTTGGACTGATGCGTCTGCCGCAGAAGGACGGTGCGATCGATATCGAGCAGACAAAACAGATGGTAGATCTGTTCATGGAGGCAGGATTCACTTATTTCGACACTGCCTGGGCATATGCAGGATCTGAGGACGCGATCCGTCAGGCGCTCGTGGAACGCTATCCGAGAGAGTCTTATCAGCTTGCCACAAAGAATGCGGCATGGATCAACTGTAAGACAAAGGAAGAGGCGCAGGCACAGTTTGAGACGTCTCTGAAACAGACAAATGCAGGCTACTTTGATTTCTATCTGCTGCACAATCTGGGAGAATCCAGAACGAAATACTTTGATGATTTCGATATGTGGAGCTGGGTGCAGAAGAAGAAGGAAGAAGGCTTTATTAAACATATTGGATTCTCTTTCCATTCCACACCGGAAGAGTTGGAGGAGATTCTGAACGCACATCCGGAAATGGAATTTGTACAGCTGCAGATCAACTATGCTGATTGGGAGAATCCGGCGATTCAGTCGAAACGCTGCTACGAAGTGGCCAGAAAACATGGAAAACCGGTTGTGATCATGGAGCCGGTCAAGGGCGGAATGCTGGCGACGCCTCCGGAGTCTGTGACAAAGATCCTGAAGGATGCGGAGCCGGAATCCTCGGCAGCTTCCTGGGCGATCCGTTTTGCGGCGAACCTGGAAGGGATCATCACTGTACTGTCCGGTATGAGCAATGTGGAACAGATGAAGGACAATCTGTCTTACATGAAGGATTTCAAAGGACTTTCCGAGAGCGAGAAAGCGACGCTGGATGCGGCGCAGGAAGAACTGAACCGTATTCCTCTGATCCCGTGTACGACCTGCAACTACTGCGCGAAAGTCTGTCCGATGCATATCGGTATCTCCGGATCGTTTACAGCGATGAACTATCTGACGCTGTACAATGACAAGGAGAGAGCGGTAGGACAGGAAAACTGGCTGGTAGGAGGCCATGGATTGAAACGCGCGGATGAATGTATCAAATGCGGAAAATGTGAGGAAGTCTGCCCGCAGCACATCAAGATCCGGGAGAACCTGGAGCATGTGGCGGAGAAGCTTCTGAAATAAATAAATACAACACTTCTGACAGAGAACTGTCACAGGAGATGACAATGTCCCGGCAGACGCAAACCAACACGTCCGCCGGGCATTTTTTTGTGTCCGTCAAGCGCCTGTCGTGCTTGCACAAGCGGAGACAGTGTATGCTTTAAACTGTCATTAAAAAGTACTTGCAATTTGATCAGAGTCTGTTAAAATGTAGTTAGTTAGTAATAACTAACTAAGTGTGAATAAATCATGGACTCCTTCCCGCGGACCGCAATACGCGGGAAGGGAAAGTCCGAAGGAGGACAAACAATGAATTATCTGGAAATCGAAAAAGTGATCGGCCGCGAGATCATTGACTCAAGAGGAAATCCGACCGTCGAGGCGGAGGTGCATCTGGTTGACGGCACGGTTGCGCTCGGGGCAGCTCCCAGCGGGGCTTCCACCGGAGAATTTGAGGCGCTGGAACTGAGAGACGGAGACAAGAGCAGATTCGGCGGAAAAGGTGTCTCCAAGGCAGTCGAGAACATTAATACAGTGATCAATGACGTCCTGACAGGAATGGACGCTTCCGATACATATGCCGTGGATAAAGCGATGATCCGGGCGGACGGAACGAAAGATAAATCCAGGCTGGGAGCCAATGCGATCCTGGCAGTTTCGATCGCCTGCGCAAGAGCAGCGGCTCAGTCCCTGGAACTTCCGCTGTACCGTTTCCTGGGCGGAGTGAGCGGAAACAGGCTTCCGGTGCCGATGATGAATATTCTGAACGGCGGCGCCCATGCGGCGAATACTGTGGACGTACAGGAGTTTATGATCATGCCGGCGGGCGCGTCGTCCTTTGCAGAGGGACTTCGTTGGTGTACCGAAGTATTCCATGCACTGCAGGTTCTGCTGAAATCCAAGGGACTGGCGACTTCGGTAGGTGATGAGGGCGGTTTTGCACCGGATCTCGCCAGCGATGAGGAAGCGATCGAATATATTCTGGAGGCAGTCAGAAAAGCGGGATATGAGCCGGGGAAAGATTTCGTTCTGGCGATGGACGCGGCTTCCAGCGAGTGGAAGGGCGAGCAGAAAGGTGAATATATTCTGCCGAAATGTGGAAAGAAGTTCACCTCCGCAGAGTTGGTGGAGCACTGGAAAAATCTGATCGAGAAATATCCGATCTACTCTATCGAGGACGGTCTGGATGAGGAAGACTGGGAAGGATGGCAGATGATGACCAGAGAACTGGGGCACAAGGTACAGTTGGTAGGCGATGATCTGTTTGTGACCAACACCGAGAGACTCCGGAAAGGAATCTCGCTAGGATGTGGAAATTCCATTCTGATCAAGTTGAATCAGATCGGCTCTGTTTCCGAGACGCTGGAAGCGATCAAGATGGCTCACAAGGCAGGCTACACGGCGATCTCTTCTCACCGTTCCGGTGAGACGGAAGACACCACGATCGCAGACCTGGCGGTTGCCCTGAATACTTGTCAGATCAAGACCGGAGCGCCGAGCAGAAGCGAACGTGTGGCGAAATATAATCAGCTGCTGCGCATTGAGGAAGAGCTTGGCGAGGCAGCTGTATATCCCGGTTTTGATGCTTTTAATATCAGGAAATAAACGGGAGCCTCATAGTGGGTAAGCGGATGGACACTGCCTGCTACAGTTCAGCCGGTCTGCGCATTTACTGCACAGACCGGCTGAAAACATAGTGTCTGTGGGCATCCAGCCCATCGCGAAGCAATTTTCAATGGCTGGATGCCGGTTACAGTTCTGGCTGAACTGTAACCACTGCCCTTTGACACGGCTGTAAATAAAGTTGAAAATCCCCTGCCGGCAATGCTATAATATTCCCAGACGATACCGAAGGAGGTTGCCGGCTGTGGAGTACAGGGTCAGAGAACTGCTGGAAAAATTTTTCAAGTCATACATGAATGAAAGAAATCTGGAAAAAGCACTGGAATTCGTGTCAGAGGACGTCGTCAGTGTGGGTACAGGAGAACGCGAGATTGCGACGGGCAGAGACGAGCTGGGACAGCTGATGAAAGCGGAATTCTCTGTGAACCCGGAGCCGGCCTTTTTTGTGATGGAGGACTATACGGAAACAGTGGTTGATCCGGAGGTGTCCTGTGCGTTCTGTTTCCTTACGGTCCGGATGTCGGACACTGACGGTGACTTTTACTCGATGAAAACAAGATTTACGGCGGTGTGCAGTGTGGAGCAGGGCCGGTGGAAGATTCGGAGCATGCATTTGTCTACGCCTACTTCCGTGCAGGCGGAGGAGGAATTCTTTCCTCTGAAGTATGGACGGGAAGTGGTGCAGAAACTGAGCGCGGAGTCGAACCGGGAACTGCTCCGGCTGATGACGAATACATTTCCCGGCGGGATCATCGGCGGTTATCTGGAGAAAGGGTTTCCGCTGTATATTATTAACGATGAGATGCTGGGCTATCTGGGATATACTTATGAAGAACTGGTCCGCGAGACGAAGGAGATGGTGATCGAGACGATTGCTCCGGAGGATCGGGACCGTGTGGAACAGTATGTCCTGGAGCAGGTACGGGAGACAGGAGCCTATGAGATCCAGTATCGTCTGCTGAAAAAGAACGGGGAGCGGATGTGGGTTCTCGACAAAGGGAAAAAGATCGCGACGGAAGAGGGGCGTGATGCGATCATTAGTGTGGTGATCGATATCTCTCAGTCGATGATGCGTCAGGAGATGCTGAAAAAGGAGGCGGAGCAGGATTCGCTGACAGGGATTCTGAACCGTAAGACGGCGATCCGCCTGATCGAGGAGTCTTTTCAGACAAACGATGAGGGAGTTTTGTTTGTGATGGACATCGATGATTTTAAGATGTTGAACGACACCTGCGGACATCTGGTGGGAGACCAGGTGCTGATGGGATTTGCGGATATCCTGAGAAAAAACAGTCGGTCGGATGACGTGTGTGCAAGGCTTGGAGGCGACGAATTTCTTGTGTATTTTCCGGGGCTTGAGCGAAAAGAGACTGCAGCAGAGCGGGCGGATCTTATCCGCCGGCAGTTTCAGCAGATGAACGGCGGAAAATTCGGGGACGTACAGTTGTCTGTGAGTATCGGCATCGCGGTCAGACAGAAGGAAGAGAGTTTCGATCATCTGTACGGTGCGGCGGATCAAGCGCTGTATCAGGCGAAACGAAAGAAAAAAGGTCTGTATCTGTTCTCCGAGGGAGCAGATTAGATCGTTCACAAAAGTTTAAAACAGATATATGAGACAAGCGCCGGCTGCCGGGTAAAAGAAAACCCGGCGGCCGGTGTTTTTACGGTGACTGCTCATCAAGACGAACAGCCGTTTTTTATGTACCGTTATCCCATCACAACATGGACTTCAACCGTTTCTTTGCTGCCATCAAAGGGGATCACGTTTCCATCGATGGCAGCGCCGTCCACAGTCAGGGACGCAATGCCTTTTTCTTTATGATTCGGATTCTCAACGGTGATCTTATAGGTGACGCCGCGATACTTTCTGGTTACAGTGAAATCACCGAAAGTACCCGGTACGCATGGGTCGATGCGAAGGCCGTTCAGCGTCGGTTGAATTCCGATAATATACTGAGAGATATTGACGAATGTCCATGCGGCGGTTCCTGTCAGCCAGCTGTTCTTTGCTTCGCCGAAGCGCGGCGCGTCTTTTCCGGCGATCATCTGGGAATATACGTAAGGCTCTGTGCGGTGGATGTCGCTGATGTCCTCCAGAAATGCCGGACAGATCTTACGGTAGACCTCAAAGGCCCTTGCGCCGTGTCCCAGCACTGCCTCGGAGATGGAGATCCATGGGTTGTTGTGGCAGAAGATGCCGGCATTCTCCTTGTATCCCGGCGGATAGGAGGAGATCTCTCCCAGGTTCAGGTGGTATCTGCGGTACGGTGGCTGCAGGATCGTGATGCCATACTTTGTGTCCAGCCATTCTTCGACAGACTTCAGCGCCTGATCGGCCAGGCCTTCTTTGACGCCGACGCCGGACAGCGGAAGAAAACCCTGGGGTTCAATATAAATCTTCCCCTCCTCACACTCGGCGGATCCGACCTTTTCCGAGTTGGCGTCATAAGCCCGGAGGAACCATTTTCCATCCCAGCCGTAGTCCAGGATCGCCTGGTATACTTTTTCTACTTCTTTTTCCGCATAATCTGCTTCCGCCCGGTGTCCGGTCAGCAGACACAGATCCCTGTATTCTCTTCCATATTTGACGAACATTCCGGCGATGAACACGGATTCTGCGACAGGTCCTTCGCTTGGCCCGAAAGTCTGGAAAGATTCACCCGGATGCTCCGAGAAGCAGTTCAGATTCAGACAATCGTTCCAGTCCGCGCGTCCGATCAGCGGCAGGCCGTGGGGGCCCTTGTGGGTGGTGGTAAAGTCAAAGCTGCGTTTCAGATGTCCCATCAGAGAGACTGCCGCATTCCAGTCGTTGTCGAACGGGACCTGTTCGTCGAGGATGGCCGCGTCGCCTGTCTCCCGGATATAAGCGGAGACCGCCGCGATCAGCCAAAGCGGATCATCGTTGAAACCGCTTCCGATATCGGAGTTTCCTTTTTTTGTCAGCGGCTGATACTGGTGATAAGCGCTTCCGTTCCGGAATTGTGTGGAGGCGATATCGATGATCCTTTCACGGGCGCGCTCCGGGATCAGATGCACAAAGCCAAGCAGATCCTGGCAGGAATCCCGGAAACCCATGCCGCGGCCGATGCCGGATTCGTAATAGGATGCGGAACGGGACATATTAAAGGTGACCATACACTGATATTGATTCCAGATATTGACCATTCGGTTGACTTTTTCGTCTTTGGTGGAAACCTGGAAACGGGACAGCAGATCGTCCCAGTAAGCGTTCAATTCTGCGAATGCCGTGTCAACACTCTCCTGTGTGCTGTATTTTTTAAGAACGGCTTTCGCCGGTTTTTTGTTGATGACATCCTGTGTTTCCCATTTTTCATCCTGAGGATTTTCCGCGTAGCCGAGTACAAAGAGGAAGGTGCGGCTCTCACCGGGCTCCAGGGTAAGATCAAACTGGTGGGCGGCGATCGGGTACCATCCGCTGGCGATAGAATCGGTCAGAGCGCCGTTCCATACTGCGTCCGGCCGTTCCGGTCCGTTGTAGACGCCGAGGAAGGCGTCGCGGCTCGTCTCATAGTGATCCGCCGGCACGTTGACTCCATAGTAAGCAAAATGATTGCGCCGTTCCCGGTACTCGGTTTTATGGTAGATCACCGAATCTTCCACTTCGACTTCTCCGGTGCTCAGGTTTCTCTGGAAGTTTCTGGAATCGTCATCTGCGTTCCACAGGCACCATTCCGCGTAGGAAAAAAGCTGAATATTTTTCACTGTGTCGGTGTCGTTGGTCAGCGTAAGCTGCTGAATTTCACAGGTATCTTCCAACGGAACGAAATAGAGCACCTGTGCAGTCAGGCCGTTCTTCCGGGAGGTAAAACGGCTGTAGCCGATTCCGTGGCGGCATTCATAGAAATCCAGAGGGGTTTTGGTGGGCTGCCAGCCGGGGTTCCAGACTGTGTCGTTTTCCTTCAGATAAAAATAATGTCCATTGTTGTCGTAGGGGACATTGTTGTAACGATAACGGGTCAGACGCTGTAATTTTGCGTCACGGCAGAAGCAGTATCCGCCGCAGGTGTTGGAGATCAGCCGGAAAAAGTCCCGGTTTCCCAGATAGTTGATCCAGGGAAGCGGAGTGTCCGGGCGCTGGATCACGTATTCTTTCGCAGTGTCGTCAAAAAATCCGTATTTCATTAAAAAAATCCTCCTGTTTGGTAATTCTTTGCAAAGTCTATGCCCGGTAGCTCGCTGCGGAGTCTTCCGTGAGCTGAACGGGATCTGACCGTTCGGAAACTGGACGGCTGCCGGATGGTTCCGATGTTTCTTCTGTCGCACTGTCTTCTTCATAGTCCCGGAAAACCCGGATGAACAGGAAGGAGTTGCAGTAGGCGAGGAAAGAAAACCCCAGCAGTACCATAAAGATCTTGGACTGCGGGATGATTAGACATAAAGCGACGGCCGCTGCCTGGATCGCAAGAAGAGCGAAGGTATATTTTCTGTGAGCCATGGCGATCGGAAAGGAGCTTTTGATTACCTGTTTCAGGGAACCGTCGAATCTTGCCAGAAGCGGGAACGTATAGAGAAACGAAATAATCGTCACAACCAGTGCAAACATGAGGATCAGAAGTATGGCGTTTGCCGGAAGGGTTCCGAGCGCCGACCAGAACGCAAGATTAAAGATCAGGATCGCTGCCGCCGCCAGATATAAGAGGAATCCCAGGCAGGAGGGCCCGAAAGAGGACTTGAACGTCTTTAAATAAGTAGAAAATATGTATCCGTGTTCCCGGCGGGCTTCCTGCATGGTTACCGTATAGAGTGCGGTCAGCGCAGGACCGATCGTAAATACCGGAAGACATGTGATAAGAAATAATACATTCAGCCCGATGAAAGAAGCCAGAGTGTTCATAAATTCAAACACAGGGCTGTCATAGCGAAATCTCATAAACGAATCCTCCTTAACTTGTCTTTTATTCTGCTTCATATTATCGTTAGACGGAAAGAAAAATCTACAGAAAAAATAATAGATATTTTACTGGAAAAACTAGAGATTTCATCAAGAAAAATGTGCATATTCAAAAAAACGCATGAAATATATTAAATTTTTATCGTATATATGCTGAATGAATGATGATACAATGTCAACCATAAAAGGCAGAGTCAAAAAGGAGGTAAAAGAATGGCCAAATCAGTTGCGGCAGGTACTCCTGCCAAAAACGGCGTGAAAAAGAAGAGTAAGACCAATAAGAAGTTGACATTATTAATTCTGCCGTTCATTATTTTAAGCTTTCTGTTTTCCTATTTTCCGCTTCATGGATGGATTTATGCGTTTTATGATTATAAACCGCCGCTTTCCCTGAGTCAGTGTGAATTTGTAGGATTCCAGTGGTTTCAGATGTTATTTGGAAATAAGGCGCAGGTAGCTCAGATGATTCAGGTAATGAAAAATACCTTTGCAATGAGTTTGCTGGGAATTGCCACATCGATGCTGCCTATGTTGTTTGCAATCTTTCTGAATGAGATCAAATGTAAATGGTTCAAAAACTTGGTGCAGACGCTGACAACTCTTCCAAACTTCATCAGCTGGGTTCTGGTTTATTCGGTGGCATTTTGTCTGTTTTCCAACACTGGTATGCTTAATACCGTACTTCAGAATCTGGGAGTGATTTCCGAGCCGTTAAAGATTCTGGACAGTGATAATCATACATGGCTGATGATGCTTGCATGGAGCACATGGAAAGGACTTGGATGGGGGGCAATTATGTATCTGGCTTCTATTGCCGGTATAGATCCGGAACTTTATGAAGCAGCCCGTGTAGATGGCGCAAACCGTTTCCAGCTGATGCGTCATATCACATTTCCGGAATTGCTGCCGACATACTTCGTTTTGTTGATGATGTCTGTGGCAAACTTCCTGAACAATGGTATGGATCAGTACTATGTATTCCAGAATTCATTTAATAAAGAACATATCCAGGTACTGGATTTGTACGTGTACAATATAGGTATGACCGGTTCGAGTCTGTCTCTGGCTACGGCGATCAGTATGCTGAAGAGTATTGTAAGTGTCACCTTATTGATCATCGTCAATGTAGTTTCAAAAAAGACCCGTGGCGAGTCAATTATTTAAGAAGGAGAGAATGAGATGGAAGTAAAAACCAAGAAAAAGAAGAAACATTATTCCGGATCGGACATATCCTTCAGTATTGTTAATTATCTGGTTTTCGGTCTGTTCACACTGATCTGTGTATATCCATTTTATTATTTGATCATCAATACGATCAGTGCGAATGATCTGAGTTCCAATGGTATGATCAACTTCATTCCCAAGGGATTGCATCTGGAAAATTATAAACAAGTTCTTCAACTGAGCGGTCTTGGCACGGCAGCGCTGGTATCTCTTGCGAGAACTGTGATCGGAACTGCATGTACAGTACTTGCGTCCGCTTTCCTCGGATTTATGTTTACACAGGAGAAAATGTGGGGAAGGAAGTTCCTGTATCGTTTTATTGTAATTACTATGTACTTTAACGCAGGATTGATCCCGATGTTTATTACCATGAAAACGCTTCATCTGACCAACACGTTTTGGGTGTATGTCATTCCGGCGATTGTGCAGCCGTTCAATATTATTCTGGTAAAGACATATGTAGAATCCATTCCAAAAGCGTTACAGGAAGCTGCCGAAATTGATGGTGCAGGAATCCTCAGGATTTTCGCAAAGATCATCCTTCCGGCGTGTACTCCAATCATGGCGACGGTTGCAATCTTTTCGGCAGTCGGTCAGTGGAATTCTTTCCAGGATACCTTATTGTATATTACCGACCAGAAATTGTATTCTCTACAGTATCTGCTGTATACATACATTAATCAGGCAAGCTCTTTGGCTGCAATGGTGAAAAATAATGCGGGAACTGCCCTGAATATGGCGGCCTTGGCAACTCAACAGACACCGACTTCCATCCGTATGACGGTATCAGTCATCGTTGTATTGCCAATCTTGTTTGTATATCCGATGTTCCAGAGATTTTTTGTAAAAGGAATTATGATCGGATCTGTAAAGGGTTGATTATGAACTTATCTTATATAGTAGAATCTTTTCGGATTTATGCCGATATAGAGATAAAGTTTTGTCAAGACTGATAAAAAGAGGAGGTAAAGAAATGAAAAAGAAAATTATCAGTTTAATGTTATGCGCTGTTATGGGCGCATCTCTTATGACTGGATGCGGTGGCGATTCGGATACATCATCTGCAGCGTCCGGTGGAGCAAACAGTGACGGAACCTACAGCGATTTTATTACTGTAGATGTGTTTGCAGGGCAGGCAAACTATCAGGGACTTCAGTCCGGATGGTTTGCAAAAGTGGTAAAAGATAAATTCAATATGGAATTGAATATTATTGCTCCAAATGTAGCGGGCGGCGGTGATACGCTCTTCCAGACCCGTTCTGCAGCTGGAGATTTGGGAGATCTGATCCTGACGAATGCGGATGGAGGACGTCTTCAGAATTTGGTAACAGCGGGTCTGGTAATGGACATGACGGATCTTCTGGCAGATGCCGAGAACGTTCATCAGTATGATACGGCGATCGAAACAGTTAACGAGCTTGCTGGAGCAGAAGGAATCTATGCGATTCCATCTGAAGTTTCTCAGAGTGCGCCTACAGAGGCAAGTGAATCTCTGGAACCTACTTTTGGACCATATCTTCGTTGGGATGCTTATAAAGCTGTTGGATATCCTGAAATTAAGGACCTGGACGGACTTCTTGATGTGCTGAAACAAATGCAGGAAGCAGTTCCGACCAGTGACAGTGGAAAACAAACGTATGCGCTGTCTTTCTTTAAAGATTGGGATGGAAATATGATGAACAATGCAAAACAACCGACTTGCTTCTATGGATATGATGAGTTAGGATTTGTACTTGCCAAGGCAGATGGCTCTGATTATCAGGATATCACAGCATCTGATTCTATGTATATGAAAGTCCTCGAATTTTTCTATAAAGCAAACCAGATGGGCTTGGTAGATCCTGAATCTACGACTCAGAACTATGATACAATGTTTGCAAAATATCAGGATGGACAGATTCTGTTTTCCTTCTGGCCATGGCTGGGACAGTCTGCATATAATACAGCGGATCATAAAGCAGAGGGCAAAGGCTTTATGCTGGCGGACATTGATAATATGCAGATTTTCTCTTATGGTTGTCAGCCAAATGGAAATGCGAAACATTGTATTATGATTGGAAGTCAAGCAGAGGATCCACAGAGATTGGCTGACTTTATCGACTGGTTATATTCTCCGGAAGGTGTAATGACTGCAGAAATGGGACCGGAAGGATTAAACTGGGAAGTACAGGATGGACAGCCGGTACTGACTGATTTCGGTAAGAAAGCATTGTATGGTGAAGAAGTAGCAGTTCCTGAAGAATATGGCAGTGGAAACTGGCAGGATGGTGTAAGTGCACTGAATTTTAAAGCAGAGAATTATAAAGATACGAACTCGGAACTTGGTGTTCCTTATGATTATACTCTGTGGGATTCTGTATTGGCAGAGAATAATACTGCTCTTGATCTTGACTGGCAGGAACATATGGGTGCAACAACAACTATGGAGTTTCTTGAGAATAATAATAAAATTATGGTAGCGCCAGGCAGCGGCTTTGCAGCACCGGAAGAAGACTCTCAGATCACTACTTTGAGAGGTCAGTGTAAGGCAACAATCATTGATACTTCCTGGCAGATGATCTTCGCATCCAGCGATGAGGAGTTCACCTCCCTGCAGCAGCAGATGCAGGATACCCTGGAAGGACTGGATTACCAGATGGTTCTGGACTACGACATGGATCTTGCACACCAGCAGAACGATGCGCGTGTAGCGGTAGTAGAACAGTATGAGAGTGAGACCGGCGGTGACGAGGCAGCGGACACGGCAACAGATTCCACATCTGCAGTATCTTCTTCCTCAACAGCAGAATAAAACAGATCCGGAAGGCCAGATTGCTCAGACGGCGATGACTTTCAGAATATGAGAAATCCGGAGGGGATTTCAGAACCGGAGAGGTTCTGGGATCCCCTTTGCTGTTGCTATGGAAAACCGGAAGGACAGATGATATAATACAGAGGGAAAAATCCGAGGGCTGTGCGCAGCGAAGGCTTTGACCTGGATGAGCGGTTGATGTATCGGGAAGGTTTTGTGGAGGTATTCAGATGGGCAGTTTGGACAATTATGAGTTCTGTCAACGTTATATGACAGACGGAGAATATATTCTGTGGAAAGGCCGGCCTGAAAAAGGAAATGTTTTTACGGGGCAGGAGGCTGTGCTGCTCCCGTTCAGCGTGATCTGGCTGGCGTTTTCCGTCTACTGGGAGATGACGGCTCTGCAAAGCGGTGCTTCCTGGTTCCTTGTTCTGTGGGGAATTCCGTTTGTGGGGATTGGAATTTATCTGCTGGCAGGAAGATTTTTTATGACGGCATATCTGCGGAGCAGAACGTTTTATGTGATCACTAACAAAAAAATCATCATCCGGCAGGGAAACAGGATGCGGATGTATGAGGGACGAAATCTTCCTTCTGCGGAAATTGTGATCCATAAAAACGGATGCGGGACGTTGAAATTCGGACGGATGGTTGATGCCCGAAACGGATATCGGAACGGCATTGCTTTCATGATCGAAAATGTGGCGGATGTGGCGCAGGTACAGAACGCACTCGACAGTATGGACCGGTGACAGAGAATTTCCAGTGCTCATTCGGCGGGCTGAACAGTTGCGGTTTCTGTTCGGCATGGTTCCGCAGAAGCGAAAATAAAAAAGAGAACAGGAGAGAGGTTTGGAAGTAAACTTCCAAATCTGCTATTATTGACGCAGCAGGTGTGTCAGGAGGAGGTAAATAAAAATGGTATACGAAAAAATAGCGATTCAGGTGACCGGTTATCCGCATCAGGCGGAACTCTACACATATTTTCTGGGGCGATCCCCGGAAATGCGGCCGGAGAGAAAACGTCCGTTGGTGCTGATCTGCCCGGGAGGCGGATATGTCATGACTTCCGACCGGGAGGCGGAGCCGGTGGCGATGCAGTTTTTGGCCGCGGGGTATCATGCGGCGATCCTGCGTTACAGTGTCAGTCCGGCAGTCTATCCGGAAGCACTGCTGCAGGTAGGCAAGTCTGTGAGCTGGCTGAAGGAGCAGGCAGATATCTACGGGATTGATCCGGATAAGATCGTTGTGATGGGATTCTCTGCCGGAGGACACCTGGCCGGCAATTACGGTGTGGCCTGGCGAAAGCCGTTCGTGCGGGAGGCTCTCGGTGTGCGGGAGGAAACCCTGCGCCCCGCAGGGCTGATCCTCTGTTATCCGGTGATCACCTCGGGAGAGAAAGCGCATAAAGGTTCCTTTGAGGCCCTCCTGGGTGACCGTCTGGAGGAATTGAAGGAGGAGGTGTCTCTGGAAAAGCAGGTGAACAAAGATGTTCCGAAGACATTTCTGTGGCATACCCAGGAGGACGGATGTGTTCCGGTAGAAAATTCCCTGCTGTTTTACCAGGCGCTGCATGAAAACGGGATCCCAGCGGAACTTCACATCTTTCCGGAGGGAGGCCATGGTCTGAGCCTTGCCAATGAAGAGACGATGAACAACGATGGTTCCGGCGTCCAGGAAGCCTGCCAGAGTTGGCTTCCACTTGTTAAAAAATGGATGGAAAATGTATAAAAACAGAATGGAAAATAAAGGAAGTGACAAACAATAGCAGAAAGGTTGGCAGAATTATTCTGACTATGATATGCTCAGCAGCGTACGGAGGATCTCCGTGCTGCATTTGATAGGAAATAACAGAATTGTTTGTACATTGTACAGAAAATAAGCGGCCCATTCATGCGGGGAAAGGATTCCGTGTGGCTGGACCACTTATTTTTTGCGGAATATCAGAGAAAGGTCCGGTGGGAAATGAAAAAGATATACTGGAGAATCTTGATTTTGTTTGCGGCTGTAACTGTCTGTCTTCTGCTGGTGTCGGTCACAGATCTTGTGAAGATGCAGTGGAAGCAGGAGGATTCCTACCTGGGACAGATCCTGGAAGATACGAGGAAATTTTTGGATGACGCTGAAATAAAATATGCCGCGAATCAGACGTCAGAAGTCCAGAATGGAGCTGTGGAAAACAGTGAAACAGAAGAAAAGGATGGATCTGAGGAAAACAGAAGTTTTATCGAAGAGACGATACGGAATATTCCAACGGACCGGGCTACGATTCTTTTCTGTGTTGATGTGGAAACCGGAGCCTTGCTGGGCATGACCGAAAACAATATATCGGAAACCGAGATGATCCAGTCCACAGACTGGGGAAAAGTTCTGAAAAAGCTGGAGAACATGGAGGATGGACAGACAACGTTTATTCGGCTGAATAACGCTTACACAGCCGTGTCTGTGATCTGGTACCGGCCGGAGATTCTTCTGGTCGGGCTCAATACCGGCGAAAGTTTTTCCTCCCAGATACGAAACAGTATTTTTCACATCACCGCCGGTGTGTTTATCTCTTGCATGCTGGTTGTGATCCTGATCAAAAAGTTTCTGAAACAGTTTTTTCTGACAGATATTGATAAAATAAAACGTGAAGTTATCCATATGCTTGAGGGAAAGCTTCATTCAGAGGCAGGGGAATTAGAGACGGAATTTGATTTCTGCCAGTCGGAAGAGACGGAGCTGCTGGCCTCAGCCATCCGCGAACTTGAGAACGGATATGTGCATAAAACGGAGCGAATGAATAAAATTTTTAATTCCATCAGTCCCCATATCAGTGCCTTTGAGCTTTTGGACAATCCCCGCCAGAATTTCTTTTCCGACAATTTTGCCTCGGTCATGGGTTTGTCCCGGGAAGAAGCACAGTATTATAAAGAGAACACGGAGAGCTTTAAGGAGCTGGTGCGGAAGCTGACGTAGAGAAGCGATACGGGAAACATTGTTCCGTTCCGGGGGAAATATCTGGAAGTTCATGTTTTTGAAATCCAGACGGAAGTGGTGGGCGTCTTCATTGACCGCACGGCGGAAGAAACCGAACGACACAGACTGACTTCCTATATCCGAAATGAACAGAAGAAAAGTATGATGGACGATCTGACGGGGATCATGAACCGGAAAGGATTTCAGAGGACCGTCGAGAAGATCCTGCAGAAAGACGGTGTGAACGCCGGTGTGCTGATGGTCTGTGATCTGGACAACTTTAAGAGCGTCAACGATTCCCTGGGGCATCCGGAGGGAGATTTTGTGCTGAAGCTGTTTGCGGATGTCCTGAAAAAAGAATTCCGGAAAAGTGATGTGATCGGAAGGATCGGCGGAGATGAATTCATGATTTTTCTGCCGAATGCGGTCGGAGATCTTGCGCTTCGGAAAAAGCTTGATCATTTTATGGACAGTGTCCGGGGAAGACTGAGCGCCTATCGGAAATATGAACTGTCTGTCAGCGTCGGTGTGTCCAGGATTGATGCGGATACGGGAGTTATGGATTTCCGGAAGCTGTATGAAAGTGCCGACACGGCTCTTTATGTGGCGAAAGGACTCGGAAAAAATCAGTATTATATCAATGACAGAGGAATCCGCTGCATGAAAAATACCTGCGCCATGTGCAGGCACGAATGTCCGCGAAGCGAGGCGCTGGCTCTGAGAAACGTACAGATGTAACGGTTTTGTTCCATGAACAGTTACCGAACATCACCACAGAAAGGATAAAAGAGTTGTATCTGATAGTTATGTGTTTTCTGCTGTTGTTTTACTCCGGGATGGCTGCGGTAAGAAAATTCCGCGCGGGTCTCAACGTTGTGACCAGTATCGCATGGCTTTTCCGCATATCGTCATACTGCTGCTGACGGCCACTGCATGGCTTGCAGCTGTGTACCGCCTGAGAGTGGGAGCGGCGGATTTCGGGTCTGTGATGCTGAATATCTTCTGGAGCGGATATAATCTTATGGGCATCGTGATCGCGCTTCGTGTGGCGCTGCAGAAACCGATGCTCCGGAAACTGGAAAGAGTTGCGATACATGAGGATGTAGAAGTGACGGTCCGGTATAAGAGAAAGTACATAACGGCCAGAATGGCGGATCTTCCGCATACAGATCGGACGGGCAGAAATTCCCGCGGAGGTTATCCGGTCAGACGGCAGCCGCCTTGCGCTGCAGTTTCACCGGATGACGCCGGAGAACATGAAAAAGATCATGGAAATTTTCTGCAGAAATATGGAAGCCTATTACAAGGTGGAAAAGTCCCAGGATTACTATGTAGAGCACATATCTCCGGAGACGGAGCGGATCCTGCTCACAGTTTCTTCCGATACTCCGCCGGACTTTCTCCCACCAGCTTTTTGAACTTTTTGTGGAAATAGTCCACATTTTTATAGCCTACCTTCTCTGCAACTTCATACACTTTCAGCGACCGGTCCCGGAGCAGTTCCTTTGAGCGCCGGATCCGTATGCGGTCAAGATAAGAATTGAAAGTTTCGCCCACTTCGCGGGTAAAAATCTTTCCGAGGTAGGAGCTGTTATAGCCGAACAGCGGGGCGATCGTCTCAAGCTTCAGATTTTCTCTGTAATTGTGGTCGATGTAGTACAGGATATCCTCGATGATCGTCTTGCTGGTCGGACTTCCGATGGCGTTCATGCACATTTCAAAATGTTCCGAGAAATACTGGAGAATCTCATATAGATAATATTTCTTCTCGATGAAATCAATGATCGATGCATTGGAACTGAAAGCAATGTCCATATTGCTGTAATTATGTGTCAGGTTCTGCTTTATCTGCAGATAAATATCGATCAGAAAATGCTTGAGTTCCGGGATGTCCGCCGCGGTCTGGTAGAGATCGTGTTCCAGGGAGCGCAGAGTTTCCGCGATGCGTGTCCGGTTCTGAGTCTGAATATAATCGGTCAGCCGGCGGGAATATTCCGGAGACTTCTCATTCCAGCTTTCCGGCGTCAGCATGGCGGTGTCCCGGGAAGGGAGTTCTTCGTATCCCAACACATGCTGGTTCGGCTCGCAGAAAAATCTTCGGAACAGAAGTGTGGAGGCGTCTTGGTAGGAAAGACAGATATCCTCCAGCCGGTATACCCGCCGTCCGTAAGTCAGAAACAGGGAATCCAGGGGAGAGCCTTTCTGCGGATTGATGTCATAATGGTGCAGCAGTGCGTCGAAACGTTCCGATGCAAATGCGCCTTTCAGCAGAAAGACCTCTCGTTTGTCCATGAGGATATGGTTGAAGGAATTGTGATCTTGATTTGTGACACGCAGCAGTTCGGCAAAATTCCAGTAAGTCTGGAAGGAATCCTGGTTGTACCTCTCATAAATGATGACCTGATAGACTTCTGCCGAGAGATGGAGATCCCGCTGGGTGGAAGGCGGAATGTCGTCTGTCTTGCCGGACAGAAGATTCCGCAGGATTGTATCCAGCGCATTTTCCCGATAACTGTTGAGATTGTTTTTTTCCGTTCGCTCTTTTTCGATAGAATTCCGCACAGAGGTCACTGCCGAGATCAGTTCGTCTTCATCGATGGGTTTCGTGAGGTAAAAATCCACTCCGTACCGGATCGCGGTCTGGGCGTAGGTAAAGTCGGAGTAGCCGCTCAGGATGATAAAGTGGCCGTCAAATCCCTTTTCCCGGGCTATCTGAATGATCTCGATTCCTGACAGGCGCGGCATGCGGATGTCCAGGAGCACCAGTTCCGGGCGCAGATTCAGGATCTTATTCAGGGTTTCTTCCCCGTTGGACGCCTGGCTGCAGATGGTAAAACCAAGGGCATCCCAGTCGATAATATATTTCAGCCCTTCGAGAACAACTGATTCATCATCTGCAATAAGTACTTTCATAGTTTGTACCAATCCTTTCAATAGTTATCCATAAGTTTGTTCAGAGGGAGACGGAGACGGACCGTCGTTCCCTTTCCGCGGATGCTTGTGATGGAGAGGGAATATTCCGGTCCGTAGCATAGCCGGATCCTCTGATTAATATTGTAAAGTCCGATGCTCTGCGTCCGACTGGTATCCTTTTCAGAAATGTCTTTTCGGAGAACCGCCAGTTCTTTTTCGGTCATCCCCACTCCGTTATCCGAGATATCAATACACAGACACGTATCGTCCTGCTCATAAATGTTCAAAAGGATCTGACCGTTTTCATCGATGTTTTCCAGCCCGTGGGAGACAGCGTTTTCCACGATCGGCTGAAGCAGGAGCGGAAGGATCTGATAGTTTTCCAGATCGAGGCCGTCCTGTATCTTTACAGAGTAATTGATCCTGTCGCCGAAACGAAGCTGCTGAATGGAAAAGTAAATACGAAGGTAATCGATCTCCTTCGCCAGTGTGGTGGAGACCGTCCCGGTGTTGTCCAGGACATACCGGAGAGATTTTCCTAACAGTTTGATCGCCATTGCAACCTCACGGTTTCCTGCGGCGAACGCCTTCATCCGGATCGTCTCCAGGGTATTGTACAGAAAGTGCGGGTTGATCTGGCTGGCGAGCATCTTATATTCCATCTGCTGCTGCTGATTCTGCAGCTCCTGTTCTTTCAGACGTGCCTCATAGACCAGCGCTTCTTTCTGTTTGATTTCCTGTATCATCATTTGGAGATCCCGGAATGCTTCGGAGAGTTCGTCGTTGCCGTGGAAAGAATCGATGATATTATAGTCTCCGCGGCTTGCCTGGTGCATAGCGCTTCGCAGTGTATTGACCCTGGCGCTGAAGTAGCGGATAAACAGATACATCAGAAGACAGGGGATGATGATCGCGAATACCAGGATCAGCGTATAGTTGGTCTGAATGTGGCGGATCTCTCCGACTGCCTGGGAATTATAGGAGACAACGTAGATCCGGTCGTCAGATTTATAAGGGATCAGAGTGTTTATGGAAGTCATCGTGTCTTCCCCGGCCAGTAAAAGTATGCCGGAATCTGCATAGGAATACTGGGCAGTGTCCAGTTCCACCGGAACGTTCTTTCCGGTATATTCTTTATCCGTGCTGTAAAATACCGGATCTTCGTTTACGGTGATGATATTCTTCAGAGCGCTGTTGTCAATGCGGTTTTTCAGGTAGTTGTTGCTGGCTGTGATCACCAGCACCGCATAGCTGCGGCTGGCAGGCAGAGTGAGCTGCCGGAACATATTTAATTCCCAGTAAATATTCCCATAAGTATCTTCCCGTTTTTCCGTCCGCCAGAAAATCGCAGAGGTAGAGGCGGCCTGCTGGAACCATGAGGTTTCCCGCACGTCGTCTGTGATGGAAAGAAAATCGCCGTATCCTGCAAGCTGCTCGTTATACGTATAGACAGAGATCGATTCAATGGAAGTATTCTGCTGGCGGATACTGGTCAGGCGATTGTAGCTGTATGCGGCAGAGCGGGCCTCGGAAACCGAGTCCCAGGAACTGTCCAGAAGGTTCTGAAGAGATTGGTCGGTGACGATGTCCTCCGACAGGTTATAAAAATTTGTGGTGAGATCAAACATGATCGATCGCACTCGAAGTCCATCGGATTCTGCCTGTTCCTGATAGTGGTTGAACAGTGTCTGTTGAGAATTGTACAGAAGCAGAAAACCGATACAGGCTACAGGAATCAGCAAAGCCAGCATAAAAACGCCGGTCAGCTGGCGCTGTACTCTCGTCTGTCTTAAAAATTTTTCCAGCAATCGTTTGAAATTCATGAGTATCAATTCTTTCTGTCAATGGATTCATTCTATGAGCTGCCCGGCAAATGGGCAGAAGATTTTCTTTAACAATGGCGATTTTCCAGTGTTTTACGTTCCGTGAAGGCCATAAATTTTCATGCATGCATGAAATTTATGGCTTCCTGTCGATTATCTTATATTATTATAATAAAAAGTTACATAAAACTCCAGAAAAATGTGCAGCAGACGCTCTAAAAATTAGCGTAAATGATATGAAATAAAGGGGGTTTACGATGAAAATAACAGCAGATATAATAAAATTTAAGGTTAAGACAGGAAATATTGACGAAGCAGGATAAGAATGTTAAATTTTCCGTAAACGGCGGGGACAGAGGGTAGGACAGAAAGGCGCCTGTTGATCTGTAACAGTCCGGACGGTCATGATACGATTTACAGAGAGGAGAAGAAAAATGATAAGTCAGACAGGAAAAGAGAGGATTCAGGAGACGCTGCGGCGAGCGGTGCGGAACCGGGAATTGCCGGGAATCAATCTTATGATCTTAAAAGATGGAGAGGAGCTTTTCTACTGTGAGGAAGGATATTCCAATCTTGAGCAGCGGAAGAAAATCCGGCGGGATACGATCGTACGCCTGTATTCTATGACAAAACCGGTGACGGCAGCAGCGGTCATGCTGCTTGTCGAGCGGGGGCTGCTGGATCTTGCACAGTCGGTCGCGGAACTGATCCCGGGATTTGCAGATCAGAAAGTGTGCCAAAGCGACGGAACGTTTGTCCCGGTCAGCCGTCCCTCGACGATCAGAGATCTGATGAATATGACAGCAGGACTGGTGTATCTGGGAGATGAGACGGCCGCGGAGCGGGAGACCACGAAGGTCTATGAGGAGATCGCAGAAAATATGTACGGAGAGCATCCGGTGACAACCACAGAGATGGCCAACCGGATCGGCCGATGCCCGCTGAAGTATCAGCCGGGAGAAATCTGGCAGTACAGTTCCGGCGCCGATGTGCTGGGCGCTGTGGTGGAAGCGGTGACGGGAAAGACGTTCGGCGCTTTCCTCCGGGAAGAATTGTTTCAACCGCTGGAAATGCCGGACACAGATTTCTACGTGCCGGAGGAGAAGCAGGACCGTCTGATGACCGCGTACATGTGGGACAAGGACGGAACTCTCGTTCCCTACAAAGGATGCAATCTGGCGATCATGAATGACATGGTTGTCCCAAATGCTTTTGAATCCGGAGGAGCCGGACTGGTCTCTACCATCGATGATTATGCGCACTTTGCGCAGATGTTGATGGACGGAGGTGTCTATCGGGGAAAAAGGCTGATGGGAAGACGCACGGTGGAATTTCTGACGACGGGTTCTCTGGCACCGGAGCAGCGCAGAGGAATGGATTCCTGGACGGCACTGGAGGGTTATACTTACGGAAATCTGATGCGGGTGCTGACGGATCCCGGACGCGCCATGGCAATGGGAAGTCCGGGAGAGTACGGCTGGGATGGCTGGGAAGGATGCTACTTCGCCAACTGTCCGGCGGACAGGCTGACGATCCTGATGATGACGCAGAAGACAGATTCCGGCGTGGCGCCGGTAGTGAGACGTGTGCGCAATATTATTTTCAGTATGATCTGATCAAAGAAATAAAACATGACATGTAAAATATTCCGGCCGGAGCAGAGGTAAATGAGGCAGGATCCTTATTCCGTTCTCTGATGCTCCGGCCGGAACTGCTTACAGCCGGACCGTTTTTCCGCTTTCCACTTTTACCGTCTCTCCGTCGGCGGTCACCCACAGGTCCAGCGCAGACGGATTGAAAAGAATCTTCTGATCGCAGGAGACGACGAGACGGTCGAGCGCCTGCAGATAGAGATAGATCTCCATGTTAGACGCCCGCCAGACGTCTTCGGCAGCTCCGAATTTCCGGCAGAATGTTTCGATCAGCTCCCAGTTATTATTTCCATCCAGTTCATAACTGTGGCCCCAGAGATAGAACAGAGAAAGACGGTCGCTGTCCAAACTCAGAAAATCGTCGACCAGCTCCGGAACCTCTTTTTCCATATAGTGGCAGGTAGGATGCCATGCCAGAAAATCATCCGGAAGTCCGTAGGCATGAGTGCTCTTTACGGTTCTGGAGTAACAGATGCCGAGGGAGCGCAGGACATTGCTCAAATCCTCATTGTATGTTCCATAGGGATAAGCCATACCGCGCACCGGATATCCGGCGATCCCCTCCAACGCTTCCCGGTCGTCAAAGACCTCCCGGACAACACCTTCCCGGGACAGCTTCGTCAGATCCGGATGATGGACCGTATGAACAGCGATCTCAAAGCCGCCGTAACTCTCCCGGATCTCCTCCGGAGACAACCGTGACACATGGATCCCACGGTACTCCCAGTCATGCTCCCGCCCGGAGAGCCCGGAATTCAGATTGAAAGTAGCCTTTATCCCATACCTTCGAAACACCTCCATCAACCGCAGATCCTGACGGATTCCGTCATCAAAACTGAACGTAACCGCCTTATGCAGCCCGCCGGGAAAACAATTCTTACAGATCATATTATAAACCTCCTGAAATAAACTTGCCTTATTATACCACATAACCCGCCAAAGAGCTCCAAAACTCCACCATTTTCGCCCAAAACCCTGGCCGAGTCCGATAAAAGTTCCGCCGGCTTGAACTGTCATACAGAGCAGTCACACATCCTAAGATCTTGCCGCACCTCGTCACCGCAAAATAAGGCAAACAGCCCCGACAGCCGTTGTATGTGCGCAGCCGCGGGCCGCGCACATAC